>OLPR01000251.1_pt1 | contig 51816 bp, 60 predicted proteins | sample 1672761 | NCBI WGS metagenome assembly OLPR01 (sample SAMEA3136721, study PRJEB25190) | human gut metagenome | biome: human gut; feature: human-associated habitat; material: faeces | place: Austria | collected 2013 | reverse complement strand
CTCCACTCTCTCCGCTAATTTGTGCCGCAAGATAATACCTGCTGCAGGATCGATAACATCCTCTTTTTTCTGCCGCCCGGCACCTAAGCATAAAGCCGCCAAACCGATCTTACGGGCATCAATAGCAGTAAGATATCCAGACTCCCTAGCCCGATATTCTACCACTAACGGGGAGACAGGAAGGTGGCTGAAATCGGTATCGCCGCCTTGAGCCGCTATCATCTGGCGGAATTTAGCTAAAGCCGCACCAGAAGTTAACTGCTGCCTAGCCAGGTCGACTGCCTGCGCTCTATCGGGCGCTAAACCAGCTAACAAAATCAATTCAGCAGCTAAAGTCAGAGAAAGCTCACGCAGATCATCAGGGCCATTATTAGTCAAAACCGCAGCCGCCTCTTTTACCTCTAAGGCATTACCGATAGCTAGGCCAAGAGGTTGTTCCATCGACGATAATACCGCTACTGTCTTGATACCAGAAGCCTGAGCTAATTCCACCATCAGTTGAGCCAAAGCACGGCTATCAGCAAGATTCTGCATAAAGGCTCCGCTGCCATATTTAACATCTAGCGCCAGGATATCTGCTCCGGTGGCGATTTTCTTGCTCATAATGCTGGCAGCGATCAAAGCCAGGCTATCCACAGTAGCAGTAGCATCACGCAGGGCATAGAGCTTTTTATCCGCAGGCACTAACTTGGCAGTTTGACTGATAATAGCAATGCCGATTTCGCGCACCTGTTGTTTGAATTCAGCAGTTGTCAGCTCAGTATAACAGCCAGGAATAGCGGCCAATTTATCCAAAGTACCTCCCGTATGTCCTAAGCCGCGGCCAGACATCTTAGCCACCTTCAAACCAGCAGCAGCAATAATCGGCATCACTACCAAACTAGTCTTATCACCTACTCCGCCGGTAGAATGTTTATCAGCTTTAATCCCCTCAATATCGGATAAGTCAATTCGCTCACCTGAAGCGATCATGCTCTCTACCATGGCAAGCGTTTCCTGTTTAGTGAAGCCTTGCAACAAGCCTGCCATTAATAGGGCCGAACACTGATAATCAGGAATTATTCCTTGAGTATATCCGCTAATCCAAAAATCGATTTCGGCAGCACTGAGCTCATAGCCATCACGTTTTTTGCTGATGATATCATACATTAACATAGCTGATCCTCGCTGCTTGTTCCTGCTACATTTTGGTAACTATTTCTTTAATCAAAGCAGAAAAATGCTTCTCGACCATTTTACTAGTCTCCATTACCTCTTGATGGGTAAGCGGATGCTTGCTGATTCCCGCAGCCATATTGGTAATACAGGAAATAGCCAGCAGATGCATCCCCATCTGACAGGCTGCTAGAGCCTCTGGCACAGTGGACATGCCTACTGCATCAGCGCCCAGAATAGACAGCATTTTGATTTCCGCCGGTGTCTCAAAGGTCGGACCAGACAGCCCGCAATAAACACCTTCCTGTAAAGTCAGGCCGAGTTCAGCAGCTACGCTATGAGCCAACTCTCGATAGTGAGCATCATACATATTACTCATATCAGGAAAACGCGGGCCCCATTCGTCAGCATGCTCTCCCCGCAAGGGGTTATATCCAGCCAAGTTGATATGATCACGAATCACCATTAAATCCCCCGGCACAAAATTGGGGTTGATTCCGCCGGCAGCATTAGTAAGGATCAGTTTCCGACACCCCAGTTTATGTAATACCCGCATTGGCAAAATAACGGTATGCGGATCATGGCCCTCATAATAATGAAAACGTCCGCTGAGGGCGTATACCTTCGCTCCGCCAATTTTTCCGGAAATAAACGTACCACTATGGCTAATAACTGTAGGGATAGGAAAATGGGGGATATCCTGATAGGATATAGTATGAGCTTCCTCGATATTTTCAGCCAATGGACCCAGACCAGAGCCTAAAACAATGGCAATATCAGCTCTAGGCAAAGCTGCATCTATAGTCTCAGCTGCTTCTTCAATAGCTTTTAATTCCTGTTCCAGCATTGTACTCATTGATCACTCCACCTTATCTGTTATATTAAAATCTCCGTTAAAAAGGATTCACCTGCCGCTAATGGCTCAGTCTCCAAATATGCTGCCGCGGTCTGGCCTAAATCGGCAAAAGTTGTCCTAATACCCAAGTTGCCAGGTGCAACCTTAGCTCCATAGACTAATAGCGGGACATATTCCCGGTTATGATCTGTACCAGGAGTTGAGGGATCATTGCCATGATCAGCACAAATGGCTAAGATATCATCTGATGCTAATGCCGGAAGCAACTGAGCCAAAAATTCATCAAAATGCTCAATAGCTGCTGCATAGCCAGGCAGATCATTACGATGGCCATATAGCATATCAAAATCTACTAAATTTGTAAAAATTAATTTTGCATTTTTACTATTCTTTATTTCCTCTATTGTTTTTTCTATTCCGTCTGCATTTCCTTCTGTATGAATTGCTCTTGATATTCCTCTACCAGAAAATAAATCTTCAATTTTTCCTATTGCTACTACTTCATTACTATTTTCGTGTAATACATCTAGCATCGTCTTTCCAAATTCTGGTGATTCGAAATCTTTTCTATTATATGTTCTAGTAAAATTATCTGCTTTATCTCCTACAAAAGGTCTAGCAATAACTGTTCCTATATCATATTCTTCTGTACTTAGCATTTCTCTCGCTATTTTACAAATTTCATATAATTTTTCTACTGGGATTATGTCCTCATGTGCTGCAATTTGAAAAACGCTATCTGCAGAAGTATATATGATTGGATATCCTGTTTTTAAATGTTCTTCGCCATATTGTTTTAATAATTCTGTACCAGAACCAACACCATTAAATAATGTTCCTTTTAATCCAGTTTTTTCCTTAAATTCTTCTATCATTTTATCCGGAAAACCATTAGGATATGTTTTAAAAGGAGCCTCTTTTACAAATCCCGAAATTTCCCAGTGTCCTACAGGACTATTTTTACCAGCACATTTTTCTTGTGCTTTACCATAATCTCCAGTAGGATTTTCTTCTTTTTCTGGAATAGTTAATCCATCAATATTATATAGTCCTAATTTTTTCATATTATTTAATTTTGGTTTAGCTATTTCATAAATATGTCCTAATGTATTTGCACCAACATCACCATATTTGTCAGCATCTGGTAATTCCCCAACGCCAAAACTGTCTAAAACAATAATAATTGCTCTATTTATCATTGTTTTCCTCCTTCTTTACATTTTTTAGTTTTAGATTATATTCTTTTACATGTATTTCATAATTTTTATATTCAAATCTTTCTATTTTTTTATTCATTCTAAAAAATGAATCTTGTTTCTTTAGAAAATCAAATTTAGAATTATCAATTAAAACTAAATCGTTTAACTCCATACCTTCTGGAAGTGTTTTATTATAATTGTCATAATAAATTGTATTAGTCAAAAATACAAGTGGCATTCCTTTTTTTATATTTATTCTACAAATATGCTCATCAGTACTTTCTATATCATTAATCGCCTCTTCTGGATTTACATGATATATTTCAAATGAATTTTTATCAATATTCTCTTCGGCAACATATAATGATAAATTCATTGGCGCTTTTATTTGAGCTAACGCTTTTTCTATATCTTTTACTATTGACTTTAATTTTTCAATAAATCTATCTAAAGATGTATTTTTATTTACATCTATTACTCTATACATATTTTTCTCAATTTCTCTATGTTTTCTTCCAGCCAATACTCTAATTTTAGTTTTATCTTCTGATAAGCCTCCAAAAATATCATATTCTTCTTTTGGAAATAAAGAACTAACAATTGTGGTTTTCTCTTTTATATCATTAAGTTCTTGTTCTATTAACTGTAATTCTTTCTCATCTAAATCTTCTTTATCTTTTAGCATGTTTATAAATTCTAATATTTCTGTAGTAACTAAAAATATACTGTCACACTCTTTTTTAGATAATTTTTTTCTTATAATTTTATCCATATCTTTACCTAGATCTTCTAAATCTTCTGTATAATCAAATGTCTTTTCTAAATTTGTAACAGATATTTCTTCATCAGTATCTATTTCTGATAAAATTAAATTATTGTCTTTATTAGTAAATTTCCAAAAATCAAAAATGCTTTTATTATGTTCGTCTATCTCTTTTAAATATAGTGTAGCATTTTTTATTTTGCTTTCTAAAACTTTTATTTTATTTTCTAATGCTCGTACATCCATTTCGTCATTTTTTAATTTTTTATCTTGTCTTTCAAACGCATTAATTAACAAAACTAAATCTTCTATAGTAAAAAACTCTTTTGTTCTGTCTATACCGTCATCTTCCTTAAAAATCTTCTTTTCCTCTTTTTCTTCTTCTTGTTCTTTAACTTCTTTATCTGGATTTTCTTTTACTTTTCCTTTTAACTTTTTCTTGTTTTGCATAAAGAATCTAATCTTCCCAAAAAAGCTACGCTTACAATCTAAATATATAGAAATCTCTTTTTCTTTATTTTGGAATTCTTTTACTTTACTTTTCTCTTTAATAGATAGCTCTTGTTTTTGTTTTTCACATTTATTTAAATTTTCTACAATCTCATCAATTTCATTGTCTGTTTTATAAAATTCTGTTTTAATAAAATTTGTTAAATTCTCATATTCTATTATATTTCCATTACATAAAAACTCTAAACTTCCATCTTTTTTTATTCGTGGTTCGAATGTATATTTACCATTTGTTTCCGTTTGTAAAATAAACAATGCTTTAATTAATTTAAAAAATTTGATTGCCTCTTCTTCATTTTTTATTACAATCTTATAATGGCTATTAATCTTTTCATAACAAACTGTGTTACCTATAATGTATACGTTCATAATACCATTTTTATCATATACTTCATAAATAAATGGCCAGTCTTTTGTAAATAACCATATATAATTTTCTGTATCTGTAATTTCATTTCTTGTTAATAAATCACCAGAATATTCGGTATTGCATACTGGTACATAAATATATATATCTTTATTTTCATTATATGCTTCTATTTGTTTTTTTAGTAAATAAAAAAATGCCTCAAATTCTTCATCCTCTAAAGTTACCATCATAAAGTATTGTTTTGTTATATCAGAATAATAAATTTGCCAAAGATAATTTTCGCTATATTTTACTTCAAATGGAATTTGTTCATTTAATTGCTCTTGTTCTTTATCTATTCTTTCCATTTCTTGTAAATTTATTTTATCTATCATTTTTAAAAATATACTATGTCTAACTATGTCGTCTTCTGATTCTAATTTTAAATAATCATATAATGGATTACATTCTTCATACTTTTTAGAAAGTAAATCCATTTTGTTTCTTGGAGTTATATATATTTGTATATCTCTTATATTTAAATATTTATATACCCTACTTTTATTTTCATTAAATCCTCTAATTGGTCTAAATTCAAGAGGTTTATAGTTTTTTATAAATTCTGGTATATTATTTAAGTCTAATCCTATATATTCTAAGTTACTTTGTATTTTTATTTTTTCATCACTTGTAAGATCATTCATAATACCCTCCACACTTCTTCATGTTTATTAGTATAACATAATATATTTTAAAATGCCACCTAATGTTGTACATCGGTGGCATTAAATTTTAATATTTAAATTAAATTGTATTATATATAAATTAGATATTTTTTTTAAGCTCTTGGATGAGCTTTTTTATAAATATTTTTTAACCCTTCATCTTGAAATTGCATATATACTTGTGTTGAAGAAATATCTGAATGCCCAAGCATTACTTGAATTGCTTTTAAATCTGCTCCATTTTGTAATAAATGAGTTGCAAAAGAATGTCTTAACACATGTGGTGTAATATCTTTATCTATATGAGCTTGTTCTTTGTAAAATTTTACGATTTTCCAAAATCCTTGTCTTGTTAATCTTTTTCCATTTATATTTACAAATAAAGATTTTTCATCTTCACTTTTAATTAAATATGGTCTGGCTTTTTTTATGTATTCCTTCAAAGCGTTAATAGAAATTGCTCCTAATGGTATATTTCTTTGTTTACTAGCATTAGTGCAAGAAACATAACCTTCTTTTAAATTAAGATCATCTATATTTAAATTAATTATTTCTGTTACTCTCATACCTGTTGCATAAGCAAATTCTAACATTGCTTTATCTCTAATTCCTTTTAAATCTACTGCTTTAGGTTGCTCTAATAATAATTCCACTTCTTTAGAAGTTAAAACATTTGGAATCCTTTTTTCTACTTTTGGAGATTGTATTCCCTCTGTTGGATCTTCTTTTATTTTTTTAGTTCTTACTAAATATTGATAAAAAGATCTTATTGATGCTAAATTTCTAGATATTGTTGAAGTTTTTTTACCAATATTTTTTAAGTTTTCAAGATATTTTTTTATATCCTCTTTTGTAACTTTTAAATATTGTAAATTTTCTTCATTTATATATGATTCATATTGGGTAATATCCCTTTTATATGATTGTAGTGTGTTATCTGATAATTTTTTATCTTTTTGTAAAAATTCTAAAAAAAGTTTAATCTTCTTTTCCATGCTACTATCTCCTCTACTGCTTTTTTAGTTCATGTACATATATTATTTACATAAACTATATATGTTATATCAAAGATATTTGAAATTGTAAATATCTTTTTGGCAATTAATTAAATATATTTTATTATAAAAGTTAGTAAATTAGTTGAAATATATACTTCTACTAAAGAGGATAACATAAAAAATAGTCCAGAAATTATAGATAATATCGAATGCTTAATAATTCCTAATTTTATATTTTCCTTTGTTCTATTTTTCATAATTGCATAACATAATTTGGTGCTACTTACTGCTATAAAAAATAATGCAGGAATAAATATAATATTCTGGAACAGTATACTAGTTAAGCAAAAAATCACTCCTTTTCCAGTTCCTAATGTAATTATTGCACTAGAAATTGTATAGCCTATGCATAATCCTTTATACAAGACAAAAAAATATATTAGTGGTAATCCAATAACGGTAGATCCTACAAACCATAATATTATTCCCATTAATATATTTTCTTTTATTGATACTTTTACTAATTCTTGTTTATCTATTGAATTATTATTTTTTAATGTAGTAACAAAATTATTAATATATTCGCTAACTTCATTTTTTTGAATATTATCAGAATTATTTATTATAAACACTCCAAATACTATTCCTATCAATAAAAAAATTAGTAATAGTATATATATCTTTTTATTTTCTTGTAAATTTTTTAAAATTATTTCTAAATATATTCTGTTCCTATTCTTTTTCATTTTATCCTCCATAGAATTATTTATACATAATATCTATGTAATAAAATGATTTTTAGAACTAATTATCTATTGTTTTTGTGGAAACTTTTCCATAATTTCCTCCCCCGCCAGATTCTATTTGTAGCTTACCTTTTCTAGATTCATCTATTATGGTAGCTAATTTAGTTCCAACAACTGCTTCTATATCATCAAATGATAATTTATGTAATATATTCATCTCTGTTCCAAAATTATCTAATAATTTTTCTATCGTTTTATTTCCTAATCCTGGAACAAAACCTAATGGAGTTTGATATATATATTCTGGTCTAGATTTTGGACTTACAGATTCTTTTTTATCTTTTATTAATTCAATCCTATCAAAAACTCCAAATGTAACTTTATTACTTCCACAATAAGGGCATACCTCTACTGGTTCTTTAGTTTGAATTGTGGAATTACAAGCGTCACAATATGTTCTATGATATTTACCAAGTTTTGGATCTAATCCATAATTTGCAACAATTTTTCTTCCATCTTCATTTTTTAATGCCTTCACCAATTCTTTAAAAGATATATCCTCCATTTGTACCTTATTATATTCTCTTGCTATTTTTGGTAAAGAATGCGCATCAGAATTTGTAACAAATGTTTTATCTTCTAATTCTGAAATCATATCTGCTAAATAAGTATCAGAACTTAATCCTAGTTCTATCGCAAAAATTTTATCATATTTTTCTTTAAATATATCTTTTAATCTGTCTGTACAATTTCCATAATAACTTTTAAAAGGAGTAAAAGCATGTGCTGGTATTAATATTCCATTGTATTTTTCTACTATATCTATTAACTCATATCCAGATAAATCTGATCTTTGTGTACTTAATGTTATATTTTTTATATGCTTACTCATTTCTTCTGAATATGCTTTTATATCTTTTAAATGTGGAAAATAACATAAATTATGTGCAGCACCTTTTTTACCATTTCTTCCTTTTTCTGAAGTTTCTGTTTCACTACCTAGAATTATACATACTTTATCTTTGTATATAATTCCTCCATCTTCAAGCTCGTAGGCATCTCCTGTCTTCAAAAATTCTTCAATATCTTGAATTACATATGGTGATGCACAATCTATAATTCCTACAATATTTATTCCTTTTCTTTCTTCACATTCTTTTGCAATATTTGCAAAATTTAAGCTTTTAGCTGCTGTTATTTTTATTGGCTTGTTATTTTCAGCTCTTCCTATGTGTACATGCAAATCTGCAAAAAATTCATTCATTTTTATTCCTCCCCACTAATATTTAACAAGTCAGAGAATTTATGTTCTTCATCTATTTGTTTTGCTAATTCGTGTTTTATTCTTCTATCTGCATTTATTTCTTGCCTATTATCTCTTATTCCATTTTTATTAACTTGTAATTTTTTACCTTCTATGTATAATTTTTTTGCAGTAGTTCTATAATCTATTGCAGCGTTAATTCCTTGTGCAATACGATATTTAGGAATAGAATTTATCTTTGTTTGCCATCTCGTTATTATTTTACTCTTATCTAACCCAAGAGTTTCTAAATTCTCAAATTCCATAACAAATTCTTTAAAATCTTGCAAATAGACATTTTCAAAACCTTTTAAATTCTCATTTTCTAATACAAATAATGCTTCTATTGGATTAAAAGCTCTTCTATCATCCCTATCTAAAAGCATTCCAAAATTATCTATTAATTCTAATATGTCTCCCTCTTTATCTCGTGGTGTAATATTAGCAATTCTATTAGTTTCTTCACATATTCTACAAAATCTTTCATCAAAACCTAATTCTTCAAGATATTTAGCACCCTCATGTAAATATGTTCTTCTTTTTTCTTCTGTAAATGAAATTACACTTTTTTTGCATGCATATAATAAACATGCTGTTAATACTAAATTATGATCAACATCTGGTTTAGAGTGTTCTAAATACATTCTGCATATCTCTGTTTTAAATATTACTGTAGTATCAAAAAAACAATTGTGTTTTTTCTTAAAATATAATAATATTTTCATTTTTTCAGATAATTTTCTTTCATTTAGCATCATATCTGCAAAGCTTTCACTATACATATTCATTACTCCTCTTATATGACATTTTTTTTAATTATATGTCATTGTATTTTTCTTTTCAATAAAATAACCAAAATGTAATATTTTTGTAATAGAAAAAAGTACATTATAAATGCTACAATAAGTTTTACATTTATAGTGTACTTTCGAATCGTTAAAGTTAATTTTTTGGTATTCCATCTTGCAACTTATGATCTTTATAAAATTCTTCATTATCTTTTAAGAAGTAATTATAAATTATTCCATTCCCATTGTTTTGATCCCATGTTACATCTATGTTATACCATTTTCCATCTAAATTAACTATATTCCAAATATGATTACTAATTTTATCCTCTTCATTACTAACATCATTAGATGCAATACATTCTATTTCTAAATTATCCATAATAAATTTAAAGCCATATGCATATCCAGCACATACAGAATCTCCTGTATCAAATATAGATACTAAAGATTGAAAACTATTTTCTTGTTCTTTGGTATATTCATTATATTGTGATATTTCTATTAATTTATCATGAACATATTTTATTTTGTCATAATTAGTTGATTTTATTTTAGCCTCTTCTATAATTGCATTATATCTTGGTTCTATGCGTGCTTTAACATCTTTAGCTTCTTCTTCTGTATATGAATAATGTAATTGTATTATTTTATTTGTATTAACATAATTATTAAATGTTCTTATTGTTGAATACGAGTCAATCCAAAATATTTCTGGATGATCTAACACAATTGCATCAAATACTTTATCAAAATCTTCAGTACTTATTTTCTTAACTTTTGTACCAAATTGTTCTTTAAATTGAAGATACGCTTCTTTTATTTCTTCATATAGAACCTTTTGTTCATCTGTTAAGGTAGTTTTCCAATATTCAAATACATTCTTACCAGTATAAATCGGATAATCAGCTTCGTTTTGTAATGCTACTACCATATCCTCAGAACTTACTCTCATATATATAAAGAACATATAAATTGTTGACATTATACAAGCTATTAAAAAAACATTACTTAATATATCAGAAAATTTTTTTCTCATTTTTCCTCCAGTTTATTTTAGAAACTATTTTATTATTTTACTTTAGTTATATCTTTCCAAATTAAATAAAGACTTTAGATGGTATATTAATTTTTGTGATAAAATTATAGTCCACTAAACGATTTTTTAATTTCGCTAGTGGACTATAATTTATATATTTATATTTTTTAATTGTTTTTCTATGTCTTTTATATCTCCTTTATTATGTATAATATAATCTGCATTTTCTATATAAAATTCGTCCGTATTTTGCATATTTAGTCTTTTTTCTGCCTCATCTGCTTTTATATTATCTCTCTTCATTATTCTTTCTATTTGTACTTTTCTTTCTGCTATAACAGCAATTACAAAATCACAAACTTGATCTAAATTGCTTTCAAATAATAAAGGAGCATTTACAACAATTATTTTCTTCTTTATTTTATTAATTCTTTTCTTAATTTCATCTACAACATAAATAAAGGTAAGCTTATTTAATTCTTCCCTTTTTTTGTCGTCTTCATATATAATACTTGCTAATTTTTTTCTATTTAATTCACCTTTTCTATCTACTATTCCAGAACCAAAACTTTCAACTATTGATTGTAAGTACATTGTTCCTTTTTTAGATAACTCTCTAGCAATTTTATCTGCATCTACTATTTCTGCATTATATTTATTTTCTAGAATTTCACATAAAGTATCTTTCCCTGCTCCGGAACTTCCTGTTACTCCTATTATTTTCATACGCCTACCTCCCACGTTTCTATTATACCATATTTTGCATAAATAAACAATATTTAGGGTAAACATAACACCTGTTTTAACTACAGAATTATTTACATCTTTCTTCTATTTGTGTTTGAATATACTTACTCAATTTAGAGCCCATACTAAAATCTGGTTCGAAACATTTATCTATAATTCCTTTAACATTTAATTTTTTATACGTTTCCATTGATTCATTTTTTGTTGCTATAAATACATTCTTACCACCTATACTATGAACATATTCAAATGCAAAACTATCTGTTAATCCATCACCAAAATATATAATGTTATTAGTTTCCTGATTATCTTTTTGAACATGCTTAATGACGTCTACTTTCTTTTTATCTGTTAATAAAATATCTATATCTTTATATATTCCATTCTCTTCATTAAATGTAACTCCATAAACACCATCTACAAATTTTCTAATTACTGTTTTATCCACATAATCTTTTATTCCAGAAGTAACAATATAATGTTGTACTCCTGTTGTTTGACTTTGGAAATTTTTAAAATATTCTATAACTCCATTATTAAATTCTACTTTATCTGCACCTAAACAAACATTTTCTTTAGTTAGTAAAATATTATTATCCAATAATATCTCTATATAACATTTGTAATAAGCTTCATATAGACCTTCGCTATTGGTTAATTTTTCTGCTATTCTATTCATTAGCTTTTCTTCATTATATCCACATTTTTTTATTATTTCATATTGTGGTAAAGAATATGGTGTTAGTGTACCATCAAAATCATATATAATTACCATTTTACTCCTCTTCTACTACTAACTATAAGTTTTTTATAGCTGTTCTTGCTAATTCATCACATCTATTATTGTATTCATTATCACTATGTCCTTTTACTTTTATAAATTCAACTTTATGAATTTTTGTAAGTTCATATAACTCTTCCCATAATTCCTTATTTTTTACAGGCTCTTTTGATGCATTTTTCCACCCATTCTTTCTCCAATTGTATATCCAGCCTTGGTTAAAACAATTTACAACATATGCACTATCACTATATAATTTAACATTGCATGGATATTTTAGCATTTTTAAGGCCTGTATAACTGCTGAAATTTCCATTTCGTTATTCGTTGTATTTAATTTTCCCCCTGATATTTCTTTTTTATTTCCTTTATACATAAGTACAGCTCCCCATCCTCCAGGGCCTGGATTCCCAGAACAAGCTCCATCTGTATATATTGTTATTTCTTCCATTTTCTTCTCCTATATTTGTAATTTTTGCCATTTTATGATATTATATCAATAATTTGTTTATACTACAATATAAGGAGGGATAAATATGTCAAAAGTTTTAGGAATTATTGCAGAATATAACCCATTTCATAATGGTCATCTTTTACACTTAAACAAGTCTAAAGAAGAAACCGGTGCCAAATACAGTATTTGTATTATGAGTGGTAATTTTGTTCAAAGAGGTAATACATCAATAGTTAATAAATGGGTAAAAACAGAAATTGCTCTAAAAAGTGGTATAGATTTAGTTCTAGAGCTTCCAACAGTATATTCTATTTCTAGTGCAGAAAATTTTGCAGAGGGCGCTATAAAACTTTTAAACTCCTTAAAAATTGTAGATACAGTTTCATTTGGTTCCGAGAATTCCGATATAGATATATTAAATAGAATTTCTGGAATTTTATATGAAGAGCCAAAACAATATGTAGAATTCTTAAATACAGAATTAAAAAAAGGATTTTCTTTTCCAAAAGCTAGAGAAAATGCAATATTGCTATATTTAAATGACCAAAAATATTCTAACATTTTAAATCAACCAAATAATACTTTAGCAATTGAATACTTAAAAGCTTTAAAGAAATATAAATCTCATATTATGCCAATAGCAATTAAACGTGAAAAAGCTTTTTATAATAGTAATTGTATTGTTGATGAATATGCAAGTGCTACAGCAATTAGAAATATGATTATAAATAATCAGTTTAATGATATTAGAAAAGTAATGCCTAGACTTGCCTACGATTTATTAATGCAAGAAATAGAAAATAATCAATATGTTATAGATATATCAAAATTTGAAAAAGAAATTTTATATTCTATTAGAAGATTATCTACAACTGACCTTAAAAAGTTTCCAGAAGTAAATGAAGGTTTAGAAAACGCTATTAAAAATGCTGCTAATTCTTGCAATACTTTGGCAGAGTTAATAAATATAATTAAGTCTAAAAGATATACACAAACTAGAATTCAAAGAATCTTATTATATATTTTGTTAAATATAACACAAAAAGATATGTACATTTCTCGTAAAACTGTACCCTATGCTAGAATTCTTGGATATAGTCCAAAAGGTAAAGAACTTATTTCCGAGATTTATAATGCTAATCCAAAAATAACATTAATAACTTCTGTTAAGAATTTCTTCGATTCTTCTAATAATAAAACTTATAAGCATATGTTAAGTAAAGATATTTTAGCAACCAATATTTATACATTAGCATATAAAAATAATTCTGTTGCTAATTTAGACTATACAAAAAGAATTGTTACAATATAATTTTAAAAAAGCACTATGTAAACAGTTACTTATATAGCGCTTTTTTTACATTACTTATTTGCCAAGCCATATACCATTGATATATCTGTAGGTATAATATATTTTACATCTAAATTATCTGCTACTTCTAACACCATTGCACACATTGCACGAGTTGCATACCACCACTCTGGATCATTCACCTTACTTCTTATTTCATCTAAAGAAATTTCTTTATAATATCTTTCTGTATCTAATTTTCTTGTATTAATATCCATCATAATTGGTTCTTGTTTATCTTCGAATAAAGTATTTTTTTCAAATGTAATACCAGAATTTTTGGCAAACTTCATATGACCTCCACCAGCTAATATCAATACATCCGCTTTTTGAGTAGGAACTTTTAATTTTGTTTTTACCCATTCTCTTACTGTTTTTACATCTGTTCTTGCTAGATTTTCTCCTAAATCTGGATATTGTTCCATTACATCAATTACGCCTATTTTTGTATTGCACATTTCTTTTATTCCATTATCATAAATAGCAATTTCTGTGGAACCTCCTCCGCCTATAAATACAGCAACTTTTCCTTGTACATTTCTTGTTGCCCCTTCTACTGTATATTTATTCTCTTCCTCTTGGCTTATAATATGGAAATCTAATCCTGTTTCTGATTTAAATTCTGTAAGAAATTCTTCTTTCATCTGTTGTTCTATAACTCTAAAAATGCTTGTCCCACAAACAAAAATGTTGTCATATTCTAATTGTTCTTCTTTTACTAAATTAATTAGTTGTTTTACATCATTATCATCTAAATGTTTTAATTTATTAAAGTTCCTTTTAAATTCTATAGTAAGCTCTTTAATACGTTTTATGCCTACATCATTTACTTCATCTAATTTTGTACAAGTAGACCCTACTTCTATTATTAGCTTTTTCATTTAACCACCTCTTGTTTTGATTCATTCTACCATTTATGTTTTTATTTGTATACTTTTGTCGCAAAATATTTTTTACCTCATATAATGTTATAAAAGGAGGAATAAAATATGTTCAGAAGATATCAAAAATGTTATTGCATGAACAATAACAACAATGACAATTCTACAGATATGTTAGAAACTAAATGTAATTCCGTTAGTTCTTATGTAGAAGATGATTATGATAGTTGCTCTTGTGGATTTGCTGAAGAAGCTAATGTTTTCCCAGATAATCCAATGCTTGGTCAAAGTTATGTTCCAATCCAATATATGGATAAGACTTTTAAGCCTTGCATAGGACTTAAAATGGGAACTATTTTTCCTGAATTAGTTAGTCCTTATTCTCCAGGGCAATCTATGCAACAAATTAGGTATATAGAATCTAGAAATGAAATTGGAAAGGGGTGTAATAAATGTTAAATGAAAATATGGAATGCAACTGCACATGTGAGTGCAAGTCAAATAATGATTGCGAAATGCAAGGAAGAATGTTACAACAGATAAGATGCTATGCTTTTGCAATTAATGACTTAGCTTTATATTTAGACACACATCCAACTGATCAAAAAGCTTTATGTTTACACAGAAAATATTGCCAAGAATTAAAAGATTTAGAAGATAAATATCAAAAAGTATATGGACCTTTAACAATTAATTACCCTTGCAATAAATGGAGATGGCTTGAAGAACCTTGGCATTCGTTCATTCTGGGATACGTATAATAACTTATCTATTTTTAAGCAAAAAAATTAATCTCCATGTTCAATTAAGGGAGATTAATTTTTTAAAATTTTTATGCATAATCTAAAATATTATATTTATTAGATGTTTATTTTATCTCAAACTCTGTGTAGATTGTTGTATCTGGATTGCCTGGATTTATTTCCATAAGTAATCTATATTTACCATTTTCTAACTCTCCATATCTATCTTTCCAATTAAAATTCATTGTAACTTGTCCATTATTATCTGTCTTATATGCTATGGCATCTACCTCATAATTTCCAGATTGAATTTTTTTCCATTCATTATTTTCTAATTTTTCAATTCTATACTCTTTACCATAAACATATGGATAATCATTTTTATCTGTAATTACAATAGTAGCTCCCTCTTTTGTTAGTGTGCCTTCTTTTATCTGTATACTGACTTTATCTACACTCCTTTTTTCTACCAATTCGCTAATTTCTGTTGTTGATAAATTTGCAAATTTATCTTCTATAATACTATTACTACCAAGTGCATTAGCCACTATTATTTCCTCTTTATTATTAGAATTACTATTTTTATTATCTATATTATACAAAAAAACACATAAAATTATAGCAATTATTAAAATTAATATAATTATTCCAATTACATATTTCTTTTTCATCTATTACCATCTCCTTTTTATTTAAACTCTATATATCACTTTTTATAATATATAGCAATACTTTTTACATATTATCTAAAAAATGTAGGGCTTTGCCCTACCAAAAAGAACACTTTTGAAAAAAGTGTTCTAGTATGTTAGAACACTTAAAATTTTATAATTATTTTATTGATTAGGGGGTTTTTAACTATGAGTTACGCAATCATAAGAAATACTAATTATAAAATAAAAAATTTAAATGGTATATATAGACATATAGAAAGAAAAAATACAAATTATTCAAATAAGGACATTAATAAAAATTCCAATATAAAAAATTATTCATTAAAAGTTCCTTCTAGTACCTATGAAAAATTATTTAATTCAATTAAAGAAAAATATAATTTAAAGGGACAGATTAAAAATGTAAGCAATGTAGCTTGCGAATATATCATTACTTCTGATAAAGATTTTTTTGATAGCATAGGAATAGAAAAAACAAAAAAATTTTTCAAAACTGCTTATTCTTTTGTATGTAATTATAAAGATTTAGGAGAACAATACATACTCTCTGCCAAAGTACATATGGATGAAAAAACTCCTCATATGCACGTTGTATTTATTCCAGTAATTCACACCAAAGATAAAAATGGGAATGATATAGACAAAATTGCTTGTAGTACCTTTTGGAAAGGAAAAGACAGTTATAAATATTTACAAGATAATTTTCACAAATATATGCAAAAGTCTGGATTTAATTTAGAACGAGGAAAAAACAAAGGAAATAAACATTTATCTATGCAACAATTAAAAAGTTTATCTAGTTACGAAAAAATAAAAAAAGAAATTGAAAAGACTCCTATTAAAGAAAGTAATACTACTTCTCTTGAACTCGTTATAGCAGAAAACAAAAAATTAGTTAAACATTGTAATAGATTAAGAGAATATTGTATCACTTCATCAAATACTTTTGATAAATGTTTACAGTATGAGAAAGAAATAAAAAGGTTAAAAAAAGAAAATTTAAAACTAAAAGATAAAATTAAGAGCTTAAATATAGAAATTAAAAATATCATTTTTATTATAAGCCAATATTTTAATATTTCTATAAAAAAAATATTAAGTATTTTACAAAATTTCAAGTTAAAATAGCGCCTTGTTCATTACAAATATTTCCAATTTATTTTTATCTATTTTTTTCGACACTATTCGACATTATTCGAGCTTTTTCTTACAGTACTAACGGTTCTATTAATTTTATTTTATTCTAAATATTGACATTTTTTTACAAAACATTTATAATTTTGATAGTGCTATTTTGCACTGTTTAAAAGTAAGGTTCCTATCACGCAAGATGAATGGAGGAAAAATCTATGACAAAACGCTTTAAACTTTTATCCCTTGTATTGGCTTGCGTACTGATTTTTGGAACTGCTACAACAACATTTGCAGCCGAAAATCCTGTGAATTCAACAGCCAATAATTCTACAGTTGTTTCGGAAAACTCCGATGAAAAAAACACTCTGAATGGAGATGTGCAGACTGTAACTGTCACAGCAAATGGAGAAGCATCCGATATTATCTCTCTAGATGATATCAAAGCGAGTCCTCGTGCTCAGGGTAATACCACCTATTTTATGTTAGGAGACACTGGTTACATCTCGAATTGCGGATTCACTCCTAAATTCAGATTCAGAGCCTCTGGTAATCCTGCAGCACAGGTTACATTTCACATTACGACAGCCGGCGGAACCAATTATTCGCAGGGGCCAATGCAAGCAGACGGACTTCACTATATCGACAAACAGTATGTTGTAGCACAGAGTGGTGGAACATGGACATTTACCGCTTCTGTTACATCTGGTGTAAACAACGGCGAAATTGTTTGCTGGGTTGAACAGATTTATTAAGATTTACTAGTTATGTAGCTTAATATTTTAGTGATAGGAACCTTCTTTTGCTACGAGTTGAAATATACTCGTAGCTTTCTTTTTCTTTATAATATAAAAAAATTATTATATAGAAAATTCTATATAATAATTTTTTTTACAAATAAAGCTTTATAATTAGATATCCATTCACATATTCTGCTGTAATTTTTCCCCTATTTTGTTCAATTAGTTGTTTTGCAATAGCTAGTCCTATTCCAGTAGATTCTTTTGCGTTTTCTACTGTGAAATATCTATCAAAAATTTTTTGTACTGTTATTGCATCTAAAGAATTAGCCTTATTAGAGAATGTAATTATGCCATCATCATTCAGTATAACTTCGAAATTTCCATTACTATATTTTAATACATTTGATAATATATTTTCAAATATTCTTATAATAGCAATTCTATTAACCATTTTATTTATTTTTTTATTACTAATAGATATCTTAGGTATAATATTTTTTTCTTTAAATTGATTATAATAATTGGCTAAAGATTCTTCTAAGATATCATTCAAACAACATTCTTCTTTTTTTACTTCTAAATCAACATCGACTGTTTTTGAAAATTCAAATAATTGTTCTGTAAGTTCTTGCAGTTCATAAATCTTCTCTTTAATTATTTTTATATATCTTTCTTGTTCTGCATTTTTATTTTCTTTTTGCAATAAATCTATATATCCGTTAATTACAGTTAATGGCGTTCTTAAGTCATGTGATATATTAGTTATTATTTTTTTTAGTTCTTGATTTCCATTTTTGTATTCTAGTTTTTGTTTTCTTAACTCCATCAAGTTCTTGTTTAAATTTATAGTTAAATTTTTAATATCTTTATCTAATGAAGATATTGTTACTATATTGTTTGTATCTGATTCTAGTATATATGTAAAAGATTTTTCTATTTCTCTAATTGTCTTTTTTATTAGGAATACTTTTACAATTAAAAATATACATACAAAAACTAATATTATTATAAATACTAAACTAATATTCACTTTTTCCCCCTATTTTAATTCTTTTCTAGAAAAAATATAAATTCCCAAAATATTTACTATACCTATTAAAGCAATGGAATAAATAGGCATTTGTTTTAAATAATCTAAATTGTTATTACTAATTTCCATAGCTTGTCCTTGGGGAATTGAAAGATAAATCAATCTTGCTTGTTTAACTTTCTCATCTCCTGGATAGTTTGGATTAAGTTCTTGGCTAATAATGTGTTTATTTCCATTTTCATCATAGAAAGTATTCTCAATATACTCGTTAGTGTGAGCTGTTAAGCTAAATGCTCCTTGTGCAATAAACATTGCTATAAAAACAATTATACATATCGTTGTAGATATTGTTATCTCTGAACATATCATCGATATAAAATTATAAATAGAACAAAATGATATAATTATCAAAATAGTATTTAGTAAAACCATCATAAATTCAGTTGAGTTCATTTGCATTTTTCCAAATAAAGGTATTCCAATTACGAAAACTACTAATAAATAAATTATTTCACATAATAGTGAAACCGCTACGCTAATTATAAGGTTTGATAGAAAAATTGAAATCCTATTATGTCCAACAATAATTTTATTTCTTATAATACCTTCCGAATGTTCTTTGCCAACAAAAATACTTACAAATATTGCAATAAAAAATCCTATATATGCTATAAATTCATTAATAATTTTATCTAAAGATACCCCTTCATTAGATGTATATCTAAACAATGTAAATCCTGCTATTCCAATAGTTAAAAATACAAATAGCCAAAATATAACATCTTTTTTTAATCTAAAAAAACCTGCTTTTAACAATTTAACCATTATTTGCACCTCCTATTAAATTCAAATAATAATTTTCTAATGATTCTCCCTTTTCTTGAAAATTATTAATATTACAATTTCTTTTTGAAAGTGCAATAACAAATTCCGAAATATTTAATTTTTCATATATTTCTATAGATTCATCGGAAATCACTTTATAAGATAAACCATTTTCTTCTAAATATCTAACACATTCATTTAAATTACTTACATTCAAAATAATTCTTTTTCTAAATTTTTTTTCTAATTCATCCCTATCAATTTCTTTGACTATCTTATGTTCATTTATAAAACCATAACAAGTTGCTATTTTGGACAATTCATCTAAATAATGGCTAGAAATTATAAATGTAATTCTCTTTTCTTTATTTAATTTTAAAATTAATTCTCTAATTTCAATAATTCCCTCTGGATCTAACCCATTTATAGGTTCATCTAAAATAAGTATATCAGGACTTCCAACTAAAGCAATTGCAATACCTAATCTCTGTTTCATACCTAATGAAAAATGTTTAACAGTCTTTTTCCCTGTGTTTTCTAACCCAACAAGTTTTAATAGGTCATCTATTCCATCATAATTAGGTAAACCTACAATTTTATATTGTTCTTTGAGATTATCTTTTGCTGTCATATCCATACAAATCGATGGTGTCTCTATTATAGCACCTATCCTTTTTCTTACTTCACATATCTTTCTATCTGTATTTTTTATTCCATAAATTTTATATTCGCCTGAAGTTAACTGTTGCAATCCACATAAAAGCCTAATTAGTGTTGTTTTTCCCGCACCATTTCTTCCAATAAGCCCATATATGCTACCATTTGGTACATGCATATTAAGTTTTTCTAGAACTATTGAATGCTTATATCTTTTCATTATATCAAATGTTTCTAAAACATACTTCATATAATCTCCTCCCTTTATAAAAGATTTTATCATTAAATAGTTAAGAAAACAGTTAAGAAATAGTAAACAAATAGTTAAGATTTAATCAACCATCTTAAATCCAATTCCCCAGACAGATTCTATATATTCTTTATCTGTTACTTGCTTTATTTTTTTCCTTATATTACTTATATGTACTTTTAAAGAGTTTTCGTCAAAATTTAGTGTATCATTACTCATTAATTCAATTAATCTTGATTTCGTTACAACTCGATTAGGTTCTAATAAAAGCTCTTGTAATATATTGTACTCTGTTTTAGTTAAACTAATTTTCTGGTCATTTAAAATTAATGTATGGTTCATACAGTTTAATGTCATTTCTTTGTATTTTAAATCATTATTTTTACTAGTATTATTTATTCTCAATTGAACTTTAACTCTTGCTAGTAATTCATCCATATCAAATGGTTTGGTAATATAATCATTTGCCCCTATTAATAATGAATTTATTTTATCTTCCTTTGATACTTTTGCACTTATAACTATAATTGGTATACTCTTAATTTTTTTTATAATTTCTTCTCCATTTATCCCCGGTAACATCAAATCTAATAATATAAGGTCTATCTTTTCTTTTTCTAATATAATTAGTGCTTCTGTTCCTGAATATGCATTTATAACAATATATCGCTCTTTTTCTAAAACATTTTTTATTAATTCATGAATCTCCTTATTGTCTTCTACTAATAATATTTTTTTCATTTTTCCCCCTCATAATTATATCATTAGTATAACTATAGCATAAACAATATAAATTGAATAGTAGTAAAATACTACTTATTCTCCTCTTTCTTGTAGTTCATCACAACTTCTATGAATAAAGTCCCTTGTAAATCTCTTTATTTGTTCACTAGTTAAGCTTTTAAAATCTCCGTGTATATAATCATCTCCAACTAAAAAACAATCTCCGGCAATATAATCATAATCAAATATCAAGTTTTGTTTTAAATTTAACAACTTACCTTCTTCGTTACAAATAATTAAACAATCTTTATATGGAACTACTTCTATTAGACCTCCAACTAATTTTTGTTTTTCTTCTAATGTATTTGGAATTTTTATAATTTTTGGTGGTTCATCAACTTTTTTATATAACACCGTTAAAAATTTTTCAGGCTTGTAATTCATGTCATATTCATTTTTTTGTTCATTTATACGGATAGGTTTTATTAATTCTTTTTTTCTTTCAAAAATTCCTTTAGTCGCTATTTTTCTATTTTCTTCTGGAATATAACCTTCTTTTATATCTAATTTGCCATTACTTCTTTCATATAAAATTGTATCTACTAAAATATTTTCTTTTGCCAATTCTGTACATCTCTTGTATGTTTCTGTATCATCAGTTGCAATAAATGTTTTACTACCACCACTAGATTTATTAATATTTTCAAAATAGCCTCGTAATTGTTTATTATTCATATTTAAAAATTTATTAGGAATATCAATAATCATTCTTGGAATATTTATTGAATCTGTAATTATGGCTGTGGAATAGTCTTTATTATTTTTTATGTTATACATTAAATTTACTAAATCTTTACGGTTTTTTATTTTTATATCATATATTCCTTTTGTTTCTATTTTCTTTTGATATTTATTATTAATATTTTTTATTTCATTGTTATTATAAGCATATACTCTATCGTCTTTTACGTCTATCCATGCATATGAATTACAATTAATTATTAAATGTCCTTTAAAACCTGGGATAGCTGTATAGAAAAAAGCTGTAGTAGACATATCACTTTTTGAAGCTACTGCTCTTCCAGAAGTATGATTATGCACCATATAATAGCCATCTGCTGACAGTCTATTCATTCTATTATAAATTTTATATATGTTCTTTTCTACATTAGTCCTTCCATTCTTATCACTTAGAAAAACTTTTGTTGTACTTGGTAATTTTGAACTTATCGCTTCATGCCCAACAATCGTGTCATTTTTCATATATATTATTCTAAAAGTTTCATATAATGGATTTCTAAAAATATATCCTAGTTCTGCCAAATCTTCTTTATTTCTCACTTGTATATAGTTTAAATTAATATATGAATTTCTTTCAAAATTCCTTTTTATTCTCTGGTATAAAATTTTTACATCATTACTCATAAAAACACCTCTATATTTTGAATTTTTTTATTGCTTTAATAGTTTGTTCTGTTAAGTCTTGTTTTAATTCTTCAACAATTTCTCCATTTACAAACGAATAACCTTTTATCATATCCTGATATTTTTCTAATAATTTATTAATTGATTTTTTATTTCCTTCCTTCGATTTTTCTATAAGAACTTTAATCTCATTATTCTTCATTATTTTCCTCCAAATTTCTTTTAAAATTTTCGATTGCTTTTATCTTCAATTTGCTTATATTATTAGAAGTTGTTTTAAAAATTTTTGCCACCTCATTCGTACTATATTCTTTAACTATTAAAAAATATAAAATTTGTCTTTGTTTAATTGGTACTCTTTTCATTGCTTTATAATATTTTTCATTATGGAATATATTTTCTAAATGATTCTCATCTACATCAATATTTTCCCACTCCTCATTTTCGTTCTGCAGATATTTTCTATATGACAATTTTACTATTTCTTTATCTGACAGCTCGTGATTATTCTCAGTATTTCTTTGATATTTCTTCTTTTGTTTAATAGCATATCCTTTTAGCACTTTTTTTAAGTAAACACTAAATCTTTTTTCTAAACTATTCTCCATAGCATTCTCCTTTCATATTTTTTTTGAAAGTACTTTCATGTATGAAAAATAGCATAAATAAATGAATTATTATCAAAAAACTATATAATAACTATTTATTATAATAAAACCTAAAAAAAAGCATAAAAAAATGGCTATTAGTTTTATCTAAAAGCCATTTTTTAATTTTAAAATTTTATAACATAATCTGATAATTCTTCATTTCTCATATCCCAATATTTTATTTTTAGCATATCTTCTACATCTTTTTCATTAATTTTTAGTTTATTGAAAATATCATTCAGTTGTTGTTTATCTTTTATTAATCTCTTAGTTAGCATACATTTTCTAGCAGTAGGCATATGCGTATTTCCTGATATACCTAAAAAAATCCCATAGTACATATCATCTTCTTTTGAATGTAAATCTATTTCTATTTGAAATTTATCTAAACCGTGGGTTGCTAATTGCATTTGTTAAGCAGACAAATGCTGTATTATAATTACATTCTAACACTCCTACATATTCTTGCTTATATGTCTTCTTAACAATTCCATTTTTCATAAGAACACTATTTGAATGTTTCTTTTGTTCAATTTCTAAACTAGAAAGAACTATTCCATTTTGACTAATATAATATAGATATAACAAATCACTTTTAAACGGGTTGATATTTACATCTTTTTCTATACTATGTACTTCTTTTTTACAAATATCATTTAAATCTATATTTAACACATTACATAACTCTAATGCTGTTAATATATCCATTACAATTTCTCCTGTTTCATATCTGTTTACAGTTGCTTTACTTTTTCCTATTGCATCTCCTAGTTCCTCAATACTCATATTTCTAGCTTTTCTATATTCTCTTACTATTTGTCCTAGACGCTTTATATCTATATCATACATAAAAAACCCCCTAGAAAATAAATTTTTATATCGTTTAACGTTTACATAATTATTTTAACATCGTTTCCCATCATTTTCAATATTTTTTGACATTTTTTTACATTTCATGTTATAATGTATTCATACTTATATAATTATGGCATAAGGGAAATTAACGAAGTTTTACATATACATTTCCCTTAGAGCATATCTAATGCTTAATAGAATAAACTTACATCAAATAATCCCCTGCATTAGATATGCAAGGGATTTTTTATATTAGTTGCACATTTCCTTTTGGATTATGCTAATTTTTTGATATGGTTATCTATTTACTATAATTACTATTAGTATAATTCACAAAAGAAGGGAGTGTTAGCTCATGAGAAGATTACTTCGGTGGCGGTGGTTGTGTATAAAGTTAATCAACGCTTATTATATTTCCCTGTGGAGAATTAGCACGTCTAATTCTCCTTATTTTTTATTGACATATTCTATAGTATTATGTTACTATAGTTATAGGGAAATATGAAGCGATTAATTCGTCGCCGAAGTCAAAAGAAGCTCTATCGCAAGATAGTGCTTTTTTTGTTGCATAAAAATCAACTAATGCATGATTTATATATTTTTATTTATATTTTATTTATCATATTTAATTTTTTTCCTTTAAATTGTTGCATTATATGTTATTCTATTGTTTTTATACTCTTTTTTTCCATTTCTTTTCTCTTTCAGTTTCATTTAACGCAACCATTCAATTTTTTGACCTATTCAATTCAAGGTGTTAACATAATCATAAAATTAATATGTCTGTGGAGGAAGAATATGATTGATAATAAAAAAGCTTTATCATTCGAAAAGAAAATTGATATATTTTTAAATAACAATTTTCTAATATTGGGTTTAAATACTGCTAATTTAGGAACACGTTATTTTAAGGAAGTAATAAAACTAGCCTACACTAGTAATTATTTTGATATTAAATATAAAGAACTATGTTTCCTAGTTAGTCAAAAATTAAATATTAGCATAAGAAAGATTGATAGTAATATATATAGTTCCATTAACTCTATCAATATAAATCTTGCCAAGAAAAACTTTAAAAGTTTATTTAATATAGATTTTGATTATTTTTATATTTCTCCTAAAAAACTAACTATATTATTCGTAAATCTTTTAAATAATAATTTTTAATTAGTTTTTTTAAGTTTTATATATGTTCATTCCAATATTTCTTATTAAAAAGTGTTTTATATTATAGAACACTCACAAATATTTTCTATCATCATAATTTTTTATAAGAATATATTAAATTAAGGAGATGATAATTTGGATAAAAATATCTTTGTAAGTTATACCGAAGATGGTAAAGAATTATTGGAACTCGTTCAGGAATGGGTCGATGAAAATATAAATAACTTATCTTGTCAAATAATCAAAAGTAATATAAAATCAAAATTAAATTAGATAAGTTATTATATAAATATGCTCTAGATGGGAGGAAAAATTGAAAGAGTTTTATAATAACTATAGTGAAATTGATAATTTTCAAAACTGGAAAATAGGTATATACACAAGACTTTCCAATGCAGATAAAAAAGATGAAAACCTAAAACAATCAGAAAGTATTGATAATCAAATCGAATTACTACATAGGTTTGTAAAGTTTAAAGGTTGGCATATCTTAAAAACATACATAGATGATGGATATAGTGGAACAAATTTTGATAGACCCGATTTTAAACGTATGATAAATGATATTGAATCAGGAGAAATTAATTTAATAATAACCAAAGATTTATCAAGATTAGGGAGAGATTATATCGAAACTGGCTATTATGTTGAAAAATATTTTCCACTAAAAAATGTACGTTATATTGCCTTAAATGATAATATTGATACATTTGATACAAATAATACTAACAATGATATGACACCTTTTAAGTCTGTTATAAATGATACATATGCCCGAGATACTTCCAAAAAGGTAAGGTCTATTCTTATGACAATGGCTTTAAATGGAAAAAGCATAAAAGCATTTCAACCATATGGTCTAAAAAAAGACCCTGACAATAAAAATAATGTATTAATAGATGAAGAAGTAAGTCAAAATGTATACAATATTTTCATGATGTATAAAAGTGGAATGAGTAAAAAAGAAATTTGCAATTATTTAGAAAAACATCATGTACTTACTCCTTTAAAATATAAGGAATTAAAAAGTAATTATCATAACCCTAATAACAACAAAACATATAGATGGAATAATACTGTAATTAATAAGATTTTAAGAGATAGGTCATATGTAGGAGATTTAGTTCAGCATAAAACTACTAAAGTAAATTATAAAATTGATAAACATATAAAAGTAGATAAATCTAGGCAGATAATAATAGAAAACTGTTTTCCCGCTATTATAGATAGAAATACATTTAACATAGTTCAAGATATGCTTGATAAACAAACTAATGAATGGACTTTTAAAGATGCTAAACCTCACCTATTACGAGGAATTACTTTTTGTAGTTGTGGCTCTCGAATTACTTATGTTAAAAATCATGGAAAAACATTTAAATGTGTATGCTCTAGTTATAAAAGGTATGGGAGAAAATTTTGTACCAATGTGCATATGACAGAAGAACAACTTATAAACAAAGTATTAGAAGATTTAAGAAGAATTGTTAATAATTATTTATCTATAGATAAAATACAAATAAAAAAAGAACAACCTTATAAATCTATTAATAATACCTCTCTACTTAATAAAAAAATTGAGCAGTTAGACAAATTATTAAAAAATTTATATGAAGATAAAATAAACAACATAATTAGTGATGATATGTTTATCACTTTAAGTAAAGATTATGAACAGGAAAAGTATAACCTTTTACAACAAATTAAAATACAAAAAGAAATTGAGATAAAAGAACAATATAATACATATGACGAAAGTTCTATAAAAGAAATAATAGAAAGTATATTAAAGTTTGATAAAGACAATATTGATAGAAATATCTTATTAAAGTTAATTGATAAAATAGTAATTAATGATAAAGAAATTCATATAACATATAAATTTGCATTCCCTGAAAAATCTGGAATGCAAAAAAAGAGCATTTAATATTCCCAAAAAGAACCAGTGCTGGCCATGGGAAGGAGGAATCTTAAATGTGGACTTATAAGAAAACATTACAATATCCAATAAATATTAAATGTACAAATCCAAGACTTGCTAAAGTTATTATTTCTCAATATGGTCGGACCTGATGGTGAACTTGCTGCATCTCTTCGTTATTTATCACAAAGATTTGCTATGCCTGATCAAAAATCTAAGGCTATTCTTAATGATATAGGCACCGAAGAACTAGCTCATCTTGAAATGGTAGGAAGTATAGTTCATCAATTAACAAAAAATGCATCTATTGAAGAAATAGAAAAAGCCGGACTTAGCTCATATTATACAGATCATGGCGTTGACGTATATCCACAATCAGCTGCTGGAGTTCCTTTTACTGCTGCATATTTAGCTTGTAAAGGTGACATTATTGCGAACTTGCAAGAAGACTTAGCTGCCGAACAAAAAGCGCGTGCAACATATGAAAAATTAATAGATTTATGCCGTGATGAACCTGATGTTGTTGACCCTCTTCGCTATTTAAGACAAAGAGAAATCGTTCACTTCCAAAGATTTGGTGAAGCTTTACGTGGAGTTCAAGATAAACTTGCAGAAAAGAAGTTTTATATGAATTGTGATAATATGCAAAACTCTGACTGTAGTTGCAAAGATAATGACTAAAAAATATAATAGAAAAAACAGGCTCAAGCTTTTATTGCTTAAGCCTGTTTTCTCTACAGGTGATAAAAATAGATTATATTTCTGTAGAAAGTTTTTCTACTTTCTCTTTCATTTCTTTTCTCTTTTTATCAGCGATTTTTCTTATATCACTGATTGAAACATTTTTCAGCTCTTTATATTTTCCAGTTACTGAGATTTCTATTTCATCTTTAGGCATAAGCCTAATCTCATAATATTTATCTCTATACCAGAATCTATCAGCTGAATAAGATACAGAATATTCATCTGTTCTTTCACCCAATTCCACAATCTTTCCAGATTCTATCAATAAACACTCGTTATCAATCCGAAATTCCTCAAAATCCTTTAGACTACAGCCTAAAATTCCCCTTATTTCTGGGATCATATTCAGCGGATCAAAATCGTTTCTTTTATTAAATAGTTCTAAAATTTGTGGGGCTTTCTTGGATAAAGCAAAAAAATCTTTTGACTTACCAGTCATGTTTACCGTTCTAAAACCACCAACATGTTGCTTGATGACTAAGGAATCTTCTCTTATAACGTAAGAAGATGTTTTTATTCCGTCTGGTTTTTGTTTTCGCTCCAAATATCCATATTCAAGCTTTCCATTCTCTACTCCTGGATACGAAATACTTATCTCTTCACCTTTTGTTCTTATGAACATCCCTTCTGAAATATCATCATATACATCATCGACTTCCATTTCAATAAAGTCCTGCAGATTCAACACTTTTACTGCAGTTTCTGCCAACTCTCTTATTCTTCCCTCTGGTAAAGCATCTATTCCTGCTTTAGTCCGTATTATCATTTTCGTTCCTCCTAAATTATTTCTCTGAAACTATAAACTTCGGGTTACATAATTTATATTATATCGTGTTTTACTTTTATTGTCAATTTCGCTATTTTATCCAATTCTCTACTTTTCCTTTTGATTCATGTACTAGACTTCCTTGAATTGCTAAACTATCCAATACATTAGCTCCTTTGCATATTTTCTTTACATCTGATACTACATTTCCTAATCCTGATCCTTCGTGTGTAGTAAATACTTTAACTAGTTTTCCTGTAAAATCTAATTTTTCAAGCTGAGTAAACATACTCATAGGCATTGTTCCCCAATATATTGGAGAACCTATATATATTACTTCATATGCTAAAATATCATCTAAATATTCTTTAAGTTCTGTTCTTGCATTTTGTCTCTTTTCTTCTAATGCTTCATCACAACAAGCTTTATAATTTTTTGAATATGGTTTTACTGGCTCTACTTTAAATAAATCAGCTCCTGTAATTTCTTGTATATATTCTGCTATAACTTCTGTATTTCCTTTTTCAATATTTCCCACTGCGTAATTTTCATCTGCTCTTGAAAAATAAATTACCAAACTTTTCTTTCCTTTTACACTTTCTTTATTTCCGAATAATGACATAACTTTCCTCCTTAATTATTTTCTGTTTTTAATGGTCCATAAAAGTAAGATGCTGTTGCTCCGCCATCAATTAAAAAGTCTGCTCCAGTAATAAAAGCTCCTTTTTCTGTCATTAAAAGTTCCGCAACATTTGCTACTTCATCGGCTGTACCAGGTCTTCCAGCAGGGCATTTTGCAAACATATTTTTATAGAAATCACCACGTATTCCATTAAATTCATCAATAGCAAGTGGTGTTACAATAATTCCTGGTGATATAGAGTTTATTCTTGCTCCTCTTTCTCCCCATTTTACCGATTCTGCCATAACTCTTTTTTCATTACATCTTTTTGCTAATTGATAAGCGTGAAGAGTATCTTTTATGTTCTCTGGTTGTAATACATCTAAGTTTAACAATTCTTCTGTAGGTGTTGTTGCTAATTGCTCATCAATAACTGCGCCTAATTGTTCCATTCTGTGACCTGATTGAGATGAAATTGTAACACCTGTTCCACCTTTTTTAATTACTTTTCCTACTTCTTCAAGTAATACTGCTGTTCCATATAAGTCTACATGTAATATTCTTTCAATTGGAGCTTGTGAAGGTGATACTCCTGCACTATTAATTAACATTGCAATTTCTCCATATTCCTGACCTTTTTTAATTAAATTTAAGATTGATTCTCTTGAAGAAATGTCACATTCAACCCACTCTACATCAAATCCTGCATCATTCATTATTTTTGCTATTGCATTAGCATTTTCTATATTTTTATCTCCTACTACTATTTTCTTTCCATATCCTACTCTTCTTGCAATGGCCATTCCTATTTGACCTGCACCAGTCCATAAAATTACATCTTTCATTTTTCATTCCTCCTATTTAATATTTTTAATAAATTTTGCTGGTACTCCAGCTACAACTGTATAAGGTTCAACATCTTTTGTAACTACTGCACCTGCTCCTATAACAGCTCCTTCTCCAATTTCAACTCCTGGGCAGATTGTAACATTTGCACCTATCCAAGCATTCCTTTTTATTGTTACAGGAATTGGTATTAACACACAATGATCTTTTAAATCATGATTTACTGTAAGTATTGTAACTCCTGGTGCAATCATTACACCATCTTCAATTGTAATTCCTCCTCTTGCAACACATTTTAAATTGTTGTTAATAAAAATATTTTTCCCCATTTCTATTGAACTAGGGTAATCTATTTGTACAGGTGATGCAATAGAAACAGTTTTGTCTAATCTACCTTCAAATAATTCATCTAAAAGATTTCTATATTCTTCTGTCATTGGCTCTGTTTGATTTATCTTAAATATTAATTTTCTTGTTCTAGCAGCTTCTTTTACTGATTCTTCCATATCTTTTGGTATTCTTATATCTATCTTTTTTAATGGTTTATTCACTTACATTCCTCCTCTTTTTATTTAATCTAATAATATTATAGTAACTATATCTATAAAGAACAATTCCGATTTCTTATGTGTCAGATAAGTTTTACTTATACGAAAAAAGAAGCCCTTCTATACAAAGAGCTTCTAAATATTTTTATTTATATTCTTTTTCTAAAATGGTGGCAAATTCCTCTTTTAATATATCTGTTGCCATCTTATTCCAAAAAGCATAATAATTTCGCTCTACTCTTTCTCCATTTCTTACTAATAAAATTCTAGTAATTCCATCAGGCACTTCTGCTAAAGTTGGAGTACCTGCTATTGGCAAAAATCCTTTATTGGCTCCAACTAGCATTCTTGCTTCATCTAAATTTTCTGCAAAAATAAAATTACCATTAAATCCAAGTGTATTTCCATAATATTCTACTTCGTTATCTTGTTGATTTTTTGATGAAATAAGAATGCAAGGAATTTGTTTTAAATCTTCAAAAGTTACTTCTTTTAATTCATGTAATAAAGATTTATTTGAAACTTCTATATAACAAGAACTTCTATACAAGTAATGATTCATATACTCTTCTGATAATGCTCTTCTTTGATCATTAATAACTATATCTAATTTATTATTTTTCATTTGTTCATATAATTCTTCATGATTTCCTGTCTGAATTTCTATATCTATATTAGGATATATCTCAGAAAATTTTATTATAGCATTATATATTTCTAATCCATAATAATTGTTTATATATCCAATTCTTAGTACATCATTTTTCTTTGTTGCTATTTTTTTAAGATTCTGTTCAATTCTATCTACTTCATCCACCATAATTAAGCTTTGTTTGTAAAAATATTCTCCTGCACTTGTTAATTTAAAACTTCTATTACTTCTTTTTAATAATTCTACTCCTAACTCATCTTCCAAAGATTTAATAGCTTGTGATATTGCTGATTGTGATATGTAGTTTTCTTCTGCTGCTTCTGTAAAACTATTATTTTTTACTATAGATATAAAATATTGCATTTGTTTAAAAAGCATTACTTTCACCATCCTAATATTATTTGCTCTAGAATATCATAATTATATAATTTTAGCAATTTATAATCTTATAACACAATACTACTCTTGACAATTAGAATTCTAAGTATTAAAATAGAATAGTTAGAATTCTAATTGTTTTTATTCAACTAACTACCACATTTTAATTATTGGTTCATAGGAGGTAATTTATGTATCACAATTTAATGATGGAAAATCAATCTATTTTTACTAAATTAGTATTTGAAGAATTATCTGGCAAAAATTTATCAATTGGTCAACCTAAAATATTGGAGTATTTATTTACACATGATGGCGCAATTCAAAAAGAAATTGCAGAAGCATGTCAAATAGAACCTGCGACACTTACTAGTCTTATTGCAAGAATGGAGAAAAATGGATTAGTAAAAAGAGAAAACAAAAGTGGAGATAAAAGATATATTTGTGTATATCTTACAGATTTAGGCAAAACCGCTAGTAATTATGTGATTAATGCCTTTAAAGCCATTGAAGATATAGCTTTAAATGGCTTTTCTAATGAAGAAAAAGAAAAATTTATATTTTTTCTAAAAAAAGCAAATAAAAATTTAATAAAAAGAAAGGATGAAGATAAGAATGAAAAAAAAGGAAATCGTTAAACGTTACATTATATTTATTATTGGTCTATTCATAAATTCATTAGGTGTAAGTATGATAACAAAAGCTAATTTAGGAACATCACCTATTTCATCTATCCCATATGTTTTAAGTTTGCACTTTCCGCTTACATTAGGACAATTTACAATTATCTTTAGTATTTTATTAATCATTCTACAATTGATAATTTTAAGGAAAAATTTTAAATTAGAACATATTCTACAAATTCCTGTATCAATTGCATTCGGATATTTTATTGATTTTACCATGATTTTATTAGGATTTGTTAATCCTACAATATACATAATGCAAATTGTATATCTTTTAATTGGCTGTTTAATTCTTGGAATTGGTGTATATATGGAAGTTTTAGCAAATGTAGTTATGCTTCCTGGAGAATCTTTTGTAAGAGCCATTGTATCAACTTGGAAAACTGAATTTGGTGTTACAAAGGTTGCTTTTGATGTTTCTATGACTGTCATTGCTGCAGTATTATCTTTTGTATTTATGGGAAAACTTGTTGGTGTAAGAGAAGGTACTATAATCGCAGCATTACTTGTTGGTTTTATAGCTCGTTTTATAGGTAGAAAATTATCATTTTTACCAGACAAAATATTTGACAATTCAAATAATCAATCTAAAAATACTGAAGAAGACACTGACAAATTACCAGTTCCTATGTGTATTGCTATAGGAAGACAATATGGATGTGGTGGGCATGAAATTGGAAAACAATTAGCTGAAAAACTTGGATATAAATTTTATGATAGTGAAATTATAAAAATGGTTGCAAATACAACTAATTATTCAGAAAATTTTATTAGTAAAAAAGACGAAAAAATGCCTAGTCAATCTATATTTGATTTAGTAAATTATATGTATGAACATTATGATAAACATGAAAATCCCAAAGATACAATTTATGAGGCAGAAGTTAAAGCAATTAAAGACATTGCAAAAAAAGGAAATTGTGTTATTATTGGAAGATGTGCAGATTATATCTTAAAAAATCAAAAAAATTGTTTAAGCATATTTTTATATGCACCTTTTGAAACAAGAATTGCAGAAGTTTCTAAAAGAAAGAATATAAGTCTAGAAAAAGCTAAAAAGGAAATTCATCAAAATGATAAATTAAGAGCAAATAATTATCAATATTATACACATCAAATATGGGGTGTTTCTTCAAATTATAACTTATGTATAGATACTTCTATTGGATTTGATTCTGTCGTGGAAATCATTATAAATGCTTTAAATAGCATGAAATATTCATTCAAATAAATAATCTAAACTAAATTCTTTATACTGTTATATAAAAGTCTTGAAATCACTTCTTTTAGCATTTCTTGATTTTATGTTAAGTAAGTGTTATAATTAAAGTACATTATTATACTTAAAGGAGGATTTTACGGTATGTCAAATGAAAGAATCTCAAAAAAGCGGGTATTGATTTTAGTTTTAATCGTGGTAGCATTACTTGTATTCGCTACCATTTGGAGCGAAACACACAAAAAAGAACCGGAACAGGTAACATTGACAACCGAACAGACACAGCAGGAAACTTCTAATGGAGAATCTACTCCTGCAGAAGAAACTCAAACAAATGATGCGAATGCATCAAAAGTGTCTGAACAACCAGACAATATCAACGAGATGCAGTCACAAATTGACAATCTGAATCAACAGATTGCCGAAAAAGATGCAACCATCACTGATCTACAACAGCAGATTAGCGAACTGCAAAATGGTCAAGAAAGAAATGGAGGAGTTACCTTTCAGGAATTCCTTAAGTTGTATTTCTGGCCTGATGGTTACACCTACAAAATGGGCGGAGGACAAAAACTGTATTCGCATTACGCATGTACAGATGAATATTCTGTCGATGTTAATGCATACACATTTCCTTGTAATCGCTCGCTACCTCTAACCCGAGATAATGGTTTAACAATCCATATGTTGATGACCACAGATGGTCAGATACTATGGACACCAAATCCATGGTTAGAGCAGGTACAGTAACCAAAAGATCCCACATACTCCGGTATGTGGGATCTTTTCTTTTATATTACAGAAACCATTCTTCTTATTCTCTTATTAATTAAATTAAATCCTAAACTTTCATAGAACTTAATTAACTTGTCATTTTTAGCTACTAAAGAAACTTTTTCGTAACCTTTTCTTTTTGCCATTTGGCTAATTTTATCAATCATAACCTTAGCATATCCATTTCCTCTAAATTCCTTTTTTATAGCTATATTTGATATATAAAATTCATCATCTTCACATTCTCTAAATAAGAAATAGTCTCTTATTGATGAATAAATATATCCTAATTTGTTTAAAAATTCTTTCTGAATTTTTACTACTTTTTTCTCACTATTAATTGTTAACCTGTCAATATCTTTACCATCAATTAATAATGCCATACCAATCAACTTATTGTCTTTCCTTGCAACAATAAAGTTTTTTAATGAAAATCGGTTATTTTTAATCTTCATTAAATGTTCTAATACTTGTTTTCTTTCTTTTTCAGAACCATATCCCCATTCGAGCTCTGGTTCTGGCTCTGTAATATAAATTAATTCTGTAATTTCCTTGATGTCTTTTCTAGTTGCCTTTTTAAGAGTAATACTACCCGAGGCACTTTCCATTTTAAACACTCTCCAATTCTTTTTTCTTTTTCGTGTTTTTATTAGACTGATAACACATAATCAGCTTTTATAAAGTCTCTTATGTGAATTTGATAACCACTCTCCTTGTGTATTTTTTATATAATTGTTAGCAATTATATGCTTATATTTTAACATATTCTATAATAATTTTCAACTTTCAGCCTTTATTATGTCTGCAAACTCAAGTTTTATAACTTTACTTAAATCTTGAGCATTCATCTCTACTTGATATCCTATTTTCCCTGCACTAAACATTATCGTATCATATTTTCTTGCAGTTTCATGAATTACAGTTTTAAATTGTTTTTTCATACCTATTGGAGAACATCCACCATGAATATAACCTGTAAGCGGTAATAATTCCTTAGATTTAAGCATTTCTATACTTTTTTCATTTACTGCTTTTGCAGCCTTTTTTAAATCTAGTTCTTCTGCAACAGGAACTACAAAAACATAATGTTCACCAGTTTTTCCGAACTGTAACTAAAGTCTTAAAAGTTCTGTTATAGTCTTCTCCTAGGAAATCAGCAACTTCTACTCCACTTATAGCTTTTGATGGATCATAAGTATGTTTTGTATAAACTATTTTATGCTTATCTAATATCCTCATTACATTTGTTTTTTCTTCCATTTTATCACCTAATTACATTTTTATTATTTTTTCCCAAGGTAAATAATCTTTTCCGAAATGTCCATAATTAGTAGTTTTAGCAAATATAGGTTTTTGTAAGTCCAAATATTTTATAATTCCATTTGGAGTCAAATCAAATTTTTCCTTTATTTTATTAATAATCTCCTCTTCTTCTATCTTATTTGTTCCAAAAGTATTTACATATATAGATAAAGGTTCTTCTATTCCAATAGCATAAGATAATTGAATTTCGCATTTATCAGCATATCCATTTGCAACAATATTTTTTGCTATATGTCTTGCTATGTATGCAGCAGATCTATCAACTTTTGTAGCATCTTTTCCAGAGAAAGCACCACCACCATGTCTTGCATATCCTCCATATGTATCTACAATAATCTTTCTTCCTGTAAGTCCTGTATCGCCTAAAGGTCCACCAATGACAAATCTACCTGTTGGATTAATATAAATCTTTGTATTTTCATCAATCATGTCTTGTGGAATCACTTCATCTATTACATATTTCTTTACATCTGCTTTTAATTGTTCCATACTAATATTAGCTAAATGTTGTGTAGAAATTAATACATTTTCTATTCTTTTTGGAGTCTCGTCTTCATATTCAACAGTTACTTCTGTTTTTCCATCTGGTCTTAAATATGGTATTATATTTTGTTTTCTAACATCTGTTAATCTTTTAGATAATTTATGTGAAATATATATTGCATATGGCATATAATTTTCTGTTTCATTTGTTGCATATCCAAACATAATACCTTGGTCACCAGCACCACCAATATCCACTCCAAGAGCAATATCATTACTTTGTTTAGTAATATTTATATCTATATCACAAGTTCTATAATCAATATCAGTTTCGCTATTATCAAATCCAATTTCTTTTATAGTATCTCTTACGATTTTTTCTATATCTAAATTAGCTTTTGAAGTTATTTGACCAGCAATTGTAATCTTATTACTAGAAGCAAATGTTTCAACTGCTACTCTTGAATTTTCGTCTTGTCTTAAGCATTCATCTAATATCTTATCTGATATATAATCACATAATTTATCTGGATGCCCTTCTGTTACACTTTCTGAACTAAAATAATACTTTCTCATATTAATACCCCTCTTTATATTTTTTTATTACAAGCTTTAAACACAAAAGTATAGCCACCATGCTTTAATGGTGACTATACTAAACATTTATATAAAATTTCTTCTAAATTACTTGTGTCAACTACCGATTCTATACATGCATCTAACATATTTTTTGGAGTTGTTTTAGTTAAATCTAATTCGTAGCCATTTTTAACAGCGAGCTCCCTTATAAACTCTCTTATTGCTCTACCATTACCTTCTCTAAATGGGTGCAGAACATTTAATTCTGCCATATAATATGCTAGTTTCTTCGATAATTCTTCCTTAGATAATCCTTGTAAATAATTTTCTTCTTTTAATTTATCCAATAATTTTATTAATTCTTGTTCTATATATTCCCATTCTGCAAATCTAAAGTTACCTTTTGCAATATTTTCACTTCTAAATAATCCTGCAAAATCATATATATCCTCAAACAGGAATTTATGAATTCCTACAAAATGATGAATATCAAAATTCTCAGTTATCTCTTTTTGTCTTAATATAAATAATTTTGCAACAACTATTTTTCTTTCATAATCATATAGTTTTTCTTTATCTTTTATATTTAATTTATTTTTTAGTATATCTGTATTTTCATAACAGTATATAGAATTCCTAGCTTCATATAGATCATACATAAAACCAGCCCCTTATAAAGACATTTTCTTTATTTTATTTATCATATCCTGTTCTGTTATTTTTTGTTCCTGATAATCTCTTAATAAAGATATGTCCTCTTCTGTTACATACATATCTTCTATAGCTAAATCTTGTTTTAAATTTTCTATATCAAATTTAAATTTTTTCTCATTAAACATATCTATTCTCCTTACACCATACTACCTTTTTATTATACCACATTTTGGCGAAAATATCAATATTTTTGGCTTTAAATGACAACAAAAAAGACTGTAAAATCTACAGTCTAATTTCTATTAAATCCTATGTATTTTGATTTTCTAGAGAATGCTAAAATTGCTTCGAATATTGGTCCTAATATCCATAGTCCAAAACCAAATCCAATTCCTTTTCCAAAACCTTCTGCTAATGTAAATTTAGTATAAATATTTATAATTATTAATGCAAACCAACCTACTATTGGTACTAGTAATAACAATAATACCCATGGTGATACATCACATATCTTATACATAACAACATCTCTATATATTGGTATTAGAGCTGCCCAACCATGTTTTCCTGCTTTTTTATAAATTCTCCATCTAACAATAATATTATAAATTATAAGTACAACAATTATCCACATTATAGTCTTTACTAATGTAAAAGCCATTATTAAATTTACGCCTAAAGATATTTTATCAGTTGTACTCATATCTTGCTGAATATTATTTAATATTTCTGTTGGAGTTGCTCCATCTTCTAATTGTTGTTGTATTTCATCTATATTAATATCTTCTGAAAGAATCTTATTTAATTGTTTTGCGTCAACAGATCTTAGTACACTAGTTCCAGAATCTATAACATTTTCACTTATCCCTTGTTCTGTTAATAAGTCTTTATTTTCTTCGATTGCTGTCGCAATTTCTTCATTACTATATTTTTCACTTAACTCTTTATATGCTTGTAAAACATCATAAATATCTACATTTCCTTCTGAACTTGACTGTATTAAATCTTTTATATCATCTAAATTATTAACTTCTACTGTATTATCTGCTTTTGTAAATGTCATACATAAACTTATTACTATAAATAAAATTATACTTGTAATTATTTTTCTTTTCATTTGCTTATTCCTTTCTTTACTATTCTTCGTTTACATCTAAAATTGAAAATAACTCATCATTATTTAGTTCTTTTATATTAATAACAACTGAAATTCCGACTACATTTCCACCTAATTTTTCTATCTCTTTTTTTAATGTTTGAACTGTATTTCCTGTTGCATAAATGTCATCTATAATATAAAAATTCTTATCTTTATATTCCTCATTATTTATTAATTTAGGTAATTCCAATTCATCTTTGCCATATTCTTTAACATATTCGAATGTGGTTTGAACTGTAGTAGGTGGTAATTTTCCTTTTTTTCTTACTGGAATAAACCCGAGTCCCATTTTTTCTGCTACTGGACATCCAAAGAAAAATCCTCTGGATTCTGGTGATACAATGTATTGTACATTTTTATTACTAATTTCTTTTACAAAAATATTAGTAATTTCTTTATAAATTTCTGCATCTAGTAATAATGGTACTATATCTAAATACTCCATTCCTTCTATAGGAAAATCCTTTTCGGTTCTTATACAATTATCGTTTTCTAAAAGATTTTTTAATATTTTCATCACATCACTTCTTTCCAAAAAAGATAATCTATACAAATATAATTAAACTATATTTTTTATTTTTTCGCAATAGTTTTACATTTTATTTAATAATTCTTTAATAAATTTCCATATCTTTTTTGTAGAACTTATAGAAAGTCTTTCACTTGGGCAGTGTACGTCAAATGTGTTTGGTCCTATACACACATATTCACAGCTCGGTTTTTTATTAATAAAAAATCCTCCTTCTACTACTCCTTGTGATACAATCTCTTCCATCTCTTCATTATAAAGTTCTTTATATACCTTTTCACATTCACTTGCTAAAGTATTTTTTTCTCTCTTTGGTACACCTTTTAAGATTTGATTCCATACTATTTCTATGTCATATTTTTTTATTAAACTTTCTAAATTTTCTAAGTATTCTTTTTCGAATTCTGGTACATTACTTCTTTCTGAAAATTCTATCTCTATGTCATTTTCATTTGTTTTAACTTTTGCCATATTACCTGATTGCAATACATTTCCTTGCTCATCTTTCTTTATAGCTCCACTTTGAAATTCTTCAACGAAATCTATTATTTTATTGCTATTTTCTTTATTTATTACCTCTGTAATTTCTGCATCCTTATTTAATTCTATTTTTACATCTTTTCCATAAAATTCTTTTTGTTTAGTTATTTCTTTTATTATAATTTCTTCTGCATTTTTGTTTTCTGTAACAAATTTAACAGACAACTCTCTTGGAATAACATTTACTTGGCTTCCCCCCGTTATGTTTGCTAGCTGGACATCTTCCAATTTTTTTAATATTTCTATTGCTAATTTTATCGGATTTCCTCTTGCTTCATCACCTATATTCCCACCAGAGTGACCTCCTTTAAAATTATCATATACTAATTCGAAACCTGGCTTAACTGTTTTTTCTCTTGTAAAATTAACTTTTCCTTTCCATTCATTACATTCTGCTGAACTAATTAAAATTTTTCCTTCTTTTCCATTATCTAATGAAATTATTCTATTACTTTCTATATTAGCTAAATCTAAATTTATCGCACCTAACATTGTCGTTTCCTCTTCTGAAGTAAAAATACATTCTAATTTAGGTGCTTTTATCTTTTCACAATCTAATACAGCTAATATAATTGCAACACCTATTCCATTGTCTGCTCCAAGTGTTGTTCCTTTTGCTCTTATGAAATCCCCGTCCACATATAACTCTAGACCATCTTTAGAAAAGTCATGATTACTCTCAGGTAGCTTTTCACAAATCATATCTGTATGCGCCTGCAATGCAATGGCAGGACTATTCTCTTTTCCTAATGAAGCCTCTTTTTTTATTACTATGTTTCTATAATTATCTGTGTAATATTCTAAATTTCTTTCTATTGCAAATTTCTTCAAGTATTCAACAACTTTATCCTCTTCTCCTGACTTTCTTGGAATTTTACTTATCTCTTCGAAGAACCTCATTACTTTACATGGTTTTAATCCTTCTAACATATTTATCTCTCCTTATTTTAAATATCTTTTTAAAAATTCTTTTGTTCTTTCTTTTGTAGGGTTATCAATTACTTCTTCTGGTTTGCCTTGTTCAATAATCTCTCCGTTGCTCATAAAGATAACTCTATCTGCAATTTCTCGTGCAAAACTTATTTCGTGTGTAACAATAACCATCGTTCTTTTTTCACTCGCAAGTTGTTTTACAACTTTTAAAACCTCTCCTACCAATTCTGGATCAAGTGCACTAGTAGGTTCATCCATAAAAATAATCTTTGGATTTATTGCAAGTGTTCTCGCAATAGAAGCTCTTTGTTGTTCTCCACCTGATAAATTACATGGGTATTGGTTTATTTTTGCTTTTAGACCCATTCTCGTTAAAATTTTAATGCCTTCTTTTTCTGCTTTCTCTTTCGATTTTTTTAAAACATGTATCATTGCTTCAGTTACATTTTCTAAAACAGATAAATGAGGAAATAAATTAAAATTTTGAAATACCATTCCACATTCTAAATTCATTTTATTTAGAATTTCTTTATCAACATATATAACTTTGTTGTTCTTCTTATTGTATTTTTTAGGCAATTTATTAGCTGTTTTAATTTCCTTTATCATAGGTTCTCCACATATTTTTATGTTTCCACCATCTATTTTTTCTAATTGGTTTATACATCTTAAAACTGTAGATTTACCAGAGCCAGAAGAACCAATTATTGCTAATACTTCACCTTCATTTACAGAAAAAGAAACATTTTTTACTGCATAATTATCTCCAAATCTTTTTACCAAATTTTCGATTTCTAATATTTTATTCATTCTTCTCGCTCCTTTCTTAAGTTATAGTATAATAACTATATTTTTTCTCAGCTTTGTTAAATGCATAAGTAATTATTGTACATAAGACTAAATACATCAATCCTGCCACACATAATGGCAAAATAGAAAATTGATAACTTGCTTGTTTTTGTGCTAATGCAAAGATTTCTGTAATTCCTATTATTTGTGCTAATGAAGTAGTCTTAATTAAAGATATTACTTCATTTGACATAGCTGGTAATATTCTTTTTACAATCTGTGGAAGTAATATTCTAAAAAAAGTTTGTGTTTTGCTAAATCCTAATGTAAAAGCTGCTTCTTTTTGTCCTTTCGGTATACTTAAAATTCCACTTCTAAATATTTCTGCAAAATATGCTGCATAGTTTACTACAAAAGCAATTATTATTGCTACAAACCTGTCATAAGTTACCTTAAACAAATAATATGGTGCAAAATATATAAAAATTATTTGTAACATCATTGGTGTTCCCCTAATAATTAATATATACACCTTTATTAGTGTTTTAACTATTCTATTTTTTGAATTTCTGGCAACTGCAACTAGTATTCCTGCAGGAATTCCTAAAACTAATGTAAGCAAAAAAATTAATAGAGTTGTTCCCAGTCCTTCTGATAATATTTTTAATAAATTTAAAAAGTTTTCCATCTTTTCCTCCTTTCGGTTTACAGCTCCGGAGTTAGGGACAGTCTAGAATTTAGAAATGTTTCCTGTGCACCGGGATTTGGAGACGTTCCTCGAGATTTTGGGACGTTCCTCGGGATTTGGGGACGTTCCTAAAATCCCTTTTTTATTTTTTAATTAATTAAATTTCTAAATAAGAAAAAAAGAACCGTCCCCAAATTTCTAAACTGTTAAATCTGCTCCAAGCCATTTTTCTGATAATTCTTTTAATTTTCCTTCTGCTCTTAATTCATTTAATGCATTTTCTACTTTATCTTTTAAATCTGTATTTCCTTTTTTAAATGCTATAACCATTCCTTTTGATTCTTCACCTATTCCAATAGCATCAAATGTTTTAAAATCTTTGTCTTGATTTTGTATAATATAATTTCCAGAAATTTGACTCATATAAACTGCATCTATGTTTCCTGTTTCTAAATCCATAAGAGCTGTTAAATAATCTGTATATCCTATTACTTCATCTAACTCCTTACCATATTCAGATTCACTTAATCTCTTTTCTTGTACAGAACCACTCTGTACACCAATCTTTTTCCCTTTTAATTCATCTTGATTTGTATAACTTGAATTACCTTTTACAACAAACATTGATTTATCCTTAACATATGGATTGCTTAATGTCATTGCTTCATTTCTTTCTTCTGTATAACCAAACCCATTCCATATGCAATCAATATTTCCTGAATCCAATTCTTGTTCTTTAGCTGCCCAAGATATTGTTTGAACTTCTAATTTCATACCTAATTTATTACATACCTCTTGTGCTAAATCTATGTCAAAACCTACTAGTTCATTATTTTCGTTTCTGTACCCCATTGGTGGAAAACTATCATCCATTCCTAATACAAATGTATTGTCTTCTTCTTGAGTATTTTTGTTAAATGCAATTGCCACTCCTATAATTGCAATTACTAATACAACTCCTACAATAATTAAAATTTTCTTATTCATATCATTTACCTCCATTTTTAATTTAATAAGGTTTACACCTTTATTTATTTTGAAGACCTTTTCGTTAAAATGTCGCGACCAATTTTAACAAGTACGAAAAAAAGACCTTAAAGATACATTTTTAGTACCTTTAAGGTCCTCTTAAACAATAAAGGCACAAGCAGTTAAAGCCTGTGCCTAATAGACACAAGCTTACCTGTGATGATGATTTAATCCTTTATTGTTTAATATATTTCTCATAAAAAGCTCTCCTTTTTTATTGTGTAATAGTATATAATGTTTTTTTAGCTCAGTCAATACCTTTTAATTATTTTTGTAAATTCTTGGAACTCTCCCACCTATTTCGCATAATATTTCATAAGGTATTGTTTCTAAGTGTTTTGCTGTTTCTTCTATATGTTTATTATCTTTTAAAATTTCTACTTTATCATATAAATGTACTTTTTCATTAATTTCTACAAATAGCATATCCATACAAACATTTCCTACAATTTTGTATTTGTTATTATTTATATAAACATATCTTCCTGTATTTTTTCTAATTATTCCATCTGCATATCCCACAGGAATTACACCTATTTTTGTATCTTCTTCTGCCTTAAATATTCCATTATATCCTACAACTTCGCCCTTTTCTAAATTATGAATTTGAACTACTTCACTAATTAATTTTACTGGTGATTCTAATTCAATTTTTTCGGAAAATCCATACATAATTATTCCTAATCTGCATCCATTGGCTTCAATTGGCTTTTTATAGTTGGTTAGTGCTTCACTTGCTGAAATGTGAATAATAGGAACTTTGGAAATATCTATTTCTTTTAATAAATTCTCAAAAAGTTCTATTTGCTTATTATAATCTGTTTCTTTTGATGCATTATATATATGTGTAAAAATTCCTTCTACATCTATATTATTATTTATACACTTATCATATAAACCTTTTAAATTTTTATTTATTCCTAACCTATTCATTCCTGTATTTATCTTTATATGGGCTTTTAATCCATGTAAATTTTGAGCTAGTATTTCTTCTAAACAATCTTCTGAATGAATTGTTATTGTTATATTATATTCTATTGCTTCTTTAATGTGCTCTCTATTTATATGACCTAATACTAATATTGGAATACTTTTAATTTTTTTTCTTATTGCAATTGCCTCTTCTAACGTTGCTACTGCTAAATAGTTACATCCAGCATCAATTATTGCCTTTGTAACAGCTAAGCTTTCGTTATCTAATCCATAACAATTTGCTTTTACAACTCCAAAATAATATTTATAACTTGGATAGTTTTTTATTACTGTTTTAACATTATTTTTTATCTTTTCTATATCAACTTCTAAATATGTTCTTCTCGAAAAATTCATACTTACACCTCTTTTAATATTCTATATATTTGTCCCCAATTATTTACTTCTTTTAAATATTTATTTTCAGCTATTTTTGGTCCACGTATTCCTCTAAAATAGATTGCACGTATTTTATTTGCTTGCATCTTTGTACATGTAGATGGGCTGTCATCTATCATAATATCAATCTTTTCTTCTTTACATACTTTTAGTTTATTATGTTCTTTCCAAAAATATTTATCGAATGTTAAATTATTTTCTTTAAATTTATTAGCAACAATATTTATCATCTCTTCAGTTTCTGTCCCTCTTGTTGATATTATAATTAACTTATGTCCCATTTTTTGTAACCTATGTATAACTTCTATCGCTCCTGGCATTATATTAGATTCTTTAGATAGTCTTAAAAAATATTTATCTTTAAATTTTTCTTTTTCATCAGTCGTCCAATCATATTGGTCTTGAATAAAATATGTATCATTTACCTTACCATTTCCTCTACATTCTTCTATATCAAATATTTCTGACATTGCAAGTAAACCTTTTTCCCAATCTAATAAAACAGCATCTACATCTATACCTATATTCATAATTCTCTCCTTTTTGATAAATATATATTTAATAAATTAATTTGTCAAAATTAATTTCATCATTCAATTTTTAAATTTCATTTATTTTGTTAAGATTATACATGGCAATAAAAATGACAGGAAGTCTAATCTAACTTTCCTGTCACTTTCATTTCTGTGTTAAGCAAAATATATAATCTCTGTCCTCTTTGGATTAACCTCTTTCATAGGTAACTTTCCAAGTATATGAATATTGGTAATAGTCTTTTCTACATTTTCTATCCACTCTAGAAAAATTGAGTTGTATTCATCCTGTTCAGTTAATTCAATTCTCTCAACTTCCTTTAGTGTCTGCTCTCTACCTACTCTGGTAAGCCATTTATCACCTTGTTTTACAAAGATTTGAAATCCTTGCACGAGATTTTGGTCATATTGCTCAAACAAAATCGCCGCCATTTTTGCATCATTTTCATTTTCTACCGGAACATATTTCAGCTCCGTCTGTATAAATTCTTTAATATCTGCTACCAATACGTTGAACATCCCTTCTGTAATGTCCTTTGGTAAGTATGGTGCACACATGATGTTAGTGGTTATACCATACCACATTTTGAAAACTTTGCCTATTTTATTAAGCTCTCTCCTGTCACTCCACCGTTTTTTTAATTTTTCTAGTGTATACATTTCTTCTACCTCCTGCCTTCTGGCTTATGTTAACAGAAATATTATACCATAATATATAATTAGATTTCAAATTCTTGTACTTCACAATTATGTAAGCAATAATTAATAAGCTTACCATCTTCAGGAATTCCTTTAAAATAACAATTTATAGCAATACTTACGCCACCATGTGTTACTAATAAAACATTTTTATCTTTATATTCTTCCTTTATTTTATCTAAAAAATTTGAAATTCTACTATTAATATCTTGGATAGTCTCTGCTTTTTGGTATTTTTGGGTTACATTATAATCCCAAAATTCATCAAACTTTATTTTTTCGCCTTCAAATTCCCCAAAATTTCTTTCAATTATCTGATTATCAAATATAATTGGAATATTTCTTCCCTCATTTATTATTTCTGCTGTTTGTTTTGCTCTCTTTAATGGTGAACAAATTATTAAATCTATCTCTACATTCTTTAGTTCTTCTTTAGTTTGTTTGGCTTGCTTAATTCCAACTTCATTCAATTCAATATCTGTTCTTCCCTGTGTTTTCCCTTGCACATTCCAATCTGTTTGTCCATGTCTTGTTACATAAATTTTCATATTTCCTCTCCTTTATAATCAACCTTTATAAGTCAAATTATAGTTCACTTATAGTATTATGTAAAATACATAATACTCATTCAGGTATAACTATAAATTATATTTTAAATCTTATATACGCTCTATCATCATAGCTTTCTTGATTTTTTACAAATCCTCTTTCATACAAATATTCTTTATAACATAATGGATCTTCTTCCTCTACATGTTTATTATATTCTTCACATTCTTTTAATGTAGCAAATATTTTTCTATATCCATCTGTACAAAAAGCTATTTCAATTACATCTTTTGGTATATCTACTATTTTTATAAGCTCCATATCTAATTTATTAAATCCATCAATAGATACATAATCATATCTACCGTAAAATCTCTTATTTCTAATAAGTGGTTGCCTTTTGGTTGTTTCATCTATAAATTTTCTAGTTATATCATCTTCTAATAACTCATCTTCTGTATATCCAGTCTCTAAAAGATATTCTATTAGTATTTTTCTAAGTTTTGCATACATAATATCTACTTCAAGTTCATTATCAATTGTATTATTACCATATAATGCTTTGCAATCACCTATCATCCAAATTTGATTATAAAATTTAGAATATATCACTACTGAAGCAGCAGGTTGTTTTCTCGGATCATCTTTTATTAAATCATATATTTCTTCTTTTTTATATTCCTCTAATATCTTTTCATTTAAATAATTAATAGCTTCTTCACAACTATATTTTCCTGGTATTGTAGGTATAATATTTTTCAAAATATTAGAAATAATTTTACCTAAGGCTTTACCTTTAATAGAATTTTCTTGAGATGTAACTCCATCAATTACTGCAATAAAGTTTTCAGAAACTACTATTGCATCTTCGCATAGCTCTTGTTTTTTATACTTTCCTTTTATAAATTCTTCAATTACTTCCATATTTTACTCCTCTTCCATATTGTCATTATAGAATTTATTTCTACAATACTTTTTAGCCAAACCACCTTTGCTTGTTTCCCTATAATGGCTTCCTAAGTCTTTTCCAGTTTCATACATTGTTTCGACAACTAAATCAAATGAAATTTTGCTATCTTTATATAAAAGTACTGCCATATTAGCTGAATCTATTGCTCTAATTGCTGCTACTGCGTTTCTTTCTATACAAGGTATTTGTACATATCCATAAATAGGGTCACAAGTTAAACCTAAATGATGCTCCATTGCTATTTCTGCTGCACATTCAATGACATCTATTGAATACCCTTTTATATATGCATATGCAGCTGCCGCCATTGAACAAGCAGTTCCAATCTCAGCTTGACATCCACATTCTGCACCACTAATTGAAGCATTTGTCTTTACCAAATTTCCAATTAATCCTGCAATAGCTAAACCTTCTAATATTTTAGCTTCAGTAACATTTTCTTGTTTATATAGATAATATAATACTGCTGGTAAAACCCCTGATGCACCACATGTTGGTGCTGTTACAATCATTCCACCTGATGCATTTTGCTCACTTGTAGCATATGCATATGCTGTTAACAGTCTAGTCCTTTTTAAGTCTGCTGTTTCATTTTCTATTTGTTTGTTATATAAATCTTTTGCTTTTTTTGGTATCTTTAATCTTCCTGGAATTAAGCCTTCTTGTTTTAAGCCCTCTTCTAATGTTTTTTTCATAGTCTGCCAAACTGTTTTTAAATATTCTTTTAAATTGCTATCTTCCTGTGTATATACATACTCTAATAATGAAATATTCTTTTCTTTACAATTATTTTTTATATCAGTATATGTTGTAAAATCATATATATCTTGTTCTTCCTGGAAGTCCTCTCCTTCTACTTGTATACTTCCTCCACCTATTGAATAAGCTCTAAATTTGCCTAATTCTTTTTCATTTTTTAATGCTATTAAATCCATTGTATTTGGATGTTTTAGTTCTTTTATTTCTTTATTAAAAATTATTTCTACATTACTTGTTTTTAAAGCTTCTAAAATTATTTTATCTGTTAAATGTCCCTTTCCTGTAAACGCTAATGAACCATATAATATGATTTTATATAAGTCTGCAGTTGGGTATTTTTCTTTTAATAATAATGCTGCTTTTTTTGGTCCCATAGTATGTGAACTAGATGGACCATTGCCTATTTTATATAATTCTTTTATCGATTTCATACGTCTTCTCCTTTGCAAAGTAAGTATAACATACTTTATATTTTTAAGCTATCTCTATTTATTTTTCCTCTAATTTTACAAATTATGTTAATTATAGTATAATTATATTTAGTACTTGAAAGGAGCAGTTGAACATGGACACAAATTCTAAAAGAGAAGATATCATTCGGAGGTTAAATGAGTTTAAACAAGACCCTGAACTTAGGGACTTTTGGTCACTATTTGATGAGATGCTTAACACTATTGATGTACCAGAATTTGATCTACAAGAATTTGATAAATTATTCACACAGTGCTTATACAATAATGTAATTCATTCTTTGGCTGAAGGAGCATATATCAATTCCGCTATGCATACTCGTCATAAGAAGTGGTACGAATATGAAGATTAATTCTCTTTTAAAGGCTGTAAGATCTACATCTTACAGCCTTTAATCTTTATTATATTACTCGTCAAATAATTCATTTACAATTCCATCTATCATGTTTAAATCTGTTGGGAATATATATTTTGCCCCTGTTTTTTCCAATATATACGTAATGATAGCTACACTGGCTCTTGCACCATCCATAAATTTTGGATCTTGCGGATAGTTATCTTTTAACTCTTGTAAATTTCTTTTTTCAATAGTGTTTATTGTATTTATTTTATATTGTTCTGTCAAAATATATTTAGGAATACTCTTATTACTAAATATATTATTATCTTCCATCTTATTTCCAGCAACTTTATTATAGGTTAAATGACAACCTGTAAAAATTGCATATTTACATTTATTTTTTGGAAGCTCTATTAAATTTTTAGAAATATATTCATACATTTCATTAAAAGTAACTTGTGTTATATCTTTTGCTGTATCTGGGAATTTTTTTAATACATCTCCAACAGCAAATTCAACAGTAATATTTTCTTTTATTTTTCCATGTTCTAAAACTATAAATTCACTAGAACTACCACCTACAGAAAACACTAAATATGGTTCGTTTAATTCTTTTATGTTTCCAACTGCTTTAGCCATATATATAGATTCTTTTTCTTTACTTACCACATTAATTGTAATTCCTGTTTTTTCATAAATTAAATTAGATAATTGTTCTATTTGATTGTTATTCATTAATCTAAAAATGCTTGTTGCATAAGCATATATCGGAATATCTGGATATTCCGCTTTTACTTCTTGTAATGAAGCTATTAATTGTTTTTTATCTTCCTCTGATATACCATTTTCTTTAGCAAAGTTAACTTTAAACATAATTGTTTTCTTATAAATAGGTTTTACTTCTTTTTGTTCATTTACCATATATACTTTTATACTTCCTGAACCTATATCTGCGATTATTTTTTCTTTCATACATAACTCCTTTATATTTCAAAATAATATATTTTTTCATTATTCGCTAAAGTTTCTAAATATTTTGCTCCAAACTTTTCATAATAATTATCTAATGTAGTTTTTAAATAAATTCTTTTAAATCCTCTTGATTTTGCCTCTTTTAAAATTGCATCATTTAAAATCTTTGAATACCCATTTCCTCTATACTCTTTTTTTACAAACATAGTTGCATACCATGGTGATAAATTTTGTCTTTCCTCACAATCATGTTCAAATATAGATATAAACCCTATCAATTCATCATTATCAAGTAAAATTAATTTACAATAATTTTTATTATTTAAATTGTTTCTTATTTTCTCTATTTTTCTTAATATTTTTTGATTAAATTCCGCTTGAGTATTATATGTTTTGCCCCATTCTTTTTGTGTTAGTATTGCAACTTCTTTTAAATATTTTTGTTTATCTTTAACATTATATATTTTTAACATAATTTCTCCTAAATAACTATTTTACTTATATTAACATACTTTATTTATAAAAAACATAAATTTATTATATTTTCTATTTTTTTCTTAAAATAATAACAGGAGGCAGTGCCTCCCGCTATTATTTTATTACCAGCCCATTCAATCCAACACGTTGGTCCATTCTGTAGTTGGAATGTCTGTCTGGAAAACCTGTTCTGAATCAAAAATCTGAACATTTGTATTTCTATTAATTGAAACCATACTAAATGGTTTCAATTTCTCAAATTCCTCACGAGTCATTCCTAACTCGTAAGTTTTTTGAGGTACCTTCATTGTTGCTGAACCCGAACGCTCTTCCCCACTGTAGTCAAACCAGTTAAATTTAAATACCTTTTCTTTATATACGGTTAGATTCATTTTTCCTTCTGAATCTTCCCATACAAATATATTTGATTCCCTGGTTTCTTCAGTATTTGGTTGGTTTTCGTTCATATTTAAGCATTTCCGAACAGCCACAACACTAGAAAAAATTGCTACAAAAACAGTTGCTCCAAAAAGTACCTTCTTCAGATTTTTTTTCATTCCTTTTTCCTCCTGAAAATAATTTTACACTCATCAGCTAGTAATAACAATGCTGATTTTGTGCAGTTTTTGTATATATAATTATAGCAAATTACTAACATCATGTCAATCTTATGTAAATTGCCCGAGCTATTCTAAACAAAAAATATGATGTTATATGTAGCATTGTTTTATATAAATTCTTCTTTTAGCATTTTGCCAAAAATAGTTTTAACCTCTGTCCAACCGTTATCATCTGTACCAGGGAGATACTTTATTCCACCGGGGAAGGTGTATGAGGAATGGTAATTTTCAACAGAGCTTTCGGTACCTACGGTGTGCTTAACTTTGGCATAAGGTCGAACATGATTCGCATAAACAAAGTTATTGTTGCCAAGCAGCCAGTTGGCACCGTCCTGATAATCCTCAAACTCGCCGGTAAAAATGCCGCTGCGGCCAATTACGCTCTCCTCGGTTTTCACCCAAACCGAAACAGTGTATTCGCAGTTTGGCTGCAGTAAAATGCCGTACTGCGATTCGACATAATACACGCCTTTTTCGGTAGCTGAAAGCTTAAAGCTGTAATTGCCGCTGTGCTTTTCGGTGCTGTCTACCGTAAGCTGCGCGTTTTTTTCGGGGTAGCGGTTTTTCCAGTAGCTTAAATCGCCGTTTTCGGCACCGCCGTTTAAAAAAGTGTTGTAATCAACATTGTACCCGTTTTTCTTAAACTCGGCAACCAGCTTTAAATTGCCCGAAACG
>OLPR01000248.1_pt1 | contig 52560 bp, 46 predicted proteins | sample 1672761 | NCBI WGS metagenome assembly OLPR01 (sample SAMEA3136721, study PRJEB25190) | human gut metagenome | biome: human gut; feature: human-associated habitat; material: faeces | place: Austria | collected 2013 | reverse complement strand
GTGGAGAGCGTTGCCACCGCCGCGCTCACGCCCGCGCCCGGCTTTGTGGAGCGCGACATGGAGGACATGTGGCGCGATAACTGCGCCGTCATTCGCGGTGTGCTCGAAACCGTTGAAGGGCATCAGGCACGGGATCGCAATCATCAGTGCCAGGACAATCAGCAAAGTGCTCATCTTTCTCATTTCTTTTTACCTCCAACCTCTTTTTCTTCTGTCCCCCCTTGGGACGATTGTATTGTAATATGGCGTCCATTAGATGTAAAGTGTTTTTTGCATATCTTTACTTTTCCTTAATTCTAAATTGCATATCGTGCGCATTTTTTACATCGATTTACTTCGCCGTTCAGATACTGTTAAAACCATTGATTTACCTATATTTTTCATCGTTTCGGTTTTTAAATCGTCTTTTAGATATGTCAAAAAAATAAGTTCAATCGATCATTTTGGTTTTTTGTGTTGTATATTTTATATAAGTTATTTATGCTTTATGCATGAAAAATGCCGTTCGCTTTTGATACGGACGGCATTTTCGCTTTTATGCGATATTCATTTTACGGCAAAACGCGCGCGGTATTCGTCATACGTGCTGCGGAACCGATCCAGCTGCTGCGGCGTCAGATTTCGCATGTATTCGTGGACGCTCAGACCGTCGTGTGCGATCTCGATGACGCAGCGCGCGTTCCGCTTTTCCGCAAGCGCAAGATAGCGCTGAATATCCATTATGCCCGTGCCGAGCGCCAGATGACATTTTCCGCTGTACACATCGTGAATGTGGAAATGCTCGACGCGATTCAGATGCTCGAGCAGAAACGACGTATCGTCGATCGCTGCGGTTTGCGAATGTCCAATATCCCATGTAAGTCCGAATGTATCGCTCTTCAGGAGCAGGTCGATCGCCGCCCTTTGAAACGGCAGAAAGCCGTTCGTATTCTCGACGAGAACGCGCACGTCCTTCCCCGCCGCCTCCGCGCAGCGATCGCGCATTTCCTGAACGCGGTCAAGATAGCGCTCGCGATAAGTGTCGTACAGAAATATCTTTCGATCCGGCAGACTAAAATACACGCCGCGGTTCAGATGAAGATTCACCGTCGGCACGCCGCATTCGCGTGCGATTTGGATGGTATCGACCAACACAGACAAATACGCGTCCGCAACCGGCACGGAAAAATCCATGCAATTCAGATTTTCATCGGCATGAAGCGTGATTCCAACGCCATGCTTCTGCGCATAATCGATCGTGCGCGACAGTTCGTCCGGCTGGAACATCGGCAGGTTCATATTCAGTTCAATGAAATCCAATCCGAATTTTCGGCAAAGGCGCACATTCTCCTCAATGCCTGCGCATTCGATCAGGCTCGGCATCCCGCATTGCATTTTTTTCTCTCCATTCGCATCGTCCATACGAGTATTACAGCATCGCCAATCTGTCTTTAATGATCTCGTTCATTTCCCAATACGCCAAAGCACGATCGGATTTGAATTCATCTTCTCGATCTTCGCTGCTTCCCTGCTGTGCCTTCTCGCATCGTTCCGCGATCGTCCGGAATATCTCGTTATACACCCACTCCTTATAGGCGTTCTCCACATTAGCCCTTTCTTTCCATATTGATATTCTACGGCAAAAAAGGTCGGAAGTGCATTCCGACCTTCCAACCTTGATTTACTTAACCTCGCGCAGTGCGCGCATCGCGTTCAGGATGGCGAGCACCGACACGCCAACGTCCGCGAATACCGCCGCCCACATCGTGGTCTTGCCCAGCGCGCTCAGCACGAGTACAATCGCTTTTACAATCAGTGCAAACGCGATATTCTCATTAACAATTCGATGCGTTTTTCTCGAAATTGCAATCGCCGTTGCAATTGAGGAAGGCTTATCATTCATCAGAACAATGTCCGCCGCTTCAATCGCAGCATCCGAACCGAGCGCACCCATCGCGATGCCCAAGTCTGCGCGCGCCAGCACCGGCGCGTCATTGATGCCATCGCCAACGAACGCAAGCGTACCGTTTTTGCGGCGTTCGCCAATAAGACGCTCGACATGGGATACCTTATCCGCCGGCATCAGTTCGCAGTGTGCTTCATCAATGCCGATCTCCTTCGCAACGCTTTCGCCGGTCGCCGTGCGGTCGCCGGTCAGCATTACCGTTTTGAGAACGCCCATCTTGTGCAAATCGGCAATCGCCTGCTTTGCATCGTCCTTGATTTCATCGGAAATCACGATATAGCCTGCGTATTTGCCGTCTACGGCGACATGAACGATCGTTCCCGCATGATTGACCATATCAGGCTTAAGACCCATGCTCTGCATCAGCGCCGCATTGCCTGCGGCAACCGCACGACCGTCGACCGTTGCGGAAATGCCCTTGCCGGAAATTTCCTGCACCTCGCAGACGCGGTTATGATCGATTTCTTTTCCGTAGTGCTCCTGAATAGAACGGGAAATCGGATGCGTGGACTGGCTTTCCGCCAGCGCCGTCAGTTCGATCAGATCGTTCCTCGAAATTTCCTTTGCATTGACGTCCACGACCTTGAACGTACCCTTCGTGAGCGTGCCGGTCTTATCGAATACGACGATATCAACATTCGCCAGCGCCTCCAGAAAGTTGCCGCCCTTAATCAGAATGCCTTGCTTCGACGCGCCGCCGATGCCGCCGAAGAAGCTCAGCGGGATCGAAATCACCAGCGCGCACGGGCACGACACGACGAGGAACATCAGCGCTCTGCCAACCCATTCCGACCATCTGCCGGTAATCAGCGAAGGAACCACCGCCAGCAGCAGCGCGGAAATGCACACTGCGGGGGTATACCAGCGGGCGAACCGCGTGATGAATTTCTCCGCCTGCGCCTTTCGGTCGCCGGAGTTTTCCACCAGTTCCAGAATGCGTGAAACTGTTGATTCGCCGAACGCCTTATCGACGCGCACCTTCAGAACACCGCTCTGGTTGATGCAGCCGCTGATTACGCTGTCACCCTCGCGCACCGTTCTCGGCACCGATTCACCTGTCAGCGCGGCAGTATCCATCGACGAACGACCGGAGATCACCGTTCCGTCCAGCGGAACGCGGTCGCCCGGACGCACCACAATCGTTTCGCCGATCTGAACCTCTTCGGGATCGACTTCGACTTCGTTTCCATCGCGTTCCACGCGCGCAACCTCGGGACGAATGTCCATCAAATCCGCGATCGAGCGCCGGGAACGACCGACGGAATAATCCTCGAACAGTTCGCCGATCTGGTAAAACAGCATGACCGCGACGGCTTCGAGATACTCGCCCAGCACGAACGCGCCGATCGTCGCAACGCACATCAGGAAGTTTTCATCAAACACCTGGGCGTGCAGGATGTTCTTGCCTGCCTTGATGAGTACCTTATAGCCTACCAGCAGATACGGAACGAGGAAGATCACGAGTTTCAGCCAGCCCTCCGCCGGAATCAGCAGCGCGATTACAAACAGCACCGCGCTTGCAAGAATTCTCATGAGCATCTTCTTCTGTTTCTTGGTCATCGCTTTTGCCTCCAACGAAATGTTCTTCTCAATCGATTACTTCAGCACGATTTCACAATCCGGTTCGACCTTCTTGACGCACTTGACCATCTCGCGCACGATCTCATCGAAACGCGCGTCGTCCGCTTCCAGCGTCAGCTTCTGTGCAAGGAAGCTCACCGTTACGTTCTGAACGCCGTCCAGCTGTGCAATCGCACGTTCCATCTTCGCCGCGCAGTTCGCGCAATCCAGATCAACCAGCTTGAATACCTTCTTCATTTTCTTTGCCCTCCTATTGTTCCTCGATGTGTTCGCGTCCCATGTCAATGATGGAACGCACATGGTCGTCTGCCAGCGAATAATAGATCGTCTTGCGATCCCTGCGGCTCTTGACCAGCTTGAACTGCTTGAGCAGCTTCAGCTGATGCGAGATCGCCGACGGCGTCAGACTCAGCATCTCCGCGATATCGCACACGCACATTTCCGACTCAAACAGCCCGAACAGAATTCGAATGCGCGTCGTATCGCCGAATACCTTGAACAGCTCCGCCAGATCGTACAGCTCCTCAACATCCGGCAGCAATTCCTGCACGCGCTTTAATACATCCCCGTGTGTACAAAACTCTTCACAGCATTCCGCGTTTTGCTGATCCATGTTCTCGCCTCCAATCATTGATCATTTGAGCATCTGTTCATTTGTTATTATATGCAAGTCCATATTCACTGTCAATAGGAATTTGGAAGTTTACAAACAGTTATCAAAAGAGCGTCCTTCCGGAAGAAAAGACGCTCTTAAATGAATTTGTATTCAATTCAGCATGACCTGACCGCCGGTGACGGGGATTGCCTGACCGGTTTCGTATTTCTGCTCAACCGCATAAATGATCGCGCGTGCAACGTCCGCCGGGAAGCAGCCTCGGTTCATCGGCACCTTCGCCATGTAATAGCGGCGCACATCCTCGACCGTCTTCGCGCCGGGCACTTTGCCTGCATTCAGATACTGGACGAACAAGCCGCGCTCCGGATCAGACCACAACGGACCATCGAGATAATTTCCGGGACAAACGGCATTGACTTTGATATTATACGGGCAAAGCTCCAGCGCGAACGACTGCGTAAGCCCGATACCGCCGAACTTCGAGCCGGCATAGGCGTAATTCGCCTTGCTGCCCTCGAGTCCGGATTTGGAATTCACGGTTACGATATCAAAATACGCTTCCGGATCCGCCTCGTGCTCCGCTTCCATGATCGCTGCGGCGTACTTTGCGCAGAGAAAATAACCGGTATAATTGATGTTCGTAACGAAATCAAACGTCTTGCGTTCGAGCTCCATGAGATTGCCTGCCTTCGCAACGCCCGCATTGCTGACCAGAAGATCCAGTCCGCCCCATTTTTCGACGGTCGTCTGAATCATCTTCGCGACGCTTTCCTCGTCCGTTACGTTCACTTCGATCGCGAACGCGAATTCGCCAAGCTCCTTCGCCACCGCTTCCGCGCCCGGGAGATTCATATCGGCAATGCCGACCACCGCACCTTCGCGATAGAGCTCTTCCGCAATGCCCTTGCCGAAGCCCTGCGCCGCGCCGGTTACGATCGCAATTTTGCCCGCGAGCCGCCCACTCGTCGCGGGACGATTGTGAATGTTCTCCTTTGCGATTTGCTGCCACCGAGTCATATCTACCATTGGAATCAACCTCTCTTCCAAATGTATTTCTCTGTGATCCATTATACCGCATTTCGGGCGTTTTTGCGAGAATTTAAGCGGATTTTACGCAATCTTTCTGCCCATTAACACACCCATGACGCTCGCCATCATCAAACCGCGCGTCCAGCCGCAGGAATCGCCAAGGCAGTGCAGTCCCTGAATGGACGTATTGAAGTCCGCGTCCATCTTTACGCGGTTGGAATAGAACTTCAGCTCCGGCGAATACAGAAGCGTCTCATACGACGCAAAGCCCGGAACGACATGATCCATCGCCTGAATGAAGTTGATGATGTTCGTCATTGCGCGATACGGCATTGCGGCGGTAATATCGCCCGCAACCGCGTCTGGCAGCGTGGGCTTGACGTTCGACTGCGCCAACTCCTTCTGCCATGTGCGCTTTCCGTCCAGAATATCGCCGAAGCGCTGTACGAGAATATGACCGTTCGCAAGCATATTCGTCAGCTCGCCCACCTTCTGTGCATAAGCGATCGGCTGATTGAACGGCACTGAGAAATTGTGCGAGCAGAGAATGGACAGGTTCGTGTTATTGGACTTCAGATCCTTATACGAATGTCCGTTTACGACCGCGAGGTTGTTGTCGTAGTTCTCCTGACTGACGAATCCGCCGGGATTCTGGCAGAACGTGCGTACCTTATTCTTGAACGGCTTCGGATAGCCGATCAGTTTGGATTCATACAGCACCTCGTTCACGCGCTCCATGATCTCGTTGCGGCATTCCACGCGCACGCCAATATCAACCGTGCCCGGCTGATGCGCGACATTGTGCTCCGCGCAGATGCGTTCGAGCCAATCCGCGCCGCGGCGACCCGTGGCGACGACGGTATGATCGGCGTAAATTTCCTGATCGACGCCGTTCATCGTGACCTGTACACCCTTGCAGACGTCGTTTTCAAGAATCAGATCGCGGCATTCGCAGCCAAAGAGAATCTCCACGCCGCTGTTGAGCAAATGCTGCTCGATCGCATAATAAATCTGTTGCGCTTTTTCCGTGCCCATGTGTCGAATCGGGCAATCGACCAGCTTCAGTCCAGCCTGAATCGCGCGCGCGCGAATGCGCTTGACCTCGTCGGTATTGCCCACGCCCTCGACATGCGGATCCGCGCCGAATTCGAGATAGATGCTGTCGGCGTAATCGATCGTCTCCTGTGCAAACGCTTCGCCGATCAGCGACGGCAGATCGCCGCCAACCTCATAGGAAAGCGAGAGCTTGCCATCCGAAAACGCGCCCGCGCCGGAAAAGCCGGTCGTAATATGGCAATACGGGCGGCAGTTCATGCACTTCTTCGTCTTCGCCTTCGGGCAACTGCGCTTTTCGATCGGCGCGCCCTTTTCGCAGATGACGATCTTTTTCTTCGTGCCTTTTTTCAGCATTTCAAGCGCAGTAAAGATGCCCGCCGGACCTGCGCCGATGATTACAACGTTGGTTTTCATGATTAGCTCCTTCATATTTTCTGCGCAAAAGCGCAGACAACTTCATTTTCTATTGTAGCGTTTTTTGTTCGTTTCGTCAACCATAAAGCGGGGATTCGCGAAGTATTTTCGCAAATCCCCTCAAAATTACGCCGCTTCCAGCCGCGCCAGATGTTTTTTCCGGTAATACAGCAGCGTAAGCACGCTGCAAAGCATCCATCCCGCCGGATACGACATCGCAATCGGAATGATCTGATTCGCAACTCTCGACATCGCAAACAGGTAAATCTGTCTGAACACCACGAACGAACCGAGCATGATGAACATCGGCGCGCGGCTGTCTCCCGCGCCGCGGAGCGCGCCGGTATAAATCTGATTGATGCAGCAGGTTACATAAAACGGCGTAAGCCATTTCAGGAACATCGTTCCGAACGCGACCACACCCTCCGAATGGTTAAAGAATTCAACCAGATGCGGCGCAAACAGAATGACCGCCGCCGAAATCACAACCGTGACCGTCATCGACATCGCAAGCGCAGTATGCACGCCTTTTTTCGCGTTCTCCAGCTTGCGTCTGCCGAGGTTCTGCCCCACATAGGTGGTAATCGCCAGCGCCAGCGACTGCATCGGCAGGAAAATCAGCTGGTCGATCTTGTTGTATGCCGTCCACCCGCCCATACACTCGGTGCCGAAGAAATTGATATACGACTGAACAAAAATGTTCGAAAACGCCGTAACCGCCATCTGAAGCGCCGCGGGAAGACCGATTGTAAATATCCTTGCCAGCACGTCCCAGTGCATCGCAAATCCGCTCGGCGTCAGCTTTACGCAGGAGTCCGTGCGGATCAGCGTCATCAGCGTCAGCGCCGCCGAAACCGCCTGCGCGATAATCGTCGCATACGCGACGCCCGCCACGCCCATCTTGAAATAAATGACGAACACGAGATCCAGCACCGTGTTGATCACCGCAGCGACAACCAGATAATAAAACGGCCGCTTCGAATCGCCCACTGCGCGGAGAATGCCGGAACACATATTGTAAAACAGAAGCCCGATCACGCCGGAAAAATAGATCGTCAGGTAAGTCGTCGCCTCCGGCAGCACATCTTCGGTCGTCTTCATCAGGCGGAGCATCATCGGCGTCATCGCAACGCCCACGACGGTAAACAGAATCGTCAGAACAAGCGTAATCAGAATCGACATCTGCACCGCCTGGCGCACCTTCGCCGGCTTTTTTGCGCCGTAAAACTGCGCGATTACTACGCCCGCGCCGCTGGCAAGGCCGGAAAAAAAGCCGATCAGCGTATTGACGATCGGGCCGACCGTACCGACCGCCGCGAACGCCTGGTCGTTGACATAATTGCCGACGACCCAGCTATCGACCATGTTATACAGCTGCTGAAACAGATTGCCGAACAGAAGCGGGAGCGCGAAATTTAACAAATGATGAAACGCGCTGCCCTCCGTCATGTCTACGTCGTAGCGTTTACTTTTTTTCTCCGTTGCGTTCTTTTGCACTTTCAGATTCTCTCCTCTTTTGCTGAAACGGATGCTTCTTATATTATGCGCGCTTTATCCTTATGAATCAAGGGCCTTTCACAGGCAAAGCGTAAATTGCCGGTTAAATAGTTGTCTATGCAACCGTTCGATCATGAATACGCCCTCCGGGAAAACGGAGAGCGCGAATTCAGTCATCATCGCTTTCAGCGATACTTTCCAGAATGAAATCGCGGAATTCAACCTGCCGCGGCGAAAGGTATTTTTTCTTAAATGCAAAATACAAATGATGCGGCATCGTATCCTCGATCGGAAACGCGAGCAGCCTTCCCGCGGCGATGAACTCCTCGACGGCGATTTCCGAAATCACCGAGATGCCCACGCCTGCGGAAACGAGATTTTTGATCGTCTCGGTGTCGTCGATCGCGGTTACGACCTTCAGCTTAACGCCCGGCAAATGCTGCTTCACCCAGCGCAGGAATTCCTGCTGAAGCGCGGAGGTACTGCTTCGGGTAATCAACGGCTCCTGGCTGAACATCGTTTTCGGGAACATTTCCTTCGGCAGCCGGCGGAAGCGCTCTTCATTCGGCGTGATTACCACGACACGCGACGATTTATAGTGCTTCACCGTCAACTCCGCGTCCATGACGTTCATGTTACAGAACGCGAATTCATAGCCACCAGCGCGCATTTTATTCAGGATTTCCGAATTGTAGCAGACGGTGATGCTGAATACTGCGTCCGGCGCGCGTTTCCTGAATTCGACGATGTGCTTCGAGAGGTAATACCTGCTGGTATACGGCGTTGCCACAATGTTGATCGTATTATCGTCCTGATTGGCGCGGGTGAGTGCAAAAAGGCTGTCGCGATTCAGCTTCAGCATCTGCTTGGCATAATAATAAAACGTCCGCCCATCCGCGCTCAGCTCCATGCTGCGCGTCGTGCGGTTCAGAAGGCGCGTGCCCAGCTCCGTTTCCAGGTTGCGCACATGAATCGTGACCATCGATTGAGACAGCTGAAGACGCTCCGCCGCATTCGAAAAACTGCCCTCGTCCACAACGGCTACAAACGACTCCAGTTGTTTGAAATCCATCAGATGCACATCCTTCCGCGCCCGATTATTTATGATTGCTAAATAATTATAGCCGAATTATAAAAAAATGTCAATCCGTTTCAACGAAAAAAGTGCCGCCCGAAACACTGCGTTCGAGAGAATTTTCGAAGCGTGCTAGATTTCTTTGCGGTTTTCTGCTATAAATAGAATGATATCAAACCTGAATGCGGGGAATTCTGATTATGAACGCGACGGCGTACTATCATCTTCCGGGATTGTTTGAATTTTACGACCTCTATCGCGCATTCCTGCCGCTGTATCGCGCGCACAGGGAATACTTTTATGATTGGTGCGATATCGGATCGATTTACGGTGCGCCGGCAGACTGCATCTGGGGCGGCGGCCGCATCGGCTGCGGGGACGCAAATCCGCGCGCAGTGCTGTCGTTGACGCGCGAATACGGTATCTCCGCGCGGCTGACCTTCAGCAATTCGCTTTTGTGTGAGGAGCATCTTTCGGATTCGAAATGCAACGCGCTCTGCAAGCTGTTTTCCGAAAGCAATCCGCCGCAGAACGGCGTGATCGTTCATTCGGAGCTATTGCTCAAATATCTGAAGGCAAACTATCCCAACCTCTATTTTGTTTCCTCAACCACGAAGGTGCTTACGGATTTTTCGCAGCTGGAACATGAATCCGCGCGGGCGGATTTCCGCTATGTCGTTCCCGATTTTCGGTTGAACAGAGCTTTCGACCGGCTGAATGCGCTCTCGTCGGCTCAAAAAGAAAAGCTCGAATTTCTGTGTAACGAATGCTGCTGGTTCGGCTGCAAGGACAGAAGGGCATGTTACGAAGCCGTCAGCCGGAAGAATCTCGGCGAAGACACGCCCGAACACATTTGCGCCGCGCCGGACGCGGCGGACGGCTATCGCTTTTCAAAGGCAATGGAGAATCCGGGGTTTATCGGTGTTCAGGATATTCAAAAGCGCTATCTCCCGATGGGCTTTTCCAATTTCAAGATTGAAGGCAGAAGCCTCGGCAGCGCGCTGATTCTCGAATTCCTGCTTTATTACATGACGAAGCCGGAATGCCAGCTCCGCGTTCGCGAGGAAATCTATCTGGATAACGCGCTGGATTTATTCTAAAAAACGCCCTCCGATATGCGGAGAGCGTCGCATGATTTCATCGAACTATCCTGAATTTACCGGTTCTGCACTGAATGCTGCGCAATTCAGTGTGCGCAATACCGAGCAGCGCGTCCATCTCTCGCGCCGCGTTTTCATAAATGCCGCCGGTATGGTAAACGAGAATGTAATCCGCTTCGTGAATTCTCCCCGCCGCCTTCCGGCAAAACGCGCGCACGGGCGCGGCAAGCGCGAACACCCAGATCGGCGAACAGATCGTTACGTGATCATATGCGGAAAGATCCGCCGAGATCGGCTCGATCGGCATCTCCCAGCGATGCATTCCAAACCGTCCACACCACCAGAAGCCGAGCGTGCCCTCCGTTTTCTCCGTTGAACGGATTTCGTAAAGCATTGCGCCCGTGCGGTTCGCTTCCTCATACGCCCGTTTTTTCACATAACCCATGCGTGAAAAATAGATAACCAACCGTTTGGGATTCGTTTGGGCGTTCGGATAATCTTCCGGAATTACGCAAAACGCCTCCTGCCTCTGGAATACGCACACGGCATAGCCCGTCGCCGCCTGTAAAAAGCCGAATATAAAGAAGCTGGTAGACATGAAGTTCATCGGAAATATATAAAACTGGATGCAAATCCACAGCATCAGCGTAATTCTGAATATACCGCCCAGCATCGGCGCGCATTTTTTCGCGTAAACAGCAGGCCTGCCGTCGTAAGGTTCGTCAGCCCGTTTACGATCAGCAGCGCGATTCCGGAAAATATGAAATTCTGGAACAGTGTTTTCGCGAACGGCAGCACCTGAAAATACGGCATAATTGCGTCCATGCCCATAGCCCTTCCGCTGGGATCGATCAGCATCATGCTCGCGCCGCCCACCGCGCCGATTCCAATAAACAGCGTCCAGAAAATCAAAAGCCGCCGCGCGACTTCAAATCTTGAATGACGACGCATATGCTTCTCGCCCTTCATCAGGCATTCCGCTTCTTCTGCTTCTGAATGGTTTCACTCAACCGCTTTACCGTCAGCGTTCGATCCTTATTTCTGTGCACCATTCTATGGCAGTTGGAGCACAGGCAGTTCAAATCCTTCGCGGGATTAACGCTAACCTCGCCGTCCTGCTCAAAGAGCGGTTTATAGTGGTGAACCTCGATAAAATCGCATCCGAGTGTTCCGTAAACCGCTTCAAAATCGAATCCGCACGCTTCGCAAATCGGGCGGCCGTGCTTTTTCTTTGCCAGAGCGATTGCCGCATCCCTGTTTTGCGGTTTGCGCTCGTATTTCGTTGAATAAATGCGGATGCGCCGTCCCTCGCTCGCACCCTTTACGACTTCAAAGCTCTCCAACTCGGATAACGGGCGCACCTGCGATTTTCTTTCCATGGGATGATCGCAAATGTAGTTCGGGATACTTTCGATCGCTTCAACAACCTCATCGCGTAGTTTCCAGACGAAGTATCCTTTTTTCTTGTCACGGAATACCAGCCTTCAAACGGAATGCTCCAGAAAGATTCCTTCCCGGATTCAAATGAATCTTCAACCCAGAAGCGGTAGTTCAGATATTTCTGGATGTTGTTCGTCAGTTTTTTGACAATGCCGTTATATGGCGACCCCTTGTGATCGGGGTAGTATTTTACCATCACAGCCTTGGAAGTCGTCGTATGGTTTTCTTCCAAATACCATGCGATCACCATATCGCGGGCTTCGGCATAAAATACTTCATCATTCAGGAGCATCTCCCGCCATTCCTCAACGGTAATATCGAGAGCGATGAAATACTTTCCGTCCTTTCTTTGCAGGACTTTGTGTTCGCCGCGATTCTTCATTCTTTTATCCCTTCCTGCGCAATCGCGCTATGGTTTCTACGTGCTCGGTCCAAGGGAACATATCGACTGGCTGGGCGTATTCGAGCTCGTATTCCTGCGAAAGAATCTTCACATCGCGCGCGAGGGTGGCTGGATTGCAGGAAACATAGGCGATCCGATCCGGTTTGGCATTCAGGAGCGCGCGCAGTGCGGATTCGTCCACACCTTTACGCGGCGGATCGACGATTGCGCAATCGAAGCGCTCTCCGGATGCGATCAGGCGCGGAATCTCCCTTGCCGCGTCGGCACAAATAAACCTTGTCTTCGATTCGAGACCGTTTCGGCGCGCGTTTTCTTTGGCGTCTCGAATCGCGGGCGCGACGATCTCCACGCCGGTCGCACGCTTTGCAAGCCGTGCCGCCGCCAAAGTGATCGTGCCTGCGCCGCAATATACGTCGAGTACGCGCGTATCCGGCGAAAGATTGGCGGCTTCGAGTGCGCAGGTGTACAGCTTTTCCGTCTGTTCTGGATTGATCTGGAAAAACGATTGCGGCGAAATCGTAAATTTCAACCCGAGAAGCGTCTCGTTCAGCGTTTTTTCGCCCCAGATATGCGTAACGGCGCCGTCAAGGGCGTGTGCAGGGCGGTTGTTCTGCTTGAGAATATAGAACGAAACGAGCCCCGGCAATGCGCGGCGCAATTCGGGAAGCAATTTCTTCGCCGAATCGATCAGCGGTGCGTCCGCACAAAGGATCAGCATCAGTTCACCCGCGCGGTTGACGCGCGCGACGAGGTTCGTGAAATGGCTCGCGCCGGGCATTTCGTTCAAATGATCGGAAAAGTATTCAAGCGCGCGCGCGGCGGGCAAACGCTGCAAAAGGCAATCGCGCAGCGACACGATTCTGCGGCTGTTTTCCGCATATGCGCCGATCACGATTCGTCCTTTCGCATCCTTTCCAATCGGGAATTCCGCCTTATTGCGCGTGCGATCTGGATTTTCACAGGCGATCGTTTCGCGCACTTCGGGATCCGCAACGCCGCCGATGCGGGAAAGCGCATCGAACACGCGCTGACGCTTTAAGCGCAACGTTTCGGTATACGACATATGCCGCGCCTGACAGCCGCCGCAAACGCCGTATGCAGGGCAATCGGGTTCTCTCCGCTCAGGCGAAGGATTGCATACGCGAAGAAGGCGCGCCTCGCAGAAACGCCGGGCGCGCTTGGTGATTTCAATTTCCGCTTCTTCTCCCGGCAGCGCGCCGGGCACGAACGCGGCGCAGCCCTCTTCAAGCCGCCCCACGCCCTGCATTCCGGAGCCGACGCCGGTAATCAAAATCTTTTCCATTTAACGGGTCATAACGGACATGATGTCCACGAGTTCGAGCAGACCGCGATCCGCCGCGTGATCGCCCTTCTGAACGTCCGCAAACGGAACCTCGATCAGATCGTTTCCGCGGATGCCGACGGCGACGCCGGATTTGTCCTGCTCGAGCAGATCAACCGCGCGCGCGCCGAACTGCGTCGCGAGCAGACGATCGCGTGCAGACGGACTGCCACCGCGCTGGATATAGCCGAGCACGGTCGAGCGAGTATCATGCCCGGACAGCTTTTCGATGATCAGCGCAATCTGCGCGCTGCTGACGACATTGCCGCGCACGACGATGTCCTTCAGCTCTTCCCGTTCGGAGCAGAGCTTTTCCAGATCGGTCGTGAGCGACTGCAACGCACCTTCGGCAAAGACCAGAATCATGCTGCGCTTGCCACGCATTACGCCCCATTTTACGCGTTCAGCGACCTCCTCGATGTCCCATTTCACTTCCGGAATCATGCAGATTTCCGCGCCGCAGGTCAGCGCTGTATGCAGCGCGATATCGCCGCAGTTGCGCCCCATAACCGTGAGCATACTCGCGCGCTCGTGGGAATCGCTGGTTTCTCGAATCTTGTTCAGGCATTCGCACGCGGTGTTCAGCGCGGTATCGAAGCCGATCGTGTAATCGGTATACGCGAGGTCGTTGTCGATCGTTCCGGGCACGCCGATGGTCGGCAGTCCCAGCGCATTCAGCGATTCCGCGCCCCTATAGGTACCGTCGCCGCCGATGCACACCAGACCTTCGATTCCGAGTGCCGCCAGATTCTGAACCGCTTCGCGGCGGGTTTCTTCTTTATAAAATTCCATACAGCGCGCCGTGCGCAGGAACGTTCCGCCGCGATGAATCTTGTCCGACACGCTGCGCGCGGTCAGGATTTCGAAATCGTCCGTCTGAACCTGATTGCGCATCAATACGCCGTTGTAGCCGCGCTTAAATCCGACGACGCTCATCTCATGGTAAAGCGCCGTACGCACGACGGAACGGATGGCTGCATTCATGCCCGGCGCGTCTCCGCCGGAAGTCAATACGCCGATTCTCTTCATAAAGGTTTTACTCCTTTTATATTCAAAATGGTATTTTACCAATTATATAGTGTTTTGCGTAAAAAAATCAAGCGCGGCGCTTCCCACAAAGAAAAATCGGCGTCAAAATTCATTCAACGCCGATTGAAGTTATGCGTCCTTTGGCTTTTTCACGCGCATGAGAATCGTACCGGTAAGAATACAGATCACGCCCCAGCGCAGAACGCCGCCTTCGAATTCGATGATTCGCAGTCCGGGCGTTCCGGTTCGGATCAGCTTTGCATGATCGCTTACAAGGTTCCAGAACACCTTCGTAAGCGACGACCACGCGACAAAATTATCCGGCACCCATTCGGTGAATACGTACAGCGGCTGAATCGTAAACGACATCAGCGCGCTCAGAACCGCGAGAATCGCGCCGTATCCGCCAAGACAAACGCCGATCACCGTCAGCAGTTTCGGAACCGTCTGCTTAAAATAATTCCAGCGAATGGCATTCCGATACCATGCGATGCGATTTTTTGCAATGCCGTTCATGCGCCGCAGCAGCGCAAGAATTACCGTCATTCCAAATACGAACAGCAGCATTCTCGGCAGAATCAGCCGCCGCATCGCCTCTTTTTCGAGGCTCAGCGCGCTGCCGCCTTCGCGCCACGCGCTCGGAACGGAGGATTCAAACATCGTTCGCGCGCCGGATTCGGGAATCGGCTTGGCGGAAATCATCATGGTCGTCCACCCTGCCGTCTTCGCGGCGTTCAGCGGAACGATCGCCGCATACTCGCCCGTTTCGCCCACGTTGCGCTTATGGCTGAACGTTCCGACGACGCGATAGCTTTCGCCGCCGATTTCGACTTTGGAATCATCGCTCAAATCCTCTCCGAAGAGCTGAAACGCCGCAGAAGCGTCGAGCATTGCAACTTTATCGCCTTGTTCGAGCTCCGTTTCGCTGATTCTTCTCCCGCTTTTCAGAAAGGAAGGATAAACCTCGAACCAGCCCTCGCCCGCGCCGTAAACCGTCGCGCTGATGTTCTGATCTCCGCCGGAAACGGATCTGGATTCACTGATTGCGCCCGCCGACACCGCGCTTGCGCAATCGGCAAGCTGCTCGGTAAGCGTTTCGCGCGCCTTGATCATTGCGTCGATCGCATCGGTTGCGTCGCCGCTCGGCGCGGGAAGCGCGTATTCAAGCGTTTCGCCCGTTGCCGAAAGCATTACGCTCGACGGAATCGCGAGCAACAATCCCAGCGCGATCAACACAAGCGGAAACGCGCGCCATTTTTTCTTTTTCATGTGCGCCTCCCGATGCGATTACTCGTAGAGCATGACGGTGTCTCCGTCGTTGATCGGGCGATCTTCCATGTAGGCAATGTCGTACCAGCTCATGTCCTCCTGAATCGACGCGATCCCGTCCGCCTCTGCAAGTACGGTTACGCTCTGCTTATGCACGGTCATTGTAGAATTGCCGAAATTCGAATAGCTGGTATCGACGGTATAGATATAGCGATCCTTGCCGGTTCCATGCACGGCGCTGGTCGAGAGCAGCATCGTGTTTTGCCGCGCGCGGTTCACGAGTGTCATCGGCGTATCCTCGAGCGTCATGGAATACACCGAGCCGCGCGATGAAATCACATCCTGCGAAAGCGTCACGTCCGCGTATTTCTTGCCCTCCTGATCAATGCCGACATTCGCGACAGTCGTTTCCATATCGCCGTAATTGCCCGCGCTGATGGTAACGGCCATTCCCTGCGTCACAGTTTTGTCAATGCCGGTCAGGTCCGCGCGCAGAACGGGCATGGTATCCGGCTGCGTAACGGTAAACAGCTCGCCCGATCCATCATAGGTATCGCCTTCCTTCACCAGCACCTCGGCGATGTAGCCGCCGTTCGGCGCAGTGATCTGCTGAACGCTTCCGTTGAGCACGCCGAGCGCTTCCATCTTCGCTTCCGCAGTCGCGATTTTATCCTCCGCGGCGCGCTTTTCGGTAATGTACGTCCACACGCTGTCTTCCGGCGCATAGCGTTCAACCTGCTGCATCGTATTTTCCGCGTTGGTTTCAGCTTCAACGGCAGCACGATAATCGCTGATCGCCTGAATCAGCGCGTCGCTCGCGCCTTCCGGCACGCCTGTTTCAGGCAGCGTCAGCCCTTCCCGGTTCAGAAGCGTATTCATCACAATGCGCTTGGAAACGGTGTCGCGCCGCGCATCACGCAGGCCGAAATACGCATCGGCATACGCGGTATCGGTTCTGCGCAGGCGAACATTCGCATTCTTGCTTTCCAGCTGCTGAAGGCTTTCCATCGCGGTGCTGTAATCGTCCTGATAGCCCTTCATGGTTTCATCATAGTTTGCAACGCGCGCCTGAATGACCACGTCGCCCTCGTTTACAGTGTATCCGGGACGGAAATTCACTTTGGTGATTTGGATCGTCTGACCGTCCGTGAGCGGATAGGCAACCTTGACCACATCCGGGAATGTCAGCTTGCCGTTCAACTGAATCTTCTCCTCCAGCCGTCCAGAGCGGCCGCGCGTGATTTTCACCTTCGCGGTCGTAATGGTTTTAATCGTGCCGGAGAAGAACATACACAGCGCCACAAATACCGCCAGAATCGCAAGCCCGCGCAGCGCAAATTTTTTCAGGTTCATTCGTCTTCACACCTCTTATTTCAGCTCCGTCAGTTGGATGCCCGTCAGGATGTCCTTCAGGAAGTAGAGATACACGAACAGTGCCGGCAAAATGTAAATCGCCGCGCCGGCAAATTCGATGCCCGTGCTCTGATCGACCAGCTGATTGAACATCACCGACAGCGGCTGCAATTCGGTATTCTGGCTCAGATACGTCATCGGCTGTTCCACCAGATTCCAGCAGTCCGCAAACGACAGCGCGACCGCCGCGCCGATCACCGGTCTGCAAACCGGCAGCACGATGTGGATATAGCAACGAACCGTGCCCGCGCCGTCCATCTCGCCCGCCTCGATCAGTTCGTTCGGAAGCCCGATCATGAACTGGCGAATCAGGAAGATGTAAAACGGCGAAAACCACATCGGCAGGATCACCGCCCAGACCGTATTCAAAAGCCCGAGCTGGCGAAGCGTCAGCACGTTCGGCACCATCGTAACCTGGAACGGCAGCAGCATCAACATCAGAATCATGAAGAAGATCGCCTCGCGCCCCTTGAAGTTGAACCGGCTGAGCGCGTACGCCATCATCGGAACCACCAGCGCCTGACCGAGCAAAATTGCCACGGTATAGAACGCGGAATTGACGAACATCTTCAGAATCGACGTGTCCTTGATCAGGATCTGGTAATACTGGCTGAGCGAGAACATCCGCGGCGAAAGCTTTACATCCATCCATTTGTCCGCGTCAAAGCTGCCGCGCGTCTGCATATACGCCTTGATTTCCTCCGGCGAGAAGAAGGAATAGAGAATCGTGATCACGATTGGAATCAACATCAGAATCGCCAGAAGCATCAGAAGCGTCCGAACGCCGATATGCCGATCCTTCGGCGGCTGATAATGCAGTTTTTTCTTCATTACTGCCGCCTCCTTAACTGAATTTGCGCAAGAGCGCCCGCTGAGTCATGAACAGCGCGCCGAACAGCACGAATACGATCAGTGCAAAGCTGTACGCCGCGGTCGTAACAGTCTGATAATTGAGCTTACTGTAGAGATTGTTCATGAAATTTTGAAGCGTATAAACCGCTTCGTCCGGATAGGCGCCGCCGATAAAATAGACTTCCTTGAAAATTTTGAACGCATTGATCCATTCGAGAATGATGATCAGAAACGCGCTCGGCACGATCATCGGAAGCGTAATTCCGAACGTCTGCCGCATGAAGCCCGCACCTTCAAGCCGCGCGTATTCATAGAGCGGCTCCGGAATCGTCTGAAGCGCGGCGAGGAAAATGATCACCGCAAAGCCCAGATTTTTCCAGATGAACAGCAGAATAATCGGAACGCGCAGCTCCGCGCCCTCGAGCCAGATTACGCGCTCAATGCCAAGTCCGGCAAGCAGTCGGTTGATCACGCCGCCGTAGTCAAACAGCAACAGCCAGATCAGCAGCATCGCCGACGACGGCATCAGATACGGAAGCAGGATGCTGTTTCGGAAAAACGCGCCGTCCGGACGCAGGCGATTTAGGAGCGCCGCGATCACGAACGACAGCACCCACACCGTCGGCGCGCAGATCAGCGACAGAATCATCGTGTTCTTCAGTCCCAGCAGAAACATCCCGTTTTTCCAGATGTTTATGTAATTCTGAAGCCCGACAAACGCGTTTCGGTAGGTACCGTCCGTCAGGCTGTACCATATACCGCCGATGAACGGAACGACGTAAAACAGCATCAGTCCCGCCAGTCCCGGCAGCAGGAACAGCCATACCGATTTTTTCTTGGTAAACACGTTTGTTTCCCCCACTTCTTTTTCTGGAGCGCATTTCAAAGGTCGACCGCGCCGCCGGTGGCGAACCCCTTCTCCATTGGCGGCGCGGCGTTTCCTTCAGGCGAAGGATTGAATTCCTTCGCGAAACGAAGCACGATTATGCGCCTTCCATAATGCGCATACGAACCTTGCGGTCGATTTCCTTCATCAGGCGGCTTGCATCAATCTGACCATCCATGTACTGCTGAATCAGTGAGTACGCGTCGCCGCCGTCGTCGCTGTAAAGCCAGTCGTTTCCGGAAATGCGCAGATCTGCGCGATGCGCCGAAATCCATTCGATGTCCTTATCGGAAATGGAATAGCGGTCGTTCTGCTGCATAGACTCCATCGATTTCTGCGCTTGCTGAAGCGCCGTTTCAAGCTCCTGCTTGTCGACGTCCGCCGCTTTCGCGAGCTGATCATTGAGCTGGTCGATGTATTCCTGCATACCCTTCATGTTTTCGTCGTACCAACTGTTCGGCACCGGCTCGGTCTTGTCGGTGCAAATGGTATACGCCATTTCTTCGTCCATCTTATCGACGAGCGTTTCGAGGAACTCGATCGCCAGATCGGTATTCTTACTGAACGGATTGATGACCGCGACGGTTACATCCATCGGCAGGATGCTCGGCAGACCGCTCTTCAGCGACATGACCAGCGGATAATACTGCGTCGCTACACCGCTCAATGTGCGTCCGGAGTTCAGCTCCATGAGGATGTTTTCCTCGTTCCAGTCGGGATTGAAATTGTCGGAAGAGGTCTGTTCTTCGGTCGGCTGACCAAGGGCGTTAAAGTCCACGCGATCGAGCGCTTCAAGAATCGCGGTAACGTCGTTGGCATTTACGCTGCTCGGATCCTGCTGAAGGTAATTCTGATAGCACTGGAAGATCGCATAGAACAGGCTGCTGCGCGCCTGCTTGTCGCTCGTCCAGGGATCAAACACCGACATTCCGCTGGGAAGACGATCCGCCAACGTGGGCAGCCAGTTGATGAAATCCGCCCAGTTCGTCGGGATTTCCTCCGCCGAGATACCCGCCTTTTCCATCGCCTTGCGATTGACGAACGGCAGATAGAAGTATCCGTTCAGCGGCAAAACGCTGAATTTGCCGTTTACGCTGAGCTGCTCCAGAAATTCAGGCTGAATCGTGCTCGCAAACTGCATCAGCTTTTCACTCGCAGTGAAATCCGCGAGATATCCGCGCTGATAGATCGCCGAAAACGCCGTGCCGGATGCGTTCAGGATATACACGTCTGTGGTCGAATCGCGGTTCATCATGTCCTGAATCAAGTTCTCCACATCCGAATACTCGTGGGAATACACGACGGAAACGTCGCCGTGCGCATTGGCAAAGGTATAATAAGCCGCGTCCACGCTGCCACCCCAGTTCTGCGAGGAGATCTTCATCTTGCGCTCGCTCTGCTGGCCGGGATTGATATTGCGCAGCGAATAGCTCTGGTAATCCGCAATCGCGAAGAACCCGCCATCCAGGATATAGCCGCAGTTGCTGCTGTCGGAAGCAACATCGGTAATGCCTTCGCTGAGCGTACCGGTCATGAGATCCAGCGTGTGGATTTCGCCGCCCTTGACGCAGTAGACCGTGCCGTTCGCAGTGTCGACCGCCAGGCTGTTAAAGGAATCGTAATTATCGACGGGGACGCTGGAAATCTGCGTACTCGTGCCCGCCGCAGGATCGATCGAATAGAAATTGACGCTCTGACCGTTGTCCGCCCACGCCTCAGTAAGCGCCGTGCCGTTCGTATAAGCGACCAGATTCATCAGGTAATTGCCGCTGGTCGCAACGTCGACGCGCTTCATGCTGCCGTCGGAAAGGCTCATGCACCATACGCCCGCCGTGCTGCTGCCGTCATCGGAATAGATCATCAGGTAATCGCCCACGCCGAGAATGCTCTGGAAATACGGAAGATACCCTTCGGAGGAGCAAAGCTGGGAAACATCCACATCGAACAGAGGATTGGCAACCGCCTGATCGCCGCTGAACGTGATCTCGTTCAAATTCGCCGAATAGCTTTCTGTATTGCCCGTTTCGCTGTTATACTTGGTTACGCACTTCAGCGCGTAAAACTTGCCGTTTGCGGAGAAAAGATACCAGGTCGAATAGGTATTCTCGTCGCTCGCCGAGTTGCCAATCTCACTGCTGTATACCTTCGGCTCCGCTTCGCCGACGGTATGCGCGACGATTTTTCCATCATAGGTCACAAGATAGAGCGTATCGCCAATCGCGCAGTAGCTGTTGAAATTGCCGCTGATGCCGTATTGGTCGAGCTGGCCGCCCGTGCTGGAAATGGTCACATCGCCCTGCGCTGCAAACGCCGTGGGAATCAGCAGCATCAGGCACAGAATCATACACAATAGCTTTTTCATCTAAATTCACTCCTTTGAACGTTTATTCGCCCTTCGTCGCCGGCGCGTCCGCCAAATCGTCCTGCGTATAGACGACTACGGACATTCCGAGACGCACCTGGTCGTTTTCTTCAAAACTGATATAGGCGCTGTATTCCGCGCTGGATGCTGCCGACGCGCCCTCTTCGGTCACGTTCACGCGCGAAATGGATACAACCGTGCCATCGAGACGAAGCTCGCCATCCGCGTCGAACTCAAATTCGATCGAAACCTTGTCGCCTTCGTGAATGGAATTCAGGTCCATCTCGGAAACCTTCACTTCGATCTGGAACGTTCCGTCCGGATAGACGGTGATCAGTTTTGAGCCTTTCGAAACGGAATCGCCGGGCTTGGCGTCGACGGATGCGACGATGCCGGAAACATTGGAAACGATTTCGTTGTCCATCGCGTAGAGCCCGTCGAGCGCGCCGTCGACCGTTTCAAACAGCAGCTCGCCGCGTTCAACCTTGTCGCCATCGGAAACGTGCATCTTCAGAACGCTGCCCGATCCCTTTACGGCGATTGCCGAGGTCTGTTGAATTGTGCCGCGGCCGATTCTGGATTCCGCAGAATAATCCTTGCTGCGATAAATGCCCACGGTTTCCGCCATATAGAAATCGCCGCCGGTCACCTCGAGCTTGTACGGGGTATTGCCGGATTCGTCCACATCGGAAAGACCGGTCACGACCGCGGTTCCGGTATGCGTGCCATCCTTGGAACAGGAAACATAAACCTTTTCGCCGATGTGGATATACTTCGTATCACTGCTGTTGTACGCCTTTTCGGTCGTCGCGGCGATTTTGTAGCGATTCGTCGGCTCGATGTAAACGACCGCGCCGTAACGCTCGACGACGCCGTCGGTCGCATCGCCTTCGCGCGCAAATACGCCGCTGATCGTTCCGTCTGACGTCGCATACACCTTCGTCGTGGAAATGTTCGCCACGGAATCGCCGAGCTTAATCGGATCGCCCACACGAAGCCCGACGGAATCCACCAGTCCGCCAAACGGCGCGAGCACCGCTACGGATTCACTCGAAACAACCTTGCCTTCAAAGCTGATCGCCGCATGCGCCGGCATCGAAAGTGCGAGCGCCGCAAGCATCGCCGCCAGGAATCGGGATTGCTTTTTCATTCGACCTTCCTCCTATCGTTCATCTGCGTCAAGCCCGCCGCATATTCGCCGTAAGGCATCTCCAGCATTCCGGCAGGGCCGAGCGTGACGTCGTAGAAATACATTTCGCCCTTCTTCTCCGCGCTCATCACGTATTTCGCGCCTTCCGCTTCGACCAGCACTGCAAGATCGCAATCGACCGACAGATCGCTTTCGGACAGCGACGGAATGTGATCGGGATCGAGATTGACGCTCATCGCAATCGTGTAATCAAACTTCTTGACCGAAACGCCGTTCATGCGCAGCGTCGTGTATTCCGTGCCGCCGGTAAAGCCCGCCGTCGGGAACGCGGCGTAGTTATCGTTCACATTGAATACGAGATATTTGACGCCGCTGTTTTCAAGCAGCCGGAACACCTCGCCGTTGACCTTCCATCGATATTCGAAGCGATCGCCCATGTTGTCCTCTTCAATCGCGGTCAGAATCAGCGTATCCGGCGCAGGATTTTCTTCGGCAGGAAGTGGATTGCCGTCCGTATCGTATTCAACCGGCTTCGGCCATGCGAGCAGCGCTGCGGAGAACTTCGCTTCGTAATTCTCGGGCTTTACAAAATCACCGGAATCGGCAAGCTCCAATGTCAGCGGCAGCTCCGTTTCACCCATCCGAAGCGTCGTCATCGGCTCGTCCGGGAACGTGAGCTCAACAGTATCGTAATCCGGTCGATCTTCCTTGTCGCCCGCGGCGTGATCCGGTTTCTTTTTGCCGTCTCCACCGCCGCCGCCACCGCCGCCGCCCGGGAACGACGGAATCTTATCCAATACGTATTCCTCGGCGTTTTCCCAAGTGTTGCCCGCTGCGTCGCGCACAAGCAGCATTCCGGGCTGAACGACCGTCTTTGCCTGAACGGTATAAACCCATTCTTCGCCGTCCGCAAGCGGAACCCACGTATTGCCGCCGTCGATCGAAAGCTCCTTTACGCCGGACATCGCGTCCGATGCGGAGACGCGCAGCGTGTAATCGACGCTTTCATCGACCATCGCAGAAACCTCAGGCTGTGTGGCATCCAGCATCAGCGTATAACGCTCGGATGCGGAAATTATATCGCCCTTCGCATCCAGAATCGCGAACCGGAGGGTGTAAACGCCTTCGGCGGTCGTCGAATACGTATCCCCCGACAGCACCGCGATGCGCTCGTCGTAAATGATCGCCGCATAGGAATAATGATCGTCCTCGGGCTTTCCGGAAAGCGTGAACGTCGGCAGCACGCCGCTCCATTCGCCCGCGCGGTAATCGTCCGCCTGAACGTCGAGCTTGATCACAGGACCTTCCGTCGGCACGGGATCGAGTTTCGTCGAATCCACGCGGATGAACATTTCCATCACGAAATCCTCTTCCGCATCCTTAAATGTCTCAGCGTCCAGCTCGCGCGGCTCTTCCGTCTTCTCTGGATCGTCCTGCAAATAGACGATCTTCCATACGTCGCCGGCGAACACGTCCGCATCCAGGCTGAATTTCAGTTTCGAAATTTTCAGCACCGGCGCTTTCTTTATACGCATTGCCGTCTGAACGTGCAGCACGATCTCGCTGCCCTCTTCGGCGTACGCAATCATTTCCTCGATCGTGCCATAGGCGAAGCCGTCTTCGACCTTCATCCACGTTTCCGCCTTTTCGGGAATCTGCTTTTTATCGGAAACGATCTGAATCGGCGCTTCCGTCGGCTCTGCGGTCGGTTCCGTCGTCGGCTCGTCCGTAGGCTCCTCCGTCGGTTCGGATGTGGGCGCTTCGGTCGGCTCCGCAGTCGGTTCGCTTGTCGGCTCCGCAGTCGGCGTTTCCGTCGGCGTTTCCGTCGGCGCAGCGGTCGGCTCTTCCGTGGGGGCTGCCGTTTCCTCGACCGCGACCGGCGGCGCGTCCTCGGCGAATGCGCCCGCAATCGGCTGCGCGAGCAGACAGATCATCAGCGCGGCAATCAGGCTTTTTTTCATTGGATCATACTTCCTTTCCGTCCGTATGTCGGGAAATGCCAATTTTGTCTTTTCATACTATTGGACACCCGCAGTGACCATTTTGTTCTCTGTTTTCCGCATTCTTTTATGTTATTTTTTGGGTTTCATTCGCAACACGGGCGATTTTTTACGTTCGAACGGGTTGAACATTCCGCGACAGCGTGCTATAATGCAAAACGTGTTAATTATAAACTAGTCAATCAATTTGAAGGAGGCAGACATGGAACAGGAAATGGATCGCGCGCAGCGCGTACACCGCGCGATGGATCTTCTGATTCACAATTCGCGAATGCATCATCGCCTGATCGAAAAGGCATTCGGCGATTCCGGCGTGCACCGCAGCCAGCGAAAGGTGCTTCTGTATTTGAGCGAATCGTCCGAAGCGCATTCTCAGAAGGAAATCGCCGAGCGGTTCGACGTAAGCCCCGCGTGCGTCACGCGGCTTCTGAAGGGGCTGGTCGCGGACGGTTATGTGCTTCGCAGCGACGATGAAAGCGATTTGCGGCGCAACAGCGTGCGCATTTCGGAAAAGGGATTGCAGCTCGTGAGCGATACGCGCCGCACGTTCGACGCGTTTGACCAGTCCATCTTTCATGATTTTGATCGCAGGGAGCTGGAAACGCTGTGCGAACTGCTCGAACATATGCAGGCGAATCTGCGCGCCTGCGAATCGATGGACGATGTGAAAGGATGTGGATTGAATTGAAAAGATGGCTCAATTACGCCAAGCCCTACACGCGGTATTTCATCATCGGCCCGCTGTGCATGATCGTAGAGGTAATCGGCGAGATCGTTCTCCCCCGCATTTATGCGAGCATCATTGATACGGGCGTGAAAACGGAAAACGTTACCTATATTGTTATTGCGTGCGCGATCATGGTGCTGACGGCGATACTGATGATGACCGGCGGCATCGGCGGCGCGTATTTCGCGTCGAAAGCATCGGTCAATTTCGCAGCGGACGTTCGGCGCGACGTTTATGCAAAGATTCAGCAGTTCTCCTTTGCGAACATCGACCGTTTCTCGACCGGATCACTGGTCACGCGCCTTACGAACGACGTAACCCAGGTCATGAACATGATCAACATGATGATGCGAATGTGCCTGCGTGCGCCGGGAATGCTGATCGGCGCGCTGATTGCGTCAATTTCACTGAGTCCCGATCTCGCGAAGGTACTCGCGGTCACGATTCCGCTGCTGGTGATCATTCAGTTTATCGTCATTCGCATCGGCTATCCGCGATTTCAGAATATGCAGAAGAAGATCGACGTTCTGAACAATCGGATTCAGGAGGATCTGACGAACGAGCGCGTAATCAAATCGTTCGTTCGCGAAGACTACGAAAACGGGCGCTTCCGCGACACGAACACGGATCTGAAAAACACCACGCTGAGCGCGTTGAACGTAATGGTCACGATGATGCCGGCGATGATGCTGATGATGAATCTGACCTCGCTCGCGGTAATCTGGTTCGGCGGCAAAATGGTGATTAATACGCAGATGAGCGTGGGCGATCTTTCGTCGTTCATTACCTATATTACTCAGATTCTGATGTCTTTGATGATGCTTACGATGATCTTCATGAACAGTTCCCGCGCGCTCGCGAGCGCAAAGCGCATTTCGGAAGTACTCGACGAGAAGATCGACTTAAGCGACGAAGCCGCCGCCTGCCCCGATCTGGACGTAAAGGCGGGCAAGGTTGAATTCAGAAATGTTTCCTTCCGCTATTACAAGACCAGCCCCGGAAAGGTGCTCGATAACATCAACCTCACGATCAATCCCGGTGAAACGGTCGGCGTCGTCGGTTCCACCGGCTGCGGAAAGACCACGCTGGTTTCGATGATTCCGCGCCTGTACGACGTGGATGACGGCGAAGTGCTGGTCGACGGCGTGAATGTGCGTGATTACAATTTGAATCACCTGCGCACGGGCGTTGGCATGGTGCTTCAGAAAAACGTGCTCTTCTCCGGAACAATCGCCGAAAACCTGCGCTGGGGCGACGATCACGCGACGGACGAACAGCTAGTCTCAGCTTCCGAAAGCGCGCAGGCGGACGGATTCATCCGCTCGTTTGCGGACGGCTACGATCACGTACTCGATCAGGGTGGTTCGAATGTATCCGGCGGACAGAAGCAGCGTCTGTGCATTGCGCGCGCACTTCTGAAAAAGCCGAAAATTCTGATTCTCGACGACTCCACCAGCGCGGTCGATACCGCGACCGAGGCGCGCATCCGCGAAGCGTTTGCGACGAGTCTGAAGAATTCGACGAAGATTATTATCGCGCAGCGCATTTCGTCCGTCATTGACGCGGATAAGATCGTCGTGCTCGACGACGGCAGAATCACCGGCATTGGCACGCACGAAGAGCTTCTGCGCAATAACCGCGAATATCAGGAAATCTATTATTCTCAGACCGATAAAAAGGAGGGAGCCTAATGCCCGCAAGATCGCTTGAAAACCTGACCGCGCGCTATGGCGGTCATCGCTCCGATCCGCAGAAAAAAGCCGGACCCGGTCATGGGCCTCGCGGACCGCACAGCATGGCGACGGGCAAGCCGCAGAACGCCGGAGCCGTCGTTCGCCGAATTCTTTCCTATATAGGTATGTTCAAAAAGCGGCTGATCGCCGTATTCGGCTGCATGCTCGTGAGCACTGCCGCATCTATTGCCGGTTCGTATCTGCTGCGCCCGATTATCAATCATATCGCCGAAGCGGGCATTCCTGTGGGCGAACGCATTGCGTATCTGATGATGATGATCGGCGTGATGGGCGGCGTATACCTCGCGGCGGTTGCGGGCACATATCTCCAGAACCGTCTGATGATCGGCGTTTCGCAGAACGCAATCGCGCGCATTCGCGAAGACCTTTTCACGAAGCTCCAGACGCTGCCGATTCGCTTTTTTGATAACGAATCCAACGGTGAAATCATGTCTCGCTTTACGAACGACGTGGACAACATCGGAACGATGCTCGATTCGTCGATCACCTCGATGATCTCCGGCGCGTTCACGCTGGTCGGCACGCTCGGGATAATGATTTATACGAACATCTGGCTTACGCTGATTACCGTCGCGTTCCTGCCGGTATTCGCCTTCGGCGGCAGCGCATTGATGAAGCGCAGCCGGAAATATTACATCGGACAGCAGGCGGCGCTCGGCGCTGTGAACGGCTATATCGAAGAAAACGTCGCCGGCCAGAAGGTCGTAAAGGTCTTCTGTCACGAGGACACCTGCATTGAGGAATTCGGAAAGCTGAACGACGATCTGCGCGGCAAGCAGCAGAAGGCGCAGTTCCTCGGCGGCATCATGGGTCCCGTAATGGGCAATACCAGCCAGATCAGCTATTCGCTGACCGCGGGTATCGGCGGCGTACTGTGCGCGCTCGGGCTGTTCGATCTCGGCGGTCTGACGGTGTTTGTAAATTACTCGCGCCAGTTCTCGCGGCCAGTAAGTGAAATTTCGCAGCAGATGAGCACGATTCTCTCGGCGCTGGCAGGCGCGGAACGCGTATTCCGCATCATGGATCTCGATCCCGAAACGCCGGATGCACCGGATGCGGTCGCGCCTGAAAAGCTCGAGGGACACGTCGTTCTCAACGACGTAACCTTCGGCTACAATCCGGGCAAAACGATCCTCAAGCACATTTCGCTTTATGCAAAGCCCGGTCAGAAGATCGCGTTTGTCGGCTCAACCGGCGCGGGCAAAACCACGATTACCAACCTGCTGAACCGGTTCTATGACATTGATTCCGGCACGATCACGATCGACGGCATCGACATTCACCATTTCAAGCGAGATTACCTCAGGCAGAACATCGCGATGGTCCTTCAGGACACGCACCTTTTCAGCGGCACGATCATGGAAAATATCCGCTACGGCCGTCTGGACGCGACAGACGACGAGGTGATTGAAGCGGCAAAGATGGCAAGCGCAGACGGCTTCATTCAGCGTCTGTCAGACGGTTACAATACCGTAATCGAAGGCGACGGCGCGAATCTTTCGCAGGGACAGCGCCAGCTTCTGAATATCGCGCGCGCTGCGCTCAGCAAAGCGCCGATTCTGGTACTCGACGAGGCGACGAGTTCCGTCGATACCCGTACGGAACGGCTGATCGAAAAGGGCATGGATCACCTGATGGAGAATCGCACGACGTTCGTCATCGCGCATCGCCTTTCGACCGTGCGCAACGCAAACGCAATCATGGTACTCGAAAACGGTGAAATCATCGAGCGCGGCGATCATGATGATCTGCTCGCGATGAAGGGTCGCTATTACGAGCTTTACACAGGCAAGAAAGAGCTTTCCTGATCGCCCACTTCCCCGCCTCAATTTTCGGGCGGGGATTATTATGGTTTTTAATACCAGATTACGCTGCCAACACCGTGGCAAATATTGACAGGATTTTTAGGATATGCTATAATCCTGATTATGTACAACCCATTTCTTCGGAGGTGTTTTTATGGCAGATTACGTAATCCTGACTGATTCTTCGTGCGACCTGCCGGCGGAACTTGCCGATCAGATGCAGCTGACGGTTCTCCCGCTGACGGTGGATATGGACGGCAAACTTTACCGCAACTATCTCGACGGCCGCGAAATCGGCTTTCATGAATTCTTCGAACAGATCGTAACCGCGAAATCGGCAAAGACCTCCGCCGTTACGAGCGAACAGTTTATGGAAGTGCTCGATCCTCTTTGTCAGGCAGGTATGGACGTGCTTTACCTCGCGTTTTCGTCGGGCTTAAGCGGAACGTACAATTCCGGCGCAATCGCGATGCGCGAGCTGAGCGAAAAATATCCGGAGCGCAAGCTATATGCGGTCGATTCACTGTGCGCGTCGCTGGGCGAAGGTCTTTTCGTAGATCTCTGCCATGAAAAGAAGGAAGCGGGCATGACGATCGACGAGCTGCGCGATTATGCCGAATCGCTGAAGCTGCACATCTGCCACTGGTTTACGGTCAACGATCTGATGTTCCTGAAGCGCGGCGGACGCGTGAGCGCCGCGACCGCGATCGTCGGCTCCGTGCTGAGCATCAAGCCGGTCATGCACATGGACAACGAAGGTCATCTGATCAAGGTCGACGTTGCCCGCGGTCGCAAGGCTTCGCTGCGCGCGCTGGTTGCAAAGATGGAAAAGCTCGCAACCGACCCTGAAAAGCAGCGCGTTTACATTTGCCACGGCGATTGCCTTCAGGACGCTGAATACGTCGCCTCGCTCGTGCGCGAAAAATTCGGCATTACGGATATCCGGATCAACTATGTCGGTCCCGTAATCGGCGCGCATACCGGTCCCGGCGTCGTTTCGCTGTTCTTCGTGGGCTCCGAACGCTGATGAGGCTCAAATCCGCGTGTTAATGCGCGGATTTTTTTCTGTTCAAACGCGCGGAAACGTGCTATAATTGAATCAAATCGCAAAAGGAGAACGCTTATGTTTGATTACACAAAATTCATCATGGACGAAACGGTCAAAATCCTGTCGATCGACAGTCCGACCGGCTATACCGACGACGCGGCGGATTTCATTATGACTGAGCTGCGCGGACTGGGCTATGCGCCGGTGAAAACGAATAAGGGCGGCGTGCTGGTCGATCTGGGCGGGAAAAATGCGGAGGACGGCGTGCTGATCGAAACGCATCTCGACACGCTCGGCGGCATGGTCGCGGAGGTCAAGGGCAACGGCAGGCTGCGGCTTACGAATATCGGCGGCATGAATCCGAACAACGCCGAAACCGAAAATGTGCGCGTAATCACGAAATTCAGCGGCAAATACGAGGGCACGCTTCAGCTGTGCAACGCATCCATTCACGTAAACGGCGATTATTCGTCCACTACGCGCGCATGGGACAAGATGGAGGTCGTGCTCGATGAAAACGTCTCTTCCCGCGATGAAGTTCTGAAGCTCGGCATTCGCGCGGGCGATTTCGTCTGCTTCGAGCCGCGCACGCGGATTACCGAAAAAGGCTATATCAAGAGCCGTTTTCTCGATGACAAGCTGTCCGTAGGCATTCTGATCGGCTATGCAAAATACCTGAAGGACGAAAACATCGTACCCGATCGCCGCATTTGGGGACATATCACCGTATTTGAAGAGGTTGGTCACGGCGGTGCGGCAAGCGTACCCGCAGGCGTAACCGAGGCGATTTCGGTAGACATGGGCTGCGTGGGCGACGGTTTGGAATGTACGGAGCGTAAGGTTTCAATCTGTGCCAAGGATAGCGGCGGTCCGTACAGTTATATGGTCGTGAAGGGGCTGATCGCCGCGGCGGAGCGCGAACATCTCGATTACGCAGTGGACGTATACCCGCATTACAGCTCGGACGTTGAATCGACGCTTTCCGCCGGCAACGATCTGCGGCATGGTCTGATCGGCGCGGGCGTGTATGCGTCGCACGGCTATGAGCGTAGCCACCGCGACGGCGTGGAGAACACCTTCAAGCTCCTGCGCGCCTATCTGGGATAAGGCATTCGCCCGAAATTTGAAAGCATTTCGGGCGTTTTTTCATTGCTATTTTCGTTTGTTTCGATTATAATTGTGCTATACGCGTCCAGGAGGCGATAAAGATGCTGAAAACCGTTCGGGGCAAGATCATTGCGGCGCTGCTTGTGCTTTTCATAATCGGAAGCATTTATTCCATTCTGACCGACGTGCGCATTTACTTGGAGCCGTTGGAAATCACATTTCACATTGTCTCTCTGCTTCCGGCGATTGCGATTCCGCTCTCCTTTTCGAAAAAGAAGGTCGCGTCTGGGATTCTGATCGGCTTTCTGGCTGTGTCCTCGCTGATTCAGTTCATTCTTGACGCGGCGTCGGATCTTTTCATGTTCCGCGTTTATTCCCTGCTCTGCGCCGGGATGTATATCCTTTTCATGATCGGAACGCTGGCGGGCAATCGCGCACGCAAGCCCTGCTTCATCATTAGCTGCGTATTGATCATCGGGATGTCGCTGTATGAAGTGATGCTCTTCCGAATCATCACTTCAGTCAACATTGAGGTTGCGCTTTACTTTATCCCCTCACTGCTTCTGGATTTGCTTCCGTTCATTGCGATTGTGATCGCGCTCTCGATCCGGAACGGAGAGGCGCCGGAAAAGGAATCCGCCTATCAGGAACTTTATTCCGATTCGATCGCGAAGCTGGTGATCCTGACGTTCGTCACGCTCGGAATTTACGGGCTCATCTGGAAATATCGCCTGATGCGGAATGTGCGCATTCTTTCCTTCGAGGAAACGGATTGCACGGGCGAATTTCTGCTGTTTCTGTTCGTGCCGTTCTATTCGCTTTACTGGTATGCGACGCGCGGCAGCCGCATCTCGGAGTCGGCGCGAATGCAGGGGCGCACAATCGAGAACAAGGGCGTTATGTATCTTCTGCTCGCGCTGTTCGGATTCCCGATCATCGCCGATTGCATCATGCAGTCCGATTTTAACAAGCTCGCGACCGGAACCGGCAGTGCGGTGTTTCCCCGCGTGGACGACGTCGCACTTACACTCGAGCGCTATGCGTGCATGTGCGATCGCGGCGTAATCACTCAGGAGCAATTTCAGCGGAAAAAAGCCGAGTTTTTCGGCAAATAATAATAAAGGAGAACTCATTATGAACAACGGAAAATCGAAAATCTGTGCGGCGCTGCTTGCGTTCTTCGTCGGCACGACGGGCGCGCATCGGTACTATCTGGGCTACAAGAAGGAAGGCGGCATTCAGACCGGCGGCTGCGTAGCGCTCGTGCTGGGCTATTCGCTAATCATCGGTCTGTCGATGTCAGGCAGCTATAGCGGCGGCTCTCTATTTCTGGCGATGGTGCTTACCCTGTACGGGCTCGCGGTCGCGATCTGGGCGCTGGTGGATTTCATTCGCATTTTGACCGGCGGACTCAAGCCCGCGGACGGCTCGGACTATTCTGAAAACCAGCCGATTCGGGTCGTCAACACGTCCTTCGCTGCCGATCAGGCCGAAGCGCTCGAGCGGCTCGCGAAGCTGCGCGACAGCGGTGTGCTCTCCGAGGAGGAATTCCAGAAGAAAAAGCAGGAGATTCTGAACAGGATGTAATCTTTTCGCCCCTTTCCGAAATCGAAAGGGGCATTTTTCTATTCCCGAAGGCTTGCTCAGGGCGCGAAAAGCTGGTATAATAAAGTGAAGTATTTCATTTGGAGGCGCTGCGGATGGAGCTGGTTCGTGTTCAGGTGGGTCGCGAATGGCGCGACGGGGAGATTGCCAATCCGGTCAGCCAGCAGATCAGCGCTTCGCGGGCGAACGTGCGCGCAAATCATGAAGAAATCCACGCTTCCGGCATGCTGATTATCGGCGACGTGCGCGATCATATGCCGGCGTTGCTCAGAGAATACGAGGGCAAAATCAAGTTGATTTATCTTGATCCCCCTTATCTGACGGGCGAAAAATTCTCGATGCGCGTGCGCGTAGGCGAAGGCGAATGGAAATCCGCCAAGGGCACGCTGGAGCTTCCGGCATTCAACGACACGAAGGATCGTGAAGCGTATATCATGATGATGCGGCGCGTGCTCGCGGATTCGCATAAGCTGCTGCGCGAGGACGGGATGCTGTTTTTGCACATCGACTATCGTGCACATCCGTATATGCGCCTGCTTCTGGACGAAATTTTCGGCGAATCGAATTTTCTGAACGAGATCATCTGGGTCTATCAGTCCGGCGGACGATCGACGAAATATTTCAGCCGAAAACACGATGTAATTCTGTTCTATCGCAAAAGCGCGAAATATGATTTCAATCTTGAAGAGGTTATGACCGCGCCGAACAGCCCGCGATCGAACCATATGCGCCGCCACGTCGATCCCGACGGGCGCGTCTACCGCTCGATTCGCTCGAACGGCCGGATTTATACCTACTATGACGACGATCCGGTTGCGCCGTCCGACGTCTGGAATGATTTGAGTCATCTTCAGCAGCGTGATCCGGAGCGCACGGGATATGACACGCAAAAGCCGCTGGCGCTGCTGGACCGAATCGTGAAATGCGCGTCGCGCCCGGGCGAACTTGTATTTGACCCGTTTGCCGGAAGCGCGACTACGCTGGAAGCGGCAATGCGAAATGGGCGCGAGTTCATCGGCGTTGAAAAATGCCCGCTGGCAATGAATATCGCGCGCCGGCGGCTGTTCGGCGGCGAATTCGAAACCGTGTTCGAGCCGTTTGAGGGCAATCCGGTCTGCCGCGCTTCGATTGCGCCGGGCGTCGGATTTTACCAGATCACGCTCGAAGAATTTGCGCTTGAACCGGGCATTTGCCCGCGCGAATTCAAAGGATTGGACGCGGTGGACAACTGGTCGGTCGGCTACCTGCGCGAAGACGGGTATCACTGCATGGTTGATTCTGTGCGCCGCCGCCGAAAGCCCGGGCTGGAAACCACGCTCGCCGCACCGGTTTATGACGGAACGCTTGCAATGTGCGTTGCCGATGTGCTGGGTCGAAGTTTCTATTATCGCATTGTTCAATCATAATTCATCATGAGTTCACAATCGGTCGATATAATGATAGAAAAGGAGCGTTCTGTATGCTGCTGCACGTGGGCGATCGAGTGAAGATGCGCAAGGCGCATCCCTGCGGGAACGACGTATGGCAAATTACGTTCGTCGGTTCGGACATCAAAATGCGCTGTGAAAAATGCTCTCGCATCGTGATGCTCGAACGCCCCGTATTTGAAAAACGCGTGAAAAAGCTGCTCGAATCCGCGGAAACGGGCGGCGAAAACGCATCGGATTTGAATTAAGAAAAGAGGATCAATATGGACGACACGAATCAGCTTGGCACGGTCAATCCCTCTGAAGAAAATCCTGTTTCTGAAATGGAAAGCGCTAAAAACGCGCAAGACGTAAGCGCCGAAAATACGCAGGATCCCGAAACCGACGCGCAGGACGCGAAAGCGGAGTCCACGCCCGAGGAGCGCAAGGCGGCGCGCAAAAAGAAATTCTGGAAAGAAGTGCGCGAATGGATCGTCTCCCTCGCGGCGGCGCTTCTAATCGTATTCGTGATTCGCTTTTTCCTGTTCACGATCATTCGCGTGGACGGCTCTTCGATGGAGCCGACGCTGCATTCCGGAGAGCGGCTGTTCGTTACGGTCGCGGACGTGAAATTCGGAAACGGTGTCGAGCGCGGCGACGTCGTCATTTGCCGGTATCCGAATCGCGGATGGACGAACTTCGTCAAGCGCGTGGTCGCCGTACCGGGCGATCGCATTTACCGCAAGGACGGCGTGACGCACGTGATTTATAGCGTGACGAACAACGGAATTACCGAAGTATTCGACGAATCGCTGCCAGGTTCCGGCTCTCGCGGCGATATTGAGGAATACGAGCTTGGCGAAAACGAATACTTCGTCGTCGGCGATAACCGCGGCAACAGCCATGATTCCAGAAGCGACGACGTGGGCACGATCACGAAGGATATGATCGTCGGTCGCGTGCGCAACGTCATCTGGCCGCTGAGCGACACGAGAAGCGTTGAATAACGGAGGATTGCAAATGGCAAAAAAGAAAAATCAAGCGCAGAAGCAGCGGCTGATCGTGCGGTTCATCGCGATTATTCTCGCGATTTTGCTGGCAGGCAGCGTGCTGGTAAGCGCCATCTTCTCCTCCGCGTACGGCGAAGAGGCGATTCGGGATCAATATGAAATGCACATTGAATACATGGAAGACGAACAGGCGCTGCGAATTTCGCAGCGCCTTGTCTATCATAACCGGACGGGGCGCGCGCTCGATCGTGTGATATTCACTGCCGCCGCAAATACGTTTCGCCGCGAAAGCGCGCTGAATTATGAAAACGACGCGCTTGGTTCCGTATTTCCCTATGGATTCGCGCCGGCGGGGATTGAACTTGAATCCATTTCTGTAAACGGCGTCGCCGCTGATTGGGGCTGGCAGGGCAAGAATGAAACGGCGCTGCGCATCGCCTGTGCGCTTGAAGCGGGCGGCAAATGCGAATTTGAAATGCAATATTACGTGCTGCTCGGCAGCAACTGCGCGTTTCTCGGTCAGGGCGATCTGGATGTTCGCCTGAGCGGATTTTACTTTATTCCCGGTATTTACCTTTCCGATTACGAGGAATTTCTGACCAGCGCACCGCTTTCCTATGCGCAATGGCTGCAATCGGACGCGGCAGATTATTCTGTAACACTCGCAATTCCGGATGCGTATCTCCCCGCCGGAACGGGCGATCAGGCGCTTGTTCAAACCGAAAATCACACCTCTATTTGGCAATTCACGGCGACGAACGCGCGCGAATTCGCCGTCTGCTTCGGAAAACGCTATCGCGAATATGCCGGCGAAACCGATTCCGGCGTGCGTGTTCGCGTGCTCGGGAACAATCGAAGCGCGTCAAAAAAGGCGCTGAGTGATGCGATTCAGACGATCGAGGTATATGAATCGCTTCTCGGCGCGTTTCCAATCCGTGAAATCGAGCTGTCGGAGAGCAATAATCCGCTCGACGCACTGAATTTTCCGGGACTGATTCTGCTGCCGTCGAATCAAATGAGCGATTCTGAAGCAATCGCGGGCATGATTCGCTTTTCGCTGGCGAAGCAATACATCGGATTTTCGGCATATCCGATGCCGGTGGACGACGCATGGCTGTCCGATTCGCTTTGCAGCTATCTGGCGCTGCTCGCGATCGAGGAGACGCGCGGGTATGACGCATTCGTAAAAGCGCTGAACGATCAGGTGCTCGACGCGCTGAAAATCACGATTCCCGGCGGGCTTTATGTCACCGCCTCGGCGGACCTGTTTGAATCCGATAGCTATCGGTTGATCGTGCGCGATCGCGGCGCGGTCGTCATGCACGAGATGCGCGTCGCGATGGGGCGCGAAAATCTGATTGCGGCGCTTCGCACATTTTATGAAAAAGGGCTCAGGCAGAATGTGCTCGGCGAATATGATCTGGTCGACGCGATGAACGAAGTCACCGGCGGCAATTGGGAGGAATTTCTGACCGACTGGCTGTTCAACGTGGATGATTATGTCGATCAGCAAATGGATTATTACGAATAAAATGCAAATGGCGCGGCTTTGGCAGCTGCGCCATTTCTCTTCAAATTTTACTGTAAAACGCGCCGATGTTTGCCCTTCCGGGTTGGACATAGGTTTCAGAAAGCGTCTGATTGACGAGAATATAGCTCGGAATCTGCTGAAGCGCGTCGGGATTCAGCTTTTCAAGCGCAGTGATTTGAATCAGAACCGCATCGTCCGGAACGAACAGGAATCCCGCGCCGGTCATTTCAGGCAGTTTATCAACCTTTTCCGCAGGCGCAAAGCCCATCGTAAACGCTTGCCAAAGATAGCCGACGTGCCTTCTACCGGAAAAGCACTGCTTTTTCGCCGCCTTACGGTTTTCCTCCGGCACGAACACGGCAAACCAGCGCTTCGCAAATGCATCCGCCTCCGAAAAGTCCATACGAACCGCAATTTCACCGAGCAGCGCAATCAATTCCTTCGAACGCCTAAGTCGCGCGAGAAGCCTTCGATCGTTCTCGGTCAGCGGCGCGGTTTCGAGCATTTCCGGACGGCGATCCAGCGTGATTTCCAGCGACTGTTCGCGCCGCCATGCGACGATATCCGCATGATTGCCGCCCTGAAGCACGCCCGGCACGCGCATTCCCAGGTAATCCGCTGGGCGCGTATACTGCGGGTATTCGAGCAAACCGGTTGAAAAGCTTTCGTCGAGGCTGGATTCATCGCTGCCAAGCACGCCGGGCACGAGGCGCGACACCGCGTCGATCGTCACCAGCGCGCCGAGCTCGCCGCCGGTCAGCACGTAATCGCCAATCGAAAGCTCCTCGTCAATGCACACATCGAGCGCGCGCTGATCTACGCCTTCGTAATGACCGCACAGGAAAAGGAGCTGCTCTTCCCCCGCCAGTTCCTCCACGATTTTCTGATTCAGCGTGCGTCCGCGCGGCGACAAATAGATTCTCCGCGCGCGGTGCTCCGGATCGCACGCTGCGACTGCGTCCATAATCGGCTGTGGGAACATCACCATGCCCGCGCCGCCGCCGAACGGATAATCGTCCGTACGCCGGTGCTTATCGAGCGTGTAATCGCGAATATTGACCAGGTTTACCTGCAAGATGCCGTTTTCGACCGCACGACCGAGAATACTCGCCGACAGCATCGGCCGAAGCATCTCCGGAAACAGCGTCAGCACGTCAATTTTCATCGAACACCGCCACTTCGTCGAGCCTTTTTCCGATCAGGTACATCTTGCCCTCATCAAGATCGACGCGCTCGACCACGCTCTTGAGCGCCGGAACAAGCACCTCGCCCACCGATCCGCGGAACACATAAACGTCGTTCCCGCCGGGCTGAAGCACGTCGCGAAGCGTGCCGAGGTTGCGACCGTCGTCCGTTACGCCGGTCAATCCGATTAGATCGCAGATGAACGCCGAATTCTCGTCGAGCTGAACCGCATGCGCACGATCGACGTAAACCAGTTCGCCGCGCAGCCGTTCAGCCGCATTGCGATCATCGATTCCTTCCATATAGAAAAACACCGCGTCCGCGCCGATGCGGGTCACGTGCACGTGAATCTCCTCGAAATCATCGCCGCGCTTCAGATACGCGACTTTCAAATCTTCAAACCGTTCGAGATTGCAGGTGATCGGGCGCAGCTTCAGTTCGCCGCGCACGCCCTGCGGCTTCGTGATCTCGCCGATCACCAGATGAGCGTTTCGCATAAGCCTTCTCCTTTATTAAAGCAAAGTTCAAATCACTGTGGGCGCTTGACGCGCGGCAGGTTCCACGCGTAGTGCGTCGCCAGCATACGAATGAGCACCGTAATCAGCATTCCCGCAAGCATCGCGACCGGCGCGCCAGCGCTGAGCTTCACCATATAAAAATACGTTGCCGCGCCGATGATCGACGCAACCGCGTAAATCCGCCGTTTCAGAACCGCCGGCACCGTTTTCGAGAGCAGATCGCGCAGAATGCCGCCGCCCACGCCTGTGGTCATGCCCATAAACACGCACAGGAAAGCGTTTCCCGAAAAACCGGCGCTCATTGCAGTCTGCGCACCGACGGCGCTGAATATGCCCAGACCGATCGCATCGAGCAGGTTAAACGCGCGATCCATCGCGTCGCGCTCGCGCCAATAGCGCACATTTCCAATCGCCGCCAACAGAAATACGATCAGCGCCGTCACGAACGCGACCAGCACATATGTCGCATCCCGAAAGGCAACCGGCGGGAACGAGCCAAGCAGTAAATCGCGAATCGCGCCGCCGCCGACCGCGGTAATTACGCCGAGAAACAGCACGCCGAACAAATCCAGATCGCGATCAATCGCGAGCATTGCGCCGGAAGCGGCAAATGCGACCGTTCCGATAATCTGCGCCGCGTCAAAAAAGAAATGGAATACGCCTGACATGGCGATCAATTCCCCTTTTTATTGGAATATACGACCATTGTAAACGGTTCGCGTTAAATTTGATCGGTTTTGCGCACAAATTCGCGTCCGCCGGTTGAAAAAAGCATTGGAATGCGCTAGAATATCTATAAATGTATACATTTTTATACAAAGGGTGGACATCAGGCATGAAAGATATGAAAAAAGCCGTCATCAGCGTGCTCGGCGAGGATCGCAAAGGCATTATCGCCAACGTCACGCGCATTCTCTATGAATACGACGCGAACATCCTCGATATTTCACAGACGATCATTTCTGGACTGTTTACAATGATTCTGATCGCGGACATCACCGGCGAACACTGCGATTTCGAGCGTCTGAAAGAAAGTCTCGGCGCACTGGGCGAATCGCTGAACGTTCAGATTCGCGTTCAGCGCAGCGAAATCTTCGAAGCGATGCACCAGATCTGAGGAGGCGCAAAACATGATTAACACCTCTGAAATTCTCCAGACGCTTCAGATGATCGACCATCAGAAGCTCGACGTGCGCACGATCACGATGGGCATCTCTCTCTTCTCCTGCGTTTCGGACGACGAAAGCGCGCTCTGCCGTCGCATTTACGATCTGATCACCCGCCGCGCGGAAAATCTGGTGAAGGTTGGACGCGACATCGAAAGCGAATTCGGCGTGCCGATCGTCAACAAGCGCATTTCCGTAACGCCTATTGCACTTGTAACAGGCGCGATCAAGCATCCCGAGCGCGTCGCAATGGCTTTGGACAAGGCGGCGGCGGAAACCGGCGTAGACTTCATCGGCGGCTATTCCGCGCTCGTTCACAAAGGAATGACTGAAGCCGATCGCCGGCTGATCGAATCCATTCCCGAGGCGCTCGCGAACACGAAGCTGGTCTGCTCGTCGGTCAACGTCGGTTCCACGCGCGCCGGCATCAACATGGACGCGGTGCGTCTGATGGGCGAAACCGTGAAGAAAACAGCGGAAAGAACCGCGGATTCCGGCGGGCTCGGCTGTGCGAAGCTGGTCGTGTTCTGCAATGCCGTGGAGGACAATCCGTTCATGGCAGGCGCGTTCCACGGTCCGGGCGAAGGCGATTGCGCGGTTTCCGTCGGCGTCAGTGGTCCCGGTGTGGTAAAGGTCGCGCTTGAAAGTGATAAGGGCAAGCCGTTCGACGAGGTTTCCGAAACGATCAAGCGCACGGCGTTTCACATTACGCGCGTGGGTCAGCTGGTCGCACTCGAGGCTTCGAAGCGCCTGAACGTACCGTTCGGCATCGTCGATCTCTCCCTCGCGCCCACGCCGGCAATCGGCGATTCGGTTGCGGCGATTCTGGAGGAAATGGGGCTTGAAATCTGCGGAACGCATGGAACGACCGCGGCGCTCGCACTTTTGAACGACGCGGTGAAAAAGGGCGGCGTCATGGCTTCGTCGCACGTCGGCGGTCTGTCCGGCGCGTTCATTCCGCTCAGCGAAGACAACGGTATGATCCACGCGGCGGAGGTCGGCGCACTGTCCTTGGAAAAGCTCGAAGCGATGACCTGCGTCTGCTCGGTAGGTCTTGACATGATTGCCATTCCCGGCGATACGCCTGCGGAGACAATTTCCGCAATCATTGCCGACGAAGCGGCGATCGGCATGATCAACTGCAAGACCACGGCTGTGCGCGTGATTCCCGCGCCCGGAACAGTCGTAGGCGATCGCGTGGAATTCGGAGGTCTGCTCGGTCATGCACCGGTCATTCCGGTGCGCCCGTTCTCCGCAAAGGAATTCATTCAGCGCGGCGGCCGCATTCCCGCGCCGCTGCACAGCCTGAAGAACTGAACGAAAGGAAGGATTGTTTGATGAAACTGCTGATCAAAGGCGGAAAAATCTTCGACGCGATTCATAAGGAACCCTATTTTGCGGATATTCTCGCAGTGGATGGAAAAATCGCTGCAATCGGCGAAAATCTCGACGCGGAAGGTGCGGAGATCGTGGATGCGAGCGGGCTGAATGTCTATCCCGGTCTGGTGGAAGCCCACGGACATATCGGTCTGGACGGCTGGGCGATGGGCTATGAAGGCTCGGACTATAACGAATACACCGATCCTGTGACCCCGCAGCTGCGCGCGATCGACGGCATCAATCCGTTCGATGAATCGCTTCACGACGCGGCGCTCGGCGGCGTGACCACTGTTTGCACCGGTCCCGGCAGCTCGAATGTTCTCGGCGGCACGTTTGCGGCATACAAGACGGTCGGCAAATGCATCGACGATATGTGCATTCTACCCGAAGCGGCGATGAAATGCGCGTTCGGCGAAAACCCAAAGCGCTGCTATCGCGATAAGAGCATCACCAGCCGTATGTCGACTGCGGCAAAGCTGCGCGATATCCTGTTCCGCGCGCGCGAATATCAGCGCAAGGTCGACCTCGCCGGTGACGATGAGAGCAAGCTGCCTGCATTCAATCTTCAGCTGCACGCGATGCTGCCCGTCATGCGCGGACAGATTCCGCTAAAGGCGCACGCGCATCAGGCGAACGACATCCTGACCGCCGTTCGTATCGCGAAAGAATTCGGCGTAAAACTTACGCTGGAGCACGTGACCGACGGCGCGCTGATCGTGGACGAGCTGGTCCGCGCGAATGTTCCGCTTGCGGTGGGACCGACGTTCGGTCAGCCGAGCAAGATCGAATTGAAGAACAAATCCTGGAAGACGCCGGGCATTCTCAACAAGGCGGGCTGCCACGTTTCGATCATCACCGACTCCCCCGTGACCGAACAGCGCCATCTGCGCTTCTGCGCGGCAATGGCGGCAAACGGCGGCATGGATCCATTCGAGGCGTTCCGCGCGGTTACGCTGTATCCGGCGGAGCATATCGGCATTTCCGATCGAGTTGGTTCCATCGAGGTTGGCAAGGACGCGGACTTCGCACTGATGGACGGCGACCTGTTCAGCCTTCAGACGAATGTCGTCGCGACATATATTCTCGGATCTCCGGTTTGCTGATTATTTCGGGAAGCATATTTGCTTCCCGATTTTTTACACTTTTGTTTCAGTTCAGATCGGAAAACGCGTTGAATATAAGACGAAAATATGATATAATTCAGGCGAATTTCGTCTAAAAGGATGTGACGCGCTTTGCGGAAACGTTTTTGCGCTTTTCTGCTTATGGTATCGCTGATCGCCTCTCTGCTTCCGGCGCACGCCGCCGTCGGCGGAATCAAATTAAGCGATAAATACGATATGCCCTATTATATTATCGTGGACGTCACCAATCAGATCACCACGGTTTACGATACGTCTGACGACCATGTGGTTCGTCAGATGATTTGTTCGACCGGCAGACACGACGCGACGCCGCTGGGACAATTCATCATGCCCGCACAACAGCGAACGCGCGAACGCGGCGAATGGTATACGTTTCAGTCAGAAGATATTCTCGCAAAATATGCCACGCGAATCGTAGGCAATTTCCTGTTTCATTCCATCCTCTATACCGCGATGGATGACAGCACGCTGAACGAAGAGGAAGCGGCAAAGCTCGGTCGGCCCGCGTCGCACGGATGCATCCGTCTGCGTGTTCCGGACGCAAAGTACATCGCTGATAACTGCTTCGCCGGTACTGCGGTTTACATTTACGAAGGCGAAGCGCGCAACGAAGACCTGCGCGATCTGCTGCTCGAACGCTCGTATACCGGCGAGAATGGCGAAACCTACAATGAATTTCTCGGTATTCCGGACGATCCGAATACGCTCGGGCGCTTCTCGTCCGGCGACGAGGTTTCCGCGCTTCAGGCGCGTCTGAAGGCGCTGGGCTATTACGACGGCGAAATCGACGGCAATTACCGAACAGCGACCATCGAGGCGGTAAAGGCGCTTCAGACGGCGCTCGGCGAAGAGGCAACTGGTCAGGCAAGCGCTGAATTCCGTGAAGAGATTCAGTCTGCCGCAACGCCGACGGGATTGAATGTTCCGCTCGCAATGGGCGATTCCGGTCCCTGCGTTTCCGCACTTCAGACGCGTCTGAAGACGCTCAAGCTCTATGATGGCAATATAGACGGCGAATTTTCGTCCGCACTCGGCGAATCGGTGCGCCTTTTCCGGCAGGTTTACGGCTATTCTGATGGAACGGACGCCTCCTGCGAAATTCAAAAGGCGATTCGCTACGAATCCGCGATGGTCGCGGGACTGTTCGTCGCCTCGCCGGACTATGTTTGCACACGCGAAAGCAGCTCGGTGGATACTGCGATAGTGGAAACCACGAGCGCGATTCGTCTGCGCACCACACCGGATTTAGAATCCGAGGTGCTCGACCGGCTTGAAAACGGCGAAACTGTGATCGTCCTTGAATACAATCTGGACGGCGGCTGGGCAAAGGTTCTTTATAACGAAGACGAAGGCTATATGAAGCGCTCCTATCTGAAGCGCGCGACGCAGACGGTGCTCCAGTTGAAATACTCCTCCGAAATGAGCGGGCTTTCCTACACGATCGGCGATTCCGCCGAAGCGTATTTGACCGGCACGCCGTTTCCGGAAGCGGTATTCAGCGAATACCTCGCAAACGGCGGGAATCCGGAGGAGCGTTCTGAACTGCGCAATTATGCGACGGTTGAACTCGGCGACGACGGAATGCAGCTGCGCCTGCTCGCAAGCCCCGACACTTCGGACACAACCGACGTTCTGCTTGCGGACGGAACACGCGCGGAAGTGCTCGTTAAAGGTTCTTACTGGTCTCTGATTTCCGGCGAAGGATTTCTCGGCTGCGCGCCGAATCGCTTCCTTTCGTTCTGGCAGGGGCCGGACGATCTGCTGGGCGATCATCTGCGCGACGTATCGCTCAGCATGAAGAATCAGGTTGCGGAGGCGGAGCCGCTCTCTGAATCGGACGAAGCGGATCTGCTCTCGATCAACGCGGAGATCACCGGTTCCCCCACCGCGCTGCCGATCGACGTAAAAAAGAAAAATGCATAAATGACCCGCCGGCGATCTGAATCGATCGACGGCGGGTTTACTATTTGATTCTTATGCCGTATATTCGCAGCCAATCGAGAAAACGCTCGTCTTTTCCAATGAACGCACGATAGCCCTTTCCATTCTTCAACAGGAGCATCAAAACGTTGTAATTGCGGCTTGATTTTCCCATCTTCAGTGTTTCGCCAATGATTACAGCCGCGCGATTCGAATTGATCGCGCTGCGGCGAACCGCAATCGCAGTTCCCAGTCCAACGCTGATGTACCATTCCGAATCATGGTAATGCCAGAAACCGCCATTATAAACAAGCGTTTGATCCCGAAGCTCGTCAAAGCCCGCCATCGCACAGCCCTGCCAAACTGGTTTTACGCAGAACAAAACCTTCCAAATCAGCGGCGCGACCGTGATTATCGCTATAATCGCATCGCTGATCGCCTCCGCCTCTGGGTCGATGCGCCCATATTGCGCGCAAAGGTGAATCAGCGCCATCAACGCGCATCCGATCAGCAGCATTGTCAATGCGCTGAGCAATATCCCCGTTGCGCGGAAGAGATTTTTTCTCGTCAAAGGCAGCGCTTTTCTTTTTCGCCTTTGGCTGGACGCATAGCTCGCAATGCCGCTTATCAGCGCCGCGAGAAACAGAAATTCCAATTGCTTCATCTTTTGAACGATTCAAAAGGGAATCGCTCTCCGTTTTGAGAGCAATTCCCCTTTTTATACCTTATACGCCCTTGCTTTCGTTGCTGAGCTTCTTTCCGATGGACTGGTTCGTGGTGCGAACATGACCCGGCAGCGGAACGATTTTCGCATCGATTGCATCCAGAATCCAACTCGGCTGCGGGAAGAACGCCTCTTCCAGCTCGTGCGCCGGCGTGATCCAGTTCTTCGAAGCCACGATAACCGGCGGCGCATCCAGCTCGTCGAACGCCATTTCGGTGATCTGGCGCGCGACCTCGCTCGCGAACGAATTGCGCTCGCACGCGTCGGTAACGATCACGAGGCGACCAGTCTTCTTCACAGATTCAATCACGGTTTCATAATCGAACGGAACCAGCGTGCGCGCGTCGATGATCTCGGCTTCCATGCCGTACTTCTCCTTCAGTTCGTCTGCCGCCTTCAGCGCGCGATACAGCACTGCGCCGAAGCTGAGAATCGTGACATCCTTGCCCACGCGCTTTACGTCCGCCTTGCCGAATGGAATCTCATAGTACTCCTTCGGAACGCCGCCCTCGTGGAACTGCTCGCCTACGTCGTAAATGCGCTGAGATTCGAAGAACACGACCGGATCAGTGCCGACCAGCGCGCTCGCCATCAGCCCCTTCGCATCATACGGGGACGCCGGATAGGCGATCTTCAGTCCCGGAATGTGCGCCGTCAGGCTCGACCAGTCCTGAGAATGCTGTGCGCCGTATTTGGAACCGACGGACACGCGCAGCACGACCGGCATCTTGATGATGTCCGCACTCATCGCCTGCCACTTCGCCATCTGGTTGAACACCTCATCGCCCGCGCAGCCAAGGAAGTCGCAGTACATCAGTTCAACCAGCGCACGGCCGCCCGCCATCGCATAGCCTACCGCACTGCCGACGATTGCGGATTCGGAAATCGGCGTGTTGAACAGGCGATGATACGGCAGCGCCTCGGTAAGTCCGCGGTAAACCGCAAACGCGCCGCCCCAGTCGCGCACGTCCTCGCCATAGGAAACAAGCGTCGGATCCTTATAGAAGCGATCGACAATCGCCTCGAACAGACCGTCGCGCAGCTGGAAGACCTTATTCTTCGAAACCAGCGCGCCGTTTGCGTCGAAGCCGTAGCGCTCCTTCTTCGCAATCTGCTGGACGCGCGGAATTTCCTCCATCGGGATATTCACATCCGGCTTCGCATCGGAGAACGCTTCGACATGACCGTTGGTGAACATCATATCCGCAATCGCATCCGGATTGGCAACCAGATCCATGCGCGGCGAAATCGTCTCATCGATCGCGAGCTGGAAATTGCGGAAGTTGGTTTCTTTGACGTGCTCGACGATCTTGTCAAGCTCCGTTTCAGTCGCCACGCCCGCATCGATCAGCTGCTGGCGATACGCCGGAATCGGATCCTGCGCCTTCCACGCGTTGATTTCATCCTGTGTGCGGTAGGAAGAGCTGTCCGACGGGGAGTGTCCGCAGAAGCGGTAGGTCACAATATCGATCAACACCGGCCCCTTGCCCTCTTCGACAATCTTCTTCTTGCGGCCAAATGCTTCGATGACCGCCAGCGGATTGAAGCCGTCGACGCGCTCCGCGTTCATCTGATTCGGGTTGAAGCCCGCGCCCATGCGCGCCGGGAAATCGTACGCCATGGTTTCGCCGCGAGTCTGACCACCCATGCCGTACTGGTTGTTGAAGATCGAGAAGATGACCGGCAGACCGCCCTTCATCTCGTCGCTCCACAGCTCAGTCAGCTGTCCCATGCCCGACATATTCAGTGCTTCAAGCACCGGACCGCGTCCGAGCGCGCCGTCGCCGATATTCGCCATAACGACGCCGGGTTTGCGGTTTACGCGCTTGTACAGCGCCGCGCCCATCGCAATCGTGCCGGAGCCGCCGACGATCGCGTTGTTCGGGTAAATGCCGAACGGCGTAAAGAACGTGTGCATTGATCCGCCGAGACCGCGGTTGAAGCCAGTCTCGCGCGCGAAAATCTCCGCCATCGCGCCGTAGAGCAGGAAATCGATCGCCAGATCCTTCACCGTCGCGTGCGGCTGCTTTTCAACGACCTTCAGACATTTGCCGTCCAGGAAGCCCTGCATGATCTTCATCAGCTCGTCGTCCGGCAGCTTTTCGATCGCGGAAAGACCCTTTGCGAGAATGTCGGAATGCGCGCGGTGGGAGCCGAAAATCAGGTCGTCTACCGTCATATGGAACGCTTCGCCGACCGCCGCCGCTTCTTCGCCGATGGACAGATGCGCCGGTCCCGGATGGTTATAGGAAACGCCGTTGTATTTGCCGTTGATCTTGATTTCATTGATCATCGTCTCAAACTCGCGCAGCGTGAGCATATCGCGATAGATGTTGATCAGCTGCTCGGTCGTAAAATTGCCGAGCTCGTCCTTGACGGTCTTTCTGTATTGATTGCACGGAATATCCTCAAAGTGGATATAGCCGGGCGCACGCATTTCATTCGGATCTACGAACAACTGCTTGGACATATTTGCCACTCTCCCCTTTTATTTTCCGCACCGTTCGGGAAATGCCTCCCGAACGGTCATTTTCAATTCTCAGCCGCGCGCCAGAAGCAGCGTGAAATTCTCAAGATTGGTCTTCAGATCGACCAGGAACTTCGAAGCCGGCGTTCCATCGAGCGCGCGATGGTCGTAAGACAGCGACAGGTTCATACTCGGATACACCTTGATCTCTCCGTTTTCCATTTTGAACGCATCCTTCATCGCGCAAACGCCGAGAATGCCGGTCTGCGGCGGATTCACCACGGGCGTAAACGATTCGATGCCGAGCGAGCCGATATTCGAAACAGTAAACGACGCGCCCTTCAGGTAATCGGGGCTGATCTTGCCCTCCTTGCATTCCTTTGCGAGCTTCTTCGCCGTATCGGACAGCTCCTTGAGCGTCATCTTATCGGCGTTGAAGATCGTGGGCACCATGAGACCGCGATCGGTATCGACCGCCATGCCCAGATGCACGCCGCGGAAATACTTCATGGTCTTTCCGTCGTCGATCAGATTTGCGTTCAGCGCCTTATGCTGCGGCATTGCCAGCGTGCGCGCCACGGCGTACATGATAATATCGTTGATCGAAATCTTTTCCATGCCATACGGCTCGCCCTTCGCCTTGAACATCGCGCGCGCCTTCTTGACCTCGGTCGCGTCGTAAGAAAGGTTGTGGGTCAGCTGCGCCATGGAGGAAAGCGAGGTCATCATCGCCTTCGCAATCACCTTGCGCATATTGCTCATCGGCTCGGTGTAGCTGTCGTCGACCGGCTTGCCCAACTCGACGGGCGCCACTTCGGCAGCCGCCGTTTCAGCGGGCTTCGCCGCTTCAGCCTTCTCCGCGCCGACCAGCTTGCCGGCTGCTATCAGCGCCTGAACGTCGCGCTCGATTACGCGGCCGTCGGGTCCCGTAGGCACGACCTTCGAAAGATCTGCGCCGCTCTTCTCCGCCAGCGCCTTTGCGCGCGGGGAAATCTTCAGATTGCCGATCGCAACGGGCGCCTCGGCAGTCTCGAAAACGGGCGCTGCGGATTCAACCTGCTCCGCGCCGGGGCGATACGCATCCGCATTCGCGCCCGCCTTGCCAATTACGCATACATTGTCCAGGCAGGGAACGTCGTCGCCTTCCTCATAAAAGCGCGCGAGCAGCGTTCCGGCAACCTCGGCTTCGCACTCAAACGCCGCCTTGTCGGTTTCATAGGAGAACAGCTTATCGCCCACAGCAACCGGATCGCCGACATTTTTGAACCACTCGCTGATTACGCAGCTTTCAACCGTATTGCCCTGTCGCGGCATGATCACCGGCGTGCAGTCGCCCGTGGGTGCGGCAGTCTGCGCAGGCGCGGCGGCAGCGGGCGCGGCATCACTGACGGAAGCCGCGGCAACGCACGCGTCCGGATTTTCGCCAGGCTGACCGATTACGCATACGGTATCCAGACAGGGAACGTCATCGCCCTCCTGATACATGACCTTCAGGAGCGTACCCGCCGTTTCCGCTTCGCATTCGAATGCCGCTTTATCGGTTTCATAGGAAAAAAGAACGTCTCCGACCGCCACCGTATCGCCCGGCTTCTTGTTCCAGGCGGTAATGATGCAGCTTTCAACCGTATTGCCCTGACGGGGCATGATCACAGCAACAGCCATATGTATCCTCCCAATACTTCGAGTTTTCAAGCCCAGCTTGTCTTTCTATATTGTATCAGGAACGAAACAAACAATCAACGAAACAACGCTATCTTCACATCAAATTCATCTTATTTAACATTTCGTTCGACATTATCCGTTCACTATCGAACGTTCGGAAATGGAATTTGACGCGAAAGGGACCGAAAAATAACGAAGCCGGACGCGCAAAAGGCGTGCACTGCCGCATTAAATATGATATAATGAAGATATCCAAGATAAGGAGGGTATGACTATGAAAAAGGCTGGTATTCTGGTTCTGGTTTTGACGATGGTCGTTTCTCTGTTCGGATTTGCTTCCGCTGAAACCGCGGGCTACACCGAGGAAGTTGTCAGCATCGACGCCGGCGACCACCAGATTCCCGCGACGGTATGTCTCCCAACCGGTGAAGGCAAGTTCCCGGCGGTTGTAATGCTGCACGGCACGGGCTCCAACCGCGACGAAGCGGGCAACGGTTACAAGTACGCCGCGCCGGTTCTCGCCGAGAAGTACGGCATTGCGACGATCCGTATCGACTTCATGGGCAGCGGCGACAGCACCGCTGATTACGTGAACTACAACTTTAAAACCGCCGTTTCGGACGCGGTTGCGGCCGCGTTTTACATGGCGTCGCTTGATAATATCGACGGTCTTCGCATCGGTGTAATGGGCTGGAGTCAGGGCGGCACGGACGCGCTGCTTTGCTGCGCCCGAGAGCCGGAGGTCTTCAAGTCGATCGTGACCTGGGCGGGCGCGCCGGACATGAAGCTGGACGGCTTCTTCTCCGAAGCGGATTATGAAGAAGCGAAGCAGAACGGTTACTTCGTCATGGAGTTTGACTTCCGCGATCCGCTGAATGTCGGTCTCCAGTGGTGCGACGACGTTTGGAACACCGACGTGCTGGCTGAGTTCGCGAAATACACCGGTCCGGTGCTGGCGATTGCGGGCACGAACGACACAACCGTCGACCCCGAATGGGCGAATAAGATCGTTGCGGCGAGCACGAACGAGCAGTCCAAGACCTACTTCATCGACGGTATGGACCACACGTTCAACGTATTCACCGAAGAGGATCTCCATTCCCTCTACAACGCGGTCGACGCGACCGGCGAATTCTTCGCGGAAACGCTGAAGTAATTCCCAAAACGGAAAAGCGAACGCTCGAATCAACGGGCGTTCGCTTTTTTGTTGGCGCCTCTGTTTACGAGATCAATTATCCAGATCAACGCGCTGAACGTCGAAGGAAACATATTCACCATCCGACAGATCGTTCGGTATATGCGCGTCCATACTGATTTCCAAACCGCCGACGCGGACGGTTCTGTTTTGTTTGGAAAACAGTATTCCGGTCATATGATAAGCAAAATACGGCGGCAGCTTCGTTACCGCACAATGCGGATTCTCCGCTCTTACCACATCACTGCACGAGAATCCGGAAAGACCGCTTACCGGCATTCCGATTTCGACCGCGGCAATCGGAAACGCATAGCAAAGCAGTTCATATTCGCCGTCCGAAACGATGACCTCCGCTTCCCTGCCCTCTTTATCGAAATGCAAAACGGTTTGGATATGCATATATCGTCGTTCCCTCATTGGATTCACTATAAAACAAAAGTCTCCATGCTTTTGCATGAAGACCTTCTTTGGTACACCTTCAGGGGCTCGAACCCTGGACACCCTGATTAAGAGTCAGGTGCTCTACCAACTGAGCTAAAGGTGCATATTTTTTAGAACGGAAATATTATAACCGATTCCGTTCCGTTTTGCAAGACCTTTTTTCAAAAAATGGCGGATTTTCTGAAAAAGCATAAGGCGTCCGGACGGGCCGGACGCCTTATAAAAAGTTATGAAAAGATCATTCAATGCTCACGGGAGCGCTGGATCAGGTTCACCACCAGCATTACCGCGGCGTACAGCACACCGGCGATGGCCCAGATGAACCAACTGTACCGCGCCTGGCCGTTGCCGGAGGGGCCGAAGGTGTACCACATGAAGATGGCCGTCACCAGCAGCCAGTAGATGGTGCTGATCGCGCCCTTGACGCCGCGGCGGGATTTCTGCTGGCGGGTATAGTCGCCCTCCTCCAGCAGCCGCTCCATGGAGGCGTGGATGGTGCCGCCATAGGTGAAGGCCACGCAGCCGATACCGGCGATGATCAGCAACAGGCACACCGCCGCCACATAGACGACGTCGGCGGTCTCCATGCACATGGAGACGAATAGCGGCACCGCCGACAGGATGCACAGCACCGTGCCGGTGATGTTCAGCCAGGAGTAGGTACCGGCGAAGTCCTGCATGCGCTCCTTCACCATGCCGCTGACGCCGTACTCCGTCTCGAAGGGTTCCTCCTCCAGAAAGGCGAAGTCCCGTACTTTGGCCGAGCAGGTGAGGAACAGCGCCACGCCGATGGCCACCAGCACCAGCAGCCCGCACAGGCCGATGCCGGACGCGGCATTTTCGGAGATGCCGAAGCGGGACACCTCGCTCATGGCGGCCAGCATCAGCAGCGCCACGGGGGAGATGATGCACAGGAAGGTGGCCAGTGCCATCTTCGGCGCGGCGGCACGGCGCAGCGCCAGATAGGCGGAGGCCTCCTCCATGGTGACCCGCCGCAGGGGCGGCTCGTCCATGGGTTCGCTCTGGGTATGCTCCTCGATCTCCAGCTCGTCCTTCAGAAGGAAGTCGGTGGTGACACCGAACAGGCGGCTCATCTGCACCACCTTATCCATATCGGGGATGGACTGTGCGCCCTCCCACTTGGAGACCGACTGGCGGCTGATGTTCAGCCGGGCGGCCAGCTCCTCCTGGGACCAGCCGGCCTTCTTCCGCAGTGTCATGATTTTGTCCGCTAAGATCATAATGGGATCCTCCTGAAAATTTGATACGCGCCGCGGCGCTTCTGTTGTGGATAGCATACCTGATCTTGCGTTTGCATGCCAGAAAGCGGGCTTGGAGATCTGTCAACCAGCGGTTGCGTTTGGGGGAAAACCCGCTATTTTCGGGCGATTTCCCGGAAAAAGGCCAGTGCTTCGGTCTGAAAAGCCTCCGGCGCTGCGGCGGTGTTCACCAGCACGTCGGTGCAGTGGGTGCGGTAGAAAGCATCGTCCTTCTGGGCGGCCACCCGCAGCCGGGCGTATTCTTCGGTGATGCCGTCCCGGGCCATGATGCGGCGGACGCGATCCTCCGCCGGAGCGATGACCGCCAGCGTCCGGTCGCAGAGCTGCGAGAGGCCGGACTCCACCAGATTGATGGCGTCGATGCCCATGATGGGGGCGGGGGAGAGGGCCATCCGACGCGCCAGCTCACGGGGGAGCTGGTCATAGATGATGGCGTTGAGCCGCTGAAGCTGCGCCGTGTCGCCGAACACCAGATTCCCCAGCTTCTGACGATCCAGTTGGCCGTCAGGGGTGAACACATCGCCAAAGGCGTCGGTGATGGCGCGGCGCAGGCCGCCGTCGGTGCGCAGCATCTCGTGATAGATGGCGTCACAGTCCAGCACGCAGCCGCCCAACTGCTCCAGCGCCCGCAGGGCGCTGGTCTTGCCCGCGCCGGTAGGCCCCGTGAAGCCGATGACCAGCGGCGATGCGTCCACCGTGTGGAACCCCGCCGCCTTTTTCAGCCGGTTGCTCACCGCCAGTCCCAGTCCCGCCTCGTCCGGGCACTGGGCATAGATGGCCGTCACCTCCGTCTCGTCGAAGGTCCGCAGCGCGTCGAACACGCGCTGTGCCTGAGCCAGCTTGTCTCCTGCCGGTCCCAACCGATGTACAATGTGCCCCGCGAACAGCGGCGCGTACTCGTTAAAGCAGATGACCCCGGCCCCCGCCGGCAGGTGCGCCGCGATGTACGCCGCGCCATGCGGGCAATCCGGCACACCTACCGGCGCACGGCGGCATCCGGACATGGCGGCTTTGCCGAATGGCTC
>OLPR01000246.1_pt1 | contig 53167 bp, 48 predicted proteins | sample 1672761 | NCBI WGS metagenome assembly OLPR01 (sample SAMEA3136721, study PRJEB25190) | human gut metagenome | biome: human gut; feature: human-associated habitat; material: faeces | place: Austria | collected 2013 | reverse complement strand
ATATTCACATAGCCGCTCTGGCAGCCATACTGCGTATAGCCCCAATCGCCGCTGACGGAAAGCATGGGCAGCACCGTGCCGGCGGGAATCTGCGCCAGTACAGAGGAGGACAGGCTCGCCTGCGCGCGCAGGTTGAGCGAGCTTGTATTCTTTACCGTGCCGTAGCTGACCAGGGTGGTAGGCGATACAATCACACCGTCCACCGCGCTGCCGGGCTGCAAGCCTTCCTTTTGCACATAGCCGTGCAGGATGCCGCAGGTAACGAGATACCAATCGCCATAGACCGCGTGCACCGTCACCGCCGTGCCCTGGGTCAGTCCCGTGATGATATCGGCCGTGCTGTCGGGCGCAACGCGCAGCGCCACCTCGCCCGATGCGGAAGCCGTCTGAATCACACCCGTGCTGGCGCTGGTGCTGGGCGGCAGAGCCGGGGTATCGGCCGTCAGAATGGGGGTGCTTGCGCCGCTGCCCATTTCGCTCAGAATTGTGCGCACAAAGGTATAGGGCACCATGCGGCAGCCGCTGAAATAGAAGCTCAGGATCTGATCATAGCGATAGCCCAGTTCGCCCATGCGCATCGCGCCGCGCTGGCTCATGCCCGTGCCGTGGCCGAAGCGCCGCGCCTGCACGGTATAGCCGCTGGCTGTGGCCGTTATCGTCCACAGCTCGTTGCTGGCGGCGTTGATGCCCATGTTCAGGGGCGTTTCCAATTCGCTGAAGATATCAAAGGTCAGCGTACCGGCGCTTCGCGTGCCGTTTGCCGTGACGGTCACGTCAAAATCCAGCTTGGTATACAAGCGGCTGGGCGCGGCATAGCGCGGCGTATGCGGCGTAATGGCATCGATGGATTCAATGCTCACACTCTGCGTGCCAAACACGGCCTGGGCCTTAGCGTTCAAAAGACTGCCCAGCGTGCTGTTGCTTTGCGTGCCGCTTTTATTCACCTGGAAGGAACGCACAACGGAAGCGGGATTCTGATAATCGTAGGGATCGTCCTTGACGGTAATATAATCATACTGGGTGGAGCCCCAGATGTTGCGCACCGATTCAATCTGTCCGCCGTTGGACGCAGTATAATAGGTAGCGGTATAGGCATTGCCGTTCATGGACACGAGACCACGGGTTTCCTGCACCGCCTGCACACAGCGGGCGTTGCCCGAGGGCGTGCCGTTATACACCTGATCGTTGGTAGTATCCACCACGTCGTAGCTGCGTGCGGTGGAGGCGTTCATGGCACGGACGGTATAAGTACGCGCCGAAACGCACTGCGCCTTGAGCGATTCCAGCGGGGAGGAATTGCCCATCTCATAGGGCAGCACGCCGCACAGATAATCCTCAATAAACACATGCGCGATGGTATACAACTTGTAAACACCACCGCTGCGGACGGATTTGAACTGCAGATCGCCCGGATACAGATTGCCGCTGACGCGCGCCTGGCTGATCTTCACGCCGTTGTCCGCAGCGCTGGTCGTATGGCGGCGCAGGCGAAAATCCGTGCCCATGGCGGTGGTCACGCCGTTTTGGGTCAGGGTCAATTGACCCGTTGTGCTGTTAAAGCCCACCGTCACCGTGCTGCCGTTGGCCAGGGCGGTCGCGCCGCTGCCATCCAGCGAGTAGCTGCCGCAAATGGTAATATCCAATCGCGAGGGCGAACCCAGCGAGGACAGATACACGCGCACCGTGCCATCCATGGTGGTATCCTCCGCCAGAGCGGCTTCGCTTAAAAAGCCGCCGGGCAGCAGCAGGCAGATTGCCAGGACAATCGCCAGTCCGGATTGAAGGATCTTGTTCATGCGCATGCCATGCCTCCATCGCGTAGTCGTAATACTTTCGTAATTATTTGCAGTATATCACAGGATGAGCGGCTTGTCTATTTGTTTTTCCTGCCAGCGCGCCGCCCGCGGCCCAGCCGCGCAATGGGCTGCTCAAAAGCATAGGTAACCAGCACGGAAATGGCCAGCGCCCCGGCAAAGCACAGCGCAACGTATAAATACTGCCAGGTGCGGTCGCCCACCGTCCAGGGCGTTTCATATTCGGATACTGGAATATTCCAGCGCTTGAGCTGCACGGCGAACACCTGATGCCACATATAGAACTGAAACGAGATTTCGCTCAGTACCCGCGTAACGCGATTGCCCATCAATAGCCGCAACGGCTGAGCGCCGTAAAGCAGCCCCAGCAGGCTCAGGCCGACCGCCGCCGAAAACAAAAAGCGCCGGTTCATCTGCCCCAGGCGGATATGATCGTACCCGCTTTCCCCCGCCTGCGCGGAAATCAGGCGCGCAATCAGGCAGCAGGCAACGATCAGCACCCCTGTAAACAGCGCGCGCGTCCAGCCATCTTGCTTTGTGCGGCGCTTAATGGCGCAGTAGATTCCCGCCAACGCCATGCCATTGGCATATACATCCAGCTGCGCCGGAAGCTGATTGAAATACAGCGTGGTATCGGGCAGTGTGGCTACCCACGCGCGATAGCCAAAGGCAACGGCCAGCATGCCCGCATAGCACAGCGCGGGCTTTTTGCGGAATAGCCGCGCCACCAGCGGGAAAATCAAGTAAAACTGCATTTCCACGCCCAGCGTCCACAACGAGCCATTGAGGGGCGATCCGATATAGCTGAACCGAAACAGCGTGTGTGTAAACGTGGCGTGCGCCAGCAAATCGCGCCCCATGTACCAGGCGTTGAAGGTGCCGTCCGGGTTGTTATAGCTGCCGCCATGCAGGGCCACAAAGATCAACATGATCAGCACGCACAGGTAATAGGACGGTACAATGCGCAGCAAACGCTTTTTATAGAACTGCCAAATACTCGGAGCCTTGCCTCCGTTCTCAGCGGCCTCGGCATGGGGCAAATACAATAGAAACCCCGACAGCAGCAGCATCGCATCCACCCAGATATAGCCCGAGCGCAGCCAGGGATCCAGCGATGTATAGTAGCCGAATATGGATATGTTGGGTGTCAACCAGCTTTGCTGCCAGATATGATAGCACCCGACGAAAAGCACAAACAGCGCGCGGGTGCCATCCAGTGCGGGAAGGCGTCCATCGCGCTCAGTTTGCGTATATAGCTGATAATTTTGCGTTAATCGGTTCATTCTTCTGTCACTCGAGTCAGCTTATACTGTGTCTTATTGCTGTTGTTGATCACCGACAGGCTCTTATCCGTGCAGGAATAAATCTGCCAGTTCTGGTTCAGGTCGTTCGCCCGCGTGCCCACGCTCATGGCGTACATGCTCACGTTGAAATAGCCATCCTTGCCATCAATGGTGCAGGTGCCGTCATCGCGGAATTCCATCTTAATGCCCTTGGCGCTGACCCAGCTGCCCAGGATGCGATAACAGATGCGGTTGAGCTTTTTCTCTGTTACATCCTTGTAATCAGGGATGTTGCGATAGTACCGCAGCGCCTCATAGGGTTTCTTCTGCGCGTACAGTTCGTTTGCGTAATTGTAGTTAGCCTCATTGTAAATATCATCGATATCGGCATACTTTTCCGATACATTCTCGCGCTGCATACCTTCCAGGGCATTGACGGCGGCAGCGTAATCCTGTGCATCCATCGCCGTGCGCGCGGCGGTATACACCGCCTCATAATAGGCGTCATAGCAGGCGGCGGCACGGTCGGCGGCATCCTGATAATCAGGAATGGAAGCAAACAGCGCGGCGGCGGCAGAAAGATCCCCTTCCTGCTGCTTGGCCTCGGCGCTCAGATACACGCTCTGGCGGCGCAGCGCCTCCGCGTCCTCATAGCCGGGGATATTTTGCAGGTAATTCGCAGCGGTCTGATAATCCACATTCTTGATAGCCTCGCCGGCCAGCTGATACACACAATCGTCATAGCGGGCACGGGCGTCCTGATAATCGCCGGCCAGCTCAAACTGCGTTGTCGCGGCGGCGATATCCTGCCCCTCCTGCAATTGCAGACCCAGCAGATAGTGCGCGCGCTGCAGCATTTCGGCGCTGCCCTCATAATCGCCCAGATCAGTCAGGTAATCGATTGCCAGGGTATAATCGCCCTGCTCCAGCACCTCAGCCGCCAGGCTGTAGCGCGCGTTCTTCGCTTCCTCCGGGCTGTTTGCAAAGTCGCCCAGCGCGTCGAAGGCCGCAATCGCCCCCGCGTAATCGCCAGCCGTCAGCAGCTCCTCCGCCTGTGCATAGCGCACCTGGCGCAGGCGCTCGTCCGCATCCTGATATCCGGGAATGTTCTCCAGCAGCGCAGCAGCGCCGTCCAGATTGCCCGCCTCCTGCAGCTGCACAGCAGGGATGTAGGTATACTCCTGCCACATGGCCGTCGCTTTGTCGTCGGATACGGCGGCGATCAGCAGCTCACGCGCGGCGGCATAATCGCCCGCCTCGGCCTTTTCACGCGCCAACTGGCGGCAGCAGTCGTTGACCAGCTCCTGCGCGTCGCGGAAGCCCGCTATCTTTTCCAGCATTTCCTTGGCCTGGGCGTAATCGCCCTGCTCATACAGATCCACCGCCGGCTCGTACAGGCAGGCCGTGGCCTGGGTGTAAGCGTCCAGATAGTCGCCGGCTTTGAGATAGTACTCCGCTGCCGTTTCGTATTCTTCATTGGAAAAATACTGATTGGCCGCGCCATAGTAGCTGGCCTTGAGGTAATCGGCCGTGTTTTCAAAATCGGTATCCAACTGTTCCAGCAGCGCAATCGCGCCCAGATAATCGCCGCTCTGCATATCGGCCTGCGCAGGCTGATACAGACACATGGCGGCCTTATCGGCAGCATCCTGATAGGAACCCAGCGACAGGAATTTTTCGCGGGCAGCCGTGTAGTCCATGTTGTCCATGCGTTCCTGCGCCCACTGGTATAGCGCCGCACGGCTTTGATCTGCCGCATCCTGATAATCGGCAATCTCGCCAAACAGCGCAATTGCGCTTTCATATTGACGGGCAGCCAGCAGCCGCTGCGCACGCTGATACCGCGCCGCACGGGACATATCGCGGCTGTCCCGATAATCGCCCAGGCTGTCGAAAGCATCCTGCGCGGTTTTCAGGGCCGTAATGGTGCCCGTATTCATGGTATCCCGCGCCTGGCGATAGGTGCATTCCTTGGCCAGATCCTCGCTGCTGTAATATAGGCGCATATCCAACAGATCAATATCCAGCCCAATAAAATCCAGCTTGATGGGCAGCGAATAGCGTCCTTGCCGGGCAGCCAGGCTTTCAAAGCCCGCGCGCGCGGCGGTGTACACGCCGTTATCCAGCTGACGGCTGGCGGTGTAATAATGATAGAAAGGAATGCCATGGAAATAGACGCCAAAGGTAAGCACCAGCGCCGTCACAGAGCCTGTAACAATCAGGGTGATCTTGCGGCGGCGGTTGCGCTTTTTCAACGCTTCCGCCTCGCGCTGCTCGGCAACGCGCTGAGCCTCGGCCCGCTCGCGGCGCGCCTTTTCCTCCATCGCGTTTTCATGCTCGAAGATCACCGTTTCCACCGCGGCTTCGTTAAAGCTGGTAAACACATCGCGCTTGAGCCTGCCGCAGCGGCGGCAGGTATCCTCGCGCGCACTATTGGGGCGGCCACACACGCACATCCACACCGCGCCCTGATCGCTGGGATAGCCCAGCGCGTCAGCGCCTGCCAGATAGCGCAGCACATCCAGTCTGCGGCCGGCAGGCAGGGCATTGGAGGTATACTCGCTTACGTTGCCCGCCGTATGCCGCCAAACAGTGCCATCCTCAAACCACACCTTTTCGATGGAAAAATCAAGACCCTCCGCCTGCTCGCCGCCATCAATGGCCGCCGTCACCTCAAAGGCGCTGCGCCCCAGCCCCTGCTGAGCCTGGATGCGCTCTACCTGGCGGGACATCAGCGCGCCCTGCGCGTCATAGCACGCAAAGACTACCTGTAAGCTCGTTACAGTCTGCTCCGTCAAATTGAACAGCTGCAAATGGCAAACAGGATACTGCCGGGTAGGCAGCGCATAATGCCACAGCTCCACCGGGCACGTCAGGTCGATTTTCATCGTTTACTCCCCCCGCTGATTGATCAGGGATTCAGTATGGTATCGGCTGTTTTTATTATCTCCAGGCGCAGGTCATATCGGCCAGGCGGCCATCCACAACGGTCAGGCGCAGCAGCACCGTGCCGTTTTCCGCCTGCACGGCATAGGCAATGCTGGCCGTGCCATCGTTGTTCTTGTCGCAGCGGCCATAGGGGGCCGTTACGCCGTCACCATAGAGCGCGCCCTCGTTCGCGTCATGGCGGAAACGGCCAATCACGCTGGCCAGCGTATCGTCAATGCGCAGCCCACGGGGGCCTTCCAGCATATCCTCGTAGATTTCCAGCAGACTCAGCCGCTGCAGATTGCGCGCGCTGTCATAGTTAAAGATAGCCTGGATGCCCTCCCACTGCAGGATGCGCAGATAGTTCGCGCCGTCCTGCTGCCAGGTATCGCTCTGCGCCGCGCCCAGATGAGCCTGCAGCTGCTCAGGCGTGCCAGATACAAAATCGAAGCCGCCAAAATACAGATCCTCCAGCGCCAGCTCGTCGGGATCGTCCGAGCGATACACGCTGTAATCGGCCTTGGCCTGCAGCTGAGAAAGCTGCTCCAATTCGGCCTGAGCTTCGCCAAGGGTCATGGGCTGATCCTGCATCAATACCTGAATGGCGGTGATCACATCGTCCTGCAGGGTATACACGGCGTAGCTTACATACACCTGATCGCCCTGTGCGGCATAGATGGCATGCTCTACTACCTGCGCGCGGGAACCATCGCGCAGCAGGCGGCCCGTATTGACCGTGCCGGGCAGCTGACCGGAGATGTAAAGCACCGCCTCATCATGCGTGCCGGACAGCGAAGGATTATCCAGCGGATAAGCAGCCAGCAGCTGCTCCAGCGAATCACCGGGCTTGAGGCCGCGCATATCCGACAGCGTGTTTTCGGAGGGCGTAATTTCAACCCCATCGATCACCGCCGTGTCGGTCAGCGCGCTCTGATCGCTGTCCAGCGCAAAAGCATCATAATCCAGCTTGTACATGCCGTCTTCTTCATACACCGTCAGCGCTTCGGCAGGCATGGTGCGGGCAGACTCCACCAGCTCGTCCCGCAGATTAATCAGTTCATCCTGGCGCAGCATCGCGGCTTCCTCTCCCAGCGCGCAGCAGGCAAACAGGCACAAGATCATGGCGATCAGCAACGCAACGATTTTTTTCATTTTATTTTCCTATCCTTTCAGTATTCGGTCACGCCCTGCGGCGTTACCATGGCGTAAATCAGGCGGGAAGGCGGCGTCGGCGCATCCCCTATTTCCACCGCACGCAGAATCATCTGCTGCGCCCCGGCAAAGGTATCCTCATTGGCGGCGTACACCGTGCAGATGGGCGCGCCCGCGGACAGGTTGTCCCCCACGCGGCAGCGCATGATAAAGCCCACGCGCGGATCGATCTGATCGGTTTTCTGCCTGCGGCCCGCGCCCAGCTCCTGCGCGGCATAGCCCAGCAGGGTGGTATCCATCCGGGCGATCACGCCCGCACGCGGCGCGGCGACATCGCGCACAATGGGCGCGTCGGCCAGCGCTTCAGGATGATCGCATACGCTTTCATCCCCGCCCTGGGCGCGGATCAGCTGCCGCAGCTTTTCAAGGCCGCTGCCATCCGCCAGCGCGCGGCGCAGCATCGCTTCGCCCTCCTTGGGATTGGCAGCCACGCCGCCCACCGTCAACAGCTGCGCACCCAACGCCAGCGACACCGTCAGCAGCGGGCCCGCGCTTTCGCCGCGCAGGATCTCCACCGCGTCCTTGACCTCCAGCATATTGCCCACATGCGAGCCCAGCGGTTCGTCCATGCCCGTAAGCAGGGCCGATACATTGCGGCCCGCGCGCGTACCGATATCCACCATGGTTTGAGCCAGCGCCAGACTACCGGCGTAATCGGGCATGATCGCGCCCGAGCCGACCTTGACGTCCAGCACAATGCCCTGCGCGCCGGAGGCCAGCTTTTTACTCATGATACTGGAAGCAATCAGGGGCAGGCTATCCACGGTGGCCGTGGTGTCGCGCAGCGCGTACAGCGTTTTATCGGCGGGAGCCAGCTCGGCGCTTTGGCCCACCACCGCGCAGCCAATCTCGCGCACCTGGCACAGGAAATCCGCCTCCGGCAGGCTGGTGCGCATGCCGATGGATTCCATCTTATCCACCGTGCCGCCGGTATGCCCCAGGCCGCGGCCGCTCATCTTGGCAATTTTCGCCCCGCAGGCAGCGCACAGCGGCACCAGCACCAGGGTGGTGGTATCGCCCACGCCGCCGGTGGAGTGCTTATCCACCGGGATGCCGCCCACATCGGGATGCAGCATATCGCCCGAGCGCGCCATGGCCAGGGTCAGATCGGCCGTTTCGCGCGCATCCATGCCGTTTAAGCGAATGGCCATCAGCAGGGCGGAAAGCTGATAATCGGGAACAGTTTTATCCGCCGCGCCGCGAACAAAGGCTTCGATCTGTTCGCCCGTCAGCGCGCGGCCAAATTTTTTATCCGCAATAATTGCCGGAAAATTCATAATGTTCTCCTTTTATAGATGATTCCACTATGCAGTATAGCATAACATGGGCGCAAATACAAGAAAAGCCGCAGGATATCTTACAATTCCCTATAAAAAGACACGCGCCGCCCGGCAAAATTCTCCAGGCGGCGCGCAAAGGCGCATTTAGTTTTCATCAATCGCTGTTACTTTGTAATCCTGCGCTTCCACGGCGGCGCGCAGCGCGTCGTTATCCACCTGGGCGCTAAGCGTAACCACCGCTGTGCCCTTCTCGTGGCTAGCCGCCGCCTCGCTCACGCCCGGCACAGCCTCCAGCGCCTGCTTGACGCGCATCTCGCAGTGCGGGCACATCATGCCCTCGATGTGCAGCGTTTTGCGCATCGCGCCGGGGGCGGACACGGTAAAGTCGGTATCCTTCTGGCGGATCTTATGGTCGCGGGATGCGTCGCGCAGCTTAAACAGATTCAGCCGCAACGCGTTTGTCACCACGCAGAAGCTGGACAGGCTCATGGCCGCCGCGCCAAACATGGGATTGAGCGTCAGCCCCAGCGGGATAAACACGCCCGCCGCCAGCGGAATGCCGATAGTATTGTAGAAGAAGGCCCAGAACAGGTTTTCATGGATATTGCGCAGCGTTGCGCGGCTGAGACGAATGGCCGCAGGCACATCGCTCAGACGGCTCTTCATCAATACCACATCTGCCGCGTCGATGGCCACGTCCGTGCCTGCACCGATGGCGACGCCCACGTCCGCGCGCGTCAGGGCGGGCGCGTCGTTGATGCCGTCGCCCACCATGGCCACCTTGCCATGCTGCTTGAGCTTGCGGATCACGGCCTCCTTGCCGTCAGGCAGCACACCAGCGATTACCTGATCCACACCCGCCTGCGCGCCAATGGCCCGCGCGGTGCGCTCGTTATCGCCGGTCAGCATGACCACATGCACACCCATGCCCTGCAATTCGCGCACAGCCTGGGGGCTATCCTCCTTGATCACATCGGCCACGGCAATCACGCCCAGCGCCTGATCATCCCGGCTGAAATACAGAGGCGTTTTGCCGTTCTCAGCCAGCTTTTCCGCCTGCGCGCGCAGGGAATCAGGCACATGCGCCGCGCCGCTGATAAAGTCGATATTGCCGCCGCGCAGGGTATGTTTCTGCCATACGGCGCTCAGGCCGTTGCCGGGCTGGATGGCAAAGTCCGCCACTTCTTCAGGCTGTATGCCCTGCTCCTCGGCGCGGCTGAGAATGGCGCGCGCCAGCGGGTGCTCGCTCTTGCGCTCCAGCAGATAGGCCAGGCGCATCAATTCTTCCGCGCTTACGCCCTCGGCAGGCAGGATATCCGTCACCCTGGGCTCGCCCGCGGTGATCGTGCCCGTCTTGTCCAGCGCCACAATCTGGATGCGCCCGGCTTCCTCCAGGGATGCGGCGGTCTTAAACAGAATGCCATTCTTCGCGCCCAGGCCGTTGCCTACCATGATGGCTACAGGCGTTGCCAGACCCAGCGCGCAGGGGCAGCTGATCACCAGCACCGAAATGCCGCGCGCCAGCGCATAGCCAACGCCCTTGCCCAGCAGCAGCCACACAAGGGTAGTCACTGCTGCAATGGCGATCACCGTGGGCACAAATACGCCCGACACCTTATCGGCAATCTTGGCAATGGGCGCCTTGGTGGCCGCCGCGTCGCTGACCATGCGGATGATCTGCGACAGGGTGGTATCCTCACCCACACGGGTAGCGCGGCACTTGAGGAAGCCCGACTGGTTGAGCGTAGCGGCCGACACGCTGTCGCCCGCCGCCTTATCCACCGGGATGCTCTCGCCCGTCAGGGCCGATTCGTTCACCGCGCTGCCGCCTTCGATAACCACACCGTCCACAGGGATGTTCTCGCCGGGACGCACCACAAAGATATCCCCCACGCGCACCTGGGCAATGGGCACGGTCTGCTCGCTGTCGCCGCGCAGCACATTGGCAGTCTTTGGCGACAGGCGCATCAACCCCTTGAGCGCATCGGTGGTTTTGCCCTTGGAGCGGGCTTCCAGCATCTTGCCCACGGTAATCAGAGTCAGGATCATGGCGGCAGACTCGAAATAAAAGTCCATCATATAGGTCATGACCGCGTCCATATCGCCGCGCACCTGGGCGCCCGTCATGGCAAAAAGCGCATAGGTGCTGTAGCCAAAGGCCGCCGTCGCGCCCAGCGCCACCAGCGTATCCATATTGGGCGCACGATGCCACAGGCTCTTAAAACCGCTGACAAAGAAGCGCTGGTTGATAACCATCACCACAGCAGTCAGCAGCAGCTGAGTCAGGCCCATAGCCACATGGTTGTCATTGTAGAAGGCGGGCAACGGCCAGCCCCACATCATATGACCCATGGAGAAGTACATCAGCACGATCAAAAAGCCCAGCGACCAGATGAGCCGCCGCTTGAGGGCAGGCGTATCGTGATCCTCTAACTGCTTTTCAGCCTCCGACGGGCTGACGGCGTCCTCAGCGCCCTTTTCGCTTGCGCCGTAGCCCGCGGCCTGCACGGCAGCGATGATTGCCTGCGGAGTAGCCGTGCCCTCCACGCCCATGGAGTTAGTCAGCAGGCTCACCGAGCACGCAGTGACCCCCGGCACCTTGGATACGGCCTTTTCTACCCGAGCGCTGCAGGCCGCGCAGCTCATGCCCGTTACGGTATACTGTTTCATGGTTGTCCTCCAAAATAAGGGTTTATTTCATCAGCTTCTGCAGCGTCGAAAGCAATTCGTCAATCACCTCGTCGTTGCCCGCCTGGATATCGCTGCGCACGCAGGTGCGGATATGGCTGGCCAGCAGCTCGCGGTTGAAGGCGTTGATGGCGGCGTTGACCGCTGCGGACTGCACCAGAATATCCGGGCAGTACGCGCCGTTTTCCACCATGCCGCGGATGCCGCGGATCTGCCCCTCGATGCGGCTGAGCCGGTTCATCAGCCGCCTGTATTCCCCGGGCGAACGCTCCTTGTGCCGCGCGCAATGCGGGCAGGGCGTATCCATAGCCATTCAGATCATCTCCGTTCAATATACCCCCATGGGGTATTTTTATTATAGGCGCGTTCATAGCGTTTGTCAAGCCCAGGCAGGCTATACCCATAAATTTTCATGCAGAAAGGCCGCCCCTTTCGAGCGGCCTTTAAATAAATCATATCCGATTTACAGGTTATGCACGCGCAGCGCGCGGATGGCGTTGAGCACGGCCAGCACCATCACGCCCACATCCGCGAAGATCGCCGCGCCCATCTTGGCGTAGCCCAGCGCGGTCAGCAGCAGGCAGGTAAACTTGACCACCAGGGCGAAGGTGATGTTCTGATACACAATGCCAATGCACTTGCGGGAGATGCGGATGGCCTTGGCAATCTTGAGCGGATCGTCGTCCATCAGCACCACGTCCGCCGCCTCAATGGCCGCGTCCGAGCCCATGGCGCCCATGGCGATACCGATGTCCGCGCGGGACAGCACGGGCGCGTCGTTCACGCCGTCGCCCACAAAGGCCAGCACTTCTTTTTTGCCTTTCCTGGCCAGCAGCTTTTCTACCTCGTCCACCTTATCGCCGGGCAGCAGCTCGCTGTGCACCTCGTCCACGCCCAGATCGCCGGCCACCTGCTCGGCCACGCGGCGCGCATCGCCGGTGAGCATAACGGTCTTGGTTACGCCGGATTTTTTCAGCTTTTCAATGGCTTCCTTGGCGGTGGGCTTCTCAATATCCGAAATCACGATATGGCCCACATACGACCCATCCACCGCCACATGCACGATGGTGCCCACGCTGCGGCACTCCGGCGCTTCCAGACCCATGCGGCGCATCAGCTTGCCGTTGCCAGCAGCCACAGGCACGCCGTCCACCACTGCCTTCACGCCCTCGCCGCCGATTTCCTCAATATCGCTCACGCGGCTGCGATCCATCTCCTGCCCATAGGCCTTTTGCAGGCTTTTGCTGATGGGATGGGAGGACGCGCACTCAGCCAGCGCGGCGTATTCCAGAATCTTCTCCTTGGCAATCTGCGGATGATGCACGCCGCTTACTTCGAATACGCCCTGGGTGAGCGTACCGGTCTTATCAAACACAACCGTCTTGGTGCGGGACAACTCCTCCAGATAATTGGAGCCCTTGACCAGCACGCCCTCCTTGCTGGCGCCGCCGATGCCGGCGAAGAAGCTGAGCGGGATGCTGATGACCAGCGCGCAGGGGCAGCTGACAATCAGGAAGGTCAGCGCGCGGTAAATCCACTCCCCCCACTGCGCACCCATGCCCAGGATCAGGCGAACCACCGGCGGCAGCACGGCCAGCGCCAGCGCGCTGTAGCACACAGCGGGCGTATAGACGCGGGCAAAACGGGAAATAAACTGCTCGGAGCGGGACTTGCGGGAGGTGGAGTTTTCCACCAGTTCCAGGATCTTGGCCACGGTGGATTCGCCAAACTCGCGGGTGGTGCGCACGCGCAGCACGCCCGTCATGTTGATGCAGCCGCTGATCACCTCGTCCCCCGCACGCACATCGCGCGGCAGGCTTTCGCCCGTCAACGCGCTGGTATTCAGGCTGGACTGGCCCGAGATCACTTCGCCATCGATGGGCACCTTTTCACCGGGCTGCACCACGATCACGCTGCTCACGGCCACCTCGTCGGGATCCACCTTTTTCAGCTGCCCATCGCACTCCACATTGGCATAGTCAGGGCGGATATCCATCAGGGCGCTGATGTTGCGGCGGCTCTTGCCCACGGCATAGCCTTGGAACAATTCGCCGATCTGGTAAAACAGCATGACCAGCACGGCCTCGTTGAAATCGCCGCTCTTATCGATAATCGCCAGGGCAATCGCGCCCACCGTGGCCACGGCCATCAGGAAGTTCTCATCGAACATGCGGCGCCTGGCAATGCCCTTGCCCGCCTTGCGCAGGATATCGTAGCCAATCGTCAGATAAGCTGCCAGATACAGGATGATGCGCACGGCGCCGGTAATGGGCAGCAGGTTCAGCGCCAGCAGCAGCACGGCCGTGGCGGCAATGCGGCAGAGCATAATTTTCTGTTTCTTGTTCATAGCTTATCCTCTTTTCCCGCGCAGGGCGGTGATCCTATCTGAATGCAATCTTACAGGTAGATTTCGCAGTCGTCCTCTACATCCTTGCAGTTTTTAACGACCTTCTTCATCACGGCGGCTTCGTCCTGACCCCCGGCAAACTCCACGGTCATCTTCTGCGTCATGAAATTCACAACGGCGCTCTTTACGCCTTCGGTCTTGTTGGCGGCTTCCTCCATCAGGTTGGCGCAGTTGGCGCAGTCCACTTCGATCTTATAAGTCTTTTTCATGATGCGTACCCCTTTCAAGCTGCAATCTTTTTTGATTTAACAATTAAGCACTTGTTTAATCGTTACGAACGCAGTATAATCAATTCAGGCCCGGCTGTCAACCGCTTTGCGCGCGGCATTGCCAAACGGGCGATAAGAATTTCCAAACGGACTAAAACAGCGGGGGAGGATTCCCATGACAGAGCAAATGAAGCTGCCCCACGATCACCACGGCGACGCATCCCTGGAGGCGCACCTGATTGAAGCCCTGCATGCGGCAGGCGATTTTTCGATGGCCGCCAATGTGTTCAAGCAGCTGTCCGATTCCAGCCGGCTGCGCATTTTCTGGCTGCTGTGCCACTGCGAACAGTGCGTGGTCAACATCTCCTCCATGGTGGAGATGAGCAGCCCGGCGGTATCGCACCATCTGCGCCAGCTGCGCCTGAGCGGGCTGATTGAAAGTCGCCGCGTGGGCAAGGAAGTCTATTATCGCGCAGCCGACAGCGATGAAAGCCGTCTGCTGCACCAGGTAATTGAGGAAATCATTGCGGTTTCCTGTCCGAAATAATGAAGGAGGATGGATCATGCGCTGCGATTGCTGTCCCGCCTGCTGCGCTGCGCACGCGCAGGGGCAATGCCCGCAGGATGCGCCGGTATACAACGCGCCGATCACGCTTTATTCTGGCATCACGCTCATATTTCTTCATTATATTGATATGGATCGGGCTACGCTTCCCGCCCTGCCTGCGGACGCGCTGGCGCTGCACTTTTGCCTGACAGGCCGCGCGGGCTTTGCCCTGCCGGAGGGCGGCACGCGCTACCTGGGCGACGGCGAAGCGCTGCTGTGCCTGGGCGGCGAGCGCACGCTGACGCTGCCCAACGCCTGCTACGATGGGCTGCTGCTGTGTCTGAGCGGCGATGCGCTGCCCGAGCCGCTTGCGCGCACGCCAGTAACGCTTGATGCGCTGAAGCAAAAGTTCTTTGCCGACGCGCCGCTGTGCCTTTTGCCTGAGTCCGAAGCGCTGCGCACGCTGCTGTGCTCCTTCTTTGATCTGCCAGCCGCGCTGCTGCCCGCCGCCTATCAATTAAAAGCACAGGAAGCGCTGCTGCGCCTGTATCAGCAGCCCGCCCCACAGCGCGCCGCCCTGCCGCAGTATCCCGCCGCGCAAACTGAGGTGATCCGCCGGGTACACGATCAGCTGACGCAAAATTTGCAGCAACGCGTAACCATTGAGGAGCTGTCGCATCAGTTTCTGATGAACCCTTCCACCCTGAAGGCCGTTTTCAAGGATGTATACGGCGATTCTATCGCCGCGCATATCCGTGAGCACCGCATGGAGCGCGCCGCCGAGCTGCTGCGTGGCACGGAGCTTGGCATGGGGCAGATTGCCCAGCAGATCGGCTATGAAAGCGCCAGCAAGTTCTCGGCGGAGTTTCGCAAGCACTTTGGGCTGCTGCCCAGCGAATACCGAAAGATGCATAAATAAAAAAGGGGCGGTTCAGTGAAAACCGTCCCTTTTCTATTTGCTTTTATTTAAGCATATATTCCAGCGCCTGCGCCGGAGTATCCACAATGCGCTCCGCGCCCGCCTCGCTCAACTCCTGGCGGCTGCGGAAGCCCCAGGCGACGGCGATGAAGTTCATGCCCGCGCCGCGGCAGGTGGCCAGGTCGGTGGGCGTATCGCCCAGATACCAGAAATCCGCAGGCGCAATGCCCAGCTCCTTGGCAATATTCAGCGCGGCGGCCGGATCGGGCTTGAGCGGCACGCCAGGCAGATGACCGCGCATCACCGTGAAGGGCGGCTCGTCAAAATAATGATTGAGCACGCTGGCCACATCGGGATCATCCTTGTTGCTCAGCACCACCAGCCGATAGCCGGCAGCCTTGAGATCCTGCATCATATCGGCAATGCCGGGATAAAGGTAGGATTCATCATAGCAATGCTTGGCATACAGTGCAGCGTATTCGGCCAGCACCGTCTGCTCCAGCTCCTGATGCGCCTCGCCCAGCGCGCGCTGGGTGAGCTTGAGCGCGCCGTTGCCGGTCATATAGCGATAATCCAGCATGGGATATACCGGCAGGCCGTGCTTTTCCAGCACTGTATTCATGCACCGGCTGATATCGGGCAGGGAGTTAAGCAGCGTTCCATCCAAATCAAACAAAACAGCCTTCTTAGGCATTTTAATCACCTCGCCGCCTATTGTAGCACACTTTTCCCGTATGATGCAACGCAGGAATGCGCATACTGGCAGCGGAGGTGGATATTTTTATGGAATCCAAACATGACGAACTGAGCCGCCGCGCGCGGCTGTGGGGCGCGGCGTTGCTGGCTGTGACCGCCGCCGTGGTGATTATGATTGCCGTTGGGCGCACGCAAACCCGTGCTGCCGCCAAAGCCCGCGAAAACGTGGAGGAAGGCTGCCAGCTGATCCAGACCATCCATTACGCCCGCTGCGGGCACGATGTAACGCGCCGCGTTGCCGCCGATAAGGAATACAAGGGCTGCACGCTGCAGCAGATGCAGCAGGCGTTCTCCGACTGGTCGATCACCTCCTTTTCCCCCTCGGAAATCGAAATGAGCTGCACCATGCAGCTATATTGCCCCGAGCATCTGGTGGTCATGCCCGACGGCGCGGGCGTGCTGGGCATTTATGAAAACGCCTATGGCGACGGCTACGCACTCAAGGCCCAGCTGGATATTCCCCTTTCCGCCCTGCCTGAGGATTTATTGGAAACGGTGCATCTGGGCATCGGCTTTGGCAGCGCGCAGGCAGTGGAGCAATGGCTTGAAACCTTTGAAAGTTGACATTCCCCGCGCATCAGGGTATACTGACAGGGTACTTTGACCATACCAAAGGAGCTATACAATAAATGAGAAAAAACGGCGGAGCATCCTACCTGGGGCTGGCGGTCATCATCCTGTTGGTCATCGCCATCCTGTATGTGGGCATTTCTGCCCTGCAGGATCAGCACGTTTATCAGCGCGAGGCGGCCATTACGCCCACGCCCTCCATCACCCCGCGCACCGTGCGCATCACGGAGGATCCGGCCCTTCCCACCTCCACGCCCACGCCCTGCATCCTGCAAAAGAACTCCATCGGCATCGAAGTAAAGCAATTGCAGCAGCGGCTCAAGGATTTGGGCTATTACAGCGGCGATGTGGACGGTCAGTACGGCACGGGCACGCAGACGGCGGTGACGGCTTTCCAGGCTCAGCATGGGCTGAAGGCCGACGGCGTAGCAGGCGAACAAACGCTGGCCATTCTGTATTCCGAATCGGCGCAGACCTTCGTGCCCACGCCCACCCCTTCGGCCACGCCCGCCATGCTGTCCTCCGGCTCCAGCGGCGATGAGGTAAAGGCCCTGCAGTCGCGGCTTCAGCAGTTGGGCTTTTATTCCGGCGTGCTGGACGGCGATTACGGCAAGGGCACGCGCGCGGCGGTGAAGCTGTTCCAGGCTCAGCACGGGCTGGATGACGATGGCATCGCCGGGCAAAAAACGCTGGAAATGCTCTATTCCAACGACGCCCAGCCCATGCTCGTTACCCCCACGCCCGCAGCCGTGCAGGTGCTTGCCGGCAGCCAGCCTCTGCTGGTCAACCGCCAGCATCCGGTGGCTTCGGACTTTGCGCCCGCCGACCTGGTAAACTTGTCGGAATACTGCGATTCTTCGCTGGTCAAAATCAAATACGACGGCACGCAGGGAGTTCGCGAAGCGGCGGACGCCCTGCTTCGTATGCTTGAGGCCGCCAAGGCGGACGGCATTACCAATTGGCAGGTCAGCGCCGCCTACCGCAGCTATGCCGATCAGCAGCGCATCTTTGACAACAAGGTCAAAAGCTTCCAGAATAACAATCCCGATTGGAGCCTGTCTCGCTGCCGCTCGGCCGCCAGCGTCACCGTGGCCGATCCCGGAGCCAGCGAGCATCACACCGGCCTTGCCTTTGATATGACAGTGCCAAACACCAGCATGTTTCTGGGCACCAAGCAGTGCACCTGGCTGCACCAGCATTGCTGGGAATACGGCTTTATCCTGCGCTATACAGATGAGAAGCAACAGATCACCGGCTTTGCGGGCGAGGCGTGGCACATCCGCTATGTGGGCACGGAGCACAGCCTGGCCATGCAGCAAAGCGGCCAATGCCTGGAAGAATACCTGGGCGAAGTGCAGCAATGAAATATTTTCTAATTTTTTTGAAAATCATGGGATGAAAACCCATTTGATTTACGTCTTATAAGTGAAACCCAAATGAAAGGACACAAAACGATGATGAAACGCTTTCTTTCCATCCTGCTTGTTCTGATGCTTCTACTCCCCGCTGCCGCGCTGGCGGATGGCGGCGATACTTTCGCCATGATCAGCCATCCCTCGGCCAAGTACATCACCCTGCGCGAAGGCCCCAGCGACAGCGCTGCTGCAATTGGCAAGTTCTACAATGGCACCTATGTCTGCATCGTATCCTCCTTCTATGACGCCACCTGGGCTAAAATCTCCGTCAATCCCATCGGCGTGCGCGAGTATTACACCGGCTATGTGAAGCGCGCCTTCCTGCAAATGGACTTCATCAACAACGCCGTCAAGTCCGCCGCCCCCATCATGAGCCTGCAGAGCAGCCAGGGCAAGGGCGTGCTGCTGCGCTCCACCCCCACCTTCATGGCCGATAACAGCAACCTGCTGGGCCTGTATGCCAACGGCACGCAGGTGCAGGTACTGGGCGATATGGACAGCTGGTACTTTGTGCAGGTAGGCGGCCTGGTCGGCTTCATGGCCAAGACTGGCGTCACCAGCAAGACCGTTTCCGCCAGCACCACCTCCTCCAATCCCTACTGGAACAACGGCCCCGTTGGCTCCCACGTATCCGCCAGCTGGAACATCGCCGTGCCCACCAGCTACGCCATCGTCAACAACCCCTATCCGGGCGACCGCCTGAACCTGCGCCGCGAGCCCACCACCGACAGCTCTTCCCTGGGCAAGTACTACAACGGCGTCTATGTGGAAGTGCTCAGCACGCTGGATAACGGCTTCACCCAGGTGCGCATCGGCAACCTGGTAGGCTATATGAAGGCCGAATACCTAACCACCAACTATGTGGCCAGCGCCATGCCGCTGCTCAAGATCAACTCCTCCGGCAAGGTCAACCTGCGCGAACAGGCCAGCACCTCCAGCAATTCCCTGGGTCTGTATCCCAAGGATACCGAGGCCATCCTGCTGGGCTTCAACGGCAACTGGGCGCATGTCATCGTGGACGGCAAGATCGGCTTCATGCTGACCACCTATCTGAAGTAACGCCATCGTTTTTCGGGGCGGCTCGATATCGAGCCGCCATTTTCATTTGGCATAAAGCGCCCCATCCGCACACACACTAAAGCGTGGCGGCATATCACGCCGCATGCTTTAAGATAGGAGAAATCAACATGTGCGGAATCGTTGGATACACCGGCAGCCGTCCCGCCGCGCCCATCCTGCTGGCAGGGCTGTCTCATCTGGAATACCGCGGGTATGACTCGGCCGGCCTGGCTGTGCGCGAGGGCGGCGGGGAAATCGAGATTGTCAAGACGCGCGGCCGACTGCGCGCGCTGTATGATATGACCAACGGCGGTCAGGCGCTGCCGGGCGACTGCGGCGTGGGGCATACCCGCTGGGCCACGCACGGCGCACCCTCGGTGGAAAACGCCCATCCCCTGTGCAGCGACGACCGTACGGTGGTGGCCGTCCATAACGGCATCATCGAAAATTATCAGGAGCTGCGCGATAAGCTAACCCACGCAGGCTACGCCTTTCATTCCCAAACCGATACCGAAATCGTGGTTAAGCTGATTCACTATTACGCGCGCAAATACGCCCTGGGGCCTGTGGACGCGCTGGCCCGCGCCATGTCGCGTATGCGCGGCTCCTATGCCCTGGCCGTGCTGTTTGCCGACGCGCCGGGCGAAATCTACGCCGCCCGCAAGGATAGCCCCATGATCCTGGCCGTGCGCGAGGGCGAGGGATATCTGGCCTCCGACGTGCCCGCCATCCTGCAATACACCCGTGATGTTTATTACATTGGCAATCTGGAAATTGCGCGGCTGGGCAAAGGCACGGCAGCGTTTTTCAATATCGACCGCGAGCCGATTGAAAAGGCCCCCACGCACATCGATTGGGACGCCGAAGCTGCCGAAAAGGCAGGCTATGAGCACTTTATGATGAAGGAAATTCATGAGCAGCCCAAGGCTGCCCGCGATACCCTGCACGCGCTGATAAAGGATGATCAGATCGATCTGAGCGCCGCCGGGCTGGACGACGCTCTGCTGCGCGCTATCCGGCAGATTGTCATCGTCGCCTGCGGCTCTGCCTACCATGTAGGCGTGGCCGCGCAGTATATCATCGAGGATCTGTCGCGCATACCCGTGCGGGTGGAAATCGCCAGCGAGTTCCGCTACCGCAGGTCCATCTTAGGCGAGGGCACGCTGGCCATCGTCATCAGCCAATCCGGCGAAACGGCAGACAGCCTGGCCGCGCTGCGTGAGGCAAAAGCGCATGGTGTGCGCACGCTGGGCATTGTCAACGTGGTCGGCTCCTCCATCGCCCGCGAGGCGGACAGCGTGCTCTACACCCTGGCTGGACCGGAAATCGCCGTGGCCACCACCAAGGCGTACAGCACGCAGCTGATTGCCTGCTACGCGCTGGCGCTGCAATTGGCGCAGGCTCACGGAACGCTGGGGGCCGAAGAATACGCCGCGATGATTTCCGAAATGCAAACGCTGCCGGACAAGATGGCACGGCTTTTAGAGGACAAGGCGCGCATTCAGTGGTTTGCAGCCAAGTTTGCCAACGCGCGGGATATTTTTTTCATCGGTCGCGGGCTGGACTACGCCATCAGCCTGGAAGGCAGCCTCAAGATGAAGGAAATCAGCTATATCCACTCCGAAGCCTATGCCGCGGGGGAACTCAAGCATGGCGCGATCAGCTTAGTGGAACCGGGCACGCTGGTGATTGGCCTGGCTACCCAGCCCGCGCTGTATGAAAAGACGCTGAGCAATCTGGTAGAGGTTAAAAGCCGCGGCGCGTACCTGATGGGGCTGACTGCCTGCGGGCGCTATGCGCTGGAAGATACCGCCGACTTTGCCGTGTACATTCCGCAAACCGACGCGCATTTCGCCCCCAGCCTCGCCGTCATCCCCCTGCAGCTGCTGGCCTATTACGTCAGCGTAGCCAAGGGCCTGGATGTAGACAAACCCCGCAACCTGGCCAAGAGCGTTACGGTGGAATAAGCGTCATCGCCACACCCTATCAAAAGCCGCCGGGCCGCCTCGAAAGCGAGACAGCCCGGCGCTTATTATGTCGTTAAATATTGCTTACAGATCTTCCAGAATCTCGTTGATACGCTCGGCGCACTCCTGCAGCGTGGCCTCAACCGGCGCATTCTCACAGAAGATCAGGCCCAGGGACTTCATCCATTCGTTGGTGCAGCTGCTGTAGTAGGTGCGGCTGTCCTGCGGCAGGATGTTGTCAACGCCTGCGAACATCCCCTGATAGGCAGGGGTCTTTTCAATCAGCGCATCATAGGCCTCGCCCTGCATGGCAGAGTAACGGCCAGGCATATAGCCGGAAATTTCCGCCCAGAACAGGCTGGCTTCGCCGCTGGTGACCCAGTTGGCAAACAGGAAACCGGCATTTTTCTGGGCCTGAGATGCCTTCTTGGGAATGACCAGATGGTTGCCGGACAGCAGCGTATACGCCTTATCGCCCACAGCCGGGAAGCCGCTGATATCAAACTCGAACGCGCCGTTAATCTTATCGCGGTAGGTGGTAATCAGCGAGCAGGTATGCACCACGCCGAATACCTCCTGGTCCCAGAAATGCTGACGCATGTTCGTGGAAGCGCCCGAACCATAGGCCCAATAGCAGTAGCCCTTGTCAATCCATTCGCGGATCTGCTTGGTAATCTCGATGGACTTCTCATCAGCCACGCCGCTGGTGCCGTCTTCCTTGATAATTTCCACGCCGTAGTTGGTAAAGAAGGTTTCAAAGTACTGCGCACCCCAGCCCGCAAAGATCATCGCCCAGCGCGCAGTGGAACCGTCAGCGTTGAATTTGGTCGCCTTCTGCATGAAAGCGTCCATATCCTCCCACTTTTCAGGTAGGGTGATTCCCTCGTTCTGCGCCACGGTCTTGTTGTAGTAGATCACCTGTGTGGAGGCCAGGAAGGGCAGGGAGTACATGTGGCCGTCCTCCTTGCGGGTGGCGGTTTCACGATAGCCCTTTACAAAATCGTTCTTATCAACGCCGTAGGCTTCCAGATAGGGCTCCAGATCCGTGCATACGCCGGAATCGAAGTACTCGGCCAGATAGCCGACGTTTACCTGCGATACGGCAGGGACAGAATCGGCCGCGTGGGCGGCGATCAGGTTTTCAGCCAGCACAGTGCCGCTGCCGATGTAGCGCGGAATCACGGTAATCAGGGGATACTGCTCATGAAACTTCTCGCACAGCACGTTGATGTCCTCGGTATACTGATCCTCGTTGCTGTGCCACCATTCGATGGTGATCGGCTCGGTGACTGCGTAGGGGTTGTTCTCGGCCAGCGCGGCGCTCAGCGAGAGCGTCATCAGCAAGGCCAGGAGCAGCGCGGTAATCTTCTTCATGGGGTTCTCCTTTCTCTTTTTAGGGTAACAGATTGCAAAGCGTCGCCGCTTTAGGCACGGTTTTACTTCATGCTTGCCTTGGACAGGCCGGTCATGATGTACTTTTGCAGCACCAGGAACAGCACCACAATGGGAACGATCGCCAGCACGGCGGCAGCCATGATTTCGTTGTAGTTGGATACCTCCAGGCCCGCAAAGGTCTGACGGATGTAGTTGATGCCCACAGCCAGGGTTCGGCGGCTGTTGTTATTTGTCACCATCTTCGGCCAGAAATAGCTGTTCCAGCCATTGATGAAGGTGATAATGGACACCGTAATCAGCGTCGGCTTGCACATAGGGCACAAAACATAGAAGATCGTGCCGATGCGTCCCATGCCGTCCACCTTGCCGGCCTCCAGATAGCTGTTATCCACGCTCATGAAGGTCTGGCGAAGCATGAAGATAAAGTAGGCCGATACGAGGTTCGGTACAATCAGGCCAGGGAAGGAGTTGATCCAACCCAGCTTGGCCACCATGACGTAAATGGGCACGAACGTCACCTGAATGGGAATCATCAGCGCTCCCAACACCACCAGAAACAGTGTGTTTTTTCCCTTGAATTCGCCCTTGGAAAAGCCATAGGCAGCCAGGATGCCAATGCCCAGCTGGAAAACCATGATAAAGAATGTGCTGACAATAGTATTGAAGAAATACAGTCCGAAGGGCGCGCGTTTCAGCACGTTGGGGTAGGTATCGAAGAACCACTGCTCCGGCCACAGGGTGGGCGTGGGAGCCAGCAGCTCGTCGCTGGCCTTGAATGAGGAAATAATCATCCAATAAATCGGAAACAGCATCACGATGGACACCAGCGTTGCGCCAATGGTCTGCGCCGCATGGCTGACCCTGCGCATGGCAAGCTGACGGCGCACCGTCCGGTTGAGCACCGGGCTTACAAAGCGCATCAGCAGCAGGCCAATTACCGCAAAGCCCGCAATCAGCGCCGCGATTACCGCCAGCACAGCGCGGTTCTTGGCAAACCACCCCAGCGCCTCCGCGCGCTCGTAAGCGCCCATTTCAGCGGTAAAGCCCTTGGCGGTAATCCCATAGCTGATCTGTCCCCCCAACGCGCCCAGTCCAATTGCCAGGGCAATGGCCAGCAGCTTGATCAGCACGTCAAACCAGCCGTGCATCTGCATACGCCGCAGTTGGGAAGCAAAATCCATCTTTTTCATCTGTTTTTCCTCCCTTACTGGTCGTAATTGACGTTTTTGTTGGAATACTTCATTGTCAGCGTGGTAAAGGCCAGCAGCACAAGGAAGAAGACCAGCGATGCAGCTGCCGCGCGATCCACGCGGAAATCCTTGAACGAGAGGTTGTACACCCACTGCACCATCACCATCGTCGCGTCGTAGGGACCGCCGGAGGTCATCACGTCCACCGACTGGAACACCTTCATGGAGCTGATAAAGGTGGTCACCAGCAGGAACAGCGTGGTCGGCGCTAGCATCGGCAGGGTGATAAAGCGGAAGCAGTGCATCTTATCAGCGCCGTCGATGGAGGCTGCCTCATAATAATCCTGCGGAATGCCCTTCATCGCGGAAAGATAAATCATCATTGCGTAGCCCACCGTGCGCCAGAAGGTCAGCATCAGGATGCCCGCCAGCGCCGTGGAGGAATTGGCCAGCCAGTCCGGCCCGACAATGCCCAGCAGCCCCAGCGCCCAGTTGACAATGCCGTGCGGGCCGTTGAGCATCCACACAAAGATAATGGCGCTGGTGGAGGTGGCAATATACTTAGGCATGAATACCAGTGCACGCAAAGCGTTGAAATAGCGGGTCATCCGGTCAAAGAGCAGCGCCAGCAGCAGGCCGCCCGCCAGGGAGAAAAAAACCTCCCAGAAGGTGTAGCGCAGCGTAACCCACAGCGTGTTTTTCAGATACTTCCAGCCGGAGCCGGCGAAGAGCCATTTGTAGTTTTTAATGCCTACAAATTTGTATTCTTCCTTCATCAGGTTCCAGTTGGTAAAGCTGATGCGCACCAGATCCAGCAGCGGATAGTATACAAACAGCGCCAGGGCAATCAGCGCGGGCAGCACGCAGGTAAAATCGCGATAGCGCTCCCAGTGCTGACCCAGCAGCATGTATGCGTTCAGCAGCAGCAGCAAGCCAATGAGCATCACCACAACCGCAAACTTTACCGCGTAATAAGCCGCCGTATCGCCAAAGGAAAGGGGCTGGCCGGTGGAAAGGTACTCCGCGTATACGCTTTTCAGGCGGCTGTTGATGCTGGCAAAGGCCGGCAGCTGCAAATCGCCGATCAGGAAGCAGAACACGCCCAGCAGCAAAATCAGCGCGCCTGCCGCAAAGAGAACGGTGGAGAGCGTTTTTTGCTTTTTTTGAATGCGGACGGGGGGCAGCGGTCGGATTTCAGCGGCTTTCATGGGCACTCCTCCTTTGGCGTATCGCCGGGAACATCTTCGTCCTCTATCAGCGCTTTGCGCAGCGCATCCATGCTTGCATATTGGTATGGTGTCGGGGCTTGGCCTTGGCAAAAGCCCTCCGGGTCAAACAGCGCCCCCTGCATTCCTGCATTCAGCCCTGCCTGCACGTCCAACACACGATCGCCCACCATCACCGCCCTGCCGGGTTCCAGGCCATGCTTACTGATCATGTGCAGCAGCGCGTCCGGAGCCGGCTTGCGCGGAAAATGATCGTCCTTTGTAATAAAATCGCTGAAATACGGCTTCAGTCCATAATGCTCCAGCGCGTCGATGGAGGCGTGATCCCGATGCGAATACAGATAGTTTTTCCCGCCGTGCTCGCAGACGGCGCGCAGCGTCTCGCGCGTGCCGGGATAGGGCCGCATGGCCTCCAGTGTTTCTTCCTGCGGTGCGAAGGCATAATATGCATCCAGAATGTCCTGCGCCGCCGTGCCATAGCGCTGCTCCAGCTGCTTTGCGGCCCAGCCGAGAGAGTGCTTGGTCAGCCAGCGCAGCTCGTCAAAGGCAATCTCGATTCCGTTTTGCTGCGCCGCGCGGTGATACGCCCGTGCAACCGCATCATAAGTATCAAAAAGCGTACCATCATAATCCCATATAAAGTAGGAAAACTTCATATTCACTTCGCCTTTCCTGTGCGCATTTTTGCATCATTTATCATTTGTTCGCATTCATATTGGTCTGTCAAGACCAATTTCTGGCCAAAATATACCATGTGCTCTTGTTTTCTGTCAAATTCGATGTTACAATACATCCATAATTAAAACTTATGGAAGCAGGAGTGCATATGGATTTTAAGGATATCAGCTACATCATCGCCGTAGTAGAGCATCAAAGCATCTCCCAGGCTGCGCGCAGCCTGTATATCTCCCAGCCGGCGCTGAGTCAATCCATCCGCAAAACCGAGCTGGAGTTAGGCAAGCCGCTTTTTCACCGCATCGGTCGTGCCATGACGCCCACCGCCGCCTGCCAGATGATCGTAGCCAGCGGGCGAAAGCTTCTGCTGGAGCGCGAGATGCTGCTCAATACCGTAGCCCATTTGCAGGACGAGCCGCATGAGGTGCTTCGCCTGGGCATGTCCTCCTTTTACTGCCGTCACCTGCTGCCCGGCATTCTGCAGCATTTCCAGCAGCATTTTCCCAATGTGCAGCTGGACGTGGCTGAGGTCAAATCCTACGAGCTGGAGCGCCGCGTGGCCGACGGCCAGTTGGATTTCTGCGTGCTTCCCGTATACCCCATGCATCCCGAGCTGGAATACACGCCCGTCGGTGTTGAAAACATTTATTTATGCATGCACCGCAGCCATCCCCTCAATCAGCTGGCCGAGCCCAACCATACCATCAATATCCAATACACGCGTGAAGAAGGCTTTGTGCTGCAGAACAGCGTCGCCAAGGCGCACTCCCTGCAGGAGCGCTTATTTGCTTACGCAGGCTTCAAACCCCATATCATTTACGAATCCAGCACCTGGGAGGTCGCCATCGCCTTTGTAATCAGCGGCATCGGCATCAGCCTGCTGCCTGATTTCATGCTGGGCGATCAGCCCGAGGAGGAGCGGCCCTGCTATTACCGTATCCAGAACATTGACACCACGCGGCCCTTCGGCCTGGGATATCGTCACGGCGCGGTGCTTTCCCCGGCCGCAGAGGAGCTGGTAAAGGTAATCCGCAGCGAGTTCTCCCGCCTGCAGTCCCGCGTTCCCGCCGTATAGCCACAAAATACAAAACAAAAACCAAATCCATCGGTAAACGCCTTGTGCAGGGGCTGTCAGATGTGATAAACTGACTGAAAATACGTAAGCGGGGAGTATCACAATGAAGAAGCGATTGAACGGAAGGGAAACGCTGCTGATCGCCACGATGCTGTTCGGCATGTTTTTTGGCGCGGGGAATCTGATTTTCCCGGTTTATATGGGTCAGCTGGCGGGCCGCAACATCTGGAAGGCCATCGCTGGCTTTATCATCACGGGCGTTAGCATGCCGCTGCTGGGTGTAGCGGCCATCGGCGTCAGCCGCAGCAACGGCCTGTTTGAGCTCAGCTCCAAGGTCAGCCGCCCCTATGGCTACTTTTTCACCTGCGCGCTGTACCTGTCCATCGGCCCCTTCTTCGCCATCCCGCGCTGCGCGACGGTGCCCTTCACCGTGGCGGTATCCGGCCTGCTGCCCGCCGAGGAGCAGGGGCTGGCGCTGGCGGTTTTCTCGCTGATCTTCTTTGCGCTGGTGCTGGGCTTCTCGCTCAATCCGGGCAAAATTCTCACCTACGTCGGCAAGGTGCTGACCCCCGTTTTTCTGGTCTTCCTGGCGATCCTGGTGGTCATGGCGCTGGTCCATCCCGTGGTGGATGTGGCCGCGGTAGAGCCGCAGGGCAACTATGTAGCCAAATCCTTCTTCACCGGCTTTCTTGAGGGCTATAACACCATGGATATGCTGGCCAGCCTGGCCTTCGGCATCGTGGTGATCAACGTGCTGCGCTCACTGGGCGTAAACGAGCCGCAGGATATCGCGCGCTCCACCGCCAAAGCGGGCTTTTTCAGCTGCCTGATCATGGCGGTGATCTATGTGTTTGTCACCCTGATGGGCGCGCAAAGCAGCGGCATGGGCGTTGCCTGCGCCAATGGCGGCGAGGTGCTCTCGGTGGTTGCCAGCCACTATTTCGGCCGCGCGGGCGCGCTGATTCTGGCCGCGACGGTCACGCTGGCGTGCCTCAAAACCTCGGTCGGTCTGGTTACCAGCTGCGCGGAAACCTTTGTAGCGCTATTCCCCAAGGGCCCGCGTTATCGCGTATGGGCGGTCATTTTCAGCGTTTTGTCCTTCCTGGTAGCCAATCTGGGCCTGAACGCGATCATCGATTATTCCCTGCCGGTGCTGATGCTGCTGTATCCGCTGGCCATCACGCTGGGGCTGCTGGGTTTGCTGGGCGGCATCTTCCAGCATGACCGCGCCATTTATGCTTCCGTCACCTTCTTCACACTCATCGCCGCGCTGTTTGACTTCTTCAAGGCGCTGCCCAAGCCTGTCATTGGCAAGCTGCACCTGCAGGGCGCGATCGACTTTGCCGAGAAGGCGCTGCCCTTCTTTGACCTGAGCGTGGGCTGGCTGTGTCCCGCCATCGTGGGTCTGGCCGTGGGCGTATGCATCCGGCTGATCCGCCGCAAGCATGCAGCCGCCAAGGTGAACGCATGAACAACACAATAAAAGAAGACGCGCTGCAAATCATGCGCGCCGCCTTTGATACGGTGCTGCCTGACGCGGCCGTGCGCCGGACGCTCAGCGGTCGGCAGTTTGATCATCCCGTCACGCTGTTTGCCATCGGCAAGGCAGGCTGGCGCATGGCGCGCGCAGCCTATGATGCGCTGGGCGCATCTCAGGTACGGCAGGGCGTTGTCATCACCAAGTATCAGCACAGCGAAGGCTCCATCGGCAATTTGGAAATTTACGAGGCCGCGCACCCTGTTCCCGATGAAAACGGCGTAGCCGCCGCGCGCCGCGCCATGGACATGGCGCAGTCTCTAACCTCTGCGGACACAGCCATCCTGCTGATTTCCGGCGGCGGCTCGGCGCTGTTTGAGTGCCCCTATGCAGGCGTTACCCTGTCCGATATTGCCGATATTACCCGTCAGCTATTGGCCTGCGGCGCAGATATCAGCGAAATCAACTGCCTGCGCAAGCGGCTTTCGGCCGTCAAGGGCGGACGCTTTGCCCAGCTTTTGTCCCCGGCAAAGCTGTTCACCATTGTGCTCAGCGACGTGCTGGGGGATCCGGTGGATGTAATCGCCTCCGGCCCCGCGCATCCTGATCAAAGCACCTGCGCCCAGGCACAGGAAATTGTGCAGAAATACCGCCTGCTTCTTTCCCCTGCCGCCCAGGAAGCGCTGCATATCGAAACGCCCAAAGCACTCTCAGGCGTGGAAACGGTGATCGCCGGCAACGTACGCCTGCTATGCGAAGCCGCGGCGCGCGAGGCGCAGTGCCTTGGCTATACCGCTGAAATCATGGATACCGCGCTATCCTGCGAGGCACGTGAAGCAGGCGCCATGATTGCCGCGCATGCCGTCACAACACAGGCCCCCTGCGCAATGATCTGGGGCGGCGAAACGATTGTGCATCTGCACGGTCACGGCAAGGGTGGCCGCAATCAGGAGGTCGCTCTGGGCGCTGCGCAAACGTTGGCCGGGCAGGCAAATGCCTGCGTGCTGGCGGCAGGTTCAGACGGCACGGACGGCCCCACCGATGCGGCCGGCGGGCTGGTGGACGGCGCATTTTTTGCCCAGGCAGGCGCGCAAGCCATCGCTCAAAGCCTGGCGGATAACAACGCTTATCCCCTGCTCAAGCAGCACGACGCGCTGCTTATCACCGGCCCCACGGGCACCAATGTAAACGATCTGTATATGCTGCTCAAACGTTGACGAGGCGAGCGCAAAGCCCCCTCGTTTTTTATTTGCACGCCTCTTGCCTCGCAATGCCAAGTATGTTACAATGCAATTGTAGATCATATTTCTACAAATAATTTGCTTTTCATGTTATTCGTTTCCATTTTGTGACCGCAGGAGGAGATCATGAAGCTGCTCTCGCATTATCGCTCCGCTGCCAACCGGCATTTTTCCAACTGGCACGAGTATGATATCAACGAAAACATGATCTATTCCCACCGCAGCACACAATATAACCGCGAAACCTATCCGGTCGGCCTGCATTTTCATGATTACTATGAATTGCTGATCGTGGAGGGCGGCGATGTGCGCTATATCTGCGAAAGCGCGTCCTATTTGCCCCGCTATGGCGATGTGATCCTGATTCCCCCAGGCAAGCTGCACATGTCTATGATCAACGCCGAAAGCACCACCTATTCGCGCTGCGTGTTCTATCTGTATGATAACGCCTTTGACGCCATTGGCTGTTCTTCGCTGTTGCAGTTTCTGCACCGGCATGAGAGCAGTGGACAGTTTTTCACCTCGCTCAAGCCGCGCCGTATGGAGGAGCTAACCGCCCTGCTGGCGCGCCTGGATACGGCGCTTGAAAAGGAACAGCCCGAGGATCATGCCCTGGCGCTGGGGCTGATCCTGCAAATTTTCTACCTGCTCAACAAGCCTGCAGATGAAAGCACCCATCACGAGGAGTACTTCCCCCAGAACGTGCTGGATATTCAGCATTATCTGGACACGCACTTTGCCGAGGTGTCCACGGTGGCCGAGGTGGCGGAGCACTTCTTTTACAGCCGGGAATACGTATCCCGCCTGTTCAAAAAATACCTCAATACCACCGTGGCCAACTATGTGTTGCAGCGCCGCATCGTATATAGCCAGCGCCTGATTGAAACCGATATGCCCCTGCTGGATGTATGCTATCAGGCGGGGTTTGGCAGCACATCCTCATTTATCCGCGCATTCCAAAGCGTCACGGGCATGACGCCGTCCAAATACCGCCACGCGCACCATGAGCGGCTAAAGCCCTCCGGCGGCTGACAAATCATTCTGCTTCAAGCACAGCCGCCATGCCGCGGCTATATTTTCAATGATCTTATTTATTCACGGAGGATGAACATGATTCAGTTTGGAACCGGCGGATGGCGTGCCAGAATCGGCGAGGATTTTACCTGTGATAACGTGCGCCGCGTAGGCGGCGCGGTATGCGCGTGGCTAAAGGAAAACGGCCGCACGGACCGGCCGGTCATTATCGGTTACGACCGGCGTTTTCTCTCCTGCGAAGCGGCCAAATGGCTGGCGGAGGTATTTTGCGCGCAGGGGTTTCAGGTGCTTTTTCTGCACCGCAGCGCGCCCACGCCCCTGCTGATGCATACGGTGCTCAAGCAGCACCTGCACTGCGCCTTGCAGGTAACAGCCAGCCATAACCCGGCCATTTACAACGGCATCAAGCTGATTGTGGAGGAAGGCCGCGACGCGCCGGTGGAAACCACACAGCGCATCGAGGCGCTGGCCAACGGCACGGCGCTGGATACGCGCTTTGTGCCTTTCGCCGTGGGCGAGGCCAACGGCAGCATCCAGTATGTCAAAAATCCCTTTAACGATTTTCTGGATGATATCCTGGCCCGCATCAATGGTCAGGCCATCCGTGATCGCGGGCTGCGCATCCTGTTTGACTCCATGCACGGCTCGGGCACCTACGCGCTGATGGTTATTCTGCATACCGTGCGCTGCACGGTGGATGTCATCCACACCGAGCGCGACGCCTACTTCGGCGGCATCGCCCCCGCGCCCAGCGAGCACAGCTTGGGCGAGCTGTCCGAAAAGGTGGTGGACGGCGGCTACGATCTGGGCATCGCCCTGGACGGCGATGGCGATCGCCTGGGCATCATCGACAGCAGCGGCCGCTATATTGCGGCCAATGAAATTCTGGTGATGCTGTACTACTATCTGCATGAATACAAAGGCTGGAAGGGCCCGGTGGTGCGCAACATGTCCACCACGCATATGCTGGACGCGGTGGCCAACGCCCTGGGCGAAACCTGCTATGAGGTACCGGTGGGCTTCAAGTGGATCTCCGCCAAGATCGACGAGGTGGACGCGGTGCTGGGCGGCGAATCCAGCGGCGGCCTGACCGTGCGCGGCCATATCCACGGCAAGGATTCAGCCTACGCCGCGGCGCTGTTTGTGGAGATGGTATCCGCCATGAACGCCTCCCCCGCCCGGATCATGGCCGATCTGACTGCGCGCTTCGGCGCGTTTGAAATGGCGGACAGCGATTTTTCCTACCCCGCCGAGCAAAAGCCCCAGCTGACGCACCTGCTGTTTGAGCAAAAGGCTCTGCCAGCCTTTGACCGCCCCGTGCGGCGCGTCAGTTATGAGGACGGCTGCAAGGTGTATTTTGAGGACGGCGGCTTTGTAGTGTGCCGCTTCTCGGGCACCGAGCCGCTGCTGCGCTTCTGCGCTGAGGCCGATACAAAGGAAAAGGCGCTGGCCAGCATCCAGGCCTTCAAGGACATGCTGAAGCTGTAAGCCGCCCCATGCAAAAACAGACCGGAGCCATGAACCGCTCCGGTCTGTTTTTTTGCATGAAATATTATTGTCTGAACATCCTGCGCCGCTTCCACTGGGCATACTGGATGCGAGCCATCTTATAGATATCCTCGCCGAAGAACAGCGCCACATTGACCAGCGAGGCAATGGCCGCGCAGCGGATCTGCGCCGGGCCTGCGATGATGGCAATCAGGAAGTACAGCAGGTCGATCGCCGCCAGCCACTTGGCCTTGACTGGGATGCAGAAGAACAGCATGAACTGCATATCGGGGTACAGCGCCGCAAAGGCGATGAACAGCGAATAGTACAGATACGTATTCAGGCCGATGCCGTAGCCGGTCAGCAGGTGAGCGATAAACGCGCCTGCGACATTGGCAAGCGCGCCGATGACATAGTAAATCAGGAAGCGTCGCGCACCCCAGCGGTTTTCCAGCGCCGTGCCGATCATGTAGTAGAAATACAGGCTCAGCGCCATCCAGAAGATGCTGCCCTGCTGAGGCACGAACAGCCACGTCACCAGCCGCCATATCTGCCCCTGCAGCACGGCGGGAATGTTCAGCGTCAGGTAGCTAATCAGGCTGACGCGCGCGGTATAGGCCGTGGTCATGCCCAGAAACAGATCCAGCAGGAACACGCCGCCCATGGCGAAAACAATATAGCGCATAATGGGCGGGATGTTGTATTTGTACAGCCTGCGCTCCAGGCGATTGAGCCAATTGTGCATAGGCACCTCCCAAGATAAAAAATGCTTTGCCTTTTCATTTCTATTATACCCGGTTTCTGATTTCGCGTCAATCATTGCCGCATGCGCATGCTTTGCGGCGTTTCTGCGCACAATAAGGCTGAAAAACATGCCGGAGGCGCAGCCATGGACAATCAACACCGCTCGTTTCCTCATCCGCTGATGCGGCTGCCGCGCGCAGGCGACCGGGAAATCCGTCAGAAGGATATCCGCGCGCTGCCGATTAGCCGGGAAAGGAAGTGCTGAGCAATGCAGCAAAGCTCCTCAAAACAGGATCGAATCGCACAATATAAGGCGCTGATCGCCCGTTTGACCCCCAAGAGCAAGGTAGGGCAGGGCGCGCTGCGCGCCTTCTGGGTAGGCGGCGCCATCTGCGTGCTGGGGCAGGTCATCAGCGATATCGGCACGCGCATGCTGGGCCTGACGCTGATGCAGGCCTCCAGCCTGACCAGCGTGACACTGGTGTTTTTGACCGCCCTGCTGACGGGCATCGGCGTGTTTGACGTGATCGCCAAATACGCGGGTGCGGGCACCGTGGTGCCCATTACCGGCTTTGCCAACGCCATGGTATCCCCCGCGATGGAGTTTCGTCCCGAGGGCTGGGTGCTGGGCACGGGCGCGCGGCTGTTCACCATTGCCGGGCCGGTGCTGGTATACGGCGTTTCGGCGTCGGTCATCGTGGGCATCGTCTACTATTTTATCTATCTGTGAGGCCCGGTATGCAGGCAGAAAATCGCATCGGTTATCAAACCATTGAATACAAAACCAGGCCCTGGATCATGGCCTCGGCCTGCGCGGTCGGCCCGCGCGAAGGGCAGGGGCCGCTGGGCGACTGCTTTGATCTGGTGGCGCAGGACGCGGCCTTTGGGCAGGACAGCTACGAGCAGGCCGAGGCCGCGCTGCTGCGCGAAGCCTGCCGGCTGTGCCTGGCCAAGGCAAACATCGGTGAAAAAGGCGTGCAGGCCATGGTGGGCGGCGATCTGTTGAACCAGATCATGCCCTCCGCCCTGGCGGCGCGGGAATTGAAATTTCCCTTTCTCGGCCTGTACGGCGCGTGCAGCACCATGTCCGAAGGGCTGATCACGGGCGGCATGATGTGCGACGGCGGCTACGCTTCGCCCGTACTATGCACAGCCAGCAGCCATTATGCCACGGCGGAGCGGCAGTACCGCTACCCGCTGGAATACGGCAATCAGCGCTCGCCCGCATCGCAGTGGACGGTCACGGGCGGCGGTGCAGTGCTGCTTAGCCTACCCGAAGCCCTGCCTGGCACGCCCATGGCGCGGCTGGCGCGCGGATGCATCGGCCGGGTGGTGGATCTGGGGGTAACGGACAACAACAACATGGGCGCAGCCATGGCTCCGGCTGCTGCGGCCACCCTATGCGCCTATATGGACGATACAGGCGATACACCCGAACAGTTTGACCGCATCATCACGGGCGATCTGGGCATGGTGGGCAGTGATCTTCTGCTGGCCTGGTGCGAAAAGATGGGCCATCCCCTGCCGCGCGGGTGCATGATGGACTGCGGGCTGACCATTTATGATCCCTCACAGGACAGCCACGCGGGCGGCTCGGGCTGCGGATGCTCGGCCACCGTGCTCAGCGCCTATATTCTGCCCCGCATTCAGCGCGGCGAGTGGAAGCGCGTGCTGTTCATGGCCACAGGCGCGCTGCTCAGCCCCACCACTACGCAGCAGGGCGAGAGCATTCCGGGCGTTGCGCACGCGGTAATCATCGAGGGGGTGGGCGCATGCTGACTATGCTGCTGATGTACATCAAGGCCTTCGCCGTGGGCGGACTGTTCTGCCTGATCGGCGAAATCCTGATTCTGAAAACCAAGCTCACGCCCGCGCGCATCCTGGTGTGCTATATCACGGCGGGCGTTATCCTCAGCGCCATCGGGCTGTACGGCCCCATCGCGCAGTTTGCGGGGGCAGGAGCTACGGTGCCCCTGACGGGCTTTGGCCACGCGCTGGCGCAGGGAGCCATCCGCGCCGTGCAGGAAACCGGGCTGTTGGGCGCCTTCACCGGCGGGCTGACAGCCACTGCGGGCGGCATCGCTGCGGCTATCTTCTTTGGCTTTCTGGCCGCGCTGTGCTTTAAACCCAAGCCCAAAACCTAATAGAAAACGTCCGGCCAAAGCTGTGCTTTCGCCGGACGCATTTTATGCGGATTATTCGTACCTGCGGTTGTCAATCACGCGCTTGGCCTTGCCCTCGCTGCGCGCAAGCGAACCGGCCGGGCATAGCTTGACCGTGGCGTGCACCAGGCAGGAGGCGGACAATTGCGCGGCCACATAGGCGGACAGCGCTTCCACATCGCGCACGGTGTCGCTCATGCGGGCAGGATCCAGTTCGACCATTACCGTCAGCGTGTCCAGCGCGCCGCGGCGATCCACAATGATCTGATAATTGGCGGTAATGCCCTCGATCTGCAGCAGCGTCTGCTCGATCTGCGAGGGGAACACATTGACCCCACGGATGATGAGCATATCGTCGTTGCGGCCCGTGATGCGGCGCAGCCGCGCATGCGTACATCCGCACGGGCAGGGCGCATGGGTCAGGCAGGTGATATCGTGCGTACGATACCGCAGCAGCGGCATGCCGCGCTTGACCAGGGTGGTAATCACCAATTCTCCGGCTTCTCCCTCCGGCGCGGCCTGCTGCTTTTCATCCAGAATCTCCGGCAGGAAGGCATCCTCCCAGATATGCAGGCCCTGCTTGGCCTCGCACTCCATGGCCACGCCGGGACCCATCATTTCGGTCAGTCCGTAAATATCATGCGCCTGGATATGCAGCATCTTTTCAATGCGTGTGCGCATGCTTTCGCTCCACGGCTCCGCGCCGAAAACGCCTGTTTTCAGCTGCATTCGGCTGATATCTACGCCCTTTTCCTGCATAGCTTCGGCCAGGTTGATCGCATAGGAGGGCGTACAGCACAGAGCCGTCGCGCCAAAATCCTCCATCAGCGTCAGCTGGCGCTGGGTGTTGCCGCCGCTGGCAGGCACCACCGCCGCGCCCAGACGCTCCGCGCCGTAGTGCACGCCCATGCCGCCGGTAAACAGGCCGTAGCCATAGGCAATGTGCACCACTGACGTATCGTCAATGCCCGCCAACGCCAGCGAACGCGCGGTCAGCTCCGTCCAGTTATCCAGATCCTCGCGCGTATAAGCCGCCACCGTGGGCTTGCCCGTGGTGCCGGAGGAGGCGTGCATGCGCACGATCTCACGGCGCGAAACGGCCAGCAAGCCGAAGGGATAATGATCGCGCAGATCGCTTTTTTCGGTAAAGGGCAGCAGGTCGATATCCTCCGCCGTGCGGATATCCTGCGGCTTTACGCCGCGCTCATCCATCTTGCGGCGATAGAAAGGCACGTTGTCATACACATGCCGCACCAGCGCGCGCAGGCGCTGGCTTTGAAGCTGATGGATTTCATCCCGCGACAGCCGCTGGGCGGCCAGAATTTGCTGATCGATCATTTCTGAATTTACGCTTTCTCGTTTTTTGCGATATTCTGATACGCCGCGCGCCCGGCCCGGAACGCCGCCAGATTAACCGCCAGTGTGGCGGGCTTTACGCAGGCGGCGACGGCCTCCTCATATGCCTCGGCCGGCCAGGGAAGCAGCTGGGACAATACGCCCAGCAGCACAATATTGACCGCGCGCACGCTGCCGCAGCGCTCGGCCAGCTCCTGCGCGTCCAGCGCGTAGAGCGGATGCCCGTCGATTGTCTGCTCGGGATAGGCCGCCTTGCCCATAATCACAGGCATGGGCAGCATGCGATGGGTATTGGCAATCATCGCGCCGCCCTGCCGCAGATAAAACTCCGAGCGCAGCGCCTCCAGCCATTCAAAGGCGATCACCATATCAGCCTCGCCCGGCGTAACCAGCGGGGAAGCCACGTTTTCGCCAATACGAACATGGGTGATCACGCTGCCGCCGCGCTGGCTCATGCCGTGCACCTCGCTGACCTTCACATCGTCGCCCATTTTCAGCGCCAGATAGCCCAGGATTTTGCTGGTCAGCAGGATGCCCTGTCCGCCCACGCCTACGATGATAATATTGGCCTTCATTGCTTTTCACCTCCGCCCGTAATGCACCCAAAGGCGCACATCTGCTTGCACAGCCCGCAGCCGTTGCACAGCGCGGCGTTTACACGCACAGCGCCGTCCGCGCCGCGCTCCAGGGCAGGGCAGCCCAGGCGCAGGCAGGCGCCGCAGCGATGGCAATCCGCAATCGTGCAGGGCTGCTTGGGCCGCTTATCCAGCAGCGCGCAGGGATAGCGCGCAATGATCACAGATACGCCGTCGCGCTGCGTTTCCTCGCGCAGAGCCTGCTCCATGTCCTTCATCTGCATGGGGTTAACCACGCGCACATGCGCCCCCACTGCCTCGCATACCGCCTCCAGATTGAGCTGCGGTGCCGGGTTGCCATGGATATCAAAGCCGGTTGCGGGGTTTTGCTGATGGCCGGTCATGCCGGTGATGCGGTTATCCAGGATGATTACATTGATATTGGAGCGGTCATACACCGCGTTGATCAGCCCCGTAATGCCGCTGTGGATAAAGGTGCTGTCGCCCAGCACCGCCACGCTGCGGCGGGAAAAATCGCGGCCATGCGCCTTTTCCGCGCCAATGGCCATGCCGATGGACGCGCCCATGCACAGCGTCGCATCCATGCTTTCAATGGGCGGCAGGGCGCACAGGGTGTAGCAGCCGATATCGCCAAACACCGTCAGCCCCAGCTTTTTGATGGCAAAGAAAGTTGCTCTGTGCGGGCAGCCCGGGCACAGCACCGGCGGGCGCGCGGGCAGCGCGGGCTCCTGCGGCGCTTTATCCGCGCCGAAGGCCTCGCGGATGCGCTGCACGCTCAGCTCTCCCTGACGGCCCGTGTAGCATTTGCCCGTTACGGCAATGCCCATGGCGGCGATCTCCTGCTCAAAGATGCCCTCCAGCTCCTCGATCACCACCAGTTTGTCCACCCTGGCGGCAAAATCACGCACGGCGGCGCGATCCATGGGATAGCTCAATCCCAGCTTCAGAATGCTGGCTTCTGGCAGCGCCTCGCGTACATATTGATACACCACACCCGCGCACACCACGCCCAGCGCCGTGCCGCGCATTTCCACGCGGTTGAGGCCCAGGCATGCGGCCTCGTCCTCCATGCGCTGCTCGCGCGCTTCCACCACCAGATGACGCTTGCGGGCCATGCCGGGCATCATCACATATTTCATAAAGTCTTTTTTGTATTCGCGCACAGGCAGCTCTGCGCGCTCGCCTATTTCCACCGGGGAGCGCTGATGCGCCAGGCGCGTGGTCAGGCGCAGAAAAACGGGCGTATCGTAGCGCTCGCTCAGTTCAAAAGCGCGCTGAATATAATCATGGCATTCCTGGCTGTCGGCAGGCTCCAGCATGGGAATGTGCGCCGCGCGGGCGATCATGCGGCTGTCCTGTTCATTCTGGCTGGAATGCATATAGGGATCGTCCGCCGCCACGATCACCATCCCCGCGTTCACGCCCGTATAGGCCGCGGTATACAGGGGATCGGCCGCCACATTGACGCCCACATGCTTCATGCAGCTCATGGCGCGCGCGCCCGTCATGGCCGCGCCGAAGGCCGTTTCCACAGCCACCTTTTCGTTGGGGGCCCATTCGCAGTCGATTTCGGGATAAGCAGCGCAGAACTCCGTAATCTCCGTGCTTGGCGTGCCCGGATAGCTGGATACCACCCGCACGCCGGCCTCATACGCGCCGCGCGCAACGGCCTCGTTGCCCAGCATCAGCTTTTTCATCGGTAACAGCTCCTCTCCGATCCACAGGATATAATTGATAGTATAGCAGAGGCGATGCTGAAAAGGAAGCACTATTTTTGTTCATTATTTTTCCGTTTTTTTCTTTATTTTTTCTATGCAATCAAGGCAAAAATATGATATACTGTGCGCGTATGATCCGACGAACAGGAGGAATTTACAAATGGAAGATTGCAAAATGTGCATGGTACCCCAGATTCAGCTGGATGTAAACCATATGATGTCCGCCACCCTGGGCGAGCGCGGCATCAGCGAGCAGGAAGTCGCTGCCCTGCGCGACGCGGCCGAAAAGGCCTATGAAAACGTCCGCGCGCATCGCGGCCAGGGCTGGCTGGGCTGGACCGAGCTTCCCTATAATCAGGAAGCCGTGATTGCCGATATCGAAAAGACCGCCGCCGAGGTGCGCAAGCAGTTTGACACCTTTGTGGTGCTGGGCATTGGCGGCAGCGCGCTGGGCCCCATCGCCGTGCAGCAGGCACTGAACCACCTGCACTATAACGAGCTGCCCGCCGAAAAGCGCGGCGGCCCCCGCTTCTATGTAGAGGACAACATCGACCCCGAGCGCATGGCCGCGCTGTTTGACGTAATCGACGTAAAGACCACCTGCTTCAACGTCATCACCAAGTCCGGCGGCACCGCCGAAACCATGAGCCAGTACCTGATCTTCACCGACGCGCTGAAAAAGGCCGTGGGAGACGACTGGGCCAAGCATATCATCACCACCACCGGCGCGGATCGCGGCAACCTGATCAAGCTGACCCGCGAAAACGGCTTTAAGCACTTCATCGTGCCCGACGGCGTGGGCGGCCGCTACAGCGAAATGTGCCCCGTAGGCCTGTTCCCCGCGGCGGTATGCGGCATCGATATCCGCGCCATGCTCAAAGGCGCGGCGTGCATGGACAAGCGCTGCCAGAGCGGCGACGTGTGGCAGAACCCCGCGCTGATGGAGGCCGTGCTGCAATACATCGCCACCGAGCGCGGCATGAACGTGCAGGCCGTCATGCCCTATGCCGACAGCCTGAAATACATGGCCGACTGGTTCTGCCAGCTGTGGGCCGAAAGCCTGGGCAAGAACGTGACCCGCGACGGCAAGCCCTGCAACGTGGGTCAGACCCCCACCAAGGCGCTGGGCGTAACCGATCAGCACAGCCAGCTGCAGCTCTACACCGAGGGCCCCTATGATAAGGTGATCACCCTGATCAAGGTGGGCGCTTTCCGCAGCACGGTGGAAATCCCCCATGGCTGCGAGGAGTTCCACGATGTGGCCTTCCTGGGCGGCAAGACGCTCAACCAGCTCATCGAGGCCGAGCGCCAGGGCACCGAGTACGCGCTGCTCAAGGCCGGCCGCATGAGCCAGACCATCACCCTGCCCTGCATCAACGCGGGCACCATCGGCCAGCTGATGTACTTCTTCGAGCTGACCACCGCCTACGAGGGCGAGCTGCTCAACATCGACGCCTTCAACCAGCCGGGCGTGGAGGAAAGCAAGGTCGCCTCCTACGCGGTGCTGGGCAACGAGGCCGAAAAGTACCGCGCCAAGCAGGAGGAAATGGCCAAGCGTCCCGCGCTGAGCGACAAATACATCTTCTGATTTTCCAGCAAGCGCAGCGTCCGGAGCCTTCGCCCCGGGCGCTGTTTGTTCTATTTTTCACGGAGGATTGCAATGGAACCCATCTGGGATGAGCTGTATCGCGCTGCCCTCGCCGCGCTCAAGCCCCGGCAGGTATCGCGCTTCATCGAGGCCGGCGGCGTGGCGGCGGCCATCGAATCGGCCAGCGGCAAAATCTACACCGGCGTATGCGTGGACTCCGCCTGCACGCTGGGCGTCTGCGCCGAGCGAAACGCCATTTTTCATATGATTACCGAGGGTGAGAACGCCATCCGCCGTGTGATCGCCGTCGGCCAGGATGGCAATGCCATACCCCCCTGCGGCGCGTGCCGGGAGCTGATGTCCCAACTGATGCCGGAGGATTACAAGGGCGTGGAGGTCATGCTGGACTACGAAAGCAACCGGATCGTAACGCTGGGCCAGCTTGCGCCCGAATGGTGGATCTGAGCTGGCTGCGAGGGCAGTTCCATGATCCTGATTATGCCCGGGAAAGAGAAGCTTCTTTATCGTTTCGCGATGTGTTTTGATTGTGTAAATCGGAATTTTATATTTGCGGAGGTGAAATATGAATTTTAGAAAAACTAAAAAATCAGGAACAATTTCATTGTTAGCAATATTTGGAATATGCCTTATTTTTATTATATTAAGATGGCTCAATACCTTTAATAATGATATTTTTGTCATAACAAGAGAAATTAATTCGCATATAACTAATTTTACTATAAGTATGATGTTATGTACTTTAGCTGGATATTTGTTATTATCTACAAATGGTAAATATAAATCGGTTATTATATTTGGGATTTTAGTTATTATTGCTAACATAATTTATGAAACAATTCTTCCCATACTCAATACAGTAGATTTTATTGATGCTGTATATGGCATAGTAGCGGTTGTATTAAGTTTTATATATTTATATTTTTTAGATAAAAAAGGGTTTGAAGAAGAATAATAATTCCAGTTTATCGTGCTATCTTCCCACCGCAATCAAAGCGCCCTCCGTATGCAGCAGGTCATACGGAGGGGCTTTTTCCCATATCTGTTACAGCAGAATGCAGATCATCCCGCCGTCGCCCTCGTTCAGGATCCTGGTCAGCGCGGCGCGCACCTTTTCCTGCGCGTCGGGCGGCATGCGTTGCAGCTTACCCGCCAGGCCCTCACTGATCAGGCTTTCCAGGCTGCGGCCAAAGAAATTGGTTTGCAGCAGCGCCTGGGGATCCTGCTCATAGGTATCGCGCAGACTGGCGGCAAATTCGTCCGTCTGCTCCTGCGTGCCCAGCACGGGCGACACCTCGGCCTCGATATCCGAGCGGATCAGATGCAGCGCCGGAGCCTTGGCGCGCAGGCGGACGCCGTAGCGCCCCGCCTGGCGGCTGACCTCGGGCTCGTAGAGCGTCACATCGCTCATCGCCGGCGCAACCAGCCCATAGCCGGTATCCACCGCCTCGCGCAGCGCGTCGGCCACACGGTCGTATTCCTTCTTGGCGCTGACCAGTTCCTTGAGCAGGCGCAGCAGATGCCCGTCGCTTTCGATCTCCGCCCCGCACTGCTCGCTGAGAATTTGATTGAATAACCCGTTTTTCAGCGGCAGACTGAAACGCGCGCTGCCCTCGCCGTATTCCAACTGATCCAGCTGCGGCGCATCGGCATATTCTGAGGCGGCGAACGCGCGCTGCGCCTTTTCCGCATCGCGCATGCGCACGATCTGCGCGCCTGCCTCGCGTACAAGGCTGACAATATGCTGCGTCAGCCAGTGCTGATCGTCCAGCGCCGATACCCACTCGGGCAGGGTAAAGCGCATCTCACGCAGCGGGAAGGCCGACAGCAGATCGCGCATCACACCCTGCACATCCTCGGCCGTCATCTCCTTGGCGGACAGCAGCGTCACGGGCGCATCGTATTTTTCGCTCATGGCGGCCTGCAGTTCTTTTGCCTGCTTGGATTCGGGCTGGGCAGAATTGAGCACCACGGCAAAGGGCTTACCCAGGGTTTTCAGCTCCCGGATCACCTGCTCCTCGGCGGGCACATACGCCTCGCGCGGCAGCTCCGCCACCGTGCCGTCAGTGGTCACCACCACGCCCACGGTGGCGTGATCGGTCATCACCTTGCGCGTGCCCAGCTGCGCAGCCTCCTCAAAGGGCATATCCTGCTGCGACCAGGGGGTAGACACCATGCGCGCGTCGCCGCCCTCCTGCGTGCCCAGCGCCCCGCGCACCAGATACCCCACCGAATCCACCATGCGCACCCGGGCGGAGGCATGGTCGGGCAGCTGCACGGTGGCCGCGCCGTCGGAGGGCACAAATTTGGGCTGGGTGGTCATGATGGTCTTGCCCGAGCCGCTCTGGGGCAGCTCATCCACAATACGCTCCCGCCTGGGGCCGGGCGGCACCAGCGGCAGCACCAGTTGCTGCATAAAATTGCTGATAAACGTGCTTTTCCCCGCGCGCACGGGGCCAACCACGCCGATATAGAGTTCGCCCTGCGTGCGCTCGGCAATATCGCGGTAAAGGGGCGATGCGCCCCGCGTCGCCGTCTGTGCCATGTTTCATCCTCCCTTTGTCTCATCGCTATGGCAGGATATGCGCAAGCCCGCGCCCGCATGCCAAATAAATAGGCTCCCGAAGGAGCCTTTTGAATGTCATTATTTACTTTTTCAGCGTCAGCTGGATGGGTTGCTGCCCACCGGCAAAGCTCATCCCAATGCGCTCGGGGATTTTTTCCGTGCCGATCATCTGCTTTACCTCCACCTGGGGCCAATGATCCAGATTGCTGATGCCGCCGCTCAGGTTCATGCCTGTCGGGTACTCGCTGCCGTCAGGCTGTACAAACCGCACTTCACGCAGCCGCTCATAGGCTTTCTCCTCCGTCGCGCCCGCCTGGGCGGCAAACACGGCGATCAGATGCACGCCGCTGGGCGTTAATTGCGCCTGCACGCTTTCCAGCGTAAAATTGCCCTGCGTCTGTGCCTCGGCAGGAACGGCATATTCCCGCGCGTCAAGCGTCGGCTGCACGGCGATGCTGAGCGGCTCATACGCCTTCCACTCGTTCATCGGATGCTCCGGATCGTCCAGATTCTCCCTTTCAACCCGCAGCCAAACCTGGCAGACAAGCTGTGCCGCGTCCGCCGTACCGTTCAGCTGCTGCAGCGAAAAGTAAGACAGGCTGCCGTCTTCATTAAACAGCGGATCGGCAAACGCCTCGCCGCCGCAAAGCGCCTCGGGCGCCTCCAGCATCGCCGTCACGCTGTATAGCGGCACATTCAGCTGCCTGGCGGCCTCCGCCCAGGTCATGCCGGGATCCACCCCCAGCCGCGCAGCGACCGCAGCGCTGTTGTCGCCGTATGCGCTGATGGGGTCAAAGGGCGCATCCGCCGTGATGATGCCCGTTACACCCTCGGCCAGATGGGCCTCGGTGGTAATCATGGCAAGATGCGCATCGCTGTAGCGCTCGCGCACGGTAAATACGACATCGCCCAGCCGGAAGCTTTCCGGCTGGCTTGCAGCCATGATCTCCTGCGCCGTCTGAGGCACGGCGACATTATGGTAGAGCTTAAAGAAGTCGTTCCAGCCCAGGATGCTGCCTGCGGCGACCGCCGCCGCCATAGCCGCCAGGATGATGCAGGCGGCAATGGCAATCGTTCTCAATGCTGCACGTTTCACAGTTCTTTCCTCCTTTACGGAGCGCGCGGCCTTCATCAGCGCGTTATAGCAGCCGTCCGGCATGGGCTCAAAGGCATTTCGCAATTTCAAGGGATCCGTTTCGCGCTTCATTCCGCGTTCAGCTCCTTTCTCAGTTGTCCCCTGCCCCGATGGATGCGTCCGCGAAGGGTGCTCAGCGGAATGCGCAGCGCCGCCGCGGCCTCCTCATAGCTCATTCCCTCCGAATAGCACAGCACAAGCGGCAGCCGCAGCTTTTCCGGCAGCGCCTCCAGCGCCAGCGTCAGGGCAGGATCAGAGGAAGCGGCCGCCGCGCGCTCGGCAACCTCATCCAGGGGAATCACACGCCGGCGTTTTCGCTGCGTGTCGTAACACGCATTGATCAGAATGCGGGTAATCCAGGTGCGAAAATACGCTTCATTCCGCAAATGCCCGCGCTTCTCCCAGGCCTTGAGCGCCGCTTCCTGCAGCGCGTCCTCGCAATCGGCGTTGTTCCGCAGGATCGACCAGGCTACCCGGTACATCATGCCCGAGCAGGCTTCGATCTCCGCGATAAAGGAATCCCGATCCACAGCTTTCACCTCCCCTGCAACGTTACACCTGTTAGACGGGCAAGTAAAGGGCATCGTCACGCGCGGGAAAAATATTTTCGCTTTTCAGGATGGGGTGAGAATGCACAGCGGCCCGCAAGATGGTATATTGATTTGATTGACAGGAACGGCGCCAAAATAGTATCTTATACTTACGATGCTTGGGGGAAACCGCTCAGCAAGACGGGTATACTTGCCAGCACGCTGGGTACAGTTCAGCCTTTCAGGTATTGTTGGTATAACCATTTGGAGACATGGGAAAAATTTCCGAATTGATGCCAGTGCCTCACGCGGTTTACACTACCATTATCGGAATGCAGTGGGCGGAATCTCAGCACATCGTACCGCAGGAATTTTTGAGGCTGTTGGTGGCATTGCCGGTATTGCAAGCTTGTTTGATTAAAAATTGAGAGAGGTGCACATCATGCTGTTACCCGGAATTGAATTTTGCTATGAAATTGAATCAGACTTTGATGAAACTGGGGATTTCCCGCTGATGTGCACCACGCTCCTGTTTGATCTGCTTGGCATTAAAAGCAACATACTTTTCCGAAATCAGTATGCACAAAGCAGTGACAATCCTGTGCTTAGAAGATATGCGGAAAAAAAGGAGAATGTCTATATCGAGTATTCGGCCTCACAATACTTGCTATGGATCAGAGAAGCTTTTCCAACAAACCTTGATATGCTTGAAATTCTCAAGCTGCAGGGAATGCAGCTTAGTTGTCTTGTGCCGATCTCTGAATCTCGTGTTCCATCAATCGAGCTTCTGCGGACGACTGAAACACGTGATTTGTTTTTGAATGGAGATTTCACTTTTGCCTGTGATATCACAGATGAAGATAGAAACCTGACATTATGGTTTAATCCGGAAATATTTAAGGAAGATGATATCCACTCGACACTTTTCCAATGGGAACAAAGAATTGTTCAGTACTACCATCCTGTCGCAATGAAGCGAAAGGCATTAAGCAAACAGTTTATACAATTGTCTTTCAATCGATCTGAAAAATCAAATAAATATTTATCATTTCTTAGGCGGAAGCGTTTCTGAACGCTCCGCCTGTTCTATGCCTTGCCGGAAGGGGCTTCGTGTACATATTATGAGTGTTACAAATTTTAATCATATCAGACAGATGGGCAGGCGGAGCTTCGATAAGAAGCTCCGCCTTTCTGTATCTAAAACAAAAAAGGATATGACAAGCAGTCCGCAGGATGACATATTGATTTGGTTGACAGCAATGGTGCCAAAATGGTATCCTATATTTATAATTCTAGGGGAGGACGATCAGCAAGACTGGTGCGTTTACGAATGCACTGGCTCCGATCCCCTTTTCAGGTTCTTTTACTGCTGCCTTGCTCCTGGCAATTCCATAAGGAGGATATTGCATGTTTTCCGAAGGTCAAGTTCAGGTAATGATCAGTGTTCCCGCAATGCGGAATAAGACTGCATATTGTCAAACGGTTCTTGACGAGCTCCGCCGTTTGATAGATATAAGCCAAGCCTCCACTCCTGCAGTAAGTGAAGAGTGGAGTATCTGGCCGCTTGTAAATCCGGAGTCATGCATGCGTGTGTATTCATATGCAAGCCCGAGCCTTGACGGCTGGCTGCAAGATAAGCCCAGCATGTGCAATGACTGCGCTTGTATTGAAGTAAACGTTGCCTATCAACTCAAGCTGAAAAAGCGCTTCATTACTGCATTTGCCAGAATATATGATTCGCGTCCAAAAGAAGAAATCGCATTTCCCGAGTTAGAAATCCGCATCAGCATTCCCCGTTCCCTGTGGAAGCAAATGAACCAGGACGCTTTTATCGAAGGCATTCAGGAAGCATGCTGTACCTTGGGAGCCACTTATGCTGCAATTGATCAGGAAAGGCTCTGTCCGACTGGCGTTGCGGATTCACTTTTTATGTACTTTTCTGCTGACAGCGATGACGATTCCCATTTTACGCGCTATATTCCAGCAGTATGTTGGGCCCAGTTTCTTCCGATTTCACGAATCAGCAATTATGAGTCTGTAATATCCTGCGACATTCCATATTGCAAGCTAAAGCCAATCCATTATGGTGATCAAGCCTATGTATGGATACAGCTTTCAAGCGATATCTGGAAGCCGGACATTGACGCTCGAATTGCATTTCGAAAGCATTTCAGTTCTTCTTTTCCTGCATTGGATTTTCAAAAGCTTGCCGAGTATCCAAGCGCGCCTCAATGCCAGGAAGAGATTTACTGGATGCCCCTCCTTGAAGACGAGCAGAAAAAGCTGAAGCTTTACAAGTAATTGGAGCGGCATTAAGTAAAGCATGCCTACTTCCAAATGGGTTTATAATTTGATGAAGGAAGGATCATCATGAATAGATTTGAAGGTCTAATGAATGCCCACCCCCGCAAACGCTATAAGAGCTTTGCAGCCACTGCTGCCGACACAGAAACTGTTTGGTTGGATTGTGACCCCACTCAACTTGTACCAACCGAGCCGTGCTCAATCTCTGTATGGCCGGAAGAAATGTTTGCTTCCGCAGTTTGCCCTGACAAGGCAATATATTCCATCGAAGTTCATGAATTCTGCGAACTGCTGATAGCAAACCCTAACAGATTGATCCGTATCTTTCCCAATGGCAAGGATCAGCAAGTAGATACTACTGCTGATGTGCTGCTTGCGGACATCAAAGAAGAACTGGATTTGGTGGAATAGTTTAGATTCTCAGCGTAGAATGAAATGCTTTGAGCGAATGATCATGCTTTTGTCTTCTTCTTCGATTGAATTCTGCAGACCAACCATGGCGGAGCTTTGAAAAAAGGCTCCGCCTTTCTGTATCTAAAACAAAAAAGGATATGACAAAATGCCCCCTTGCAATCGCGCGCATCTTGCGATATGATTTATTTGTGGTATTTTGCCGCTATGTATGATGGGAGGGAATCCGATGCGTATTGGCAGAAGCACCGATATGACCCAGGGCACGATCTGGAAGCAGCTGCTTTCCTTTGCCGCGCCCATGCTGCTGGGGCTGATCTTCCAGCAGATGTACAACACGGTGGACTCCATTGTGGTAGGCAACTATGTAAGCTCGCAGGCGCTGGCCGCCGTGGGCACCACCGGCCCGCTGATCAACACGCTGCTGGGCTTTTTCAACGGCTTTTCCACCGGCGCTACGGTGGTCATCGCCCGCGCCTACGGCGCGCGGGACCGCAAATCCGTGCACGATGCGGTGCACACCACCATCCTGACCACCTTCCTAATGGCCATCCTGTTTACGGGGCTTGGCATGTATCTGACGCCCTATCTGCTGCGCATGATGAAAACGCCCGGGGATATGATGAGCGAGGCCACGACCTACCTGCGCATCTATTTTATGGGCGTGTCGGGGCTGATGTTTTATAACATGGGCGCGGGCATCCTGCGCGCCGTGGGCGACAGCCGCCGTCCGCTGTATTTTCTGGTTTTCTCGGCCATTGTCAACACGGCGGGCGATCTGATCTTTGTGCTGGTGTTCCACATGGGCGTTGCGGGCGTGGCTTACGCGACCATCCTGGCGCAGGCGCTCTCCGCCGTGCTGGTGCTGTATGTGCTGGCGCGCTCGGACGGCCCTTATAAGCTGTTCTTCCGCCGGCTGTGCATCAAGCTGCCGGTGCTCAGGCAAATTGTAGGCATCGGCCTGCCCACCGCCCTGCAGGGCGCGATCACCGCGTTTTCCAACGTATTCGTGCAGTCCTATATCAACGCCTTCGGCTCGGACTGCGCGGCGGGCTGGTCCATTTACGGCAAGCTCGATCAGTTTGCCCTGCTGCCGCAGCAATCCCTCAGCGCGGCCAACACCACCTTTGTGGGGCAGAACCTGGGCGCAGGCAACGTACCGCGCGCCAAGCGCGGCACGCGGGTGGCGCTGACCATGGGCGCGCTGTGCACCTGCACGCTGATGGTTCCGCTGATGGCATTTTCCAAGCCTCTGCTGAGCCTGTTCAATCAAAAGCCCGAGGTGCTCTATTACGGCTCGCTGTTTGTGATGTGGATTTCGCCCTTCTATCTGTTCACCTGCGTCAACGATATCCTGGGCGGCGCGCTGCGCGGCGCGGGCGAGGCCTTCCCCACCATGGTGTGCATGCTCAGCTGCTTTGTGGTCATCCGCCAGATCTATCTTTACATCGTATCCCATGTCACGCATGACGCCGTGCTGGTAGGCCTGGGCTATCCCCTGGGCTGGGTATGCTGCGCCATATCGCTGGTGCTGTGCTATCGCCTGCTGCCATGGGAGAAAAAGCAAGCCGCGCTGCATGCGCAGGCGGAAATGGACGAAAAGGAAGTATAAAAGCGCTTTTACTTTTCAACTTCACACATTTGTGGTATACTATTCTTGGGTAAACTTTGCCATGAAAGGGGCTATCTGTTTTGGGCAGCGCGAAATTCGCCGTATTTGTCGATCTTGAAAACTGCGGGGCCAAGGTCGATACGTTAAACAACATTCTCGAAAAGGTCAAGATCCGCGGCGATATTCTGTTTGGCAAGGTCTACGGCTACACCGACCGCTTCAGCGATCTGAAGGAAATTCTGCTTTCCAACACCTTCGTGGTCGTCCCCTCGCTGCGCTACGGGGCGGCGCAGAAAAACAACGCCGATATCCAGCTGGTCATCGACGCGCTGAAAACCGCCTATTCCAACCCGCTGATCGACAGCTTCTGCATCGTATCGGGCGACAGCGACTATGTGCCGCTGGTGGGCACGCTGAAAAGCATGGGCAAGTTTGTGCTGGGCATCAGCCGCAGCGAGGTGGCCAGCACCATCTTTATCAACGCCTGCAACGAGTTCCAGTTTATGGAAAGCGTCGGCCCCCGGCGGGAGATCCGCGCCAAGGCCAAGAAATCGGCCATGGAGGACGACGTCCAGGACGAGGAATCGCTGTGCAAGCTGATTGAAAGCATCCTCTCGGAATCCGAGGAGGATGAAATGTATGCAAGCGAGCTCAAGGGCGTGCTGCTGCGTCTGCGCCCGCAGTTTAACGAAAAGACCTATGGCTGCGCCACGTTCGGCAAGCTGCTGGCTAAGCTGTCCACGCACTTTGGCACCATCCGCATCCGCAACGATTCCTACAACGTGATGGTTTCCCTGGTGCCCGACGCTGCGGCTCCCGGCGCGCAGGAAAGCCAACCCCTGCGCCGCGATACCTGGCAGGCGGCCTTCGCCGCCCAGCTTCAGCGCTATAAGGACGACGGCTTCGAGCGCATCAACCCCTCCATCCTCAAGGCCGATATCATCAGCAGCTATCCCGATTTCACCGAAAAGAGCATCGGCTTCCGCCGCTTCTCCGATATCCTCAAGCAATTGGAAAAGGACGGCAAGCTCAAGCTGGAAATGGACTCGCAGCGCAATATGCTGATTAAAATGCTGTAAACGAAAGGAGCGCATATGCCAGTTTATTCTGTCATCGTTCCCTGCTATAACGAGGAGCCCGTGCTGCGCGAAACGCACAAGCGGCTCACCGCCGTGCTGTCCGCCATGGACGGCGATTACGAAATCGTCTACGTAAACGACGGCTCGCGCGATCATACGCCCGATATCCTCAACGACCTGGCCGCCCACGATCCCTGCGTGCGCGCGGTGCACTTTGCCCGCAACGCCGGGCACCAGATGGCCGTCACGGCGGGGCTGGATTACGCCACGGGCGACGCCATCGTCATCATCGACGCAGATTTGCAGGATCCACCCGAGGTCATCCCCGAAATGGCCGCCCGCTGGCGGGCAGGCGCGCAGGTGGTCTACGGGCAGCGCAACCGCCGCGCGGGCGAAAGCGCGTTTAAGAAATTTACCGCCTTTGCCTATTACCGGCTGCTGCGCGCCATGACAAGCACCGATATTCCCGCCGACACGGGCGATTTTCGTCTGGTGGACAGGCAGGTAGCCGACGTTGTGCGCCGCATGCCTGAGCACGCGCGCTTCCTGCGCGGCATGTTCGCGTGGGTAGGCTTCAGGCAGGAAGCCGTGCGCTATGACCGCGATAAGCGCTTCGCAGGCGAAACGCATTATCCGCTCAAAAAAATGCTCAAGCTTGCGCTGGACGGCATGCTCAGCTTTTCGGATAAGCTGCTCAAGCTTCTTTCCGTGCTGGGCATCGGCATGCTGGCCGTCAGCGGCCTGGGGCTGCTGGCGCTGCTGATTCTGCTTTGCTGCGGCGTGCAGGCCGGCGCCTGGTGGCTGGCCGCGCTGATGGTGCTGTGCACGGGCACGGTCACCACGGGCCTGGGCATCCTGGGCGCGTATATCTCCCGCATCTACGACGAAACCCGCGCGCGCCCGCTCTATATCGTGGGCGAAACGCGCGGTTTCCCGGCGGATTTTACACCCTTCCGCCGATAAATTATCATCATGGAGGATCTTATGGTAACCAAGGAAATGAGCATCCGCGAAGTACTCTCGCTTGATCCCGGCACCGCCCGCCTGTTCATGGAGTTCGGCATGCATTGCCTGGGCTGCCCCCATGCCACCGCCGAAAGCCTGGAGGACGCCTGCGCCGTCCACGGCACCAATGTGGATGAGCTGGTGCACCAGATCAACGAATACCTGGCCGAAAAGAAGGGCTGACACATGCTCGGCGTGGCTGTTAAAACCGCGGGCGACGCGCTTTACATCGCCTGCGAAATGGAAAAGCGCGCCGTAAAGCTGTACGAGCGCGCGGCCCTGATCTGGCCCGACGGCCCCATCGCCGCCGCGATTGGCGATATGCTGTCCCAGGAGCGGGAGCACCTGCGCCGCTTCACCCACATGCTCTCCGGCCGTGTGCCCGAGCACGCGGAGGCGCTGGTGCTTTCCGCCCGCGCCGCAGGCATCCTGTTTGACGAGGGGCTGGGCGGCGCGGCGCGCGAGGGAGCCTTTGCTTCCCCTGCGGAGCTGCTTGCTTACGCCGCCGGGCAGGAGGCGCTGGCCGTGGACTGCTACACGCAGTTTGCCGCCGCATGCGCAGCCTATCCCGAGGCGCAGGCCGCCTTCCTGGCCATCGCCCAGGAGGAAGGGCAGCACCTTGCCACCCTGAAAAAGGCGCAAAACAAATGACGGGCCCCTTGTCCGTCCGACTGGCCGATCCTTGCGACTGGCCCGCGGCAGAAGCCATGCTTCGCGCGGGCTTTGGCGATGAGGATTGGTTTTTGCGCGCTTTTTTTGACTTTGTATGGCAGCGCTGCGATACGCTGCTTTCCCTGCAGGACGGCGTGCCTGCCGCCATGACGGCGCTGCTGCCCTGCCAGGTGTATCAGCCCGGCCAGGCTTCCCTGCCCGCCCTGTATCTGTACGCCCTGACCACCCTGCCCGCCCATCGTGGCCAAGGGCATGCCCGGCGGCTGCTGCAAACGGCGCAGAAGCGTTGTGAGCGCGTGTTTCTACACGCGGAGGATGCGCCCCTGCACGCTCTTTATCAGCGGCTTGGCTGGCAGGATGCGATGCCCGCGCAGCGTCTGACGCTGTCCGCCATGCCTGGCTCCGCCCCGCCCTCCGTGAATGGCCCCGCCTACTTCGCCGCCCGCGAAGCGCTGCTGCGGAATGCTCCCCACATTGTATGGGATGAGAACCTGTGCGCCTTTGCCTGCCGCATGCTTGCCTGCGAGGGCGGCGGGCTGTATGCCGATACGCGCGCTGCCTGTGCCGTCACCGGCGTGCAGGATGACTGCCTGACGCTCTGCGAGGCGGGCTTCCGCTACGCCCTGACCATCGACTCCGACGGGCAGCACTACCCCGACGACATCGCCCGCTTCATCGAACGCATCGAGCGGCGGCCCGACACGCTGCTCATCGGCGCGCGCAACCTGACGGCCGACAACATGCCCGCACGCAACACCTTCGCCAACCGCTTCTCGAACTTCTGGTATCTGGTCGAGACGGGGCGCCGCCTCGAGGATACGCAGTCGGGCTTCCGCCTCTACCCCCTCCGGCGGCTCGGACGGCTCCGCTCGCTCTGCAGCCGCTACGAATTCGAGGTCGAGGTCATCGTGCGCGCCGCATGGCGCGGCGTCGAGGTGGAGAACATTCCCGTGAGGGTCTACTACGCCCCCGACGGGGAGCGCGTCTCGCACTTCCGCCCGCTGCGCGACTTCACCCGCATCTCGTTGCTCAACAGCGTGCTGGTGCTCGAGGCGCTGCTCTTCTACTACCCGTGGCGCTTCTTCCGCGCACTCACGCGCGAGAACATCCGCCGCTTCATCCGCCGCAACATCACCCGCTCGCCCGAGAGCAACGCCCGGCTGGCCGCAGCCATGGGCTGGGGCGTCCTCTGCGGCATCCTCCCCATCTGGGGCTACCAGATGATTTTCGCCGGCCTGTCGGCCCACTTCATGCGGCTCAACAAGCTGGTGGCCATCGTCTTCTCGAACATCAGCATCCCGCCGATGATACCCTTCATCCTCTACGGCAGCTACTGGCTCGGAGGCCGCATCACGGGGCTCCCCGTCGAGCTGACGCTCGCCGAGATGACGCTGCGCCGCATGGCCGAGTGTCTGGCGCAGTACCTCGCCGGAAGCGTGGCGCTGGCCGTGGCGGCCGGCGCCGCGGTCTGGGCGGTGAGCTGGTGCGTCATGACCCTCATGAAACGAACACCCTGTCATGAATAGGCTCTTCACATCGCTCTACGACCTGCTGCACCGCCGGCGGGCGCTGCTCTGGACGCTGCTCGCGCTCAGCACGCTGGTCATGGGGTGGTTCGCCGCACGGCTGAGCTTCGCCGAGGACATCACCTCGTTCCTGCCCGACGACAGCCAGGGGCGCCGGACGGCCTCCATCTTCCGCAGCCTGCGCATCAAGGACAAAATCGTCATCATGCTCACGGCCGACGACCCGACCTCGGACGACGCCCCGCAGCGGATGGTCGAGGCGGCCGACGCAATCGCCCGGGGGCTCCGC
>OLPR01000245.1_pt1 | contig 53295 bp, 36 predicted proteins | sample 1672761 | NCBI WGS metagenome assembly OLPR01 (sample SAMEA3136721, study PRJEB25190) | human gut metagenome | biome: human gut; feature: human-associated habitat; material: faeces | place: Austria | collected 2013 | reverse complement strand
ATACGCCCTTTGCGTATCTGCTGGCTTGTTGGTGAGACTAGGACCTTGGCCGTGGCCTGCATCTCATGATGGTTTGCCTGCCTGTGTCTGGGACGAAAAAACCCGTCCTTAAACAGCAGACATGCTTTTCAAGGACGGGTTTACTTATAAAACTCGCGGTGCCACCTTGATTCACCTCTTTACGAGGTGCTCTTTTCGGACGCCATCACATCCTGGACACTTACGTGGTCCTTACGTCGCAGCTTAACTGCGCCCTCTGCGGCCCATTGTGGCGACCTGCTACTGCTCGAATCTCAGCTACTCGAACTCTCTGTGTGCGCGTTAGTCGCTTTTACTCCCGCTTCAACGGTTTAGGTGTATTTGGTTGTCAACCTAGGTGCACTTTAATTGTATGAAACCTGGATTGTCAAGAAAAACTTTGGAAAAGGTGAGTTTACCTTATTTAAACGTCACGTTTCCGAACTCTGAAAGCTCTAAGTTGGAGTTATGGTCGACACAATAACGCAGGTTCCATTCGCTGGTGAACAGTAGAAGTTTTTCACCTCGCATGTTTTCTACACGAAGGGTGTCGTGCGTAAGGGCAAGCTTGGGGACATCAACTTCTTCAGGGTTGGCAACCCAGCGGATAATAGAGAAGGGAAGTCCTTGTCTGCGCACTTCCACGTTGTATTCATTTTTCAGGCGCTGTTCAAGCACTTCAAACTGCAGCACGCCTACAGCGCCCACGATAACGCTTTCCATGCCTGCGCCTAACTCGCGAAAGATTTGAATAGCGCCTTCTTGGGCAAGTTCTTCCATACCCTTAACGAATTGCTTGCGTTTTAAGGTGTTCACCTGGGAAACTTTCGCAAACATTTCGGGAGCAAACATGGGAATGGCAGGGAACTGCACCTTGTGTTTTGCAGCGCATACTGTGTCGCCAATGCTGAAAATACCGGGGTCAAACAGGCCAACGATGTCACCGGCATATGCTTCGTCTACGATGGCGCGGTCATCTGCCATGAGCGAGGTGCCTGTGGCAAGCTTGAGCTTCTTGCCGCCCTGCACATGAAATGCTTCCATTCCGCGCTCAAATTTGCCCGAACAAATACGCAAAAAGGCAATGCGGTCACGATGGTTTTTGTCCATGTTCGCCTGAATCTTGAACACAAAGCCTGAAAACGCATCCGACATTGGGTCGACCAGGGTGTCGGTAAGGCAGTCGTTATAGGGGCGCGGGGTGGAAGCGAGTTCAAGAAAGCCCTTCAAAAATGGCTCAACGCCGAAGTTGGTAAGAGCCGAGCCGAAAAACACAGGAGACAACTTTCCGCTGCGGACATCTTCTAAATTGAGTTCGTCGCCTGCACCATCTAAAAGCTCAATATCGTCCATTAAGTTTTCGTGGTTGTCTTTTCTGATGAGCTCGTCAAGTGCCTCATCGCCCAGTTCGGCTTCGATTTCTTGAACTTTTTTAGCAGAATTGCCGCGACCGTCGCTATCGAAAGCAATGACCTTGCGCGTTTGGCGGTCGAACACGCCGCGAAAGTTTATTCCGCAGCCAATTGGCCAATTCATGGGATAGGTGCCAATGCCAAGGACCGTTTCAATTTCTTCCATGAGCTCGAATGGGTCCCGCGCTTCGCGGTCAAGCTTGTTTACGAACGTGAAAATAGGGATATGGCGGAGCGTGCAAACCTTGAAGAGTTTTTTGGTTTGGGCTTCGACGCCTTTTGCAGCATCGATGACCATAACGGCAGCGTCGGCAGCCATTAGGGTGCGGTAGGTGTCTTCGGAAAAGTCTTGGTGACCAGGAGTATCAAGGATATTTACGCAGCAGCCTTCATAGTTAAACTGCAACACCGAAGATGTTACAGAAATACCGCGTTCTTTTTCGATATCCATCCAGTCGGAAACAGCATGTTTTGAGCCGCTCTTGCCTTTTACTGAGCCAGCGGTTTGGATGCTGCCAGTGTATAACAGGAGTTTTTCGGTAAGGGTTGTTTTGCCAGCGTCGGGGTGCGAAATAATGGCAAAGGTACGTCTTGAGGCAATTTCTTCTTGCAAGCTTGACATATAGTTCCTTCTAAATTGGACGATAATCCCCGTATTTGGGGCAAAAAACAATGCGGACACTAGCCTAAAGCAAGACACGTGTCTGTGTCAGGAAAAGCAGCGTTTTTATAGACTTTTTGGATTCGGCATAGGTTTCGATGGTCGCGATAGCGCTGGATTTTGTGGTGCGTTGTGGTGGGATATCTTGGTTGTAGAGCATCCCAATTATAAATTGTTTCAGCTATTGGATTATTCCTTTGTGTACCGAAGGGTATTGTCCGTATGCCTTCATACGCAGACGCACGTAATCGGCAACCCAGGATCCATCGTGGCAGAGATCGGCTCGAAGGATGTCGACGGCCTCGGTAATAATAGCGTTTTTTTTCTTTATCATTGGTAACGACATCAAAAGGCTTTTTAATAAACATCCTAATCCAATTCTCCATACCGTCATTGCCTTTAAGGGGTGTTGGGCGATCAAAAAGTATGGCGTATGCTGGAAGAAACCCCGCGTGTTCTAAAAGTGCTGCATAATCACCAATGGTTGGGAAATAAAAAGGGAAATGATACTCAAAGCCATGATTGGCAAAGGCGCATTTAAGCGCCTCATGAATTTTTTCGTTGTTACCAAAGCCTCCGCACTCGAAGACGAACTGCCCACCTGGTTTCAAAGCTTTATGTACACAAGAAAGCAATTTGGGATGATTTTCGCGTGCAATCCAGTGGAGTACTGCGTTCGAAAAGACGGCATCTACTGGCTCTTCGAGAGAAAAGTTGGTTGCATCAGCTTCTATGAAAGTGAGATCAGGATAGTTCTTTCGTGCTGTGGCGACAAATTCTGGCGAACGATCTATTCCGATTACGTGCATTCCGCGGTTACTGAAATCGTGAGCGAGAACTCCATTGCCACAGCCAAGATCAAGAACGCTAGAACCTGGTTTAACATCAACAAGTTTTGCAACATCGCTACCGTACTGGAAGACGAATGAGAAATCCGTTGTGTAGGTGTCAGGGTTCCAGGTGTTTGGCATATGAGTTCCCTTCAAGATAAAAAAAAGACGAAAGAAAAAAGTGTTGTGTCTACTTAATAATAGCGATAGTGAAAGCTATATATGGGTTCAAAGATACATCATTCATGAAGTGTTGTGTCTACCAATGGGACAATACCCTCCGGCTCCATTGTCCGCCCCGGACGACGGAGCCAGAGGGTATTGTTCGGGTGAGATAAGGTATTCTGGCAGGAGTATCTCGCGTTATACTGCTTCCATTACTCGTTTTGTTTTCGGAGGATTCGTGCCAAACCTCGCCAAACCGGTAAACCGCATAATTTTTCTTGTTTGTGCTTTAGTTACGGGTGCCTTAGCGGGTGCTTTTGTGTGGCTGTTCTTCTTTCTGATGGATAAGGGTATCAGCTTTTTGTGGAGTACGGTACCCGCGTGGCTTGGCGCCCTTACTGCTGATGTGTTTCCCACTCTTAGCCAAGGGTCTTTCGGATTCATTCCGTATCCTTTGTTGGTATGTGTATTGGGCGGCATCATTATTGGCTTATACACAAAGAAGGTAAAGGTTCAGCCTGAAGAGCTGAACAAAGTTATGGCCACCGTGAAGGAAACGGGGCGCTATGACTATAGTCAGATAGGCAGACTGTCCTTCGCTGCGTTGCTGCCATTGTTGTTTGGCGGGAGTGTAGGTCCAGAAGCAGGTCTTACGGGCGTTATTGCGGGCTTGTGTACTTGGGTGGGTGATAGGATGCGTCGCTTTGGGGCAGATATCCGTGCGCTTACTATTGCGGGTACTCAGGCGGCACTTACCGCGGTGTTTACGGCACCATTTTATGGTTTTGTGGCTCCGCTTTCTGGTACAGCAGACGGCGCCGAAGGTGATATGGACATTAAGCTTCCAAAAGCACAGAAGGCTATTGTGTATTTTTGTGCCATAGTGGGTGCACTAGGCTCATTTCTTGTTTTGGGTGAAGTGTTTGGATCAGGTTGCGGATTACCTCGTTTTTCTTCGGTAGAGGTGGGAGCCTTTGAACTTACCTGGCTTATTCCGCTGGCGCTTGCGGGTACGGCATGCGGTTGGGTATATTACGCGGCGAACAGAGGGTCCAAATGTGTTTTGAAGAATCTTGGACAGCGTCCTGTTGTGAAGGCGGTGCTTGCGGGTGCTCTTCTGGCGGTATGTGGCATGGTGCTGCCTTATACCATGTTCGCAGGTGAAGCTCAAATACATTACCTCATGGAAGACTATGTGGTAATTCCTGCCGTGGCGCTTATCATGACTGGTCTTATCAAATGTGCCATCACTCCTACGTGCATTAATTTAGGTTGGTGCGGCGGACATTTCTTTCCTCTCATTTTTTCCGGCATTAGCTTAGGTTACGGTTTTGCCGTGCTTACGGGGGCTGAACCCGTATTTTGTGTGGCTGCGTGTACTGCTGCTTTGATGGGTGCTGTAATGCGTCAGCCCGTTATGGCTGCTTTGCTTCTCGTGATGTGCTTTCCGTTAAAGGGCATTGCTGTGATGCTTGTTGCCGCCTTGATCGGTTCTGCTATTCCTTTGCCTAAAGTTTTACGTGAAGAGTAAAGTGGGTTATTTCTGAGAAAATAAGAATAAGTAAGGAACCAAAACAGTGGGGGATTGTTATGGAGGAAACTAACGATATTCAGGTGCTGATGGATTCTATTCAGGCGCAGGAAACCGCTTATGAATTTGAACGTATCGATGAAGAACTTGCTCTCCAGATGGGACTATATGTAATTCGTCGGGCTCGCGAGATGGGAAAGCCTGTTGCAACCCGTATCACCTTGAACCGTCGCACGCTCTTCGCGTTTTCGATGGCGGGGACAAAGCCCGAAAGCGACAACTGGATTCGTCGTAAGGAAAACATTGCATACGCCACTAACGGTAGTTCATATTACTGGGAATGTTGGTGTGAACAGGGGGTTCATCCGCTGGAGTGGCGTGGAATGTCCTATGAGGATTATGCGCCGGCGGGCGGGTGCTTCCCTTTGCGTATTAAAGGTGCCGGCATGGTTGGCACGCTTACTATTTCAGGTATGGCAAGTCATGAGGACCATGCCCTTGCATTCGAAACGGTCGAAAAGGCCGTGCGCGGCGAACTAGGTGTAGATATTTCAGGGCTGCTTTAGGAAGCTGCCCTGAAAAAAGCTGCCTGCAAGGAAAGTTAACCCAACAAAACGCTTCAATAAAGACGCTCAAGAAAAGCGCCTGCAGGAAAACCTGTCCCGATAAAAGCTACACCGAAAAAGCCATCCGAACAGAAAGAACGTTTTAGGTGTATCCCGTTTTGGAATAGAGCTAAGTAGTTCACGATTCACTATCGCAAGAAAACATGCAGCAGCTTGTTGTATAGCTTGCTCGTATAAGGCTGATAACGCATGGGTAAATCTATCCAGGTTTTTTTATCGACGATGGATTTGAGGTGGGAAAATGCCTCAAATCCACGTTTGCCATGGTAGGCGCCCATGCCGCTTTCTCCTACGCCACCAAATGCCATTTCGCTGGTGGCTAGGTGAATTACTACATCATTGATACAGCCGCCGCCAAAACTTAGCTCGCGCCTATATTGGTCTATGTGATTTTTATTGCTCGAGAACAAATACATTGCGAGCGGTTTAGCCTTGTTTTGCAAACCACACACTACTTGATCAAATGAATCGAAGGTAAGAACGGGCAAAAGAGGACCGAAAATTTCTTCGCCCATTACGGCATCTTCTGCCATAACACCGTCCATGACGGTCGGTGCAATTCGACAGGATGTTTCATCAGTTTGTCCGCCGTATACTACTTTGTTAGTATCGATCAAGCTGCATAAACGCTCGAAATGTTTTTGATTGACGATCTTGCCATAATCGGTGTTTTCGATCGGGTTCTTTCCAAATTGAAGTTCAATCTGTTGTTTAAGCTCAGTGATGAGTTGGTCGCGTATGCTGCGTTCGACCAGAATGTAGTCGGGTGCCACGCAGGTTTGGCCGCAGTTCAAAAATTTACCGAACACAATGCGCTTGGCAGCAAGTTTGACGTTTGCGCTCGCGTCTACGATACAGGGGCTTTTGCCGCCTAATTCAAGCACGACAGGGGTGAGATGTTCGGCGGTGTGGCGAAGCACCTCTTTTCCTACGGTTTGACTGCCGGTGAAGAAAATGAAGTCGAACTTCTGTTTAAGCAATGCGGTGTTTTCAGCGCGCCCACCTGTTACTATGGCTACGTATTCTGGCGGAAAACACTCTGAAACGATGGTTGCGATTATTTTGCTGGTTGCTGGCGAATAGGCGCTCGGCTTCAAAACTACCGTGTTACCTGCGGCGATGGCATCGGCAAGCGGATCAATAGTTAAAAGGAACGGGTAGTTCCAAGGGCTCATAATAAGCGTGTTTCCATACGGCACGGCTTGAGTGAAGCTGTGCGAGGCGAACTGAGCAAGTGGCGTGTGTACTGTTTTGGAGCGCGCGAGTTTGCGCGTATGTTTAATCATGTACGAGATTTCGGTAAGCGCTAGTCCGCTTTCACACATGAAGCCTTCGTAGTTGCTCTTGCCTAAATCTGCTGTGAGTGCCGCGTGAATTTCATCTTCATGTACACGAATAGCAGCATAAAGCTTGCGCAGCGCAGCAATGCGGAAATCAACGGAAATAGTAGCGCCGCTGTTGAAAAACGCACGTTGTTTTTCAAGAATTATCTGAATTTCTTCGCTCGTCATTATTGGCTCCAATCTGCAATTTCAACATAGAGATTTGCAAGCTCTTGCGCTGTCATAAGCTTAGGTACAGGGTAGAGGGGGTTAGCTTCTTTTTCGGCGGTACGCGACAAATGTTCAATATCATCACGTTTTATTCCGCTGATTTTCGTGGGAATGTTCATTTTGGCGTTAAGTTCTTTGATAGCTTCGATGAATTTATGCGCGCCTCCAGCATCGGTTTCATCTGCGCTACATACGCCCGCTGCCACACCAAGTTCATGAAGCTTCCGATGCGCTGCATCGCCGTATGCCTCCAAAACATAGGGCATGGTAACAGCGTTTGCTAAGCCGTGAGGCACGCCATATTGACCACCAAGAGAATGCGCAATGGCATGAATGTAACCCACGTACGACATGGAAAACGCAATGCCTGCTTTGTAGGCTGCATGCAGCATATTCTTTCGCGCTTCGTGGTTTGTGCCACATTCGTAGGCGTGCTCGATGTTGTCAAATACCAGTTTGGTGGCTTCAAGTGCCAACGTGCGCGTTTGTTTGGTAGTGGAGCGTCCGATATATGCTTCCACAGCATGTGTGAGCGCATCCATGCCAGTGGTAGAGGTAAGGTGCTTTGGCAGCGAATAGGTAAGACTTGCATCAAGCACCGCATAGTCGGGGATAAGCGGAAAGCTCATAATGGCGTACTTGTGGTGTTCGTGTACATCGGTAATAACGGCGGCTAAAGTTACTTCGCTTCCTGTGCCTGCGGTGGTAGGAATGGCAATGATCGTGGGCGTTTTCTTTAATACGCGCAGAACACCCTTCATTTGTGCGAGTGCTTTATTGGGGTAGGCAACGCGCGCTCCTACCGCTTTAGCGCAGTCCATGGACGAACCGCCGCCTATTGCGATAATTGCATCGCACTTGTTTTGGTGGTAAAGGCTCAGTGCTTCTTCAACATGTTCAACGGTAGGGTTAGGGAGCGTTTTATCGTAGATGGTATAAGGAATGCCGAATCTGTTGAGTGCTGCTTCTAGGAGGCCGGAAATACCATTCTCGACAATGCCGCGGTCGGTGACAATAAGCACGTGAGTTGCGCCTTCTTTTTTGAGGGTTCGACCTAAATCAGCACATGAGTTAATGATTACAGGTTCGCGGTAGGGTAAAACGGGAAGCGCGGCACGAAAGCCGAGCTGGAAGGTACGGCAGAAAACTTTCTTGGGAAAAAACACAGGGGGACTCTCTTTTTAACTCGTGCTGGATGGATGGGTTGGGGTGTTGGGTGCTTAGCTCGCCGACACTGAACGATTCCGCTAAAGAAATTCCGTTGAGGAATTGGATGGTTAGCGCTGGAGTGTTGAGCGGCTAGAGCTGAGCGGATTTTTGAGCGATGACATCGAGCTGGTTGCTAATTGCGGTCAGATTCTGGTAGAAAACTTCGCGCTGGTCATGAGTGAGGCTGTCGTCAACTTCACGCAGAACCTGGTCAATTTTGCTCACGATTACATCTCCTGCTTGCTCGCCCTTTTCGGTAAGTACTAGGGGGCGTTTGTAGCGTTTAGGGCTTTTAGTGGGAGCTTCGAGATAGCCTTCACGCTCAAGATAATCAAGCGCTCGCGAAACGGCCGCTTTGTCTTCTTCGCAGCGCTCACTTAGTTCTGCTGCAGTCAAGTTGCCTGATAACCTTAAATAATACAAACATGATACATGGATGCTTTTTAGGCTATACGCCGCCATTTCTTGATTTTTAATCTTTCGAATGTTGCGGTTGATTCTGTTGATAAGAATGGTGAAGGTTTCGAAGCGTTCTTCCATGATGCCTTTCTGTAGTAGGTTGTTGATTTGTCAACGGTCGAACAGTAAAACCTATGCTTGTTGATTTGTCAACAAGTTGCATGAAATCACAGTCGTGCTCTCGAGCAAATTAAAGCAAATACTTGAGGTTACAAACCGCAAAAGTACAGTATTTATAAAAGTTTTTCTGGTTATAACCGCAAAACTATAAAATACCGGACATTATTGCGGCTACATGTTCATTTCTAAAAGAGCAACTACTGATGTAGGTGCTAGATCGAACCGATGTTGCATAATGTTAGCTTCTTCGACGCTTGCTTGTAGCTTTTAGTAAAGCAAAACAAACAGATATGCGCCTTATAAGCGTAGAATAAGTTCATGAAGCTGTTTAGTGAACATATCGACGAGCTAGATAAAAAGCACCATGGCGTACATCTTGTGGGTATGCGGGCACGTTCGGCTGAGCGTGCGGCACAGCGCGCACTTGCACATAATCCACTGTTGGTAATTTCGGCGCTTGCGGCGCTGGTCACGATGTTTTTTGTGCCGCCTTCTATCGAATATTTGGATTACTTTAACTGGCACACTCTTGCGTGTCTGTTCAGTATTCTTGCGGTAATTGCTGCCATTGATTCGTCGGGGCTTCTTGAATTTGTGGCTCATTCCTTGGCGGAACATGCAAAAAGTACGCGTACCTTAGTGGTTGCTCTGGTGCTGGTGTCACTTGTTTGTTCTATGTTTCTTTCTAATGATATGACTTTAGTTACCGTGCTACCGCTTGCGTTGATACTTTTGAAATCGGTTAATCGTGAATCAGAGGTTCCTTTTGCCTTCATCGCTATAACTCTTGCCGCTAATTCGGGCGGAATGTTGCTGCCGTTTGGTAATCCGCACAACTTGTATTTGTATTCCTTGTTCGGGGTTGATTTTGGTGATTTTATTGCGGTTATGGCGCCGCCCCTTATTCTGTCAGCATCTCTTCTTTTGGTGCGTTGCTTTTTCGTAAAGAAAGCGGAATTTCACTACAAGAAGCCTGAAGGCGTACGTTTGTCTAAACCTCGTGTTGTGATCTACGTGGTTTTATTTGTACTTTGCATTGCAATGACGATTGACGTGGTGCCCTTTCTTATGGGCATGGTGGTTATTGTGGTGGTACTCGCCATTACTGACAGGCGGATATTTGCCAAAACGGACTACGCACTTGTTATGACATTCGTTTGTTTCTTTATTTTCAGCGGAAATATCGCGCAGATTCCCGCAATATCGAGCTTCTTTGAGAGCGTGCTTGATTCTTGCGGTGCTTTTATCACCTCATTGGTGAGTAGTCAGATTATCAGTAATGTTCCCAGTGCTATTATTCTCAGTCATTTTTCCAACGACTGGGCGGGCATTGTCTTGGGGACCAATGTGGGTGCGGTGGGCACGCCAATCGCTTCGTTGGCTACGCTTATCACTTTGCGTCAGTATCAGAAATCAGGTTTAGGTAACAACGGTGCATTTATTGCGCGTTTTGAGGCATATAACTTTGCAACTTTGATAATTGTGGCTTTGTTTGAAATCTTTATCATGCAGGTTCATTAAAGCGAACTAATTCGTTTATTAGCTCTTGCTGCATCAGTCTTTTGGTGAAAAAGGAAAGGGCTAAAGTAAAGGTATCTATCTTTTTTATCTATCGTGGGCTTTAGCCTCTACTTTTTAGCTCATTTTTGTGTTTTAACTTCCGTTATTCTGTTTGGTATCTTGCTCGATGTTTTGCCTGTAGCTGAAACGCGCCGATTCGTGGTGATTAAAACTATCTTTCTTCTCTTTACATCGCGACAAGTATGCTAAGTTACCCGTGTGGTTTTTAGATAACGGTAAAGATATGTAACGGATTGGAGCGCTATGACCGAGTGGTGTCTCGTTTCTGAATACCTAGCTCTTATCGTTACGGTTATTATTGGCGTTTTTTATTTTGATCTGGAACAACCTTCTTCTAAACGCCGTACTCATTTCTGGATTTGTCTTTGCCTAACGGCGACAATGATTATTCTTGATATTGCAGCTGTTGCTGTTGTTGGGGAGGGCGATCACCTTCCTGTCGCGTTAAATTATGCGCTCAATACTGTGTATTGTTTCGTCTCAATTGTCACATCTTGCACAATCGCTTTTTTCTTTGTTTGTAGGATTTACGAGTTTGTTTTTGATAAACGGGGTAGATTGTATGCGTTTGTTAGTCTTACGGTAGTGTTGGTAGCGTTTTCGATTCTGCTCATTATTAACGTGCAAGAGGGTTTTTTCTTTTTTATCGATGATGGGGGAGTATATCAGCGAGGGCAATGGGGATCATTGGTGTACTTTGTTCCTCTTTATGGTGCATTCTTAGTTGCGTTTTGTTTCTTCCGGAACCGTCACAACGTTAGTGGGGCGGTGCGACAAATAATAATTGCAGTACCTTTAGTGGTTGTGCTTCTTGTTTTATATCAGCTTTGCTATAAAGACCTGCTTTTGAATGGCACTATTGCCATGATAATTAATTTGATGTGCTTTATTAATTTCTTGAACATTCGCATCGAAACTGATGCTTTGACAAGAGTTTTTAATCGCCGAAGCTTTTCCAGTGAGCTTGAGCTGTGTGCGGCTAGCAAGCGAGACTACCAAATTGTCGTGGTTGCTCTTCGGCATTTTGCTCAGATCAATCACATTTATGGACACAACAACGGTGATGTACTGCTATTTCTTATCGCTGATAAGTTGCAAAAATTGATGCCTGAGGGAAGGTGCTTCCGCTATAACGGCGTTGAATTTTTGTTGTTTATGCCAGCAGCCTCTGAAGATGTGCAAGAGGAGCGCATTAATCGCATCAAAAAGTTAATGGACGGCAAATGGTGTTTGGGCGAAGGTACGGTATGGGTGCAATATTGTTTGGCTGAGATTTGTAACCGAGGCGAAGAGTGGACGCTTGAAGAAGCTGTCGAACACTTGGATTACACCGTGCAGGTGGCTAAGGATGAGCATAGGAAACTTGTACGCTATGATTCGGTCATTATTCGTCGCTATGAGCGAGAGGAAGAACTGGAGCATGCTATTAAGCGTGCCCTTCGTATGGGCACCTTTGAGGTGTGGTATCAGCCGGTGTTCTATAGAGAGACACAATCGTTTGATTCCGCTGAAGCGCTACTGCGAATGACAGACAGTGAAGGTAATCGTATTTCGCCAGGCGAATTTATTCCTGTGGCAGAACGCAATGGTTTGATTGATTCATTGTCGTGGCTAGTTTTGGAAGACGCGTGCCGTCTTCTTGGAAGTGGGGAAGCTCCTGGGCTGAAATCCGTCTCAATCAATCTCACCACGTGTCAGCTTCTTCAAGACGATCTTGTTCAACGTATTTTGCGGGTTCTTGAAAAACACAAGGTTGATCCTTCTCGGATTAAAATCGAGATAACCGAGCGCACGATTGCGGAAAATGAGGATTCTGCATGCTTGGCTATGGAGGAGGCATGCTCCTCTGGGCTTAGCTTTATGCTTGATGATTTTGGGACGGGCTATTCGAACTTCTCCATGGTAACCAACATGCCATTTGAAGCGGTAAAACTCGATCGCAGCTTGGTGAGTGGGCTTCCTTGTGAGCGAAAAAGTTGCCTTATGGTCGAAATGCTCACGCTTCTTTTTCACGAGTTGGGACAAAATGTTCTTGCCGAGGGTATTGAAACGAAAGAACAGGCGGAAACGGCGTTGTCTTATGGTGTCGACCGCGTTCAAGGCTTTTTCTATGCTAAGCCTATGCCGAGAGCTAAGTTGGCGGCTTGGTATCGTGAAAAAGAACAGAACGAGCCAACTAAGCAACAGGTGCCTCAAGAGTAATACCCTTTTGATAGTAAGGAATTTGTGATGCGAGCTCTTATTCAGCGCGTTGAACGTGCGCGTGTAACAGTTGAAAAAGAAACTATTGGGAAAATTGAAAATGGGTATGTTATTTTGCTCGGTGTTGGCCACGACGACACCGAGGCTCATGCGGAAAAACTATGGAGTAAAATTTCTCGTCTGCGCATCTTTGACGACGAGAACGGTAAAATCAATTTGAGCCTCACCGATGTTGGTGGTGAGGTGTTGGTAGTGAGTCAGTTTACCCTTTATGCCAATTGTAAACGAGGCAATCGTCCTTCGTTTACTGATGCAGGCTCTCCTGATGATGCCAATCGTTTATATGAGTATTTTTGCGGTCTTGTGAAGCGTGACATGGGGGCGGTAGAAACGGGTTCGTTTGGTGCGCACATGCAGATAGAGCTTGTGAATGATGGGCCTTTTACGGTTTGGCTTGATACCGATGCGCTCTAGTCTGTCTTTAAGTGTTTTAGGGCTATTTAGCAGTTCGGATGTGCTTATCTGACTTCTTTTTTAGGGAAGGCGTCGAGCTAAGGAAATATTGAGCGTTTCTTGGTGTTGTCATACAAAGCGCAATGCGCCTTGGATTTGCTCCTTTTTCAACGTGTACCAATTTGGAGTAAGACTTAATTTGCTCCAATCAGATGAGTATGGTATAAATCCTTTTTAGAGTGTGAGTCAAAGGCCGCACGAAGGGGTACACCACCGCGGGTGTAGTTTTCTTCGTGCGGTCTTTTTTGGTCTTACCCCCCCCTTTTTTTTGCGGGCAGGAAGGAGCAGATGCGGTTGATTCGAGTGAATGGTGAAGAACTTCCTTTAACGGGACAAACGTTGTTGTCCTACTTAGAGGAGGCTTCTTATGATCTTGCGCGAATTGCAGTTGAGTGCAACGGGGAGATTGTGCCTAAACGGGTGTATGGTGAAACGGTTTTGAAGGACGGCGATGTTTTAGAAATCGTTAGTTTTGTGGGAGGTGGCTAACGTGATTCCCACAAAGGAAGAAATGCATCAGGCGCTAAGTGAGCGTCATGGTGCGGAATTGCAGAAAAAAATCAGCGCTGCCCGGGTGGCGGTGTGTGGATTGGGGGGACTCGGTTCCAATATCGCTATTGCGCTGGCGCGGGCAGGTGTGGGGCACTTGCGTCTCATTGATTTTGATCGTGTGGATATTACTAACCTGAATCGTCAGCAGTATTCTGTTCGGCAGTTAGGCCTGTTGAAAACTGACGCCTTACAGGAAACTCTGACAGATATTGCACCCTACTGTGATATCACTACGAACTCCGTGAAAATTACGGAGGATAACTTCGCCCAACTGCTGGAAAAAGAGGACATTATCTGCGAGGCGTTTGACCGCAGTGAGGCTAAAGCAATGCTGGTTAATGGGGTGTTAGAGCGGTTTCCAGAAAAGTATTTGCTGTCTTCTTCGGGTATGGCAGGATTTGGTTCTGCCAACACCATAGTAACTCGTCACGTATTCCAGCATTTTTATTTGTGTGGTGACGGCATGAGCGACGTCAACGACGGTATCGGATTGGTGTCTTCCCGCGTTTTGGCTTGTGCTGCCCATGAAGCCCATATGGTCATCCGTATTCTTGCGGGTGAGATAGAACCTTAATCGTTTAATACAACAGAAAGAGAACGAGTATCGTGTTACATCAAGACAAATTAATTATCGGTGGGCGTGAATTCAGCTCCCGCTTTATTTTGGGGTCTGGCAAGTATTCGCTTAATCTTATTGAAGCTGCTGTTCGTGATGCAGGTGCAGAAATTATTACGTTGGCGGTGCGAAGAGCTAATACCAAGGAGCAGGAGAACATTCTGGACTACATTCCTGAGGGTGTAACGCTGTTACCTAATACGTCTGGTGCTCGTAATGCCGAAGAAGCCATTCGCATTGCTCGTTTAGCACGGGAGCTAGGCTGCGGTGATTTTGTAAAGATCGAGATTATGCGTGACACCAAGTATTTGTTGCCCGATAACCAGGAAACCATTAAAGCCACCGAAGTTTTGGCAAAAGAGGGTTTTGTGGTTATGCCCTATATGTACCCTGACTTGAATGTTGCGCGCGACTTAGTCAATGCGGGTGCTGCTGCTGTTATGCCGCTGGGTTCTCCTATTGGGTCTAACAAAGGGCTTGCTACCCGTGAATTCATTCAGATTTTGATTGACGAGATTGATGTGCCTGTGATTGTTGATGCGGGCATCGGTCGTCCTTCTCAGGCTTGCGAGGCTATGGAAATGGGCGCTGCTGCCATCATGGCTAACACAGCATTGGCCACGGCAGGAAATCTTCCTATGATGGCGTCTGCTTTTAAGCAGGCAATCGAAGCGGGCCGTAAGGCGTATTTAGCGGGATTGGGCCGTGTTTTAACGCGCGGCGCTTCTGCTTCTGATCCTCTTACCGGATTTTTGCGCGACTAAAGGTGACACTATGGAAAACCAGTTTTTTGTAGACTCTGAATTTCTTTCTTCAGCAGCGCTAAAAAAGAAGCATAGGCTAGAAACTGACCCTTCTTCTCGAACCAATCATATGAAATACATGCCTGGGATGGAGCAGATTCACTCAGACATTCAAGAGAAAGTTATGAGTCAGGTTAGCTCCTATGATTCTTCGGAGTACACCGCAAAAGATGTACGTACCGCTTTGCAGCATGAAACCGTGACGCTTGAGGATTTTAAGGCGTTGCTTTCTCCGGCGGCTGAATCGTTTTTGGAGCAGATGGCCCAGCGGGCTCGTATAGAAACCAGCAAACATTTTGGCAACACGGTGTATTTGTTCACGCCGCTCTATATTGCCAATTACTGTGAAAACTACTGCGTTTACTGTGGTTTCAACTGTTATAACCATATCCAACGTATGAAGCTGACCATGGAGCAGATCGAGCGTGAGATGAAGGTTATCGCCGATTCTGGCATGGAAGAAATTCTGATTCTTACGGGTGAGAGTCGCGCTATGAGTAACGTGGAGTACATCGGGCAAGCCTGCAAACTGGCCCGAAAGTATTTCCGCATGGTGGGCGTGGAAATTTACCCCGTCAACACTGACGAATATCGCTATCTTCATGAATGTGGTGTGGATTATGTCACGGTGTTTCAGGAAACATACGATACCGACAAGTATGAAACGCTCCACTTATTGGGGCACAAGCGCATTTGGCCTTATCGGTTTGATTCCCAAGAGCGGGCGTTGATGGGAGGCATGCGAGGTGTGGGCTTTTCTGCGCTGCTGGGTCTGAGTGACTTTCGTAAGGATGCGCTAGCGAGTGCCCTTCACGTATATTATCTGCAGCGGAAGTACCCCCAAGCTGAAATGTCTCTTTCTTGTCCTCGTCTGCGTCCTATTATCAACAACGGCAAAATAAATCCTTTGGATGTACATGAAAAGCAACTCTGTCAGGTGTTGTGTGCGTATCGTATCTTCATGCCGTTTGTAGGTATTACGGTTTCTTCCCGAGAGAGCGCTTCCTTCCGTAATGGCATTGCGAAAATTGCCGCCACCAAAATATCCGCGGGTGTTTCTACGGGTATTGGAGACCATGAAAGTAAATACTCTGGCGAACAGTCTGGTGAGCAGGAAGGCGACGAGCAGTTTGAAATTAACGATAACCGCAGCCTGCAAGCCATGTATGCAGATATGTCAAAGGAAGGTCTTCAGCCTGTGCTGAATGATTATCTTTATGTCTGATATTTTCTGCGTTACCAACCGAGCACTTTGCGAAGAAAACTTTTTGGTGCGCTTAGAGCGCATCGCCAAGGTGCATCCTGCAGGCATTATTCTGCGGGAGAAGGATTTGCCAGAGGGAGAGTATGAAGCCTTGGCGCGACAGGTACTCGAGATCTGTCACGCCAATGGGGTGGAGTGCATCCTTCATACCTTCGTTTCAGTAGCGCTTCGGCTTGGAGTGGATGCCATTCATTTGTCCCTACCGGTTTTGCGGCAAATGTCGGCGCAAGAGAAGAAGCAGTTTAATGTTATAGGGGCATCGTGTCATTCGGTTGAAGATGCGCTGGAGGCTCAGCAGCAGGGGTGTAGCTACATCACGGCGGGTCATATCTTTGCTACGGATTGCAAAAGGGGATTGGAACCTCGAGGTTTGGAGTTTCTACAGCTGGTTTGCCAGAGTGTGAACCTGCCGGTATACGCCATTGGTGGCATCAGTAAAAAAAATATGCCTTACGTGAGGAGTGCAGGAGCCGCTGGGGGTTGCAGCATGAGCGAGTTTATGACGTGTGAAAATCTTCAGCAGCTGGTGGATGAGTTGGGATAACTTGCAACCTACGATGTATTTGTTGCAGGGGTACGCGATGAGCTGGATGGTATTTCAACTATCCACCGAACGCTTGTTCGATGGAATTTGGCGTGATAGTGGTTATGTTAGTCCCTGTTTTGTGATAAGTTTCTAGACCGAACATTTCAGCCGTCACTTTCTTTTGAGCGGCTTGCTAAAGCTGACTCATCTGAGCAGTGGTAATCGGGTGAAAGCGAAAACGGCTTTTTGAAGCGACATAGCTAGATTCGGCATAGTTTGAGGCAGCACAATAGGTCGCCGGAATCGATATAGCTTGAAGCGGTATGGCTACAGGATAGGAAAACTGAAAGAGTAAGAATGGTAAAAAGCACGGCAAAATATGGTAATGACAGTATTCGTCAATTGAAAGATGAAGAGCGCGTTCGTTTGCGCCCTGCTGTTATCTTTGGCTCTGATGGCTTAGATGGTTGTGCGCATGCTGCTTTTGAAATTCTGTCGAATGCCGTTGATGAAGCGCGCCAAGGGTATGGCAATCTCATTACGCTAACTGCGTTTGCTGATGGCTCTATTCAGGTGGAAGACAACGGTCGTGGCTGTCCGCTCGATTGGAATCCCACGGAAAAACGCTTCAATTGGGAGCTTGTATTTTGTGAGTTGTATGCCGGAGGTAAGTACAGCAACAACGAAGGTGGAGATTACGACTTTTCCTTAGGTACCAACGGTCTTGGTTCATGTGCTACGCAGTACGCTTCCGAATACATGGATGTTACCGTTTGGCGTGATGGCAACAAATACCAGTTGCATTTCAAGAAAGGCAAGGTTGTAGGGGCAAAAAAGAAGGCTTTACAAATCGAACCTTCTGATGAGCCTAATCGCACAGGTACAACCATTAAATGGCGTCCCGACCTAGAGGTGTTTACCTCAATCGACATTCCGCATGAATGGTATCGCGAAACCATGCGTCGTCAAGCGGTGGTGAATACCAATGTTACGTTCCGTTTGCGCATTGAAGGCGAGGATGGCTTTAGTGAGGAAGATTTTTGTTATCCCAAGGGCATCGAAGATTATGTCTTGGAAAAAGTAGGTACCGACTATCTAACTGAGCCCTTCTTCATTCAGGCCGACCGTCGTGGCCGCGATCGTGAAGATTTGCCTGATTACAACGTGAAAATCACGGCTTGTTTGTGCTTCTCGCGTATCTTCCAGATGCAGGAGTACTACCATAATTCATCGTGGCTGGAAAACGGTGGTTCACCAGAGAAGGCCGCGCGTAGCGCACTGACGAGTACTCTTGACGCTTACATCAAGGCGCAAGGGAAATACAACAAAAATGAGAGTTCCATTAAATGGCAAGACGTGCAGGACTGCTTGGTGTTAGTAACTAATTGCTTTTCCACGCAAACGTCCTACGAAAACCAAACAAAAAAAGCCATCAACAATCGTTTTATTCAGCAGGCTATGACGGCGTTTTTTAAGGAACGCTTCTCAACCTATTTAATTGAGAACAAAGAGGCTGCCAGCAAAATCATGGAGCAGGTGCTTATTAATAAGCGCTCGCGTGAAAATGCAGAGAAAACGCGTCAAAGCATTAAAACTAACTTGCAGCAAAAAACCGACATGGCTAACCGCGTGCAGAAGTTTATCGACTGCCGTTCGAAGGATAAAGATCGCCGTGAAGTCTATATTGTTGAGGGCGATTCGGCAGCGGGTGCCATTCGCACTTCTCGTGATGCAGAGTTTCAAGGTGTTATGCCAGTTCGCGGAAAAATTCTTAACTGTCTTAAAGAAGACTATCCACGCATTTTTAAGTCAGACATCATTATGGACTTGTTGCGTGTTTTGGGTTGTGGCGTTGAGGTTAAAGACAAACGCATGAAAAACCTTGGTACCTTCGATTTGGATAACCTGAACTGGAGCAAGGTTATTATTTGTACTGATGCCGATGTTGACGGATATCACATTCGCACTCTTATTCTTACTATGCTTTATCGCCTTGTACCAACGCTTATCGAAAAAGGGTATGTCTATATTGCAGAATCTCCGTTGTATGAGATCAACTGTAAGGAAAAAACGTATTTTGCCTATACTGAACTCGAGAAGAACGGAATACTGAAAGAAATCGGTGATCAGAAGTGTTCCATCAACCGTTCAAAAGGTTTGGGCGAAAACGACCCTGATATGATGTGGCTTACCACCATGAACCCCGAAACGCGCAGGCTGATCAAGGTGGAGCCTGAAGAGGTGTCAAGGATGGAGGCCATGTTCAACTTGCTGCTCGGCAACGATGATGAAGGGCGCAAGCGTCATATCGCCGAACATGGCAAGGAGTACCTAGACCAGCTTGATCTGCAGTAGTTCGTTAATCAAGAGTTCATTTTTGAAAAGCAAACGCCTAGCTTTCATACGGTTGGGCGAATCGAGTCAATAAAAGTTTCAAGAGGGAATCGTGGCAAAAAGGAAACCTAAAACAGAGTCTAGGAAAAAGCAGGTAAACAATCCGAACGTTATTGGTCTGCACTCTGAAGTTACGCAGCAGCCCATCACGCAAACACTCGAGTCAAACTACATGCCTTATGCCATGAGTACGAACGTTTCGCGTGCGTTCCCTGAAATTGACGGCTTTAAGCCTTCGCATCGCAAGCTGCTCTTCACTATGTATAAGATGGGCTTGCTGAAAGGTGATCGTCAGAAAAGTGCAAACATTGTCGGCCAAACCATGAAACTGAACCCTCATGGCGATAGCGCCATTTATGAAACTATGGTGCGCTTAGCCACGGGAAACGAAGCGCTTCTGGCGCCTTTTGTTGAATCGAAGGGTAACTTTGGTAAGTATTATTCGGGCGACTTAAGCTATGCCGCTTCTCGTTACACCGAGGCGAAATTGGCTCCCATTTGCGCTGAGATTTTTAAGGACATCGACAAAGACCCGGTTGATTTTGTTGATAGCTACGACGGCGCTATGAAAGAGCCTCGTCTTTTGCCTACTACGTTTCCTAATATTCTTGTGTCTTCAAACAAGGGTATTGGTGTTGCTATGGCTTCGGATATTTGTGGCTTTAACCTTAATGAAGTTTGTACGGCCACTATTCATTTTCTTGAAGACCCTGAATGCGATTTGCTTGAATATATGCCCATGCCTGACTTCTCGACGGGTGGCGAGATAATTTATCGTCGAGAAGAAATGGAGCGTATTTTCGAGACAGGGCTTGGCAGTTTTCAGATTCGCTCCCGTTGGCGCTATTTGCCTAAAGAGCGCATTATTGAGGTATATGAAATACCCTATACCACAAAAACCGATGTCATTATTGAGCGCATTATCAAGCTTTCTAAAGAGGGCAAGGTGCGCGAAATCACCGACATTCGTGATGAAACCGATCTTTCTGGTTTGCGCATTGCTATCGACTTGAAAAGGGGAGTAGACCCTGAGCAGCTTATGGCGAAGCTGTTCCGTTCTACCACGTTGCAAGACTCTTTTTCGTGTAACTTCAATGTGCTGGTAGATGGCTATCCGCGGGTTATGGGCGTGCGTCAAATCTTACATGAGTGGGTAGCGTGGCGCATCGAATCAACACGACGCCGCATGAATTTCGATCTGAACAAGAAAACCGAACGCCTGCATCTTCTGCATGGCCTTGAGGCAATTCTGCTTGATATTGATAAGGCGATTGCCATTATTCGTAACACGAAGCTGGAAAGTGAAGTTGTTCCCAACTTGATGAAGGGCTTTGGTATCGATGAGGTCCAAGCGGAATTTGTTGCGGAACTAAAGCTTCGCAACATCAACGAAGAGTATATCTTGAATCGCACGAAAGATATCGAGCGGCTTGAAGCTGATATTGCAGAACTTAACGATACGCTTGCTAGTGAGAGCAAGATTAAGAAGGTTATTAGCGATGAACTTGCGGCGGTGAATAAAAAACATGTGATGCCGCGCAGAACGGGAAAAATCGATCCGTCTGAGGTTATCGAAGTAAGCTTGGAGCCTGAGGTTGAGGAATATCCGGTAACCATGATGCTTTCTCGCGAGGGCTATTTGAAGAAAATGACCGATCGTGTGTTAAAGAAGGCAAGCTCGCTGAAGTATAAAGATGGCGATGGGCCTTTCATAGAATTTCCTTCTTCTAATACCCATGAGCTGTTGGTGTTTACTGATCGCAGTCAGGTATACAAATGCAAGATCGCTTCGTTTGAGGATACGAAGTCGGCTCAGCTTGGTTCGTATTTGTCAACCGATTTAGAGATGGACCCCGACGAAAGCGTAACGTGGGTAATTGATCCTGAGGATTATAAAGCCGACGTGCTGTTTGTGTTTGAAAATGGTCGCGTTGCGCGCGTTGCTTTGGCAGGGTATGCCACAAAAACTAATCGTAAGCGTTTGAAGAATGCGATTTATGGTGGAAGTAAGTTGCTTTATGCGGCTGTGTTGAAGGAAGAGCGCGATTTGGCGTTGGTTTCAAGCGATTATCGCCTGATGAATTTTAATACCTCACTTCTAAAAACTAAAACCACTACCAGCACTCAGGGTGTTCAGGCGTTCACGGTAAAGGGAAGCCGTACGGTTACCACAGTGGGCAAGGCGGAAGATTTTCTTGGTGGTAAATCTTCCATTAAAAAGTTCTGTGCAGAAAGCTTGCCTTCCTCGGGTGCGCCTATGAAAGAAACTGACATGAAGAGTCTGTTCGACTAGCACCGGGTCTGGCTGCGTTGTCCGGGTATTTGGTTCACGCTATAATGAGCGGGATTGTTGCATTGTGGCATAGTGTATGCGCGGAATCGGAAGGAAGGCACAATGGCTGAGTTGCAGATAAAGCCTGGAACAAAGTTGAAAGTCGCTTTCGATACGGCCGTTGGGCAAAAAACCGAGTTTAATATGATGGCTACCTTCAAGGGTGTCATTGACGAAGCCTATTTCCTCATCAGCGCTCCCATGCTTGCAGGTAAACCGCTTATCTTGGATGAAAATCAGAAGTTCCTTCTGCAGTACACCTTAGGCGAAAACACCTTCATGTTGGCTGGCTATCCCGAATCGGTTGAAAAGGCGGGCATCCGCACGTATTGGAAAATGCGTCAGGTTGCCGAGCACCGCACGTTCTTCAAGCGCCGTGACGAGCGCTTTAAGGTTTCCATGCGTCTGCGCTACTTGCGCGACGAGGCTTCCGAAGATGAGTGGAAAGAAGCCATGACCATCGACGTTTCCGCCGGCGGTCTGGCAATGTATCTGAACGACTACCCTGACGTGGGTGAAGCTCTACAAGTGCAAATGCCGGTGGTGCGCGTAGACGGCGAGCGCTATGAATTACCTGTTCAGTTAGGTATTGTGTGCTGGATGCGCCAGGCGCCTAAGGGTAGCTTGTATCGCAACGTCTGCGGTGTGCAGTTCCGCTATTCCGACGAGCTTGAGCGTGAAGCCATGAAGGAATACATGGAACACGTGCGTGCTAAGTATAAGATCTAGGGCCTATGGCATTGTTTAGTAAAAAGAAGGAAAACGCAGGCGAACTGCCTCAGCGCGAATCGGCGCCCGCTCAGGATCAGGGTACCGAACAGGAAAGTGCGCAGGCTGGAGGTCTGACCAAAGACGCTCCTGCGCAAACGGAATCTTCCGTCAAAGATGTTATGCAAGCGGAAGTTCCCGAAGGCGCCGCGAGTTTATCCGGATCTACCAAGCGTCGTTTTGGCAAGAAGCGCGCACAAAAGCGCGCACTAAAGCGAGCCGAAGACAAGCACATGATTCGCGTAAAAGAGCTCGAAGAGGCCCTTGCCGAAGACGAAGACATCGATGTTGACGCCATTGTTTCCATGTACATGCCTAAGCGTCGTATGGCGCGCATTGGTCAGGCGCTTCTACGCATTGGCACGCTGCAAAAGGTGCTCATTTGTGTGGCACTGTTCATGGCGGTGCTGTTTGGCATTTCGTTTATGCAGGAAAATATGGGAAATTTCACCATCAATTTAAATCGCCTTGAGCTGTTCAGGCGCGGTGTTGCTATTGCTGACAACAGTCAGTTTGAAGGAGCCACTGCGCGCCTTACTGCTGAAGCGGTTTCTGATGGCACCAACATTGCCGTAGATGATTTGCCCAACAACCTCGACGAAATAGACGGCAGCCACAACGGGAAAAACTATGTGGCGTACACCTTTTACATACGTAACGCAGGCAAGGAAGATTTGAGTTACAACGCCAAGCTAAAGATTGCCTCGGCTTCGAAAGGTGTGGAAAAGGCTGCACGTGTGCGCGTCTACCGCAACGGTGAGCCCACCACCTACGCTGCTCCTGCTGCTAACGGCGGCAACGAAGCGGGGTGTGAGAATTTTGAATCAGACGAAGTAGTGTGTCACCTTGCCAACGACACCTTTAAAGTGGGTTACGTGGATAAATACACGGTGGTCATTTGGCTTGATGGTGACGACCCCGAGTGTATTGACAATATCATAGGCGGCGCCGTGGAGTTCGCTATGGATTTCGACTCTGATGGTGCGGAAGACACGAGTCTTATTATGAAGTTCTTACAAGACATTGCTGATACGCTCACCGGTACCGACCCTATCAGTGCTTCTGGTACCGATGCCCCCGACTATTACAAGAACAATACCGTAACTTGGGATACTCGCCGCAATCAAGAATCCCCGCCTGCATGATCATGGAGACCAGGATAGTCGCGTAGTTATCTGGCTTGCGTAGTGGGTATGGCAGAATCGCAGGGGTACTTTATATATATTCAGGTAAAAACACCCTTGCATCAGGCATGTTTATGGTATGGTAACTCTCGCGTGTGTAATGAAATGCCTCTCCTGTGCAGAGGTGTGTCATTTTTGTAAATGAAGGAATAGGATCGAGAAAGGATCCGTTATGGAAACAAAGGCACTGAAAAAGCAGCTTGGTGCTGCTATTGCCATGGTGCTGGTAGCCGCCATAGCGCTTGGTGCTGCCACGTTTGCATGGTTTGTAAACAACAATGCCGTTAAAGCAGAGGGTGTTGACGTAAGTACATCTTCCTCTGTGCCTAACCTGTATATCACGAGCGCGGGCAAGACGAGTGACGGTATGACTGCGGCTGGGGATAACCCGAGCAAGCTTTATCCTGTGTCTACCAATGATGCTAAAGCCTTCTATGAAACTTTGCATTGGACGAGCGGTACGGGTAACAACGCCGTTGCTGATGAGTACCAAGATGCTATTGCTCGCGAGACTGATGAACAAACCGGGAAGAATAAAACCGTTTATGCCGACTACACCTTTACGCTTGGTGTAACCAATGGTTCGATGGATGTATACTTCGATTCTGCTGCTGCGGCTACTACCTTGAAGGCTAGCGACAAAATGGGCACCGCAGGCCGTTTCGCGATCAGCTTCGATAATGGTGCTACTTGGAAGCTCTTCAAAGTTTCTGGTACGGCAACAGATCAGGGCTATTACACCGATAAGGCTGCCTATTCCGCTACCGCTCCTGGTGATTACTGGGTAACTGGCGCGGGTGATTCAACTATGGCTTCTGCTGCTTCCTATGCCTCATTTGGTGATTATGCTGGCAGTATCAACGATAAGGGCCAAGCTGTTGCTGGAGATAACTCCCTTATCACCATCACCGATAAAAAGACGGTAAAGGTCACTGTTCGCGTGTGGTATGAAGGCTGCGACAAGGATTGCGTATCCGAGAATGCTCAGAATGGTATCGCTTCCGCAATCACCGGCAACCTTGGTTTCGTGGGTGTTCAGACCGCTTAAACCCTGCTCTTGCTGAGTCGATGATTTAGGATTAGGCTCCTGTAATCACCTAAATACCTTCGGGCTTGTGCCCGGGGGTATTTTTATATTCGGTCAGGTTTTGGGACGGCTTTAGAATCGGGTTCTTGATCCCCTTAATCTTTAATGTGGAGGATTCGGTAAGGGATGAATCGTTTTGGTTAATTGGAGTGCAAAAATGGTAAAATTAAACGGATTGTAAAACCCGAAATCGAGCGGTGAGCTTGGTGTTTTCTGGATGGGTTACTCGGTCTGTTTTGGAGCTATTGAGGCTTTATATTCATTCGGACGAGTAAGAAAGGAACGCGGCACCGCGAGGCAATAACACAGCATGAACGCAGCAGGCCCACATACCAACGCAGAAGACGAACTTCAACACAGCCAAAACGCGGCCGAGGGGTATCGCGCTGCAGCCGATGAGCACGCTCAAACCCTGAAGGATTTTTGGAAGCACTTCATGGTAAGCGGTCTGTTTGTAGTAGCGGCCCTTGTTATCATTTTGGCTTGCGTGGCATGGTTTTTGAATAACTCCCAGGTAAAAGCCAACGGCATTGACACGAGCACCGCAGGCGCTCGCTACGCTATCTCTTCTGATGGTACTCAGCAGGGTGCCTATGATCAGGAAGCGGGCAAGGTTGATTCGCAAACAGGTCAGGACGGGCTTGATGTAACTGACTCCATGAACGTGAGCGCTACTAGCAACTTGGTGAACTTGAGCGAAAACGATGTCCTCGGTCCTGGCTCGTATGGTCAGCTCACCTTCACGGTAACCCCCTATGCGGACGACCTTGGTGCGGTAACGGTGTCCCTTTCCCGCGAGTTCAAGGGCAAGCAGGGTGCCGTTTCCGATGCGGTTAAAACGCTGGCATCGGGTCACGTCCTGTTCTTCGAATCGTGTGCCAATGGGTACTACGAATCACCAATTCTTGATGGTGAGCTTACTATCACGCAAAACGATTTCAGGGATGCTTCGGGCAAAACAACCAAGCCCGTTACAAAAACACTGTATTGGGCGTGGCCTGAGTACATCCAGAACTTCGTGTACACCGGCAAGGCCAACTACTACAAAAATCTTTTCGCGGCCGATAACGATAGCTACAAAACCATGCAGAACTACATCAACACCAATCCGAGTTCTTTCTACTCCGTAACGTCTGGTTCAACGGTACCTGCGCTGAGTAGCACCATGTCTTCTGCCGACCTCGCAACGTGCGCTACGGCTTACAACAAGGCCGACGATGAAATCGGCAATGCGGTGGAGTATTACCAGGTGCGTCTTACCGCAAATGAGGTGAAGAGCTCATGAGCGGCAACGAAGCACAGGTGACATCAGCCAAAGATTGGATATACGAGCATCGCGGGCCGATTCTTGCGACGCTTGCCGTTATCGCCGTCGTTTTGATCATCGCGGCGCTCACGCTTTCGTGGTTCCTTGCCAATAACAGCCTTTCAACGGTTGCCAAGGTTGATTCTCCTGCCAAGCTGAAGATTACTGTGCCGGGCGAGTCGGCGGCAACCCAACTTGATCTTACGAGCGATGCAGACTACGACAAAGTCGCTGCGGATGGCAGGGTGTATCGTAGTCGTGCCTTCAGCGTTGATAGCGACGGTAAGGCCTTTGAGCTGCAGGTTGCAAACACTACAAACATCAATGGCCTGAGCGTGAAGATCTATCGTGCTAAAGTGAATGATTCTTCCGCTTCGGGCGATGTTATGGGTAACGGCTATTCGTGGAGCAAGGTGGGTGAGGCTATCGACTTCACGCCAATCAGCGCTGATGCAGCTAAACCTCAAACCTTCGGTGCCTATGGCAACATCCAAACAAACGCCCTTCCGAACTACCGCTGGAAACGATTTGAGATAGATGACCTTGATAAGAACGGAAGCGAAGCTGCTTCCGCGACCAATTTCATCATCGAATGCTCGTGGCCTAAAGACGCTAACTATAAAGAAACCGACGTAGCGTATTTGATCGCGAAACAGTAGGGAGGGGGAACTGTGCTCGGAAACCGCAAAGCCAAAAACAACAAGCATGAGCTTCAAGCTGAAGAGCGCCGTTCGCTCACCGCTTCGCTGAACGGCGCGATCGATGGCATGGCGAAAACGCCTCAAACGCGCAAGGTGTTGTGGGCGGTTGCCTTTGTGCTGGTTATTGCGGCGCTGGTATTCGGCCTTCGCTTAACCTACAGCGCCTTCAGTGCAAACGACCATTTGAAGGCCGTTGCCGTTACGGGCACTTCACAAAGCCTGTTCGCTTCCGATGTGCTGGCTCCTTATTCGGAGAAGCCTGCAGAACCCGCCGCTAAAAGTGTTGTGGTTGATACCAGCGGAGATACATGCTCCTTTACCTTTCGCGTGTATAACTGCATGCTTGATGACATGAATGTATTCAACGATAAAGAGGTTGATTATACGTTAGATATACAAGCATCTAGCACCAATGGGGGAACAAGTATCACATCGGGCTGGAGCATTAACCCTGCTGCAGGTACCGTTACTCTTCCTGGTACACAAGCGAAAATTGTTACCTACACGGTTACCTTTAATAAGGCGTTGCTGAACAACATCAAGTTCAAAATCTTTGCAAATGTTGTTCCCGATAAAAGCCCTGGAACGAACTTGGCGTGCTTGGCGGCTGCTGTTACGCCAGCTGAACGTGCGGCAGTTGAGTCTGCGTCCGTCACCGGTTCATGGGCTGATTCGGGCGCTGTGGGTGATTATGCTGCCTACAACTATCGCATAAACGTAACGGGCAAGCAGCAGACGGTAACCCTGAAGTGGGGCGAAAAGGTTGAGCTTGACCCTCACTTTGCAACGAATCATGCGGGTGCGAACTGCACCGTGAATACTGACGAACGTACGGCAACGTTTACGATGTCGCCGGGTTCGGAGATTGTGAACTTTTATTGGGTTGGCGGTAGCGCCAAGCCTTCCAGCTGGGAGGAACTTGGGGTTTCGGTTCAGGCTGGCAGTTAGTAACAGGAACATGAGCCCTTCGGGGCTTTGTATAGAACGAGGTTATTCATAGATGAAATCGGTAAAGTGCATAATCACCGCGTGCCTTACCTTAACTATGGTTTTTCAGATGTTGGCGCCAACCACCGTTGCCTTGGCGGAAGAGATAAACGCGGTTTCGGGTATTGTGGCTCAGCAGGCTGATGACGCAGAAAACGTCGATACTATCAACGGTGATACCTCGGCTGGTACGGGCAGTGACGAATCGGGTACGGGCGATGCTTCCGCCAGTGAAAGTGGAACAGCCTCGGGTTCTGCTTCTTCGGGCAGCACCGTAGGTGAGGGGGCTACTGCCGGTCAGGGTAGTGCTGATACCAATGAAGATACCTCCGATAAGGAGGACGAGCAGGACGTTCCTGCAATGGTTGCCGCAGGTGCAACCATTGATACGGTTGAACAGCTGCAAGCAGCCATGGCTGGTCACGGAGAGGTGGAGGTACAAGGCAAAACCGTTACTCGTATTTTTTTCAGAGACCCTACGGCTTTGTGCGTTATTTCTAATACCAGCCCCTCCCTGTATCAGACAGCAACGATAGGAGTAGAGAACCAAACGGGTGGTGCTTTCGATGTGAGCACACCTCAGGGCGGATATGCGTTTCTTGGTCTTGGTAGTGACGATTACCCTTTCACGGGTACGTTCGACGCCAAGAGCCCATCCGGGTCTGTTTGTTCGATTGCTTTGGCAACGTCGCTTTTCAACAACGTTGAACTCAATGAAAACAGCTTCATGCCGTACTTCGTTTGGAAAGGCGAGGGTAGCGAACCTGTTGTTGCGGCTAAGGTTTCAGGTACTAAAACGCTTGACGTTACAGTACAGATTGCCGACCCGGCAAACGCTACCATATCGGAGTCAACTGCTGGCATCACTAGTGCTCTTTTTGGAACCGTCACGGGTTCGCTCACACTGAGCGTGACCTATTCCTTCTCGGGCACAAGAAAAGGTCTTGGGGCTACCGCTGATGCCACGGGAAACGTGGGCTTGCTGGCAAACACGGTTGAGAGCGGCGCCTTTACGGTTCAGTCGGTCACTCTCCCCAGTAACGTTGCTTCAGGCGGCACGGTCAAGACGAGCGGCGGCAACGCTGGTCTGCTCGTGGGTGAGGTCAAGGATGGCGCTTCCTTGCGCGTTGGCACTCTGAGCAATGTCCCAACTGCCACGGTTCAGTCCGGTAATGGCTGCGCTGGCGGCGTTGTGGGCAAGGTTGGGTCGAGTGCTGGCGCGACCGTTGAGGTAACGAGTGCAATTGATCTCTCTAATCTCACGGTGAAGGGAGCTACTGCTAGTGGTGGCTTTATTGGTCAGGCAACCAAGCTTACGTTGAACCAGAACAAAGGCGCTAAAGTCACTTGCCCTCGGAACGTTGGAGATGTAAATAGTGCCAACGTCGGCGGTTTCATTGGCGAGGTGAGCTTCGGTAGTTCGGTTGAGTTTACTAACAATGATCAAATCGATACAGGTAATAATGGTGTGACGCTTGCGGGTCAGTATGACGAGTCGAAGGGCGTCGGCTCCGCTATTGGTAAGTTGAACTTTGTTGATTCGAACTCGGCTGTATCGTTTAAGGGCGGTACGTTCAAGAGCGTCTATGGCAACGGGGGAGGCGCCGCGGTATTCGGTGGCCTTGTCGGTTCGGTGACGGGATGCACCAACTCGAAGCCGCTTTGCATTGAGGATGTTTCCACGGAGTTTGCGCTCGAAGCTGTCCCGCAGTTCACCGGCGGCCTTGTTGGTTGGCTGGGTCGCGGTACGGGCGCGGTGCTTGAAGTCAAGAATGCTTCAGCCAAATGCACCAAGCTGGCACAGTCGGGCAAGGGTTTTGGCGGCGTTGCGGGTTGCATTGATAACAAGAGCATCGCTGATATCAATGGGGTGACCGTCCAAAACGAAGGTATGATTGAAAACGGCGCGGGTATTGCCGCTGAAAGCTGGGGCTCTGCGATTCGCTTGGGTGGAGTAACTGATTTTTCGAACATGAAGTTTGCTCCTGACAACAGCTTTTCCGGCAAGAAGGTTGTTTCTCAAATCGCGAACGTTCGCGCGGACAACCCAACGCTTGTGTTTGCCCGCGGAATGGGAAGCGATAGCGTTCCTGCAGACGCTGATAACGCCGATTACTGGGTTTATAAGCGCTGCGCCGCAGTAAAAATCGATGACCTAGGCGGGGCTCAAGATTCCAACTGGGCTTACGGTGAGGTAATCAGGCTTGATGGAACGACGCTGCAAAAAGATCTCATCAAAATCAACGCCGATACGCACTTGCTTGAGGGGCCTTCGACTACGGACTGGAGCTGGCAGGTTGGCTCGAGCAAAGGAAAATGGTCCGAAGGTAATCGAACACTCGATATCAACAGCACGCAGGGTTTCGTGTGCCTTGCGCTTACGGTGCAGTTTCCTAACCTATGGAATGGCGTGTATGGTTTTAATGCGTCTGATGGCTCGTTGCTCTTGGGTTCTGATGTGACCATCAACCTTAACACTGACGTTAATCTGTCGGGTACGGGCGTCGGTGGCCTTGGATTCGATAGCGCTAACAGACTCCAGACGTTTGCGGGTACCTTTAATGGTAACGGAAATAAGATCACTCTCGCTATCGGTGAGCCCTATGGCAAGCGCGGCGATAATACGATTGAATCCACTAGCGACACGTCCGACGGCAACGGCAAGCTTTACCGTCACGGCCGCCTCGGTCTTTTCAGCGCCATTGGCGGTGGCGCGACAGTGAATAACCTTACCGTTGATGGTGCTATGAAGTTCGATAACGGCTTAGGTGTTGACGCTGGCTCGCTTGCGGCGACTATTACGGGCAATGCAACGCTCGGCGGTGTTACGTGTAATCCGATAATCACCTGTGATGATACGTTCGGCAGCGATGTCAACATCGGCGGCATTGCGGGCAGCGTGACCGGCGGCGGAATCGTTACTTTCGATAGCGGCAGCACGAGTGGCAACACGAAGGCGCAAGCGACCATCAACACGGGCACTGCTCTCAACGGCAACACGCGCATTGGCGGGGCTGTCGGCTATGTAGCGGACGTTGCTGCTACTGTCAACGTAGCGAGCCTTGAAGTCGGTGGCACGATTGCTGCGAACGATAGTGCGAGTAATAAGATTGCCCAGGTTGGTGGCTTTATCGGCTGCATCGCTCAGAGTACTTATACAGAAGGGGAAATAGCCAGTTCGGCTGAAAAGAACGTTAGTATCACAGGACTTTCGTTCAATTCGTTCAGCATGACCGTGGGCAAGAGCGGCGACAAGCTCAACGGCGCGGGCGGTCTTCTGGGTTACAGCTGGGGTAATGCTGTCGTTACCATCGGGGATAGCAGTATTAATAAGGATGCAAACTCCTATGCGCTGAAAACAGCCAACGCTTCCGTAACCGCAGATAATTCCAAGGAACTCGGCGGCCTTGTATACGCAGCCAGCGGTCACTGGATTATCAACGACTATGCCCTCGATCTTTCTGGTGCAACCATTAATGCCAAGAGCGATAACGCCACAATGCTTGGCGTGCTCGTTGGCCGTGGCAGCAAGATTAAAACCAAGGGAGTATATGGCTCCGAGTCCTATACGGGTTTGTACCTAGAAGATAGGGCTTATTGGGAAACTGCCTACAAAGTTTCCGGCATCACAATCAATGCGCCCAAGGTGTCGGTATTCGACGAATGGGTGGGCAATGGCGTAAAGCCCGATAGTAAACTCATGGACGGCGAATGGAATACGGTTGTTTCGCTGCATACTCAAGCCGACACGTTAGATATGAGCGGTAACGCGGGAAACGACAACAGTTACAAGAATCGCTCTAAGTTCGGCAAAGACCACAACACCAATCAAAGTGTTCGCTACTACTACAATCTTGATCGCGCATACAGCGACATGAAAAGCAACGGGAAAGACTATACGGTTGCGCCTGTTCACCTCACAACCCCTCAAGAGCTGCTTCTGTGGTCTGCGTGTCGCTATGCGCCCGCGGACATACAGAAGTATGTTGCTCCGGGGATGACTGGCGCAGGTGTTGGACTTAATAGTTATCAGGTCTATATTGATGGCGGCAAAAGTCCAGACCAAAACACAATCAATTTGAGCGGCTATAGCTACTATCCGGCACAGCCTGGCGGAAACGTATACGTTCAAAACGTGAATATCAAGTTCTGCTATTCGAATATTAGATCTGAGTACACCAACAACAAATCCAACGCGGCTGGCACACAGCATGAAAATATGCACTGCGGGCTTTTGCGTACGATGAGCGCAAACCTCACGGTAAGCAATGTCACGCTGGGCGGTACTATCGGGATTGCGGTTAACGACGGCGATAAAAGCTCAGGAGGCACCGTATCGGGTGCTTTGGTGTGCCGCTATATTTACGGGTCTTCGGCTTCGGTTAAGCAGATTTCTATCAATGGGCTTACGCTCGATGGTTTGACGGTCGATGGTGTGACCGATGCAACCACCTACGCTCCTTTGCTCATCAATGAGATGCAGACGTACGTGAACCTGAACGCGAAGAATATTTCGACCACGGGGTCGGGGTACGCAAATGGTGCTAAGGCGGCGACGTCGCTGTTCGGTAAGCTTGGCGTGGGCAGCGCGGCCGACCAGGTGACGGCGACATTCAACCTTATCAATCTTCCCAGCGCAACGGACAACACGATATTCACCCGTGCAAGCCTGCTCGAGAGCTTCGGCTACGGCGAGGGCAAGACGGGCTCTGCGGTGTATACGTTTGTTGAGGCTGACCAGAACGCTGACCAAGGCAAAAATAATGTCACGTTCGGTAGTGAGATTGATGCCAACGGGGAAAACAACGAATATGTGGGCAAGCAGCTCTGGTACTACGACGAGAACACCTATGAGACCAAAGATGGTCTTGTTACCGTTGATGGCAAAACAGCAAATGCGGTCACACCACAATTCGGCGGCTATCTTCCGTACGTGAAAAAGGGTAAGGCTAACGAAAACAACGTTCAATACCATGAAATTAAGGTTAACCAGCGCGTGCCCAAGCTCGCTACGGGCTGCGGCACCTACGGTGATCCCTATGCCATAACCAAGGCATCCGAACTTAACGCGGTGGCCGATTATATCAACACGCGGAGTGCAGTGGATGGTTGGGAAGTAACGATCACTGCCGATCAGTCTGAGCTTTGCCAGCGTCGTAATGGCGGCAGTACCGATAAGGAAATCATCTACGTTTACAAGCAGGCAAACGCGTCGAGCAAAAAGTGGGAGAAGAAAGACGGGGATACTACCGATTCTAAAACCACGCTTGATGAAGACACGATGCATACCTATCTGCAGAGCGCTTACTACAGCATCGAGCCCACCAATGATAACAACAATACGATTGAGTTTGATGTGGCCTCTTTCCAAGGTTTGGGCAACAAGAGCAATCCCTTTAGGGGTGTAATCGTCGGTGATTTGGGTGGAACTCAGGCGACTATTTCCATCAACAACAACACAGGCTCTTTGATGGGATTGATTCCGTATAGCTACGGAAGTGTTGTTAAGAACCTGAATGTGGTTTACCAATCGGGTATTTCGGCAATTCGCTATTCAGAGAAGGATAGCAGTGGGGTCCCTGGTTCATTCTTCGGTGGAGTTATTGGTTGTATTATGGGTGGCGACAATGTTATTGATGGGGTGGCTGTGTCTTCCCCAAGTGGTGCGGTTGTTGCGGTTTCCTCCAGTAATACCGACCCGGTGATTGCTGCAGTGACAGGTGAATCTAGTAATTCGCATTTGGTTCCCATCGGTGGATACGTGGGTGCCGTTACGGGCGGCGGCGTTGTATTCCGTAATTCTTCGGGTGGTGAAGGTGCGCTCAATGCTTGGCATAACGCTGGTACTTCGCGCTATGACAACCCCTACGTCGGCCGCGTGATCGACGGTTACGCGTTTAGTGAACTTAGCGGTAGGAGTCTTGATAATACTGATCGCAATTATAAGATCAACAACTTGAATACTGCCGATACAAAGTGCGTCGAGACCGGCGATTCGCAGGGGCGTTATAGAGGAGTCGACAACAACAACCAGGCAATAACCACAACCGTCAATGATTCGCAGGGGCTGCTTGTGCTTTCTGCCATCATCAGTAGCGGTGCGGGTGGTGGCTCGGCAAATACGGCGACTACGAATGATGAATATGGCACCTACGCTGGTTCGCGGACCTATTTGGGTGGCAATACGTCGAAAAATGCAACGTATCAATTCGGCAATCAGAGTTACGGCAAGGTGCGCAATGCCAGCTACGCTGCTGTTGGTAAGCCAGCTGCTGCAGCAGCCGATTTTGCAACAGCGACCAAGGATGACAGGTTAAGCCCGGGCAGTCAGAATGTTGCCGCACTCGACCAGACCACTGGCGACAACGTGAACTCTCCTTATCTGGTGGCGAAGTACGCTACGTGGCAGACGGGCAACATCTGCGCTGCGCAGGCCTCGGGCATGGATCTGCAATTCGTGAACAGGACTGATGATATTGACTACGACATGACGCCTTACGGCACCGGTTACACGGGGCTTTCTGGGCGCTATTACTCCAACGCGTGCGCATCCAATAAGAGTGCCGATCGCGACCGCATTGTGCCGCTCGTGGCGACCATCAATGGAAACGGCGCGACCATCAAGGTGGGCGACAACGGAAGTGATGGTAGCGAGAAGAAGCCGTACGACATCAAGGAATACACCAACGATAATTACAAGCTCACGGGTGTGGGCGCTTTGTTTGGCACGGTGACATACACGTCCGATAACGTGGGAGGCAGCATCGGTACTGCCGCCGCGGATGGAAATGAAGCCACGGGAAACGGCGGCTATACCGTCCAGAACCTGAAGTTCGATGACTGTAACATCTCGCTTACGTACATCGACACGTCGGGTAAGGCGAGCGGCTCGGGTGATGCTGAGGTTGGCATCGGCCTTCTGGCTGGCACCACGGCAAATAACAACTCGCTGACGGACTATGGCAAGTATCATGCCGTTACGTTGACGGACTGCAAAGTAAATGGTTCAGCTGGTGCTTCCAGCGTCGGTGGCCTGTTGGGCTCGTCTGGTTACGGAAGCCGCAAGGGCAAGACCGACAAGAACGATACCGGGATGGTGAATAAGACTGGGGGACAGCCGTCTCCAGTCAAGCTCTATGATTGCTCCTATAGCAACATGGAGATTTCGGGCGTTCAAAACGTCGGCGGCTTCGTCGGCAAGCTGAACACCGGTTCCCAAGGTGGCGTTTGGGCAACGAATGATATGGATATTGTCAAGGATTCAATGATTACGGCAGGCTCAGACGACCCTAGGGTTGGCGGTGTTTTCGGCGTTAGCGGCGGTGCCCTCTTCGTGAACACCGATGCAAACACCAATCCAGCAATCAACGGTGGGAAAGCGACTATCTCTGAGGTGACGCTGACTGTTCCAACAAGTGCTGGTAAAGTTGGTGGCGTTGGTGGCCTTGTTGGTAAGGCTGAGAACAGCATATATGCCTACAACTTGACGGTAACGGGTGATACAAATACGAAGGTGATATTCGGCCGAGCAGATGCGGGCGGTTTTAAAAACGCTGGCGGTATTGCGGGTAATATAACGAGTGGTAGCGAATTTAAATTTGATACGTGCGAGGTCAGCAATATCAACCTTGAGTCCCGTGAGGTTTCGGGCGGCATTTCCGGCAATATCTCTGGGTCGCCAGTAGTCACCTGTAATAACGTGGTGGTGAGTGGTGTAACCTTTGGCAGCTCGTATGCGGGTGGCATCAATGGTTCCCTTGGGGGCAAGCCAACGTTCAATATCACAAATATGAAAATCGAGAACAATGTATTTGAAAACCCGAGCAATATGTGGGAGGGTTCGAATAATCAGAAGAGCCGCTCTGGTGGTATTTGTGGTGACGGCAAGGGTGTCTTCAAGATTTCGAACATCCTGCTCGACAACAATGACTTCCAGGGCAAAAACGGCCAGGGTATTTTCTTCGGTGATACAAAGACAAAGACTGACCTACAGGTCTATGCCGCGGGTATCGACATCAAGCCGATCAAAGGTAAAACAACCAGTGACCTACCGCCTTTGATGCTCGATACCACCAAAGACCAAAGTAATGTGAAGCAGGTGAACACCGTTTCGTACGTGGCTTTCGGTGACTACAACGATACGCTTGCCGTACCCGATGCGGATAAGACGCTCTATAGCGACGAGATAAACGACGATGGTACTCAAAAGGCAACCGTAGCCGCTTCACCTTACGTGACCACGAGCCCGACGAGCGGCATCGCTGTGAAGGTATCCAGTACCGATACTGATCGTTCCCTTTTTGGTGACGGTGCGAACGTTGACTTGGCTTCGACTATTAAGGGTGAGGCGGGCACAAACGTTGCTGGTCGTTACACCTACACCAACATTGGTGGGCGAAGTGACAATGGTACTTACCAAAACGCTAACGATTACAGCGAAACCTCTGCTCAAAGCTACAACTCAGAGAACTCGTCTTTCTCGAAACGGGTTGATGAAAATAAGGATTTCAAGATTCTCGAAATTCCCGGTCAGGACACCACAACGGTAACCAATTATCTTAACCTGGTAACGAATGGTGGCTTTTCCGATGCGGTTCGCTTGAATAATGGCTCTAGCAAGCAGTATGTAACGGCCAAGGCTGAAAAGTTCGTGTTAGATGAAACCACGAAATCTTTCGTTAAGAGCGATGGGGCTGCATCGCTTTCGGTTGTGGGTAACGGTACCAGCGATATGCAGTTCCGTGCTTCTACCAACTGGGATAACGATAAGGGCCAGTTCACGCTTCTTTCCGTAACTTTCAACGACGGTGCCAATCACACCTATAAGGTCCAAGTTCCCATTGTGGTTAAGCGCTTGTTGGAGGTTAACTTCGCGGCAACCTATACCTACGGTACCAACTTCAAGGCAACAGATTATTCAAACAAAACCGACCATGTGCTCACCGGTGCGGGCGATGCTATGACAGGGTATCTTACCTGGACTTACAACAAGGCTTATGGCACTGATACCGAATATGGCTGGAACACCTATCTTCAGGGTGGTGGCTCCATGAAATCGCTGAACAAGAAAATCCTGTTCAGTGGTAATGGGGAGAAGGGAACCTTGCCCGAGGGAACCCAGCTTACGCTGGTTGATTCCGCACACAACAACAAGGAATACCACTACACTGTGGGCGCTGGTGGAGCTGCTTCGGTTGAGCTGACCGCTTTTGTGGACTCCGCGAACAGTTCGTATGAAGAGCAGTGGCTCAGCGAACTTATGGGAGTAAAAGCTTCTGGACCTAAGGCTTCGGGCGCATGGGTTAAGACCAGCGCTAACGACCCCAATGTCGGTGCACGCATTAAGACCGATGCAGGTTATGACTACTACCGTCCATGGGTATCTGGGGATACGGGCGATCGGTACGATCTTGCAATCGATGGCAACGCAGAGCCACATCCAAGTGAGAACTTCTTCTTGGTAGTTCGCGTGCCTAAGGGCTCTACGACTACTGTGGACGGCTATACGGGAACCTCGGTTGCAGGTGATGTGAACACGCGCATCAACTACGTGCTGGGTTCAAATGAGCGCGAGACCGACATCCATGTGGGCACCGCTTCAACCTATAGTGTTGCCTCGGGCTATGGGCAAACGCTTACCGATACTTTGGTTGCTGGTGCTTCGGACGATACTCAGGAAATGGGTGCTGATACAATTAATTCGTTCAAGATGGATGTGACCGATACCGTAAGCTGCAGCAACGTATACAACAGTTCGGACACGCTGTATTACCAGCTGAACTCTTCGCTTGCAAGCTATAGCGGTTCTGACCTTACGGGCGCGAGCGGCTATCCTAGCGGTACCTCAGGCACCTATTCTTTCTACGTGAAGGTGGGGGACACCTATTACAAGCCCAGCAAATCGACTGATTCCGCAGGCAACGTGAAGTGGAGTTGGACGGCAGCTGGTGCAGGCGAGGCTGCGGTGAGCGGCAAGTCGTGGAACGCCGATGGTGGAGACATGCAGCTTGTCCTTTCCGATAGTGAAGGAACGCCTATCGACTTGAGTGGTATTCGCAGCATTGCAATTGAGGCAAATGCCTCGTTCTCTATTCAGATGAAGGCCGACCTGCAGATGTCGGGCCCTGCTTGCCAAAATGCGATCGCCGCTTCGGAAAACGCTTCGGCTTACACGAAGCCCACCTATCGTTCGTTCCTTTCCCCGCATGCGGATACGCTGAGTACGAGTACTATGACTGCCGATAATGAAGGTAAGATGCGCTACTACCGCAAGGGCGGCGGTACTTCCACCATTGCCCTTACGGCAACCAAGAAAACGCAGCTGGGCATCAATGTTGACGACTTGGGAACCGCTGACGGCATCATTGCGCTGGCGGCAACCTACGATCTGTCCAAGCTGAGCGGTGCTGATGAAAAGCTGAGCAAGGCGAAGAGTGCAATCTTTACGCTCAGCTTGCAAAAGCGCGAGGAAGATGGCAGCTACGAAGATGTTTCAGACATCGAGAAGTATCTTTTCGTTCAACAAAGCACCCATCTGGGAACCGGCACGCTAAGTGCCGATGGTAACAGCATCGTGTTTACCGATACTGTCACCGATGATGGCCTTGCTACCCGTGATGGTAGCAGCCCCATCCTCAGGCACGGCTTTGTGGTGAAGGTGAACACCGACATTGAATCGGCTCAGCATTTCTACGCCAACTACCGCTTGGTTATGACGGCGCACCTGTCAGGTGACGGCGTGGACGACACGCCCGTGAACGCTTCTGGTTCTGTGGTGGGCTACAGTCATTCCGACTACGTAACCTACACTTTAACTCGCGTAAACATGAAAGGCATCAACCATAGTTAACCTTAAGTCGCGCGCAGGAGAAAAAACGAATTGCAACAAAAGTAAAAAAGTAACCTTGAACGAGTTAGTGAATTGATCGAATTTATCTCAAAATGAGGTAATACCTTGATAAGAATCCTTTCAAACAAAGTAACAATGTAACGTGAGATTATTTGTCGAGGGTTAGGGCAGCGAACTAATGATTTGGTTACGTGAGTTTTAAGCCCTTAATGCTCTATGTTTGACGAGATCATGTGCTTAGTGCTTAAAGGTGCTATGCAAGGGGAATTCGCGTAAAATGAAGTGTTGCGTGAGTTTACCCATGGTTGGTTTTGTGGAACGAAGGGAGGTAAGCTCCGGTGGAAGAGATGCGCGATTTGCAACAGCTGAGCAGGCGCTTTAAACGCCTGTTGGTGACGCTTATTGTTACGGCGCTCGCAGCCGTGATGGTTACCTACGCTTGGTATATCTACAACGCCAATCGCCATATTACCGATGTGAAAATGGCTGCTGGTACGGGTGCAACCTTCCTTATTTCCGATGAGTATAATGGCGAATATAAGTCCAATGCTGGCCTTTCGTTTCAAGGATTTTTGAACCCTGTTTCAACCGATAGTATCGAAAATGGTTTTCAGAAGGTTACCGGCTTTACGGGGGGGGGTACCACGCAAGATTCGTTACTGGCTACGTTTTTTGGACCAGCTCAGCGCTCTGACTACTATGAAACTACGCTCTATTTGGCTACCAGTTCACTTCCTACTGATGTGTATTTAGCAGACATTCGCTTTGACGATATAGACAAAGCAAACCCTATTTCAACGGCACTGCGGGTAGGTTTGGTGGTTCATCAGCCGGGTGAAAATCAGCCCGTGGTCAATCAATACGTGTTTGAACTTTCCCAAGAGCACAATCCTCAGGCAAACTACAATACCAAAAACGGCAAGGCGGGCGATGTTTTAGACAGCACCAAAACTGATGGCTCCACGGTAACTTTTACCCCGCTGAACTCCACTAACTATTGTGAATACGACGAAGAAGCCGGCAAGGTTACTAGGCCTGGCACCAAATTGGTAACGCTTCCCGCAGCCGTTGATGGTGCCAGTCATAGCGTACCCGTGCAGGTAGATGTGTACGTGTGGCTTGAAGGCTGTGACGAAGACTGCATCAACAACCTGTATGGCACCAGTCTAGCTTCGCTTGCATTACTCTTCGCGGGAAGCCAAGGGTAGGGTGCGTATGGCGTTTATACAGAACAACGAACAGGTTCGTTTGGGTAGCGTGTTTTCTGCGCGCAAGCGCTTGGTTGCAGCGGCTGCTTGGCTGGTGGTTTTGGCGTTGGTTTTGAGTGTTGCTACGTTTGCGTGGTTTTCCAACTCTCGCTTTACCAACGTAGAGCCAGTGGCGCATACCGTTAGTGAAGACGGTTATGACTTGCTCATTTCTTCTACTGAACAAGGTTCCTTCTCTGAACAGTGTCAGTTGGCTGCTGCCGATAAAACGCTGTATCCCATTTCTACCTCCGATCTTTCCAATTTTTGGCGCGCTACCTTCCAAAATGCCAGCGGCATTACCACTGACTATTCGAATTGCACCTTCCAGCTGGGCGAATATGCTTTAACGGGCACGTTTTATCTGAAGGGTTCTCAGGCACCGCTTTTGGTGTACTTATATCAAGGTCAAATGAGTGTTTCGGCCGACCCTCAGCTGTTGGCTGCAGCGCGCGTGGGTTTTGTTATTCAAAGTTCTTCGGGTACGTATACCTATATTTTTCAGTGCGATGATTTAGGCAACACCTCCCAGGCAGCTCAGCAACGCACTACTTCGCAAAGCAATGTGGTGGTGAATGGACAAACCTCATGGAAGTATGTCTCCGATCCCGCTCGGTCTGTTGCTGCATACAGCATGGAAGGCTCTGGTAATACACCAACGGCTCGTTCGGGCGCCACGCCCTTATTCACGCTCGGTGCCAATGAAGTAGCCAGCGTGCGTTATTTCGTGTATATGGAAGGCTGCGATGCTAACTGCATCACCGAAGCGCAGTCTAAGGATATTTCTCTGCAGTTCGCGTTTGCGGGCGCCAAGGCTTAAAGGAGGCACCATGAGCACGAATTCTAACAGAGCAAAGTTCAGGCTAACTCAGGCTGGTACAGCATTTGTGTTGGTGGTGATAGTAGCCGTACTTATTGCAGCTACGTATGCGTGGTTTACCAGCAATGCGGTGGTGAATACTAATTCTGTTTCAGTTCATAGTGATGAAAGCAAATTGGTGGTTGAACTGGGTGATGCCTCAGCTGATCGTTGGAGCAGTGAAGGTGATGTTGCGTTTTCCTCTAATAGTCCCAATCCTCTTACGTTGTACCCTGTTTCCACCTTTGACCTTGAGGGTTTTGTAGAGTGTACGCGTACCGACGATCGGGGCCGTGCTGTGCACTTTGAGAAGGCAGAAGATGGTCAGCATTTCTACCATGGGTGGGTCGATGTGCGCGCTAATGTAACAGGCTCGGGCGCTTCGAAGGCCGCTGGTACGGTAAATGTGTATTTGGGCGATACCTTAGCTCCTGAAGGTGCCAATACTGAGCTGTTGAAGGCAACGCGTGTGGGTATTAAGCTTTCACGCAACGGTCAAGTGATTCAGAGCCGCTATTTTACGCTCGATGATTCTGCCGGTTCACATCGTTCAGAGCACCCAGCAACCGCTCCTTCTCTTCCTGGATATTCCGAAGGCATGTTGCTTGGTTGGGAGAATGGGGAACTGGCCTGTGCAAACGATAATGCTCAGGACTATACTACCTACCTCATGCGCAGCGATGAGAACGCCACGCGCCCGCAAAATGCATTGCTTGCTATGGACTTGGGACAAACGTATCGGATGGATGTGTATTACTACATTGAAGGCACCGATTTGGATAGTGCTGATTATCTGTACAACGACATAGGCATTCTTCATGTTGACTTATTTGCTGTGCTTGACGGGCAGGGGGTGTAAATGCAACAAGAACAAAAGCAAGACTTGCGCCATCGCTTGGCGGCTACGGTGTTGTTAGTGCTGTTTGCCCTGGTAGCCATCGTCATGGCATCGTTTGCGTGGTTTTCTATCTCCGATCAGGCAAAAGCTCGCCAGTTAGCTCTTAATGCGAATGCCGGCAATGCCTTACGTTTCGACTTAGACGCACATGATAGCTTCGATCAATACGTAACAACCTTAGGTTTTGACCAAATATCTGCGCGTATCTCTTCGGAACAAGGCGTGAATATTGATACTTCCAAGCTTCAGCCAGTAACCACCTTTGATGGACAGAACTTCACCTATGAAGATGGCTCGGTTGTCCAGGCTCAAACAGGGGCATATCTTGAATTCACGTTGCACTTTATCAGCCATGAAAATGTGATAGTGCGTCTTACCGGTGAATCGGGTAGCAATGGGGAAGCGGGAACGGCGTTTTCTTCTAACGTTTCGGGCTTGCCGCAGGCTATGCGTATGAGCTTTACCTGTGATGGACAAACGTGGGTATACAATCCCAATCTTGGTGCAAGCTCAACAAGCTCGGGTAGTGTAACTACGTTCGGAATTGTGTCGGGAAGTTCAAACCAAGAGGCTAACATGTTTAGCCTGATTGCGGACACAGATAAACCCACTGTCGTCCGAATTTGGTTGGAGGGAACCGACCAAAATTGCACTAATATGATTAAGGGTGCCGATTATTCGGTAACAATGCGCTTTGAAGGCATTGAACAGCCAGAACAGCAGTAACGATGATAACAAGCAAAGGTTGTTATATAAGAATACAGGCGTTTGTTGTATAAGAAAGGTCGAAATGAGTACGGTTAAAAAAGCTGCATCCATTGTGATCAGCGTTGTAATGTGGATCATTATCCTGATTGCAGCGTTATTTGCATTCACCACGCTTGCTACTAAGGAGGATGGCAGCGTTTCGAACCTAGCTGGGTTTACCCCTCTTACGGTTCAGTCCGATTCTATGGCACCTACGTTTGATGAAAACGATCTGATTTTCATTCAGCAGTGCGACCCTTCCTCTCTTCAGGTGGGCGACATCGTTACCTTTCATGCCATTATTGATAATCAGTATGCGCTCAACACCCACCGTATTATTGCTATCAATGAAGTAAATGGCTTGAATAGCTATACCACCAAGGGCGATAACAACGAGTTGGCTGATCAGCATGTAATTGCTGATGGCGATATTGTGGGCAAATATGTGTTTAAGATTCCGTATCTAGGCAAGGTTATAGATTTCCTTTCGAGTACATGGGGTTTCCTTATTGTGATTGTGGTGCCCATGCTATTGTTCTTCATCTATCAGGTGTATCATCTGGTAATTGTAGGTATGAACCTGAAGCGTGCCATGACTGAGGAAGACCGTATGAAGCAGGCCGAAGCAATTGTTGATCGTGAGCAAGCTCAGTCTGTCGAGGCGGAACGTGCAAAGGCTGAAGCTGCGCGTGCTGAAGCGGAGGCGGTATTAGCGGAAGCCAAGCGCTTGAAAGCTGAAGCAGAAGCCAAGCTGGCATCTGCCAACTCTTCCGAGGGCACAGAATCTGGCTCTCAGAGTGGGGGTTCGGGTTTTGCTGATAGCGAATCAGGCTCTACGGATAGCGGATCAGGTTCTGATTTGAAGTAAAGGTAACTAGTGCGCGCACACTGGGGCTTGCGCCCGGTGTGCGCTTTCGCTTTTAAGAAAGAAGGTGAACCGTGAGCGAGTTTCTGAGCTTTGCCTGGGAGTTGCTGGCAAAGGTGGTATATAACATTGTTGCGGTGTTCGCTTCCATACTAAATTTGTTTATTTTTGGATGGGTTGACTACTTTAATATCTTTCTTACGTACTTCAATACGTTTGATTTGGTGGGTAAAATCGGTGCGGTACTTCTATTTGTGCTGCTCATAGCTATTCCTGTTCTTATTGCCATTATTGTGGTGCGTCGCTGGAAACTGCATCGTGCCCTTAAGAGCGATACTTCCGACAATAAAACGCTGTATCGCGAAATTGGTCGTTTGAACAAGCAGGTTTTGGACCTTATGGACGAAAAGAACAAGCTTCTTGCTCTAAAGGTTAATGCTATGGGAGGCACACAGCGCATTCCGTATGTGGGTGCTTCTGCGCTTACTGATGATTCCATTCCGACGGTTGCCAATGTGGTCGGGGGAGGCTCGGCAGCGGGCGGTGAAGGAGCTGGTGTGGTCGCAGGTTCTGCTTCACTTTCGCTCGATGGCGATTCTGTTTCTGGTGCTGCGGCAGCTATGGCTAAGGCCACGGTTGAAGCCAAAACGCTTGCTGAAGAAAAGGAAATTTCTCTGGCTACTCGCTTCCCCAAGCTTTCGCAGGTAGATTTGAAGTATCGCGATTGGCAACCGCCCGCGTACGATAACGACATTACGCTCGAGCATTTTGCGGAAGGCTATCGAGAATTTGCTTGCAACGAAATGGGACTGTATTACTCTTCCGAAGTGGTACGTCGCTTTGTTGCTGGTATGGCAGCGAGCAAGCTGCTTATTTTAGAAGGTATTTCTGGTACGGGTAAAACTTCGCTACCCTATTCGTTTAGTCGCTATATAGACAATCCAGCCACTATTGTTTCAGTGCAGCCTTCGTATCGCGACCGTACCGAAGTGCTCGGTTACTTCAACGAGTTTTCTAAACGCTTCAATGAAACTGAGTTTTTGCGAGCGCTCTACGAAGCAAGCCTGCGCGAAGACCCAAGCCTTATTGTGCTTGACGAGATGAACTTGGCGCGCGTGGAATATTACTTCGCCGAGATTCTTTCGGTTCTGGAAATGCCTAGTCATGACGAATGGGTGCTTGATTTGGTGCCTACCGCTTGGGCGGGGGATCCAAAGGCTCTCACTGGTGGCAAAATCACCGTTCCTGATAGTTTGTGGTTTGTGGGTACTGCCAATAATGACGATTCCACCTTCACTATTACCGATAAAGTGTATGACCGCGCTATTCCGATCGAGCTGAATGAGCGCGCCGATTCGTTCAAGTGTCCGCACCACGAGCGCGTGCATGTTACTAGTGATCACCTGCAGTATCTATTCCAGAAAGCCAAAGTAGAGCACGTGGTTTCTGAAGAGCTACTGGAAAAGATGCACAAACTCGATCAGTATCTACAAACACGTTTCCGCCTGGCGTTTGGCAACCGTATTATCAAGCAGATGTATGACTTTATTCCTGTATATGTGGCGTGTGGTGGCACTGAACTCGGCGGTATGGATTACATCATAGCGCGTAAGGTACTGAAGAAGTTCGAGTCTATGAATGTCAGCTTTGTACGTGATGAAATGAGCGGACTTATCGAGTACATTGAAAAAACCTTTGGCGAAGGCGGCTTGCCCGACAGCATTTCGTATTTGCTAAGAATTCAGAACATATACTAGAAACCGGCTCGGGTGTTCATGCAATGCTCGGGTATGTTTACTTGTGGGGTAATAAATGTCAGACACCATTCAGGATTTATACGACAGCTTTTCCGCTCAAATGGAGCCTATTCAAGAAGAAGATCGCTATTTTCGCTACCTGTTTGAAATAGCACAGGCTTCCGATACTACCATTGATCAGCAGCGTGAAGAGTTGGTTAAGGTGGTTGATGAAGAATGGATTTCGGTAATTGAAGATTCGCTTGATGCTATCAATAGCATTATTGAAAAGCCGCGCCGCTTCATTACTACCGAAGAAGAAGTGGTGCCTGTTTCGTTGGCGAAGAGGATTTCCGCTGATAGCGTGCGTCATCTGAGCCAAAATACGCAGTTTTTGGCTCCTTCTGATGATGGAGGCATTCATCCTACCAAAATCTTAAATGTAAATACGGCTGAAACGTACGACCTGTACGAAAGCCGTTTTGTGTATCACCTGATTCAGCGTCTGCTTACGTTTGTGGACAAGCGTACCGATGTGATTTTCTGGTCTACGGGAAATGAGATTCGCAATCGTTTTACCATGCACAGCAAGATTGGCGATGCGTATGAAGAAATTGAGTACAACATTGAAATGACGGTGAAAGACCGTCAGAACTTTGCCGAAAACGACGCTGACAACGTTGATACCTTCATGCGCATCGATCGTGTGCGCCGCCTAGTTATGGCACTGCGAAATAGCTCGTTTTGTCAGATTATGGAGGGGTGCTCGGTAGTGCGTAGTCCTATTCAGCGCACCAACCTTATCATGAAAGACCCGAATTATCGTAAGTGCTTTCAGCTGTGGCAGTTTATGGAGCGCTATGACAAAGTGGGCTACAACATTGAGGTAAAAGATTCTGCGTTGGCCTTTGACGATGAGTATATGGTTCAGATGTATACCAATCTCATCAATAATTATGCGGTGTTCAAAAGTCTCATTTCCGACGATCGTAATCTATCTGAGCTTGCGAGCGAACAGCGAGAGCCTGTGGCGCCAAAGTTCATTACGGAAATCAAGGAAGAGTTTGTAGACAGCTGCGATATTCCCGATGTGGAAGTACGTAAGGTGTTTATCGAAGAGGTTACTCAGGCGCAACTTGATGCTGAAGAGGCGCTCGACGAGCAGCGCAAAAAGAATAGAGAGCTGAAAAGCAAGGTAAAGGCCCTCAAGGTGGAAGTGCATGCGTTAGAAGATGAGCGCAAGGAGCTTTCTGAGCAGCTTGATCAGGCTAAAGAGCGTGAGCAGGGCTTGACTCAGCGCATGCAGCTTGCTGAGGCAGATTTGGATGAATTGCGTGATTCTTTGGAAGATGCCGAAGAGGGTAAGCAAGCCGCCGAAGAACAGGCAGCTCAGGCTCGTTCAGAAGCTGCAGCTGAGGTTGAACGTATGCGCATGGAAACGGCGGTAGAGGTACAAAATGCGTTTGATGATGCTGCCAACAAGGTGGCTGTAGCAAAGGAAGAGGCTGCTGTTGTTGTTGCGGCTGCTAAGGCGGAGGCTGCTGCTACAGTTGAACATATAAAGAAAGAGGCTTCTGCTGCCGTTGAGGATGCGAGGATTCAGAGTCAGACCGCGCTCGATGAAGCCAATGCTCAGGCAGTTGTCTTACAAGAAAAGGCTGAATCTGATCTTGCGGCCGCAAGGGCAGAGACGCAGGCGGCTAAGTCTGATGCTGATACACGAATCGCGGCGGCAATGAGAGAAGCTGAGCGTCGTCTTGCTGCGGTACGTGATGAATCTGAAGCTAAAATTCAGATGGTGAAAAACGAGGCCGAGGAAAAGAAGCAAGCTGTAGAAGAAAATGCTAAAGCGCAGGTGGAGGCTGCAAACGCCTCTGCTGAGCATATGCGTCAGGTGGCTGATGCTGAGCTGGCAGAATTGCGTCAGCAGATGGATGCAGCTGCAAATGCTCATAAGGAGGCAGCTTCTAAAGCAGAGCAGCGACACGTTGATGAACTCGCGCAGCTTAAGCAGGAGTTCGAACAGCGCATTGGCCAACTGAATGCTCGTTTGGAGCAATCTGAACGAGCTCGAGTTCGCGCAGAAAAGCGTGCTGAAGGCAATAGGCTTTCGAACTACCTTCTTGCTCGTTTGCGCGGCGAGGCCGTTCCTGCTGCATCGGGCAATGATGATTCTATTAACAATGAGCCTATTACCCAGAATATCCAAGGTGGCAAAGTTGTACAGGACGCTTCGACTGGACAGGGTTATGGCTCTGATTCTGATGGTTCACACAATGCTGTGGTTGAGCAGCGTGACTCTGTGGATTCTGGTGAGTCTAAGGTAGCTTCCCGTGCTTATTCTGAGGTTTCTTCTAAGGGTGGCCGCGGGTAATGAAATATGTGCTTCGCGTTGTTAATGTGTTAGCGGCGGTAGTTATTGCTTTGGCGTTGGTTGTGCTGCTGCGCACGGTCTTTACGCCCGCGGGTGAGGTCCCTTCGCTGGGTAACTACAGTTTTATGCGTACGCTTACGGGTTCCATGGAACCTGCCATTCCTGTGCATTCGTTTATTGTTACCGAAGCGGTTGATCCTGAGAGTCTTCAGGTGGGCGATATTATTACGTTCCGCTCTACGGAGTCGAAGCTAGAGGGTGCATTGAATACGCACCGTATAACGAGCGTGTATGAAGAGGGCGGTCAGCTCATGTTTCATACCAAAGGTGATGCCAACGCTGTGGAAGATTCTGAACCCGTGTCCTCGATAAACGTAGTGGGTAAGGTAGTGTTTATATCCGCAGCGCTGGGAACTGTGGTTTCTCTTTTCTCTAATCCGCTGGTTTTCTTTCCGTTCGTTGTGGTGCCTTTGGTTTTGCTGCTGGGATTTGAGCTTGTTAAGCTGGTGAAGTCCACTAAAGAAGTGGCTCGTGCCGAAGATGAAGCAGCATTGAGGGCTGCCGTTGAACAGGTGCGCCGCAAGCGAGCCGCTGAGAAGGACAAAGAAGCTCCTGAAGAATAGAACAGCGGACGACGGACAACGGAGCTGAGCGGACAATACCCTCCGACTCCGTTGTCCGTTCATTGTTATTGCTGGTTCAGTTTCATTCTACTTACAACAACAGTGCAGCCAATCAATGCGATACAACTAAACAGCAACGAGATAAATGCCAAGGTAGGAGTATTGTCGCCTGTAGCAGGAGTGGTGTTTATCTCGGAAGTGTTAGAGATATTGTTGTCAGGTTTGATATTTTCAGCTGCGATGCCACTATGGCTCTCGGCTTCACCCGTTACCTCACCTGGTCCAATGACCGTGAAATTGGCACTGCAATAACCGTCGTTAAAAAAGATGTTGATTTTATACATACCCACAATAAGGCTCGAGAGATATTCGTTTTTAAGTGTTATTACGGTTGATTTTGAGTCGGCAGTGACAGTGTAATTATCGCTAGGAAAAATCGAGCGATCCACAACTAGGCAGTTAAAATTCGAAAAAAGTCCATTGATACGGAACGACAGAGTGTCGTGACTCTTCTGGATGAATACGCCGTTATCACCTTCGATAACCTTATAGGGTGATTCGGGCATATCTTTAAAATCTTCTTCGGAGGGGACAGTCGTAGCCTTAGTGTTGGCATTGGGGGTTGCATTGCTGGTACTGTTAGCGTTATTGATGTCGTTGCTACTGATAGCGTCGTTGGTGCTGTCGATTATGTTGACGCCCTCGTTAGCTAGCGCCATTCCAGGCAACAATAACAGCGTCACGCAAAGCACGAGAAGTATGCTTGAACGACGTTTTGCCATAATTTCCCCCTCCGTCGTTTTGTTACTCTCTGGCGATCGAATATTTGAAGCTAGGTCTTTTTCACTTTACCGAAAAAGGGCAATCCGTTCAGATGAGCTGTGTCTCATTCAGCAAAATGGAGCAGCATGCTCAGGTGAACTACCTCTCATTATGTTTCGACAGAAAGTATTTAATTAACGAATCCTAACTTGTAACAGAGGATTTTTCTTCCTCATTACAGCGGAAGGCAAATTATAGGACGAAAGAGGCTTTGAAAGAGTTGCCGGACAACGGAGCCAGAGGGTATTGTCGGGGATGAGGCATGCGACGGACAACGGAGCCGTTGTCCTGTCCTGTTTAGAGATCTATTTCTACCGTAATTCTTGATCGCGCTCGGGTTTATGTTCAGGTGTGCGAACCTCGATCGATTTGGCAATATAGGCGGGACGGCGTTTCGTTTCGATATAGATGCGCGCGATGTATTCGCCAATAACGCCAAGCGTGGATAAGATTAGTCCACCCAAAATGAGCTGTACGCACAGAAGCGTGGGGTAGCCAGAGGGCATGGCGGGGTTTATAAACTGCTCTACGATAACTTCAATGAGTAGTGCCAGGCCTGCGAGTGTGGCGATACCGCCTATCACGGCAGCAATTTTCAGCGGAAACGTAGTAAACGAAAGCACACCGCCGATACCGTAGCGCATGAGCTTGCGAAACGACCACTTAGTTTCGCCCTGGACGCGTTCGGCGGGCGTGTAAGGAAATGGCAGCGTTTCAAAGCCTACCCACGCAAACATACCCTTTGAGAAGCGGAAGCTCTCTGGCATGGAAAGCAGAGCATCAGCAACGCTGCGGCGGAACACACGGAAGTCGGAGGCATCAGGCATGGCGTTAAGCTTCGAGGTTGCATCGAATGTTTTATAGAATGCTTCCTTGAAGAAGCGCAGCACGGCACCTTCTTTTCGGTGTTCTTGGAAGGCTGCTACGCAATCGACACTGGGATTTGTCAGCAGCATGCGATACATCTCCAGCAATGTTGTGGGAGGTTGCTGTAAGTCGGCATCCATAAGACCCACCGCATCTCCTTCGGCATGTTGAAGACCAGCGAGTAGAGCGCTTTCCTTGCCGAAGTTGCGGGAGAAATCGACTGTTACGATGCGCTCGGCAGATGCAGGGGCGGGCAGTTCGTGCAGCAGACGGGATGTGGCGTCCGAGCTTCCGTCGTTCACCAGGATAAGTTCATAGGACACGCCCGAATCAGCAAAAGCGTTGTCGACTGCGTCGAACAACAACGGCAGCGACCCTTCCTCGTTGTAACATGGCACGACAATGGATAAATCCAACGCGAAGCCCCTTTCTCTAATGATTGCCACAGTTGATTTTACGCCAAGTAGACGCGCGGGCGCGCATAATGATAAAAACAAGGATACCCAGCCACGTCAAAGCCGATATTGCCGCACCTTCTTTTAATAGAGGAGAGCAGTACGAGAGTTCGATATTGTTTTCGCCAGGGTGAACCGGGATAGCCATCAGACAATCGGCAACGGTATCGGGTTTTACGACTTCACCGTTGACCTTCACGGTCCATCCGTTATCGTAGGGGATGCTCATAAACAGGTATTTATCTTCTGTTGAGGCAGTGTAGCTAGCTGTGAGGTAACCATCACGGAATTCGCTGAAGATAGCTTTCTTTGCCTGTGCCTTTTCGTTAAGTTCATCGAGTAACTCTTTGTTGGTCTCAACTAGGTAGAGCGTCATATGCTCATCGTTGCCAATCTCGGGCGAACCGGTAAGAGCAATCTGCTCGCCTGCTGAAACTCTATTTACTCCAATAATTCCGTAAGTGAAGGCCCAATAGTAGCCTCCAGGTACCACGGTATCACCGATTCGCAATGAAAAAACATCCCAATAGTGCTCCTTGTAGCTTTTTATGGAGCGAATCTCGGCAAAACAGAGATCGCTGGAGGAATCCTCATTAACCGTCCAGCACACACCCTGGTTATCAGAAGTTGTTTTCTCGGCTTTCAGCGGAATGTACATCTGAGCTTCTGTGTTGAACAGCGTTTGAAAAAGCTTATTTTGATAGCTGAACGCATCAGGCTGGACATCGATTGGTTGCGTGGCACTGTCACCCACTCCGAAGGCAAGAGGGAAGGCCTCGCTGTTTTTGAACCAGAAATGACCAGCGCCTCCCGAAGGCATATCGGTTGGCTCATACCCCTGAACTGGTTCGCCCGAACCCACATAGCGCAAACCCAATAACGAATCTGAGGGTAGGATTGCTGTCGGGTAGGTTCCCTGGAACACACTATCTGCATCAGATTGACGTGCCATATAGCCCATGTTCCCCATAAAACGGGAAACGGAAGTATCGTTCGTTGAGAGATACGAACTCAACGGCATGTAGCCAAGAGCAAGGCCTTCGCTTGTGGGAACGCGGCACCGCGTATGGTCTTGAACGTGGGAATAGGTTTTTTCTGTCCTGAACAATCCCGGATCAGATGCCTTCAATTCGCCTAACGCTTCCGATGAGTCTGAAAGGTAGCTATTGTAGTCTCCTGAATATACATTCCGGCTTACACCTTCATCTACAGCGATGGAAGAGAAAGCATTGAAACTAGTATCTATAGAAACGGCAATAACCAACACTGCAACGGCAATGTTACCCATGCTGCGCCGATGCCTTGAAATCGCCCATGACAAAACCAGCAAAACACAAACGACAATAAAGACAGTAAAGCAAACAAAAGGATTGAGTACATTAAAGGCGTCTTTAACGAAGCCGTTCTGGGTGTTCTGGAACTGATCTGTTTCAATGAGAGCATTGGCGAACGAGGAGTTGAAGGCTGAAAAGCCGCCAAGAATCAGTCCTAGTACCCCAACCGCAAGGACAAGAACGAGCGCTCGAGCGATATCGTGCTTTTCGGGGATGCCTTTGCTGAAGGCAAACGCTGCAGCAAACAAGAAGAAGAATTCGACTACAAAAGCCCAACGGCAATAGTAGTTGTTTGCTTCCGTAAATCCTGTCCATACCCTATCGAGGGGTGATGCGATCATACAAATCAGTAAGACAAACAGTGCTCCGAAGATTACTGCCTTCTGTTGATGTTTTACTTTTCGTGTGAATAGCAGTAATGCCATACCTACAAGGGTCAGGGTTCCACAAAATAGTTGTGGTCCTGTCTAGTTGTACTTGAAGCTCATAGGTAGAACAGCAGTGATGAAATCCCACGGATGGCAACGTGTTATCTTTGAGGCGGTTTCTAGGTTGCTGCCTTTTCCAGAGAACAAACCATAAGCAGAAGGAAGCAAGATAACCGCCACAGCGGCAGCAACAAGCAGCAACACTAAACAGAACTTGAACAGTTTCTTGATAAAAGTTGCCAGCCTGAATCCACCGTGTTCTTGAGCCCATAAGCAATACTCCATACAGAAGATAGCCAGTGAAGCCAATACCATCATGTAGCCGGTGTACCAACAACTAACAATGGAAAAAGCGAGTGTAAGCGCACAAAGCCATAGGCACCCTTTCTTTACGAAATGCCAAACGCCTAAGGCGACCAAGGGAATAAGGATTGGGGCATCAAGCCACATAATGTTGGCGGCTTGAATAAGGTTGTATTGACACAACGCATAGCTCAAGGCGAGAGCAAAGGCTGTGGGACGTGCAAGGCTCCCAAAGCGCTTCGAAAGGAAAAGAGCCATGGTTAATCCGCAGAGCGCGGTGCGCAAAAGCCTAACAAAGAAATAAAAGTCCTCGATATCGCCCCGAGGAAACAGACCTAGGAGGAGGTTTAGCGGTGAAGCCACGTAGTAGCTATATGTTACAAACATGTTCCCGCCTAGCGATTTGCCCTGTGAATACATCAGGTTGGCATCGCCTAGAAGCACATTCTGAAACCAAGTGAGCAAGTTGGCATATTGATAAGCCAGATCGTAATCGCCAGCAAGCATATGTATGTCGCCAAAAGGGTATTCTCCGACTAAAGCTAGGCACGTCGAGAGAACGACCACGGGCGCAATCGCACAAGCGGCATAGAATGCCGCGGTGGCAATGGATAGCTTTCTGTTCAAAAGACCACCTCTGTAAATAAACAAGCAGGAAGTTTCTCCGCTGCAGTATAGCAGAGCGCTCGTGCATGTTCTTGTTTGCCTTCAATTGGTTTGATGCGTGTTTCCTGGGGCTGGCTATGCGGATTGGGTCATGAGAGAAGGTCCTTCTTTTTTCGATAAGATATTTGATTGTTGCTTACTGAGAGCGGTGTCTTAATAAAAGAAGTGCTGGATAATTCCAACACTGTTTTACGGTGCTTGTGTTAACTATTCCGTTTTGTTTTCTGTGGTATTAATGCATTCAAAGTAATTCTTGAATGCGTGCAGCGTACAATCACGAGTGTGAAAGTTTACCCGCTTTAGAAGTTGGGTTTGATTAGAAAGGAAGCCGCATGATTCGAATTGGTATTTTGGGCTATGGAAATCTTGGCAAAGGCGTTGAGCTAGCTGTTCGGCAAAATGATGATATGGAGCTTGCTGCTGTGTACACGCGTCGTAAGCCCGAAACCGTAACCATCGCTACGCCTGGTGTTTCTGTTCGCTCGGTTGCTGACCTTGAAACAGGCAATGAAGATATCGATGTTTTGATTCTGTGTGGTGGTAGCGCAACCGACTTGCCCGAACAGACGCCAAAGTATGCCGCTCAGTACAATGTGGTAGATTCCTTCGATACCCACGCGAAGATTCCCACTCATTTTGCCAATGTTGATGCAGCTGCTAAGAACGCTGGTAAAACCGCTCTGATTTCCTGTGGTTGGGATCCAGGCCTGTTCTCTTTGAATCGTCTGTATGCAAACTGCATCCTGCCCGAGGGTTTTGACTATACGTTCTGGGGTCGCGGCGTTTCTCAGGGGCATTCCGATGCGCTTCGTCGCATTCCTG
>OLPR01000227.1_pt1 | contig 55134 bp, 45 predicted proteins | sample 1672761 | NCBI WGS metagenome assembly OLPR01 (sample SAMEA3136721, study PRJEB25190) | human gut metagenome | biome: human gut; feature: human-associated habitat; material: faeces | place: Austria | collected 2013 | reverse complement strand
AAAAATAGTTTCATCAATATTCTCCTTTATAAATTCCGATTTATCTTTGCCTTATGTTATCATAATTCGGTTTAAATTGCTATAAATAGCCTTATCTCAATAATAGAAAACCCCAGAAATCATTAAGATTCCGAGGCCTTATGTTTGAACATATTTACCTTTTAATTTATGTAACAAATAAAATTTTGATTGACCTTTTGTTAATATGAATCAATCATCTGCATTAGCTTCTTATAAAATTCATTTCTATCGTTGTAAATTTTTTCCAATTCTTTTTCTGTAAACAGTGCATAGGCTCTATCAGGAACAGCTGTCAAGCCATCGCAGCTAAATGGTATGCGCCGCCCACCCCTGAAAATGGCTGCTTCCCAGTATTTTTTTCTAAAATATTTAATTATTCCCATATAGTATCACCTCTTTCCCATATTTGTTATTGACGTTCTGGCAAGTAAAATACTTCTGTTCTTACTATATTATCATCAAAATCCATTTCTACATAATAGTCTCGGACAAAATATGCTCTCCAGTAATCTTGTAGTGAGTAAATTTCCAATGTCTTGAAATCAACTATGCACAATGGAATAGCTTCTTTATTTTCTCCGTCCGTCTTTCTGTATTCTAATGAAGCTGCAACTTTACTTAGGCAATTCTGGCATAAATGGTTTTCTAGCATGTTAGTATCAATTTCATAATTTTCCGGCAACGTCACATCTATGCTTGCCATACCACGGCTTGGAGTTCCGTCTGAAGAATAAGATATTTCACCTGTATTCCCAGAGAGGAATGAAGTTGAAGTAGCACTTTCTACCTCATTTCCATTTTCATCGTAATTTTTCAGTGGAAAATCAATCACATACCAGTCATTCAGCGAGATCAATCCAATAGTGTCAAAGTTTCTAAAGTAGCTCATCAGGCTTTCTTCCGCATTTCCGCATAGATAACATTCTGATGTGTTTTCCAGGGATGAGCGCAGATCGTCAAAAGTTACATCAATGTCAGCACGGTGTTTAGTAGATATTGGTTGGGAAGATGTCTGCTCATGGGCAGAGGCATAATATGCGATGATTATGGAGATAACAATTATGACTGCCAGTATGGAAAGCCAGAAATAATCTATTCGGATTTGATAATATCGCTTTTCTTTCTTCATATTTTTGATGCTCTCCCATGATAATAAAATATAGTGTACTTAAAACAAGTTCATTTAAACCATTTTACCATGTTTTGTACTTAAAATGTACTTGTATTATGAACTTATTTTGTACTTATCAAATGGAGAGGAAGCCATATGGAAAAAGATAAACATCTTGGTCTTCGGATTGATTCTGAGACGCACGGAAAACTGAAAAGTCTTGCTGAATTTGAGGGGCGTTCTATCAATGGAGAAGTGCTGTATCTGATTCGTCAGGCGATTGCTCAACATGAGAAAGATCATGGCACATTAAATAAATAGGAAGATCATACATCGGGCTGGTGAGTTCCGGTGTATTTTTATGCCAATTCAAAAAGTATCAAATGATGATACTTTTAGAGGAATCAGTGATACTTTACGGCAGGTATTTGAGATACCTTTGATACTTTGGACTGTTATACTGATTATGCTGGAAATAAAAGAACAGCAGGAAAACTTCATATGATTATTAGAAAAGCTCTTTCGGGTTAGCACCCCGGAGGGGCTTTTTTTGTTGCCCTGAAATTTTGATTTCCGGTCAATAAGCCACAGGTCTGCCTGATCTGGTGGCCTGAAAGGAAATCAGTACGCATGATCAGAGACATCAGAAGGAGTCGGTCTCCTCCGCTCCTGAATTTGGAACACGAAACAAATTTCAAATTCAGGAGGAACGGACGATGTATGTAGAGCATCCATATAAATTCAATGACAAATTTTATGCAAAAGTTGATGGAAAATTTTATGAAATAACCAGAGAGGTAGCCAAGGCAATGCTTTCCGCTTACCGTAATGAGATTTACAGAAGTAAAAAGTGGCAGCCAGAAGATCCGGAAACCATGACAAGAAAAACAAAGTGGACGGAGCTGTTGGATTGTGTTTTCAGTGAGAATACAGATGGAATCGGAGTGCAGGACTTACCGGATGAAGGACAGCGGAGCGTAGAAGATCTGGTAATTCTGCAGGCTGAATCTGCAGAACTGCATCAGAATATCGCAAAGCTGTCAGAACATGAACAGTTTATTATCAAGTCCATCTACTTTGATGGTATGAAGCAGGTAGAACTGGCGAAAATACTGGGAATTTCAAAGGTTCGGATGTCTCAGAAGGTCAGCGCAATCTTAAAGAAAATGCGGAAAATGTATGAAATGGGTTAAAGAGTGGGAACGGCACTCTTAACTTTTTCACGAGTTTTGTATTTAGAAATAAAATCAAAACAGATAGAAAGAGAGTGAAAATATGGCAGAAAAAAGATGTTATACAGTGAAAGATTTACAGGAAATGCTGGATGTAAGCAGATCAACGGTCTATAAATTGTTGAGACAAAATGAGTTCCGTTGGATTCAGTTAGAAGGCGGTGGATACCGCATTTCCAAGAAGAGTTTTGACGAGTGGCTGGATAAAGGAAATGCTTCTGTGACATCCTAAATTTTTTGCGAATTGTGAGATATGATTTAAGAAAAATAAATGGAAGGAGAGTGAAACAAGGCAGTGATACAAAGAGTTGGATTGCCGGCAAAACCCCGAAAGTGGATGAGTGTCCACGAGATGGGGGATATGCTGGGATTAAAGAAGACGGATCGTTACTGGCTGGTTCATAAAAACTATTTTCGGACAGAAACATTGCTTGGAAAGATGAGGGTTGAAATTGCCAGTTTTGAAAAGTGGTATGCCAATCAGGACTGGTATCACAAAGTCAATGGAGAAGCACCGGGAAAGGAGTTGAGGCTCAGATCTTATTCCCCAAAAGAAATACAGGAAATGCTGGGGACGGACAACGCAACGGTATATGAGATATTGAAGAAAAACAATATTGAGACAGTTACCGTGAATGAAAGAATGCGAGTGCCGACGGATGCCTTCTGGGACTGGTATTACAGCCAGTCCAGATACCGTACACAGGAAGATCGTAAGAAAGATGTAGCTGCAGAGGCAGCCAGTCTCAGTATGCCGGAAATGGCCCGGCTGCTTGACGTTCCAAGAAGTACCGTATATGGAATCCTGAGCAGTAAAAAATATGCCCCATTGCTAGACGTTATTGTAATTGCCGGACGGAGAAGGGTGACAAAGGAGAGCTTTGAGCGATTCTTGCAGGCACAGGATACCTATGAGCTGTTTAATTTTGAATATGAAGAATTGGAGTTGAAAGAAAAACGGGAATATGAGAATTATAAGCGAAGATGCCTTGCAGAAGCAGATCACAGCCAGGAGAAAAAACGTCTGGAGTATCTGACAGTGCCGGAAGCGGCAGAACTGGCAGGAGTGGAGCCTGCAACTATCGCTTTTTGGTATACAACAGGAAAAATACCGATTCGGAAAACAGGAAAGATTATTCGTATTCCAAGAGAAGCGTTTAGACAGTGGTTATTGAAGCGGAAGGAAAAGGGGGTGGTATAGCATGGCTTCGATACAGAAGAAAAATAACAAATATTGTGTCGTATATTACTGTAAAGATACAGAGGGAAAACGGAAACAGAAATGGGAAACGTATGATACGAAGAACGAAGCTAAAATAAGAAAAGCAGAAATCGAACTGAAAGAGAAAAAAGGCGGTATTATCGTATCGAACTGTAAGACGTTGGAGGATCTGATAAATGAGTATGTAGAACTGTATGGAAAAGACAGGTGGGCATTGTCTACCTATGACGGGAATATGTCATTGCTGAAGAATTATATATTGCCTATCATTGGGAAAACTCCACTGACGGATATCAATACCAGATTTCTGGAGATTTACTATAAGACGCTGACAAAGACGCCATCCGTTCCAGACTTGAACGGAAATGTCAGAAGCGAGTTCGTATCTACCAGTGTAATCCGTGATGTACATAAGTTGCTGAAGAGTTGTTTTAATCAGGCTGTGAAGTGGGATATCATGGAGAAGAATCCAGCATTTAAAGCGACGGTACCAAAGCATAAATCAGAGAAACGGGTAATATGGGATGCAGAGACCTTTGCATATGCTCTGGATGTGTGTGAAAATGAGTGCCTGAAATTGTGTATGAACCTTGCCTTTGCAGGCTCTCTTCGAATAGGGGAACTGCTGGGGCTTACCTGGGATTGCGTGGATATATCGGAAGAAGCGATTAAAGAAAACAGGGCGTATCTTTATGTAAATAAGGAAGTACAGAGGGTCAGCAAAAAAGCGTTAGAGGAATTAGACCAGAAAGATGTGATCGTCATATTTCCAGAGGAGCGGAAAACGAATAAGACGGTACGCATTATGAAAACACCAAAAACAGAAAGCAGCGTGCGGAAAGTGTTTTTACCCAGGAGCGTAGCTGAAGAACTGATTGCATGGAAAGCACAGCAGGAGGAGATAAAGGATATTTTGCAGGATGAATACCAGGACTATGGCCTTATACTTGCTACTGAATATGGACTTCCCAGGGGAGGTGCGTATATTAGAGATTCCCTGAATAAGCTGATCAAACAACATGATTTACCACAGATTGTGTTTCACAGTTTCCGGCATATGAGTGTTACCTATAAGCTTAAGCTGAACGGAGGTGATATAAAGGCGGTACAGGGAGATTCTGGTCATGCACAGGCAGATATGGTTACAGAAGTATATTCGCATATCATAGATGAAGACAGACGGCGCAATGCGACACTGTTGGAAGATTCCTTTTATAACAGGAAGAATCTGAATCCGCAGATTCATGATACAGAAAAGAGGACGATGATGGAAGTTCCAGAAGGAGTGGACGCAGAGTTACTTGCAAAAGTTCTCAGCAATCCGGAAATGGCTGTGTTGCTGACATCATTAGCAAAATCAATGCAAGGGGAACATAATTAGGATAAAAGCAGACCGGTGGAGAGCAAAATCTCTGCTGGTTTTATATATGAGATCAAATCAGAGCATGTGAGAAAAAAGAGGTAAAATAGTGGTCAAAGCATCTTGCGTAAATGGCGGTATCTGATGTATAATTTAGAAGAAATCTGACAAAGAAAATAGTGTATCACACATTTCATTTCCCGCTTTTAAATGGGCAGGATAGTTGGATTTTATGATTTGAAAAATTATAGATGGAGTTGGCGCTTTATATTAGAAGCGTACAATCATTTTCTCAGAAAATGTAAAAATCCGGAATAATTTTCAATGATCTTATATGAACAGAAATAGTCCGGGAAGGCGCTTTTTTACTGGACTTATAAATGAATAGGTTGTCTCTGTTGGACTAGTCTGAACCTGCATAAAAGTTGCTCCTAAGCACTAGATGTGGGTTCGATTCCCGCACGGGACGTCCTATCAAAAGCGGAATGTATTAGAAAAATTTCTAATATAATTTCCGCTTTTTTGTTTTTTCAAGTGGAAAATGGAATGGAATATCAGCTAATACGGAAAGAATCCTATTAGCCGCTGTCTAATAAAACGCACTGCTTATATAATAGCTGGAAATAAATCGAAATTCTAATAAAAGAGAAAAGCCAGCTGTTTATTTGAGAAAGTGGATGTAAATTCAAGCTCAGATAAGAAAAAAGAGGAAGGGAAATATCCGGCGGTAAGTTATTAGGTGTGAATACAATAAAATCTTTGCTTAGTGAAAACTAAGGTCAACAGTAAGCCTGTTTGGATCAGATTTCAAAAAGAAATCTATCTGGACAGGCTTTTTCTGTTGCAGATAAGAAATGGAGGAAAGATATGGATACAGTGGATACACGAAGTGCATCAGTTCCAGAAGATGGCGAAAAAATTATAGAGATTCAGCTGGAACGTCTGCGGACCTTTAAGAACCATCCATTTAAGGTTCGGATGGATCAGGAAATGATTCGGCTCAGTGCGAGTGTTGAGAAATACGGAATCATAAATCCACTGATTGTACGACCGATTCCAGATGGTGTTTATGAGATTATCTCCGGACACAGAAGAAAGGCAGCTGCTGAAAAGTTTGGTTACAGGAAGGTGCCGGTCATTATCAGAGTCATGTCGGATGATGAAGCAGTAATTAATATGGTGGATTCCAATTTACAGAGGCAGCAGATAACATTCAGTGAAAAGGCTTTTGCTTATAAGATGAAGAATGAAGCTATGAAGCGAACCGGAGGAAGAAGAAAAAGTAGCCAGTCTGACTACCCGTTGAAAGGAAAAAAGACAGTAGAAATCATTGGTGAAGAATTTGGTGACAGCGCAAAACAGGTACAGCGGTATCTGAAGTTGACGGATCTTATTCCTGAGTTACTGGAAAAGCTGGATAACGGTGAACTTTCATTTAACCCGGCTGTGGAACTTTCGTATTTAACGATAGAGGAACAAAAGGAATTTATAGATGCTATGGAGTATACACAGGCAGTCCCATCCATTTCCCAGGCACAGAGAATGAAGAAATTAAGCCGTGAGAAAAAGCTGACGGGAACAAAAATGAGAGAGATCATGGGTGAGATCAAAAAAGGGGAAATTACCAGAGTGATGTTTAACAACGAACAACTGTATCGGTATTTCCCAAAATCATATACCCCGGCAGAAATGAAAGAAGAGATACTGAGCATGTTAAACCAATGGAAACCGCAGAAAACGGTAGCAAAATAGGAGGAAAATTATGTGTAGAGTAATCGCAATATCAAACCAGAAAGGTGGAGTTGGAAAAACCACCACAACCGTAAATCTTGGAATTGGACTTGCCAGACAGGGAAAGAAAGTGTTGCTGATTGATGCAGATCCACAGGGGAGCCTTACAGCAAGTCTTGGTTATGTAGAACCGGACGAAATAGGAACTACACTTGCTACAATTATGATGGCTATCATCAATGAAAAAGAATTTGAGATCACAGATGGCATTCTGCATCATAAAGAAAATGTAGATCTGCTTCCGGCAAATATTGAATTATCTGCATTGGAAGTAACAATGGGGAACGTGATGAGCAGAGAGCTGATTATGAAGGAATATATTGAGGCTGTGAGAACGAAGTACGACTATATCTTGATTGACTGTATGCCAAGCCTGGGACTAATGACAATTAATGCGCTGGTAGCTGCGGATTCCGTGTTGATTCCAGTACAGGCGGCTTACCTTCCGGTGAAAGGTCTTCAGCAGCTGATACATACGATTGCAATGGTGAAGAAGCGGCTGAATAGGAAGCTGATATTTGAAGGGATTCTTCTTACAATGGTGGACTTTCGCACAAACTATGCAAAGGATGTGGCTGGCAAAGTGCGTGAAGCCTATGGTGAGAAAATAGAGATTTTTGATACAGTGATTCCTATGTCAGTGAAAGCAGCTGAAACAAGTGCAGAAGGTGTCAGCATTTTTTCTCATTGCCTGAATGGAAAAGTAGCGAAAGCATATGAGACGATTGCAAAGGAGGTACTGGGAAATGAAGAGTAAGAGTGCAGACAAAATAAAGATGCCTAGTATAGATGAACTGCTGGGAGTATCCGGTGAGGAAAGTGCAACAGATATTGAGATTAGCAGAATACACAGCTTTGTAAATCATCCATTTAAGGTTTTGGATGACGATAAGATGGATGACCTGGTAGAGAGTATTAAACAGAATGGTGTGCTGACGCCTGTTTTAGTAAGGCCAGATAAGAATAACAGCTATGAGATGATATCCGGGCATCGAAGAATGCACGCAGCGATAAAAGCAGGACTGGAAACAATACCGGCCATTGTGCGGGATATGGACGATGATGATGCAGTAGTAGTAATGGTAGATGCTAATATTCAAAGGGAAGAGTTGCTCCCAAGTGAAAAGGCATTTGCATATAAAATGAAAATGGATGCTATGAAAAGACAGGCAGGAAGACCATCAAAAAATAATTCCACCCAAGTTGGGCGGAATTTTGAAACGGCAGAATTGATAGGAAAAGAAACCGGGGAAAGTAAAAATACAATCAGGAGGTTTATTCGTTTGACTGAATTAATTCCTGAATTACTTGATTATGTAGACAAGAAGCGGTTGCCCTTTACCGTTGCGGTTGACATTTCCTATATTGACAAAGAGATTCAAACATGGTTATTTGAATACATCAAGGAAAATGGTACGGTTAAAGCAGTTCAGGTAGCGGCACTCCGCACAGCACTTGAAGCAGGACCGATGACGCAGGCGAAAATGATCTCCATACTGGTAAACAGTCAGCCTGGCAGGAAGCAGGAACAAAAAATCACGTTATCAGAGAAAAAACTGAGAAATTACTTCTCTGATAAATATACGGCGGAGGATATGGAAAGTGTAATTCTGGAACTTCTGGATCAATGGAAAAGAGGTGAGATAACAGTATGAATTTTGAATACTATTATGGCACTCAGGCTGATCAGTTCAGTTTTATCCGGATTCCAAGAATATTATTATTAGATGAAGCATTTTCCGCACTGTCTTTATCAGCTAAAGTCCTTTACTCGGTACTTCTGGACAGAATGGGACTGTCAATGAAAAATAAATGGCTTGACGAAGAAAACAAGGTGTACATTATCTATCAGATCACGGAGATACAAAGTGACTTGGGATTCTCTAAGAAAAAAGCAATGGATTATCTCACAGAATTGGAGAAAATAGGACTGATTGAAAAGAAAAAGAGAGGCTTTGGATTGCCGAACATTATATATGTTAAGAGCTTTATAGTACATCAGAGTAGTCAAAGAAGTAATGAAATGGGAACTTCACAGGAAAAAGATTTGGTACATAGAAGTATCGAAATAGGAACTTCTGAGGTGATGAATAAGCACCTCAGAGGTGCCGAAACAGATACCTCAGAAGTGCCAAATAGCGGACTTCAAGAGGTTCCCAAAACGGTACCTCTATATAATAAGACTTATATGAATTATAATAACCAGAGTAATATAAAATCGAATCATATCAAATCAGATGGCGATAGGATTCGATGTGATCAAAAAGAACAGACAATCAATGCTTATGCTGAACTGGTAAAGAAAAATATTGATTTTGATGTTTTACTGCATACATACAGCAGAGAGCAGGATCTGGTAGAAGAAATATATCAGCTGATTCTGGAGACCGTTCAAACTGAAAAGGATATGATACGGATCGCCGGCGAATATTATCCGGCAGGCTTTGTGAAGGGAAAATTACTGAAACTGAATTATTCGCATATCGAGTATGTGCTGGAGTGCATGGATAAAAATACTACGAAAGTCAGAAACATAAAACAATATTTGCTGGCTGCTTTATTTAATGCGCCATCAACGATTGGAAGCTATTATAAAGCAGAGGTAAATCACGACATGCCACAGTACGCAAACTGAAGGAGGTACTTATGATCATTTTAAGAATGGCAGGAAAAATTTTATTGTTACCGGTGTGGTTATTATTAGCCACTGCCCATTTACTGGTAAAGATCGCAGTTGAAATATACTGCATCGGAAAAGGCCTTATCAATCTGATTCTGGGTTTTATGCTGATTGGAACATTGCTCTGGTACAGACAATGGGAGCGGTTTGCTTTACTTGCAGTTGCCGGTGGCATCTTGCTGTTCTTTCTGTGGCTTGGAGTGTTTATGGAAGTTATACTGGAATCAGCACAACACAAAATTGGAGAATTGATTATTAAGTGAGGAAACTATTATGGAGAAAGAATATATTCAGCTACCAGCATTAAAAAGAGATCTGGATCCAGATGTTGTAAAGGCTTTATGGGCGTTTATTCAATTACCTGAGGAATACCAAGCACGCTATCAGGAACAATATGAATTGTTAAATCAGAGGAAAGAAGAAGCAGACAGGCAATTACAGGAGAATATCGAAAAGATTGATGCAGACGCAATTCATTTATATGAAGAAACCATGCGGAGCATGATTCGTGATATTGTTCAGCAATCCTGTAACTTAGCTTGTTGGGTTCGCTATCATAAATACGATTTGGAAGAATCTCTGGAAGAGATGATAGACCAGCAGCCACATGCTGCAAAATATATTATTGCAATGAATATACTCATGGATGACGCAGAGGGAAGCGAAAGTCCATTTGAGGGAAACAGTTTTATGACATCATAATTAAGGAAATCACAATCAATAGTGTCCTGTCAGATAACATCGTTGTCTGGCAGGACTATTTTTTTGACTTTTACAGTTCTGAAAATTATATCAAAAATTTTTTCAAAAAGATTCTTAACTAAATCCCCACCTTTTGTATTTAGGAATTGAGCAGGCCACACCATCATTTAAGTCGTGGCAGCTTGAGTACAATGACAACTGAATGAGCTTGCCAATTCGCCGGAGCTGCTGTAGAGAGTTCCGGATAGTCCGTAAGGATAATAGAAACAGAGGTCTGCATATGGCTTTTCTATGGAAAGCAGCGGATCAATAATGATACTCCCGATGATGCCGGTCAGATAAAGTGAGGAATCTGAAGACCATACACGATATGGCTGAGACTGCCTGCAATGGCGTGAACGGATTGGGTGTACCCTGAAATGGGTTACACATGTGAAGAGACAATCTAGCACTGTTTTCTGAAATGATGACAGCCCTGGTTAATGCCAGGGCTGCTGACAATAGAAGCTGTGCGGCAGATTAGTTTTTCTGCCGTACTCTTGTGTTGCCAGTAAGGTAGCAAATAGAGTAAGAAAGGGGGGAAGGATGGATGAATATGGTTGTACTTATTGGACGTCTGGTGAGAGATCCCAGTTATAGTGAAGTCGAGACAGAAAAAGGAAAGTATCATATTGCATCATTTTATCTGGCGGTGCCGAGAAATTTTAATAAAGGTGTCAATTATATTAAAATTACAACTTTTGGAAAACAGGCAGATTTCGCAAGGGATTACCTGACAAAAGGAAAGCGTGTTGCAATACTTGGTGAGCTGATGATCGGAAGCTATAAAGATAAGGAAACAGATAAAACGGTCTATACCACAGAGGTAACTGCAAGCCGACTGGAATTCGCTGACGGAAAAGATGCTAGTGGGAACACTCCGATACCTTTTCCAGAAGCAGATGCAGATGGGTTTCAGCATATCCCGGATGGATATGGAGAAGAATTACCGTTTCGATAAGGAGGGCAAAATGAATCAGGTAGATAAAGAACTGATGCAGGAAAAAGGAATCCTGACAGAAAATGAAAAAGCAGATGAATATGAAATCCAGAAGGCAGCCATGAAAGAGGCTGTTTTTTTCCTGGCTGCGATGCTGGAGAAAAATCTGGATATGTCAGAACTTCAGACAATTTCCTTATATCTGAAGGAATTATCCATGAAACAGCATTATATGCACATTCACCTGTATGTTCAGCAGCTTTACAGAAACAGCAGACCGCATGAGGAACTGGAAACATTCTATGCAGCATCTTTGCAGGAAGAAGCGCAGCGAATGTACAGCACTTATTTTGTTACGTATCTGAAAATGCTGATTGGGCGGTTGAGTGAAATGGATGATCTGATCAACTTAAAAAAACTTATGAAAGAGGAGGAAAATCGTGAATAATAATTCAGAATTTATGCCGGTAGAGTGTTTGAATGTTCCGAAAGTGCTTTTCTATGATAAGCAGTACGAGGATTTATCTATGGACGCGAAACTTATCTATGCACTACTGTTGGACAGAAAGGAAATGGCCATCAGAAATGAGTGGGTAGATGAGTATGGAGACACTTATGTGATTTATCCAAAACAAGAAATGAAGAAATATCTGAATATATCCAGATATCGGATTGACCAGGCACTTGCAGAACTGGAAGAACATGATCAAATGGTAGAAGTGACAGTACCTTATCCAGGGAAACTCTGCCAGTTCTATGTGAAGGATATTACTGACAATGAAAAACAGATGGAGGAAGACATAATGAAGAAAATGAAAGAAAGTAATGAAGAGGATTTTTGCAGAGCATCAGGGTGTGGCTATGCAAGATGCTTTACAGGTATTTCACCTAAATACATGGCGAAAATGAATAAAGAAGACAGGAATAATTTCCAAACGGCTATAGAAGAAATACTGGAAGATCTTAATCTGGGAGGTCATGTTACAGCAGAGCCATTGATGTCAGAAAGAACCAAAGAATCTTTTGACAGTTATAAGGATGAGGCGTATTACAGTCTCAGCCCTAAGAAGCGAAAGATCGTTGATATGCAGCAGAGGGGCTATATTGATGAGGATGGACAGATTGATGAAGACGCCATCTATGATGATGCCTGTGAAGCAGCAGAAGAGCTGGCAGTATTTTTGCGAGCAGTTTTCAATAATCCGAAAGAAGATTCAAAGAAACTGATTAAATTTCTGGATAATCTCTGGACAGCAGGAAAATATAAACAGCTGCAGGCTACGCTGATCGGATTTGAGCTTCTTTTTGAATTTCCAGAAAAATATCTTGAAGATGTGGAATGTTGTCTTGGTGAAGCAAGAAAATCTTACCTTTCCGCCGTGATTGGATTTACACAAAATATGTTGGATATGACTGCGGAGCAGAAAGAACAGGAGTAGAAATGCAATGGAGTTTTCATACTTTCAGGAGCATGAATCTGAGCAGTTTACATTCTTCCGGATTCCGAAGATTCTTTTTTCAGATGAACGGTTTGCCGGTCTTTCCTCAGAAGCCAAGATATTATACGGCTTGATGCTTGACCGGGTAGGATTATCCAGGAAGAATGGCTGGATAGATCAGAATGGGAATGTGTATATCCAATATACCATTGAAGAAATGATGTCAGTCCTCAAATGGACAAGATACCGTATTTATCAGCTTTTGGATGAGCTGGATACAAAAGAAAATGGGATTGGTCTGATTGAGCGGAAACGTGTGGGACTGAACAAACCCAATCTGATTTATGTAAAGAATTTTGCTTCTGTGAATCGGACAAGGGGAGAGCCGGAAGTCCGGGAGCCAGATGTCCGGAAGTCTGACATATCAGATATCCGGATGTCTGAGAGCCAGATATCTGGAAGTCTGTCAGCCAGAGTTCCAGAAGTCTGCCAGTCAGACGCAAGTAATACTGATAGAAATAAGAATGAAGAGAGTAATACTGATTCTTTTTTTATAAGGAAATCTGAATCTGTGTATAGTTTTGGCAGTTTTCAGAATGTAATTCTGGCTGACCGGGAACTGAAAGAATTGAAGCACAGGTTCCCATATGACTGGCAGAACTGGATTGAACGGCTATCTTCTTATATGGCTTCCACAGGAAAAAAATACCGGAACCATTATGCTACGATCTGTAGCTGGGCGGTAAAGGAAGAAAAGAATATTCCAGGTAAGAACTATGATCTGCCGGAAGGAAAGGGGTTCTAATGGTTGAGCATATCATTAAGCAGACAGCACAGAAAGTAAAGGAAAACCAGAACCTGAAGAATACAGATTATCTGGATGCAGAAGGGCTGCGCTGGTGTGGTATTTGTGGGGAACGCAAAGAAAACAGATATAAGGTACTCGGCCATGATAGAATCCTGCCTTGTCTGTGTCGATGTGACAGAGAGAAGCTGGAAGCTCAGAAAGAGGAAGAACGCAGACAGGATTTTGCAATTAAGGTGAGCAATCTGAAATCAGTAGGGCTGACAGAACCAAGGTTTCGGGAGTGGCGGTTTGAAAATGATAATGGCAGCACACCGAAGCTGGATATTGCAAGGCAGTATGTGGAGAACTGGAAAGATATGCAGCAGCGCAATATTGGATATGTGCTGATGGGACCGGTAGGAACTGGGAAGAGTTTCTTTGCAGGGTGTATTGCCAATGCACTGATGGAACAGGGGATTGCTGTTATGATGACCAATTTTTCCAGAATTTTAAATGAATTAACTAAGCCCTATGCGGATAAAAATGAGTTTATTTCCCATCTGGTATCTTATCCGCTTCTGATTATTGATGATCTGGGAATTGAGCGCAACTCAGAATTTGCCTTGGAAATGATCTATAACATCATTGATCGCAGATATTGTATTAAGAAACCTCTGATTGTGACCACAAATCTGTCCTATCAGGATATGACGAGAGCAGATCTGGATATGGATCATCAGAGAATATACAGCAGGCTGATGGAAATGTGTCTTCCGATTATTTATCAAGGACAGGATCAGCGTCTGCATGAGCAGGATATTAAGCTGGAGTGGCTGAAGTTACAGCAAGAATAATCAGGAAAGAAGGTGATGAAAATGATTCCAATAGAGGACAGCAGTTAATTCATGGAAAGGAGGAAGCCGGAGAAGCTCCGGTCAAAGGTAAATGCAGGAAGAAGTTACGCAAAAAACAATCGCATTATGTATCCGAACGACGAAGCTGACAGCAGATGTGTTAAAAGCTGCTATGCGGGCTTATCTTCGGTCACATAATCAAAAAAAGCAGCAAAAGATGCAGTCGCAAAAGACTGGAAAAGTTACAGTGAAGCAGCTGGCAAAGCAAAATGGAGGTATGACCAACATTGAGATTACCAACAAAAATATCCGTTCTTTTGAGCGGTATGCCAGAAAATACGGCATCAATTATGCCCTGAAAAAAGATAAGAGCAAAGATCCACCTGTATATATGGTGTTTTTTAAAGGGAGAGATCAGGACGCATTAAATGCGGCATTTCGTGATTTTTCCACGGCTCAAATTAAACGGGCAAATAAACCGTCTATCCATCAGAAGCTGCAGAAACTCAGGGGTATGATGAAAGTTCAGAAGAAAGATAAAGTCAGACAGAACCATCAGGAGCAGTCGAGGTAAGATTTTTGAAGAAAAGTCATACCAGAACTGTAAAACTGAAATTTCTGTCTGATTTTTTTCAGAAACTGTTTAACCAGCTGAAGGGTAAGCTGTCCGCCACGGATGTAAAAAGGCTGATTGTTATCAATATCCCTTATTTTTTTATCTTTGTTATTGCAAACCGGATTTCCTGTCTGTATCAGATCAGCCCAGGAATGACAGTAAGCGATAAGATGATGTATCTGATGACACATTCTGATAAGGTGTTGGGGCTGGTTCCAAGTACGGATATCATAGATATTCTGATTGGTGCAGGGACGGCGGTGGCTACAAAGCTATTGATGTGGCAGAAGCAGCAGGACGCCAAGAAGCTCCGAAAAGGTGTGGAATATGGCTCTGCCAGATGGGGAGACAGGGATGATATTAAACCATATATGTCAGACAATCCCTGGATGAATATTCCATTGACTGCTACAGAATCCATCACAATGGAAAGCAGACCAAAGAATCCGAAGTTTGCCAGAAATAAGAATATTCTGGTTATCGGGGGATCTGGATCAGGAAAAACCCGTTTCTTTGTAAAACCATCTGTCATGCAGATGAACTGCAGTTATGTGGTAACTGATCCAAAAGGAACCCTGATCGGGGAGGTCGGCAGGCTTTTAAAGCGTGGCGCACCGAAAAGGAATGCTAATGGGAATGTGATAAAAGGCACAGATGGAAAGCCTATTTATCAGCCGTATGTCATTAAGGTACTGAATACCATTAACTTTTCAAAAAGTCTTCATTACAATCCTTTCGCCTATATCAAGTCCGAAAAGGATATTTTGAAACTGGTTACAGTAATTATGGCAAATACCAAAGGTGAAGGCGAAAAGGAAAATCAGGACTTCTGGTATAAAGCGGAAAGACTTTTATATACCGCCCTGATTGCTTATATCTGGTATGAAGGAAGTGAAGAAGAGAAGAACTTTTCTACGCTTCTGGATCTTTTGAATGAATCAGAGGTAAGAGAGGATGATGAAGAATATCAGAATCCGGTAGATCTTCTGTTTGAGGAACTGGAAGAGAAAGAACCGGAACATTTTGCAGTGCGCCAATACCGCAAATATAAACTTGCGGCGGGCAAAACTGCAAAAAGCATACTGGTTAGCTGTGGAGCCAGACTTGCTCCCTTTGATATAGCGGAGCTTCGTGAGATCATGTCCTATGATGAAATGGAACTGGATATGATCGGTGACCGGCTGACAGCATTGTTTCTCATTATGTCGGATACAGATACCACATTTAACTTCGTGATTGCTATGCTGCAGTCCCAGCTTTTCAACCTGTTGTGCGATAAAGCAGACGATGTGTATGGTGGCAGGCTGCCGATCCATGTGCGTGTCATCTGTGACGAGTTCGCAAATACGGGAAAGATTCCCAATATGGATAAACTGATTGCAACGATCCGAAGCAGGGAAATCTCTGCTTCTATTATTTTGCAGTCACAGTCGCAGCTGAAAACCATGTATCAGGACGCAGCAGATACGTTGGTGGGAAACTGTGATACGACGTTATTCCTTGGTGGGAAAGAGAAATCGACGCTAAAGGAAATCAGCGAGATTCTTGGTAAGGAAACCATTGATCTGTATAACACTTCTGAAACCAGAAGTAACCAGAAGTCTTATGGACTGAATTACCAGAAGCTCGGAAAACAGCTGATGACAGAAGACGAAATCGCAGTGATGGATGGAGGAAAATGTATCTTGCAGATCAGAGGGGCTAGGCCGTTCTTTTCTGATAAATATGATATTACAAAACATCCTAACTACCGATATCTGTCGGATGCAGATCCAAAGAACTGGTTCCGTCCAGAAATTGAATTAAATCCGCAGTATGTACCGAAGCCGGAGGAAGAGGTCGAGGTTACAGAAATAGATCTTACACAGGAAAGTGAATAAGCGGAAATCCGAAACAATTCCATTTGCAGAAGCAAGTGTTCAGATAGATGGGAGCGTAGAGGGTTGAATAAAGAAGAAAGGAGAACGCCGGTGATGGGTCTTGGAGAAAATCAGGACTTGCTCCCAGATCCGTCACTTGGCGGACAAATCAAATTACAGAACCGGCTTATAAGAATATATGGCATTTTTCAGCAGCGCAGTCAGCACTCTGTCCACACTGGTTACAGCAATCGGCGCTGGCCTTGGTGTGTGGGGAGTGGTAAACCTTCTGGAAGGTTACGGAAATGACAATCCTGGGGCAAAGTCACAGGGAATTAAGCAGCTCATGGCAGGAGCTGGCATTATGGCGCTGGGAACTACCCTGATTCCACAGCTCTCTTCCTTATTCTGATGGAAGGTAACAGAGATTGAATACCATTGTCGAACGTATTACGGAAGCCATCAAAGATATACTGATCAACTTTATCCAGTCAGGGATGGAAGATATGTTCGTAGAAGTCAACAACAAAGTTGGCACAATCGCAGCACAGGTCGGACAGACACCGCAGGGATGGAACGGGAGTGTTTTTTCTCTGATCAAAAATCTGTCGGAAACGGTAATGGTCCCCATTGCAGGGATGATCATTACCTTCGTCCTGTGTTATGAACTGATTACGATGGTAACACAGAAAAATAATTTTCATGAGTTCGAGACATTTAATATCTTTATCTGGGTATTTAAGGCATATATTGCGATTTATCTGGTAACGAATACCTTTAACATCACGATGGCGGTCTTTGATGTTGGCCAGCATGTGGTCAATGGGGCTGCCGGAGTGATCAGTGGAAGTACAGAGATTGATGCAACAACAGCAATCACCAATCTGCTGGACACAATGGAAGATATGGAAGTCGGGGAACTGTTCTTGCTGGCATTGGAAACGATGCTGATCAGCATGACTATGAAAATATTATCGGTTGCCATAACCGTAATTCTTTACGGACGTATGATAGAGATATATTTGACGTGTTCCGTAGCACCAATTCCGTTTGCCACCATGACCAACAAAGAATGGGGCAATATCGGAAATAACTATTTGAAAGGACTGTTTGCGCTGGCATTTCAGGGTTTCTTTATGATGGTCTGCGTAGGAATTTATGCAGTCATTGTACAGTCGATGACGATCTCATCGAATATTCATGGGGCGATGTTCTCCATAGCAGCTTATACGATAGTCCTTGCCTATTCACTGTTTAAAACAGCGAGCTTATCAAAGTCAATCTTTAATGCCCATTAAAATGGGAGAAAGGAAAATACCGGAAAACGGTATCAGGTGAAGAAATATGGCTTATGTACCAGTACCAAAAGACCTGACACAGGTCAAAACCAAATTAGTGTTGAATTTAACCAAGCGTCAGCTGATCTTTTTCAGTCTGGCAGCAGCGGTGGGAGTTCCATTCTATTTTCTGACCAGAAAAGGGTTAGGCTCCAGCATTGCAGCAATTTTGATGGTAACAGTGATGCTGCCTTTCTTTTTTATGGCTATGTATGAGAAGGATGGACTTCCCTTTGAAAAAGTAATGGGGAATATCATCAGGCAGAAGTTTATCAATCCGGGGACACGCCCCTATAAAACAGAGAACTTTTACGGCCAGATCGGTATGCTCCTGAAAGAGGAGGATGTGCCAGATGGCAAAAAGAAACCGTCGGGAAGAGCAGCTGCAGCATATGGAAGCGGACCTCAGAAAATCCCGAAAAGCAAAAAGAAGCAAAGAAGATAAGAAACTTGCAAAAAAGGAAAAGGAACGGAAGAAGCAGGAAAAACGCAGAAGAAAGCAGGCAAAAGTGCCACGGACAGCGCAGCAGTCCATTCCTTATCTACGGATGTTTCAGGATGGAATCTGTCAGGTAACAAAGACTTTCTTTTCCAAGACAATCCAGTTTTATGATATCAATTATCAGCTGGCATTGAATGAAGATAAAACGACCATTTTCGAGAATTACTGTGATTTCCTGAATTACTTCGATTCTTCAATTTCTGTACAGCTGTCGTTCATTAATCAGCAGGTGGATGCGACAGAGTTTGAGAAAACCATTGATATTCCATCACAGGATGATGATTTTAATGAAATCCGTGAGGAATATAAGGGAATACTGAAAAATCAGCTGGCGAAGGGGAACAACGGTCTGGTGAAGACCAAGTATATTACCTTTGGCATTGAAGCGGAAGATCTGAAGATCGCACGTCCAAGGCTGGAACGTATCGAGGCAGATGTGCTGAATAACTTTAAGGTGCTTGGGGCGCAGGCACATTCTTTGAATGGCTGTGAGCGTCTGGAAATCATGTACCACATTTTCAATCAGGATCGGATTGAGCCGTTTCGGTTTGAATACAAAATGCTTCCGGAAACCGGTATGAAGACCAAGGACTTCATTGCACCGACTTCCTTCAATTTCACCAAAAACCAAACATTTCTGATGGGAAAGACAATCGGTTCCGTCAGTTATCTGCAGATCCTGGCACCGGAACTGACAGATCGGATGCTTGCAGATTTTCTGGATGTGGAGGACAGCATCAATGTGAATATCCATATTCAGTCTATTGATCAGGCAGAAGCAATCAAGATGATCAAGGGAAAGATTTCGGATCTGGATAAAATGAAGATCGAGGAACAGAAAAAAGCAGTACGTTCTGGATATGATATGGATGTGCTGCCATCGGATCTGGTTACTTATGGTGAGGAAGCAAAAAACTTACTGGAAGATCTGCAGTCCAGAAATGAGCGTATGTTTCTGGTGACGGTACTGGTGATGAGTACCGCAAAGAAGCGGCAGAAGCTGGATAACAATATCTTTCAGGTGCAGGGTATTGCACAGAAATATAACTGTTCCTTACGCCAGCTGGACTACCAGCAGGAGCAGGGACTGATGTCCAGTATTCCGCTGGGGTTAAACAGAATAGAAATTCAGAGAGGGCTTACCACTTCGGCAACAGCAATCTTTGTGCCATTTACGACACAGGAACTGTTCCAGAATGGAGAAGCCCTTTATTATGGGCTGAATGCGTTGTCTAACAACATGATCATGGTGGATCGAAAGAAACTGAAGAACCCGAATGGATTGATTCTTGGTACACCGGGTTCCGGTAAATCTTTCAGTGCGAAAAGGGAGATTGCCAACTGTTTCCTGATTACAGAAGATGACATCATCGTCTGTGATCCTGAAGCCGAGTATTATCCCTTGGTATCTGCATTACACGGGCAGGTTATCCGTATTTCTCCGGTTTCAGACCAGTATATCAATCCGATGGATTTGAATCTGAATTATTCCGAAGAGGATAATCCGCTGTCACTGAAATCAGACTTCATTCTTTCTCTCTGCGAGCTGATCGTAGGTGGAAAAACAGGCTTGGAACCAGTCGAGAAGACAATTATTGACCGTTGTGTCAGACTGGTTTATCAGGAATATCTGGCTGATCCGGTTCCGGAGAAGATGCCGGTTCTGGAAGATCTGTACGATCTTCTCCGCAAGCAGGACGAGCCGGAAGCACAGAGGCTGGCAACAGCACTGGAAATTTATGTTACCGGTTCCCTGAACGTATTCAACCACAGGACAAATGTAGATATCAATAATCGTATCGTATGCTTTGATATCAAGGAACTTGGAAAGCAGCTGAAAAAAATCGGGATGCTGATCGTACAGGATCAGGTATGGAACCGTGTAACCATTAACCGGTCAGCACACAAATCTACCAGATACTATATTGATGAGTTCCATTTGCTTCTGAAAGAAGAGCAGACAGCCAGCTATTCTGTGGAGATTTGGAAGCGATTCCGTAAGTGGGGCGGTATTCCGACTGGTATTACGCAGAATATCAAGGATTTGCTGGCATCCAGAGAGATTGAGAACATTTTTGAAAACTCAGATTTTATTTATATGCTGAATCAGGCATCCGGTGACCGTCAGATTCTGGCAAAACAGCTGAATATTTCACCTACCCAGCTGTCTTATGTAACGAACAGCAATGAAGGAGAGGGGCTTTTGTTCTACGGAAATGTAATCATTCCGTTTATCGACCACTTCCCGAAAAATTCATCACTGTATCGAATTATGACGACAAAACCGGAAGAACAGGAGGTCTAACATGGCAGAAGGCGTACTTATTGGCATTGTAATTGGATTTGGAGCAGGCGTACTTGTTACCGTCGGAATTGGAATGATGATGGTATTAAGTGGCCGTCCGGATTGAGTAAGAGGAGGAAAAACATGGATAGATTGATATGCCTTGTCCTTATGGGAGGCGCATATATTGTTGGTATGCTCAGCGGAGTATTTACCAGCTGTCTGATGATTGCATCAGGCAGATACCACGAAGAGGAGGAAAAGTTAATTGGCACAGCAGAGGATGAAAAGCCGAGCCAGGAAAGTCCAGAAGATGACCAGAGATGGTCTGGTGGAAGAAAACCTGAGTGATAAGTCCACTGTCAAGCTAAGCAGAAGAACCGGTGACGTGAAGATGGAGCGGAAAAGCCACCGGGGGAAAGAAGAATATGTGGAAAGCCCCCGTAGCGCACAGCAGTCCAGAGATGCACCGGAAAGTGGAAAAAAACGGCAAGTACAATACAAAAATGCTTCTGATCAGCTTGTAAAAGAATTGGAAACAGATCAGGCTCATTTTGCAAACGATAGCGGAAAACAGAAGAACCGTAAGAATGCTCAAAGGCTGCGTACAGAAGAGAAAAAGTCTTCTGAAGGAAAATTACAGGAACGGGAGCATAAAACCTTATACACCAGCAGGGGAGATTCCAGAAAAGAAGAAACTGGTGGAACCAAACGTCCAAAACAGAAAAAACGGTTACAGTTTGCTGAAAAAGAGACAGGTGCTGCAGATCTGGAAAAGAAAGCAGAAAAAGTGGTGTCCCCTGAAAAGAAAAAGGCAAAAGCACATTCCAATCGGGAGCAGGTGTTCACACAGCCAGCAGAAGATACTGGGAAAAAGAAGCGGCTGCACTTTGAGGGGGAAAATTCCACAAAAGAACCAGTAAAGACAATGACTGGAAATGCAGCAAGGGGAGCAACAGCTGCAGTGCGTCGGAAACTGGCAGAATCTGAGGATGATAATGCTGCTGTGCAAGGTGTTCTGGAGGTAGAACAAAATGCAGAGCGGTCAGTCAGACTGGCACAGGCCAGTGTCCGATCCCGACAGCGTAGAAAGAATCGGACAGCAAGGAGACTGGAAAGAAAAACTGACCGGGTGGAAGTTCAGAAGCGATACCGGGATCTTTTGTCTAAAGATGAGAAGTTGCAGAGAAGTTCCCAGATAAAAAAGCAGATTCAGAAACAGCGGATAAAGCGTGAATATGCCAAAGCCAAGCGGATGGAGCAGTCAATGGGAACGGCTACAGTCGGAACCATTGATTACATCAAGAAAATCGGCGGTAAAGTGACCAACTTTTTCAAGGAAAACAGAAAGGTATTTATAAGCATCGGAGTATTGCTTGCCCTGATGCTTTTAATTATGTCTTCTTTTACTTCCTGTTCTTCTATGTTTATTCAGAACGTGGTGAATTATACAGGAGCAGGATATATGTCAACTGACCAGGCTATCCGGGATGCGGATCTATATTATACGCAGTTGGAAGCCAACCTTCAGGAAAAGGTCAACCGTATAGAAGCAGATCATACCGGATATGACCGGTACCGCTATAACATTGATGAGATTGGACACGATCCGTTTATTCTGATCAGTTACCTGTCTGCAAAATATGAAATCTTTGAATTTGACAGTCAGGTAAAAGCAGATCTGGATGCGCTGTTTGCGGCTCAGTACAGTCTGACAGCAGAAAGTTCCACGGAAACTATTACGGAAAAGAAGATGGTTCGTGTAGGAGAATCACTGGGACAGGTAGTGACTTCTGGTTACTGCAGCTGTCCGATATGCTGTGGGCAGTGGTCAGGGGGACCGACGGCCAGTGGTGTATATCCACAGGGAAATCATACGATTGCCGTAGACGCATATAATCCGATTCTTCCATTTGGAACGAAAGTTGTGATGAATGGTGTGGAATATACGGTTGAGGATACAGGAAACCTTGCACAGTATGGAGTTACCTTTGATGTTTACTATGATTCGCATTCAGATGCGCTGAATCATGGACACCGCACATGGGAAGCATATCTCTCTGATGCAAATGGCAGTCAGGAGATTGAAGTTACAACAACCACAACAGAATCTGTTTACAGTGTTACCCTGACAAACCGAAGTCTTACCGGAATCTGCCAGAACCGTATGAATACACAGCAGAAGGCTCTGTTTTCGGCATATAACGAGACAAAAGGCAACCTGCAGATGTTTGAAAGCCCTACAGATATCAACTGGTATTACCGTGTGAGCAGCTATTATGGATACCGGATTCATCCGATAACCGGAGCAAATGCGCTTCATAATGGAGTAGATATTTCACTGGCAGAAGGGACGCCGGTAGTTGCCGGGCTGACTGGTAAAGTTACCACATCCACTTACAATGACAGTTATGGAAATTATGTGGTAATTGAAGATCAGGATGGATATGAAATTCGGTATGCACATCTTTCATCAAGGAGTGTATCAACCGGACAGCAGATTGAAAAAGGTGAAGAAATTGGAAAAGTCGGAAGTACCGGTAATTCAACCGGACCGCATCTGCATCTGGAACTTCTTCATAATGGAGAACGCTTAAATCCGCTGTTTTATTTTGAAACTGGTGATACGATGCCGGGCGGAGATGTGGAGTATTCGTCAGAAGCTGCGAAAAGACTGGTACAGTATGCCCTGCAATTCCAGGGAGTTCCGTATGTTTGGGGTGGATATTCTCCGAGTGGATTTGACTGTTCGGGATTTGTCAGCTACTGTCTGACCAATTCAGGGGTATTAAATACTGGCCATCTGGACTGTAATGGATTATTGGCAAGAATGACTGTGATACCGGAATCAGAGATGCAGCCGGGAGATATTATTTTCTTTCAGGGAACCTACGCAACTTCTGGTGCATCCCATGTTGGCATCTACATTGGAAATGGACAGATGGTACATTCTGGAAATCCCAATAAAATATCCGATATCTATAGTTCCTATTTCCAACAGCATTGGATGTGTGTAGCCAGATGGTAAGAAAGGGTGGAGCAGGTAAATCCTGCTTCACGGAAAGGAGAATCATGAAGCCATTAGAAAAAGCCAGACAGGATCTGGAAAAAGCAAAGAAAAAACGAGACGCTTCTAAGAAAAGACTGGAAGCAGATGAATTTACCGTGAAAGAATGCGAGGCGGCTCTCATGGAATCGGAGAATAATGAGTATGTAAATGAAATCCGGGCATGGGGACTGACCGTAGAAGAGTTAAAAGAAATTCGTGCGGCAATGCAGAAAAAATCTCTGACAGAGGTGCTACACGAAAAGGAGGAGAAAGACAGAAATGATGAACATTATAAAGTTGAAAACTAAGAAAAATGTGGATAACCGGTCAGGAAAAACAGGGACAATGAGGATAAAGAAAGGTATCTGTTATGCCATGCTGACCGGAATACTTGTATCCTGTGTCGGACCGGCAATGCCAGTTTTTGCAGAGGATGCAGGAGAAGCTGCTATTTCTATTGAAAAGCCTTCCGGCTGGAAACAGGGAGAAACCAGTGTAACCGTGACGGTGGATGACAGCGGACTGGGAGATGGCGTTTCCATCACAAAGGTAGAAGCAAAGATTGGAGAAGATGGTTCCTGGACAGATATTACTTCCAATCGGACAATCAGTATTTCCCAAAACGTTACAGTATATATCAGGGCTACCGATTCTAGCGGTAATACTTATGAACAGAACCGCTCGATCCGGTGTTATGACGATGAAAAACCGACATTGATTGCTTCTTTATCAGAGGGTGTTCTGTCGATTCAGGCCAGTGATACAGTATCTGGAATTGCAAGCATTACTGTCAACGGAACCGAATACACAGATTTATCAGAAGGGCAGTTAAAGATCCAGTTGACACAGAAGGATTTTACGACCAAGAAAATTGAAATTTCTGCAAAAGATGCAGCCGGAAATGTATCCGATACCTATTCCATGCAGAATCCCTATTATGAATGGGCTGTAAAACAGGCCATCGCCCAGTCTGCCGATTCACAGGGAAGTACAACGACTTCTGGTGAAAATACAGAAGTGACGTCCCCATTACCGCAGGATTCTACTCCGAGCGAGCCGACTTCTTCTACTGGAACTGTGACAGACCGCACTGTAACTGGAATCGAAGAGCAGCTTGCCAATCAGAATGAAACAGTAGATACGATCTCATCTACAACCACGGCTGCAGGTAAGGAGTTTTATACCATTTCTACCAAAAGCGGAAAAGTATTTTATCTGGTCATTGATAATGACCAGAGTCAGGATAACGTGTATTTCCTCACGGAAGTAGATGAAAAAGATCTAATGAATTTTACGCTGTCTGATACAACAACACTTCCAGATGTGGATACGGTTTATGCAACCGTAGATGGCAGTGACGAGCAGACAGAAACACCGACACCAGTACCGGAAACGGAAACCAATGAGCCAGAAACAGAAAAAGAGATTCAGATGCCAGAAGATAAAGCTGGATTAGGCACTTATCTGATCATTGGATTGATTACAGCAGGTGCTGGAGCAGGAGCCTGGTACATGAAGATCTATAAACCAAAGCATGAATTTGATGATGAAGAGGAATATGAAGAGTACGAGGAAGCGCCAGTCTATGAAAAGGACGATGCAGACATGCAGGAAGCAAAAACGGAAGAAAGGGCGGTTCTGGAAGATGAAGACGAGGAGGATGAAGACGGAGAATGAGACTTGTAATTGCAGAAAAACCGTCAGTGGCGATGGCTCTGGCTTCCGTGATCGGAGCCAGAAGCCGCCGGGATGGTTTTGTGGAGGGAAATGGTTATCTGGTTTCCTGGTGCGTAGGTCATCTGGTGGGACTGTGTGATGCAGCCGATTATGATGAACGGTACCGCAAGTGGAATTATGATGATCTTCCGATTGTTCCTGAAAAATGGAAGAAAAAAATACTGGAAGGAACAAAGAAGCAGTTCGGAATCTTACAGACATTGATGAATCGTAACGATGTAACAGAAGTGATTTGTGGAACAGATGCGGGACGGGAAGGGGAACTGATCTTTCGTCTTGCATATGAACAGGCAGGCTGCAGGAAACCGGTAAAACGTTTATGGATTTCATCACTGGAAGAAAAAGCGATTCGGGAAGGATTTCAAAATTTAAAAGATGGCTCTTGCTATGATGATCTTTATCGCAGTGCTTTATGCAGGGCGCAGGCAGACTGGCTGGTAGGGATTAACGCGAGCCGTCTTTTTTCTGTCTTATACAACAAAAATCTGAAAGTAGGGCGTGTACAGACACCAACACTTGCTATGATTGTGGAGAGAAATCAAAAAGTGACAAATTTTAAAAAAGAACAGTATTTTGAAGTCCATCTGTTCTGCCGTGATCTGGAAGCGGTCAGTGACAGAATGAACAGCCTTGAGGAAGCAGAACAGCTTGTGAAGCAGTGCCAGGGAAAACGATGCCAGATTACCAGAGATGAGGAACAGACAAAGACGGTTCAGCCACCGAAACTGTATGATCTGACTACACTGCAAAGGGATGCCAACCGGATTCTGGGCTACACCGCACAGGAGACACTGGATACCGCCCAGTCATTGTACGAAGAAAAGCTGATTACTTATCCGAGAACAGACAGCCAGTATCTGAGTGATGATATGGAGCAGACAGCAGAAGAACTGGCAGAACTTCTGGATGGAGATCTGGATTTTCTGGAACTGGAAGATTATGAACCGGCAGTTGACAGGACTTTAAATTCCAGTAAAGTTTCTGACCACCATGCCATTATTCCGACCAGTCAGATAAGATTAGCCGGTCAGAAAGCATTGAAAACGAAAGAGCGAAATATTTTATATTTGATTGAAAGTCGGTTCCTGATGGCAACCAGCAGGGCATATATTTATGAATCCCATAAATGTGAGGTTCAGTGTGAGGGCATTTTATTCCATATGTTATCCCATCGAATAAGGCAGGAGGGCTTTAAAGCGATAGAACGGAAAATGTATCTGTTCTTTGGTAAGAAACTGCCAGAGGAAATCCATCAGATGGCAGAAATCCGTTTGCTGGAGGATTATGGCCCCTGCCGTGCGGAAGTTCAGGAAAAATGGACGCAGCCGCCCAGACAGTTTACCGAGGATACGCTGCTACAGGCAATGGAGAGGGCAGGAAATGAAGACCTGGCCGAAGATACAGAAAAGAAAGGAATCGGAACTCCGGCAACAAGAGCCGGGATTATCGAAAAGCTGATCAGCTCCGGGTTCGTAAGCAGAGATAAAAAGAATCTGGTGCCAACCAATGATGGAAATGTCCTGATCACTATTCTTCCGGATGAAATTAAATCTCCGGCAATGACAGCCCAGTGGGAAATGCAGTTAAATCAGATCGCCAGAGGAGAAGCCGATGCAGGAGGCTTCCTGCAGGGAATTATCCGGATGTTAAAAGAACTGATTTCCAGATACTCAGGAGTGTCAGAGAAGCAGAAAGAGCAGTTTTCTCATGGAACGAAAAAAGAAAGTCTGGGAAGTTGCCCCAGATGCGGAAGGCCAGTCTATGAGGGACAGAAAAACTTTTACTGTTCAGACAGAAAATGCCAGTTTGCTCTTTGGAAGAATGACCGCTTCTTTGAGAGCCAGGGCAAAAAGATGGATGCCGGGACAGTGAAGAAACTGCTTGCAAAAGGAAAAATCCATTATAAAGACCTGCATTCCCAAAAGACTGGCAGAACTTATGAAGCAACTGTTGTTATGGCAGATTTCGGGGAGGGCTATGTAAAGTTTAACCTGGAATTTTCGCAGAGATAATGAAGAAAGAATGAGGTAGAATCTATGAGATACGGAAGATTTAAGAAAGCAGTATCAGGTTTTCTTGCAGCAATGACGATCATGACTACTGTATTTTCACCGCTGAGTGCATATGCAGCAGAAGTACCGCCAGAGGAGCCAAAGCCACCGCTTTACGAGGAAGTGAAAGATCAGCTGGATGTAGATGAAGTGGTGAAAGCAGAAGACCTGGAATTGGAATATGGATGCAATTTTGATGTGAAAACAGATTTCAGTAATATTGAGATCCCAGATAATGAGAAGGTGAAAGTGACCTTTGAAGAAGCGAAAAATGAATCCGGCGAAGAGTTTACAACACAAAAAGCGGATTCCTACAAAGCGGTTTATTATGTTCAGCCTTTAAAAACGGAGCATCCGAAATACCAGATCAGCAGAAAACTGATTGTGAAAGAAGCACCGCAGACAGAACAGGAGACAGAAACACCGACCGAAGCTGCAGAAAATGGAAACAGCAATGAAAGTAGTGAAGAGCAGTCTGATGATGGCTTGGTAGATATACAGATGCCAGAGGAAGCACAGCCAATAGTGCTTGAGCAGGAAACGCCATCAGACGAAGAGGTTCCGACTGAAGAAGAAACTGCAGAAGTTACAGAAGCTCCGACAGAATCAGCGACAGAGGAAATCACAGAGGCACCGAAAGAATCTGAACCAGAAAATACGATAGAAAATTCAACGGAAGAAGCTACAAAGGATTTTTCCGAAGGCTTATCTGAAGAAGAATTTGATGAAGCACTGGAAGAGGCAGAGAATCAGGAAACCTATGATCAGGAAACAGGGCTTGATCTTGAAATTGTGCTAACCGCTGCAAGAGACCAGGATATTGACCTGTTTGCGCTGGAAGAAGGGGAAAGCGTAGAGTTCTATGTAGAAGCACCGTCTTTGATAGTAACTTATGCAGCATCAACGACAAAGAAAGTAACCATCACCCGTGGTTCCTGGTATTACTACGCAGACTATGGACTTGGCTCCTATCAGACAGCACCATATAAAGTAAAATATGGCAATGTCAGTGCAACAGCTTATTGCGTACAGCCGTCTAAACGTGGTCCAGATGATGGAACATATAAAATCACAAAGTTAAGTGATGGAAAAAGTCTGGCAAAGGTTTGCTACTACGGCACCAAAGCCAGTGGAGATGATGGATTTTTTGCAGAAAAGCATCCGGATTTTTCAGCAGGAAAACGCTTTATTATCACCCATATGGCAGCTGCATATGCAAATGGAAGCAGTGATGCGTTCAGTGGCACTAACAGTACCGGAAAATCACTGGCAATGGAACTTTACAATTTCTGTATGTCACAGCCGGAGATTCCGGAAGTAGATATGGCATTTTCCAATCCGAATGTAACCGCATATGTAGATGGAAATCAGCAGAGAACAGAAGAGGTTACTTTCCTTGCGAATACTCTCCAGTCTATTACCTTTAAGCTTCCAGCAGGTGTGAAGTTCCATAATGTAACAACTGGCAAAACCAGTGCAGCAGGAGCAAGCGTGGAGATCAATGGTGGAACGAAGTTTTATCTTTCTGCACCGATCACACAGGCTGCTGATGTAAGTGCGACATTCTCAGCAACCATGAAAGGTACTATCGTGAAAGACTATTCTGCTTATAAGATCAGTACCGGGGGCGATTTACAGGATCTGGCCTTTGTTTTTGGCGAGGCCGTTGACGATGAAAAGTACGTGGATTTTTCTGTTACATGGGTAAGTCAGGCAAGCGTTTCGATCGTAAAGAAAGACAAGAAGACGAATGCAGCTGTGGCCGGGGCAGTATATGGACTTTACAGTGATCCAGACTGTACAAACCTGATTATGGAAATGCCAGCTACTGATGCTAACGGAGCATCCAGTGTTACCTTAAATAAAACACAGGATATGATTTACCTGAAGGAGATTTCAGGACCGACCGGATATCTTCTGGATACAGCGGTGCATAACATTCAGTTGGTAGTTGGAAAGACATCCAATCAGGTGGTCACAGATGAGGAGCAGAAGGCGAACTTAACCATCTATAAAGAAGGTGAAGTGCTGACAGGCGCGAATGTTACAGAGGAAGGTGTTTCTTTCGTTTATGAAAAGAGGAGACAGAAAGGGGCAGTTTACAACGTTTATGCTGCAGCGGACATTAAACGTGCAGATGGAACCGTTGTATATAAACAGGGCGCACTGGTGAAGGAAAATTTTACCACTGGAGATGATGGCAGTGCAACCTTAAAAGGACTGTATCTTGGTACTTACAGAGTAACGGAGATGAAAGCTCCGACAAACCTGATTTGCGCTGGTGAATCAAAAGAAGTAACCCTGAGCTACGCAGGACAGAACGTAGAAGTGGCAGTTGGTGATCTGACATTCGTAAATGATCGTCAGAAAGCAAAAGTATTTGCAGAAAAACAGGATAAGGATACGAAAAAGCCACTCGCAGGAGCAGTATTTGGACTGTATGCAGGCAAAGACATCAAGAACCAGGACGGACAGGTTGTGGTTGTAAAAGATACCCTGATTGCAAAGGCTACTACAGATGAAATGGGAAGCGGTGCTTTTGCTGCAGATCTTCCAAACAACAACAGCTACTATGTGAAAGAATTACAGGCACCGGCTAATTACTTTAGAAATTCTGATGAGGTGTACAGTTTTGATTTCCTGTATACCAATGACAAGGAAGCGACCGTTTCCTTTTCCCATACTTTTTCCAATGAGCATGTGAGTGCATCGATTCATCTGGTAAAAAAGGATAAGGAAACCGGAAATGTGACACAGGGCGATGCGAAATTTGCAGGAGCCGTGTATGGTGTATATGCCCGTGAGAACATTGCTCATCCGGACGGAAAAAGCGGCGTTCTCTATAAAAAAGATGCACAGGTAGCTACCATGACCGTGGATGATTCTGGAAATGCAAGGGTTGAGAATCTGTTCCTTGGAAAATACTATGTGAAAGAGATCACACCGCCAACTGGATATCTTCTGGATGAGGAGGAACATGATGTTGACTGCAATTATGAAGGAGATCAGGTAAAGAACATTGAGAGAACAGCAGAATCTTCTGAAACAGTAGTAAAACAGCCGTTTGAGGTAATCAAGGTTGCCAATAATGGAAAGACAGATGCGGATCTCTTGAAAGGAGCCGGATTTACTGCATATCTTGCAAGCAGCCTGAAAGTAAAAGAAGATGGCAGCTATGATTTTACTGGTGCGAAGCCAGTAGTGATTACTGAAGATGGAAAGACAGAAATGTTCACAGACGCAAAAGGATACGCAAAGAGCATCCCACTTCCATACGGTAAATACGTGGTAAGAGAGACAACTACCCCTCATAATTATAAGCCGGTGGATGATTTTGTGGTAACTATTTCAGAAAACCATCCGAATGAGCCACAGACATGGAGAGTTCTTCTGGATGATGAATTCCATGCAAAACTGAAAATCATCAAAAAAGACGATGAAACAAAGAAATCGGTTCTGGTTGCAGGTACAGAGTTTAAGATCTTTGATCTGAATCAGCAGAAATATGTAGAGCAGGTAACGACATATCCGACTGTGCAGAAGCATACTTCCTTCTTCACAGATTCAGACGGCTATCTGATTCTTCCGGAAAGTCTTAAGATCGGAAATTACCGTATTGAAGAAGCAACTGCACCAGATGGTTATACGCTTAGTAAAAACTATGTGGAAGTCAGCGTGGATTCCAACACAGCGTATCTGCAGGATGCAACAACCGGTGATGCGATCATCGAAGTAGAATATGAAAACCATCCGGTAAAGGGTGAGTTATCTATCTACAAAAAGGGTGAGGTACTTGCTGGTTATGATGGAAAAGATTTTCAGTATGAAGAAAAGTACTTATCTGGAGCAGAATTTGAAGTATATGCTGCCGAAAACGTCTATACAGCAGATTATCAGAAGGATGCAGACGGCAACCGGATTCTGGAATATGCAGAGGGTGAACTGGTAACAACCGTAACTACAGATGATTCCGGACTGGCAGTTGTGAAAAATCTGCCTCTTGGTAGTTATCTGGTAAAAGAGGCAAATGCACCGACCGGATTTGTATTAAATGCAGTTCCGCAGGAAGTTTCTTTTGATTATGCCGATCAGAATACTGCAGTAATCAAAGAATCTGTTACCTTTGATGATGACCGCCAGAAAGTGGAAATCACAGTAGAGAAACAGGATGCAGAAAATGAAGCTACAATCGCAGGAGCTGTCTTTGGCATCTATAACACAGAAGATCTGAAGAATGAGAAAGGTGAGATCATTGTAAAGGCAGATACACTTCTGCAGGAAATGACTTCTGATGAAGATGGATCGGCAGTATTTACCGTAGATCTGCCACTTGGCCAGTATTATGTAAAAGAACTGAAAGCACCGGCAGGATTCGTTTCATCTGATGAAATTCTGACTTTTGATGCTTCCTATCAGGGACAGGATATTGCAGTAGTGAAACTGAAAGAGGTAAAGAAAAATCAGCCGACTACGGTAGAAATTACAAAATCCGATATTACTACAGGAACTGAACTGGAGGGTGCAAGCCTGAAAATCCTTGATAAAGACGGAAATGTGGTGGATGAATGGACTTCTGTAAAAGACCAGCCACATGTAATCAAACGTCTGGTTGTTGGTGAAGAGTACATTCTGAGAGAAGAAATTGCACCATACGGTTATTTGAAAGCAACAGATGTAAAATTCACACTGGAAGATACTGCAGAGGTACAGAAGGTGGAAATGAAAGATGAAGTGCCGACAGCCCTTTTGATCATCAACAAAAAGGGAGAGTTTCTTGATAAAGTAACTCTTCTGGATAACGCAAAAGGTACTGTAGAGCATCTGTTTGAGTATATTTCCGGTAATCTGACTGAGGTTACTTTTGAGGTATATGCGGCAGAAGATATCAAAGCTGCCGATGGTATTAGTGAAGATTATTACAAGGCAGATGATCTGGTGGGAACCATTACTACAGATGATACAGGTATTGCACAGCTGGGAGATCTTCCGGTAGGCAAGTATTATGTGAAAGAAGTGGCAACCGCTCATGGTTATGTTCTGGATGCTGAGATCAGATATGTAGACCTGAGCTATCGTGATCAGGATACCCCAGTAGTCACTTATGATGAAGACTGGCAGAATGCCCGCCAGAAAGTAACGGTACAGGTTCTGAAGAAAGAAAAAGACAGTGACCGTGTACTGAAAGGGGCAATCTTTGGACTGTTTACAGCAGAAGATATCAAATCAGTATCCGGTAAGGTTCTTCTGGAAGCTGATGAAATTATCGAGCAGAAGACAACCGATGAAAACGGAAGAATTACTTTCCTTGCAGACCTGCCAGTAGATGGTAAGTATTATGTGAAAGAACTGCAGGCTCCGGATGGATTCGTAACAACAGAGGAAGAACAGGAATTTACCTTTGAATATGAGGGCGAGGATGTCACAGATGTCACTTATGAGTTCACCTTTGAAAATGAACCGACCACAGTAGAACTGACAAAATCCGATCTGACAACCGGGGAAGAACTTCCAGGCGCACACCTGAAAGTAACGGATGAAGCAGGAAATACCGTAGATGAATGGACTTCCACAAAAGAAGCTCATGCAATCAAAGAGCTGGTAGTTGGAAAGAAATATAAACTGACAGAAACAAAACCGGCTGACGGATTTGTCACTGCAGAAAGTATCGAATTTACGATTGAAAATACTGCTGAAATCCAGAAGCATGAGATGAAAGATGATGTGACAAAGGTTCAGATCAGTAAAACAGATATTACTGGTGATCAGGAAATTCCAGGCGCAAAACTGACCATCCTTGATGAAAATGATCAAGTCGTGGAAAGCTGGACATCCTCAGATAAACCGCACTATGTGGAGAAGCTGCCGATTGGTAAATATACACTTCGTGAGGAACAGGCTCCGAAAGGGTTTATCCTGGCGAATGATGTGACTTTTGAAGTAGCTGACACTGGAGAAATACAGACAGTATCAATGAAAGATGATACAGCCAAGGGTAAGGTAATTATCAATAAAACCGATGCAGACACAGAAAAACCGCTGAAAGGTGTGGAATATGAGCTTCGGGACAGCAAAGGAAAGGTACTGGAAAAACTGGTAACGGATGCTGCTGGCCATGCGGAAAGTGGGCTGTATGAGATTGCAACTTATAAGAATGGAAAATTCAGTGAAGCAATCAAGTATTATCTGGTGGAAACAAAGACACTGGATGGATATGAACTGGATCAGACCGAGCATGAGATTGTGTTTGAGTACGCAGATCAGAATACACCTATTATTGAAGTGAAAAAAGATCTGACAAATAAAGAAACACAGCCGGGAACACCGGGCACACCAACCAGTGGAAATCCAAAAACAGGTGATGAAACGAATCTCTGGCTTCCGGTAGTGATGATGCTTAGTGCAGCTGCAGTAATGGCGGGGGTACTTGTTTCTGGAAAAAGAAAGAAAAAACAGAATAAAAGTGAAAAAGGCAATGATTAAGCATCTGCTTAGTCAGAAATGACGATGATTACGGCGCTCTCTGGAACGATATCCGGAGAGTGCCTTTTTTATAAAGAAAATGGAGGATATCAGAATGAAGACATTTGGAAGAAACAGCAGTTTACAGGAAAGAGAAAAGAGAACATTAAACCGTCTGCTGGCATATCAGAAAGAAGCAGAGAAGATTATTAGAAAGCAGCCGAGCCGTCACATGATCAGAAAGGGGTAGTATAGATGTTGAATTTTAAAGAATTTCAGGAATATATAAAAAGCAATGTAAAAGATTACTTACCAGAGAATTATAAGGATGCGGATATTCAGTTTACGGATGTGGTAAAAAATAATGATGTACATTTGACGGGGGTATTGATAAAAAAAGAAAATGAAACACTCACGCCCAATATTTACATCAATGAATTATACGAAAAGTACAGTAGAGGTATGAATCTTGATGAAATTGTGGGAGACATTGCAGACCTGCGAATTGAACATGATCCACCGGAGGAGGCTCAGGCTATTGGCAGTATTTTTACGAACTATGAGATGGTGAAACAGAGATTGGAAATCCATCTGTGTGATATGGAACTGAACCGGGATAAATTGAAGAATCAGGTTTATACAGAACAAGGTGATTTTGCTGCGACATATCATATTAAGATAGGTGGAGATGGAATGTTAAGGGGATCTGCAGCAGTAACTCCAAACCTGCTGAAAGGCTGGGGAATTACGGAGGAACAGTTGCGTGAGGATTCATTGCGAGCGGAACATTCAAAAGGTGCAGTGTTTACGGATATCGAGGCGCTAGATGCGGAAAAGATGTTTGGTCTAAAGCCTATCAATTTGTTAGATAAGCAAAATGACATTATTGACAACGGAGATGGTTTTTCCTTGTACTGCTTGACTAGTGAAGATTATAGATATGGTGCGAGTATGATTTTACAAGAAGATGTGATGGGTAAGGTAAGCAAATTAATGGGGGGAGATTTTTATATCTTACCGTCCAGCATCCATGAAACACTTATCGTTCCAACTACTACACAAATGACACTGGAAGATATGAGCATTATGGTGCAGGATGTAAATAAAGAAGCAGTGGAACCAGAAGATAAGCTTTCAGATAAAGTTCAGTTTTATGACAGTAAAGCAATGGTCATCGAAAATGCCAAGAAGCGTGAAAGCAGGCTTGCAATGGAAAAGGCAAATACAAAAACTGCCAGTATCCATCAAAAAATTCAGACAAATAAGCAGAAAAAGGGAAATATAGTGTCCGAAACAAAGCGGACAAGTAGTCGGGATCTAACTGCAGCATTATAAATAACAGCAGTGGTTGCATGAATGTGTGACCGCTGCTCTTTTTTTGGAGGAAAATGAAACAATGAAGAGATGGCGATATGTTTTGCTGGTGCTATGCACTGCAGTTATTTCTATCAGTGGGACATATTTAATGAACTACTTTATGAAGTCAGAGGAAAATAAGCAGAAATATGAGGATATATCAGAAATTGGTTTCCCGGAGACAGAGGCAGATCACGAAGAAGAGAACGATCAGCAGGACGTGAAACAGTCGGAAGATGATTTTGATTACCAGTCACTTATAGCAATGAACAGTGACTGTGTAGGCTGGATTCAGATACCGGGTACAGATATCAACTATCCAGTTGTGCAGGCTGCAGATAACGAATTCTATCTGACACATAATTTTAACCGGGAAACAGCGGCATGTGGTGCTATTTTCATGGATTACAGAAACGATGTAGATGCCAAGGCAGAGCATTTAATCCTTTATGGTCACCAGATGAAGGATAATTCCATGTTTAAGCAGCTGAATGGATACAAGGAAGAAATCTTTTATAAAGAACATCCTAATATAAAACTATACCTACACGAGCAGAAATATGAATATGAGATTACCGCTGTGTATGTTACAGATGTAGCCAATGGGGGAGGGTATTACAATTATCTGCATTGGAATACACGAAAAGAGCAGCTTAATTATTTGCAACAGAAAATGGCTGGCTATCAGATTTATGATACAGGGAAAAAAGTAATGGAGACGGACGAACTGTTATCTTTATCCACCTGTGAGTATTCCAGTGACAATGGAAGGCTGATTGTTCAGGCGAGAAGAAAGGGGGAAATGACAGATGGCAAACAAATTATATGAAATGCAGAAGCTGACTGCAGATGTTTCAAGAGATGTAGCTGCTAGTCCAGAGGAATGGATGAAGTTTCTGGACACAGCGGCCAGATTATACCGTTATACTTTTCCGGAGCAATTACTGATTTATGCACAACGTCCGGAAGCAACTGCAGTGGCTTCAATGGAGATCTGGAATAAAAGAATGTACCGATGGATTAACCGTGGTTCTAGGGGAATAGCTCTGATTGATAATACATCGGGACCGAGAATGAAGCTACGCTATGTATTTGATATCCAGGATACCCATAAGGTAAAGAATTTGGGACGAGATCCAAAGCTATGGGAAATGATACCTGCAGGTGAACAGCTGTCAGCAGAGTATCTGCAGAATCAGTTCAGTCTGGAAGAAGTAGATGGAGGGCTGGCAGAAACACTCCGACAGGCAGCCAGAGAAAGTGTGCAGGAATGGCTTCCAGATGCCTTTGATGAACTTTTGCTAAATGTACCAGATACCTATTTGGAAGAACTGGATGAACAGAATCAAAAGGTCGAATTTCAGGAATTAATGGAGAACAGCACCTGGTATGTATTGCTGAAACGAAGTGGTCTTGATGTGAAGGAATACCTTGGTGACAAGGATTTTCAGAAAATCACAGATTTTAACGAACTGAAAGTAATGGTACATCTGGGAACTGCCGTAAATGAGATATGCAGGCCGATACTTATGCAGCTGGGAAGATATGTACTGACAGAACTGGAAAATGATCTGGAAACGGTTGCAAAAGAAAAAGAAGTAGTTTATAATAAATTTAACACGTTAATTCGTGAAAGTAATAATATAACGCAAGATGACAATAGACAAGAAAAAGAGGAGGATATCGAGCATGAAAGCAATCACTTACAGTCAGAACGGAAGTTATCAGATACCGGACATCAGCATGAAGGAGAGCAGCGGAATGATCGGGAAGTACGGACTGATGCGGAGAGAATATCTGAGGAACCACAAAATAGCCAGGTTCAATCTGATGACACTGCAGGGAACACTGGACGATCATCTGGCAGCAATCGACAGCGAAGCCAGACAGAAAGTGGAAGACCTGACCGAACAGCTCCTTCGGCAGAACCCGGCACCGAACAAAATGGCAGACGGACTGGCATGGACACGTCATATGAATCAGATCAGAGCGCAGGCAGAGGAGCTGGTAATTCAGGAGGTTATTTACAGTTAAGTCTGTTCCAGACAGAAGAGGAGCAAATTGAAGAAATAAGGAAAGCAGCAGCTGAAGTAGAACAGCCAGCTGCTTTTTTTATTACAGATGAAGTAGTGGATGATGTACTCCGGACAGGAAGCGGCAAAGACAATACGTTGTCTTATATTACAGCAAAACTTGTAGAAGATTTGGAACATGACGAATTACGACAGTATTTAGTCTTGCATTATGGCACAGGTGGTAAGGGATTTGATTTTTCCGGACAGAAGATCAGTGTGTGGTATGACCAAGATGGTCTACGATTCCGAAGAGGAGAATCAGCAAGAAAGAATTTTGACCGCATGGTTACCTGGGAAGAGGCCACAGAGCGTATCCAGAATATGTATAACGATGGAACCTTTGTATCCCAGAATATTATGCTTGGCTCTATTGAAGCGGAAATTAACCGTTTATCTGGTTTATTGGCATTACATTTCAGAGACACTGGAAGAGGCGAAAAGTATTTTTCTTTTCCCGAAGCTCAGGAATTAATTCGTGGTGGTTTAGAGGATCCGGAAATAACCAGAGAATATTATCAGCGTCTGGTTTCTTTAGAAAAAGATATGGAGAATCATCCGGATCAATATCTGGGATATCAGATTAGAAATAATGCCCGTTATAAGCAGGATGTATATGACCTGGACAGAACATTATGCTGGACCAGACAGCAGGAAAAGGTCGATATTCCAAAACTTTCTTTTATTACTCAGGATGAAATAGATTCTGTACTAAGAGGTGGCGGCTCTGTTGCAGAAGGAAGACATCGGATTTATGAGTATTGTCTGGAACATCATGACACAAAAGAAATCGCAGAATTTCTTAAAAATGAATTTGGCACAGGTGGAAGTCCTTCGGGAATTACAGGAGCGGAATCATCTGAAAGATGGAATGATGCAAAAGGGTTACAGCTGAGCAAAGGAAAGATTTCCAATCCAGATATCAGCGTTTTATTAAAATGGAATAAGGTTGCAGAACGTATCCGTCAGCTGGTCAGAACGGAAGATTATTTATCACCAGAAGAATATGCTGCTTATCAGGAACGAGAAGAGGCACAGCAGCTGGCAGATATGCAGGAGCTTCAAAGCCAGTTACCGGATGTTGAATTGCCGGAAGATGCAGAAACGGAAGAACCATTGTTTCCTGATCAACAGGCAATAACAAACGAATTGCCTGCTCAAGAGGAATCAGAAATATCAGAACTAATCCCGGCGGCAAATTACCACATTACAGATGATACTCTTGGACGGGGAACTACGAAAGAAAAATTTCGTGCAAACATCATGGCTATTCAGTTGCTTAAAAAATGCGAAAGTGAAAACCGTCATGCAACAGCAGAAGAACAGGAGATTTTATCCCGGTATGTTGGTTGGGGCGGATTGGCAGATGCTTTTGACGAAAGCAAGCCTGCCTGGGAAACCGAATATCTGGAACTGAAGACAGTATTAACCCCGGAAGAATATGCCGCCGCAAGAGCATCTACCCTGAATGCCCATTATACACAGCCCATTGTCATTGAGAGTATGTATCAGGCATTGAAAAATATGGGATTTGAAAAGGGAAATATTTTAGAGCCTGCAATGGGAGTTGGAAATTTCTTTGGTATGCTCCCAGAGAAAATGGAAGATTCAAAGTTGTATGGTGTAGAACTGGACAGCATCAGCGGAAGAATCGCCAGTCTGTTATATCCAGATGCCAATATCCAGATTAAAGGATTTGAGAAAACAGATTACCCGAATGACTTTTTTAACGTGGTAATCGGAAACGTACCTTTCGGAGCCTATAAAGTAAATGACAGGCAGTATGAAAAGTACAATTTCTTTATTCATGATTATTTCCTCGCAAAATCCTTAGATCAACTTCGACCGGGTGGTGTAACTGCACTGATTACCACAAAAGGAACGATGGACAAAGCATCACCGGAAGTGAGAAGATATCTTGCTGAGCGGGCAGAACTGCTTGGGGCAATCAGACTTCCCAATACCGCATTTTCAGCCAATGCAGGAACAGAAGTAACGGCGGACATCCTGTTTTTTCAGAAGAGAGAAAGTATTTCCCATGAAGAGCCGGAATGGGTTCAGCTTGGTAGTGACGCAAACGGAATAAAGGTAAATCAATATTTTGCAGAGCATCCGGAAATGATTCTTGGAAAAATGGAAGAGGTTTCAGGTCCATATGGTATAGAAACAACCTGTTCACCGATAGAAGAAGCAGATCTGGAAATTCAGCTGTCAGAAGCAATCAAACATATTCAGGGAACTATGACACCTGCACTTGACCGGGAATCGGAACTGGATGAAATGATAGAAAGTATCCCGGCTGATCCGAACGTAAGAAATTACAGCTTTACAGTGGTTGATGATCAGATCTATTATCGGATCAATTCCCTTATGAATCCGGTTAAAATGCCGGCAATGACAGCAGAGCGTGTAAAAGGAATGATTGGTGTCAGAGATACCGTAAGAGAATTGATTGCCATGCAGATGGATGAATATTCCAGTGATGAGGACATTGCTGCTCTTCAGAAACGTTTAAATGAAGTTTATGATGCTTATACGGAAAAGTATGGTGTCATTGGAAGTAATGCCAATAAAAGGGCATTTTCGGACGATTCATCTTACTGTCTGCTGTGTTCTCTGGAAGATCTGAATGAAGATGGAACCTTGAAGCGTAAAGCGGATATGTTCTATAAGAGAACCATTAAACGTGCGGTAGCAGTGACAAGCGTGGAAACATCCAGTGAGGCACTTGCGGTATCCATGAACGAAAAGGCAAGGGTTGATCTTCCTTATATGGCACAGATTACCGGAAAGACCGAAGAAAAAATAGAAGAAGAACTGACAGGAGTAATCTTTAAAAATCCTTTGACAGACCAGTGGGAAAATGGGGATGAGTACCTGTCTGGAAATGTCAGAGAGAAACTTCGGATTGCAAAGACATTTGCTGAAAGTCACCCGGAATATAAGAGCAATGTCAGGGCATTGGAACAGGTACAGCCGAAAGAACTGGAGGCTTCTGAAATTGAGGTGCGGATAGGAGCAACCTGGATAGAGCCGGAAGACTATCAGGATTTTATGAAGGAACTGTTTCATACCCCGTGGTATCTGCTAAGGGATAATGGGATTAAAGTACAATATTCCAATGTCAGCGGAGAATGGAGAATCAGCGGAAAAAATGCAGACAGCACTTCAAATTCACTGGTTTATGCTACCTATGGAACTGAGAGGGCAAATGCTTATCGCATATTGGAAGATTCCCTGAATCTGAAAGATGTGAGGATTTATGATAAAGTAGTAGATGATGATGGAAATGAAATTAGAGTATTAAACAAAAAGGAAACTATGCTTGCAACACAGAAGCAGGATGCCATGAAAGCCGCTTTTCAGGACTGGATTTTTAAAGACCAGGATCGCCGTGAGAGGTTGGTAAAGGTATATAATGAGCGCTTTAACAGCATCCGTCCCCGTGAATATGATGGAAGCCATTTGACATTTCCTGGCATGAACCCAGAAATAGAATTGCGGCCACACCAGAAAAATGCAGTTGCTCATCAGCTGTATGGTGATAATGTATTACTGGCACATGTAGTAGGTGCCGGAAAGACTTATGAAATGGTGGCTGCAGCTATGGAGAGTAAGCGATTGGGGCTGGCACAAAAGAGCCTTTTTGTAGTACCTAATCATCTTACCGAGCAGTGGGGAGCGGAGTTCTTACAGCTGTATCCAGGAGCAAATATTCTGGTTGCAACCAAAAAGGATTTTGAACCGGCAAACCGGAAAAAATTCTGCGCCAGGATTGCAATGGGAAATTATGATGCTGTGATTATCGGACATTCTCAGTTTGAGAGAATCCCTATTTCAGATGAACGTCAGGAAATGATGCTACGCAGGCAGATAGATGAACTGGAGATAGCGATTCAAAGTGCAAATGAAGAGGATGGTGGGCGTTATACCGTAAAACAGATTGAGAAGACACGAAAATCTTTGGAAGTCCGGCTGGAAAAACTAAACCAGAAAGATAGAAAAGACAGGGTTATTACATTTGAAGAGCTGGGAGTTGACCATCTATATGTAGATGAAGCACATAGTTATAAGAATGCTTTTCTTTATACAAAAATGCGGAACGTTGCTGGTATCGCACAGAATGAGGCACAGAAGTCTGCGGATATGTTCAATAAGTGTCAGTACCTGGATGAGATTACCGGTGGCAAAGGCATTACCTTTGCTACGGGCACACCGATCAGCAACAGTATGACGGAGCTTTATGTGATGCAGAGATATCTGCAGTATAACAAGCTGCAGAACATGGGGCTTGGATTATTTGATGCCTGGGCTTCTACATTTGGTGAAGTGATTACCAGTATTGAATTATCACCGGAAGGAAGCGGATACCGGGCGAAGTCCAGATTTTCCAGATTCTATAATATCCCGGAATTGATGAGCATGTTTAAAGAGATTGCGGATATTAAAACAGCCGATCAACTGAAGCTCCCAGTACCGGAAGCGGAATATGAAACGGTTGTATTGAAACCATCGGATTATCAGCGGGATATAGTGAAAAGCCTTGCAGAGCGTGCAGAAAAGGTTAGAAATGGATTTGTAGACCCATCGGTTGACAATATGCTGAAGATCACAAATGACGGACGTAAGCTAGCACTGGATCAGCGTCTGGTGAGTGATCTTTTACCGGATAATCCAGAAAGCAAAGTAACTATCTGTGCTGAAAAGAGTTTTCAGATCTGGCAGGAAACAGCCAGTCAGAAATCAGCCCAGTTGATTTTCTGCGATCTCAGCACACCAAAGGGGGATGGGACATTTAATGTGTATGACGATCTGAAGCAGAAGCTGTTGGAGAAAGGTGTTCCAGAAAAAGAAATTGCATTTATCCATGATGCCAATACAGAGACAAAGAAAGCGGAGCTGTTTAGCAAAGTAAAAGCTGGACAGGTTCGTTTTTTATTAGGTTCCACAGCAAAGATGGGAGCCGGTACCAATGTGCAGGATCGTCTGATTGCACTTCATCATTTAGATGTTGGTTGGAAGCCATCAGATCTGGAGCAGAGAGAAGGCCGTATCATCCGTCAGGGAAACCATAACAAGAGGGTAAAGATTTTCCGGTATGTAACAGAATCAACATTTGACAGCTACATGTGGCAGTTGATTGAGAATAAGCAGAAGTTCATTTCTCAGATCATGACCAGTAAAGCACCAGTCAGAAGCTGCGAGGATGTGGATGAAGCGGCACTTTCTTATGCTGAGGTAAAAGCACTTGCAACCGGGAATCCAGCTGTAAAAGAAAAAATGTCACTGGATGTGGAAGTGGCAAAACTGAAACTGCTGAAAGCAAACCACCTAAATAACGTGTACCGCATGGAAGCGGATATTTCCAGAAATCTTCCACAGAAGATAGCGAAGCTGACGGAGATTATCGAGGGATATCGGGAAGACATTGCACACTATGAAGCACATAAGATCACAGATCCGGAGGCATTTGAGATGGAAATTGGTGGAAAAATATTTACAGAAAAGAAAGAAGCAGGTGCGGCATTGCTGGCTGTCTGTAAGCAGATTCAGTCTGTAAATGAGGCAAAGGACGTGGGAAATTATCAAGGCTTCCATATGATGGCACGTTTCGACAGCTGGAATAAAGAATTTATTCTTTCAGTGAAACACACAGCAGTATCTTCGCTTCCATTAGGTTCAGATCCACTTGGAAACATTGCCCGTATTAACAATTTATTGGAAAGTTATCCGAAGAAACTGGCAGATGCGGAGCAGAAACTAGAGACAGTAAAAGAACAGCTGGAAAATGCAAAACAGGAAGTTGCAAAGCCATTTCCAAAAGAGAAGGAGCTGAATCGGATGATGGAACGTCTGTCAGAGTTAAATGCACTCTTAAATATGGACGAGCAGGGAAGTTCCGAAGAGCCTGAGAACAGCGGAAAGCAGAGCATTCACGATAAACTGAATGCAATAAAACAAAACGGTCAACAGGAACATGATCATGATAAACCAGCAAAGGGAAATGATATTGATCGTAGTTGACAATAGGGAAAAATAACTGGAACCGGTGGGAGAAAACTGCCGGTTCTTTTGATATGGAGGAAATACAAATGGCATTAAGAAATTATAATACAAGAGAAGAAAACGAAATGCAGGATCTGACTCAAAAGCAGATTGATTTGGCAGGCTTCAGCGAAAAAGGATTTTCACAAGAACAGATCAATCAGATCTATGAGTATGCTCAGATGGTGGGGGATGAGTTGAAAGTCCGTAATCTGATATGGAGTATTGCTGGGGCAAATGACCAATCAGATCAGGAACGAATTGTACAGCTTATGGAGGATGCCAGAAAGGAAATGGAGATTTATCCGGATTCCGAAGTAACGATGAGTGCGTTGCATGGATATGGATATCTGGCTGACGATATGTATCCGCTTAGCAAAGAAGCAGCATTGGATTTGCACATGCGAGGATTGAAAATCTATTGCCTTCAAACAGATGGAACAAAGAGCGTGTATGCCAGTAGAGAAATGATTCAGGAGCATGAAGGGCTTTTCGGTGTCGAAAAAAGAGTATGGGATGCTTTGGAAGAAGATGAACCAGTTTATACAGAAGATATTGAGCCATTGCATGATCCTATGACAGTGATTGATAAAGGTACTGCTTTAAAATATTATGATGCAGGTGCAACGATTTATCTCATTACACCATTTTCACAGCTGATAGCGGCAAGCGAACGGATGGAAATTGAGAGAGGGGCTGATCATTTTCAGCTGTCAGTATATGAGCAGACATTGTTACAGGATTTGGAAACTGAGATGGAGAATCATCCGCAGTTGCAGTCATTAAAAGAAGCAAGGCTGTTACTTGGAAATGAGCATCGCTATGGAATTTACCAGTTTAAGGAAGGCTCTTTTGCAGAGACGTATGCTTTTATGAATATGAACTATATCATGGATCATAATATTACGATTCATAAAGAAGATTATCATCTTGTTTACAGCGCAGAAATGCTTCCAAGTGATTCACTGGACGGGTTGTATGAGCGATTCAATATCGACAGGCCAAGAGATTTTACTGGGCATTCTATGTCAGTGGGAGATATTATCGTTGTAAATGATGAGGGGAAGCTGACGGCATATTTTGTTGACAGTATCAGTTTTAAAGAGTTGGATCAGTTCATTAATCTTGAAAAAGTTTTGCCGGAGAAGGAATCAGAAATACCGCAAAAAGAAGAATATAAGCCACTGACAAAAGTGGAAGAACTGGAGGAACAGAATTATAATATGGTTGATAATATGTTGAACAATGGATTTGGAGAGAAAGAACGAAGGAAAGAAATCAGAAAAGCAGCCGAGAGCTACCAGCAGAAAACAGGGGCAACCATTACTTACTTTGCTGCGGTATGTGAAGAGTTTCCGTCTATGGGAAATTATTTTGACGGGCTTACCATTGAACAGGTCACGGACAGATATAAGCAGATCTTGGCAGATCCGAGATTAAGCTATATGGGAAATGGAATGGGATTTGAGTTACACGATTCATCCCTTCCAGATTATCTGGATGGTCCGATGACTTTAATAAAAGGGCATATGATTTATGCGGATAACATTGATTCAATTTCATATTATCGTGAGCATCCATTGGTTCTGGAAGCAATACAGGAACTTAGAGAGCGCTTCCCGGACTTTAAATATTTTATGACAGCACAGGAAAAGCAGGATATTTATCCGGAGCATATGACAGCGGAAGCAATCGCTTATGCGCTGGTAGACCTGGCAGAAGACTTTGATACTTATGAGTTCCGGGATAACGTTGATGATAAGGAAACACTGGTCAAAGAAATAGAATATGATCTGTACGCAGGACGTGGGAAAAAAGAATATGCCGGATTTTTAAAGGATGTGATGGATGAAAGTGATGAATTAAATACAAAGGCACAGGTTCTTTTGCAGAGAATCAACGATTATTCCATTCCTGAAAAAAAGGATTTAGAGCCAATGGTAAAAATTGTATTTAGCGAATACAGAGAAATGGAAACTGGAAAGTATTTGCCGTTTAAAGAAGCAAACGAAAAACTTGGAGCATTGGATCAGACTTTTTTGAAGGAAAATCAGGCAAGTGATAAATGGGATGACTTGTATTCGGTTGGATATATGGTGCTTTGTTCTATAGATTCAGAGATTCACAAGGTAACAGGAAAGATCATGCTGGGTACCGGTGAGGGCGATATCATTGAACATATGAAAGGAATCGAAGATCAGCGAGATGTCCAGGAACACATCTTACCTTACCTGTATGAATATTGTGGACTGGTGGAAAAATCTCCTGATATAGCTACAGAAGTAAATGAGAAAGAGTCAGCGGCTAATCATAAAGAGGTACAGTCAGAAGCCGTTACTGTAAAAAGCTCTGATAGATCAGCAGGAGAAAAAAAGAAATCCATCCATGATCGTCTGAAAGAGAACAAAGAAAAACTTGGTCAGAAGTCGGGAAAAGATAATCCACAGAAAGGGGTTGAGCTGACTTAAGGAACGAAAGCTAAAATAGATGAGAGGATACCAAACTTGAGAAAATCGAGTACGGGTATCCTCTTGTTTTTTTTGCTTAAATGGATTGCTCCGGATTTTCAGAGGATAATTCTGAAAGAATATCAGCATCCTGGAGCATGGAAGAAAAGTTGCTTTGTACAATATGCAGGGTTCGCTGATCAGCCTGAAGCTGCGTGAGTTCTTTCTGGGTAGCTGCCAGTTCTGTTTCCAGTTGCTGAAGCTGCTTCTGCAATTTCCCTTGTGAGGGCAGTTTCTTTATCCCAAGATCAGATAATTCCTGAAGGGTAGTATCATGCAGCTGGTACTCTGCCTGATGTTGTTTCTGATATGCTTTTTTATCAGGAGCATCTTTTTCAGCAAGTAAAACAGTTCTGCAATGGCGGTAAACATCACAGCGTTTTTGGAGCAGCCGTTGTGCATCCAGCTGTTTATTCAGAGACTGTATTTTGGATTCTGTAGCTTGAATTGCATCAGCGGAATCAGCTACATGATTTTTAAAATCTTCATAATTCAGTAGATTATGTTCAGATAGATAGTTGAAAGTCCGGGCAGCTTCTTTCAGATTATTCAACTTTGCCCAGTGTTCAAATCCTGCTTTATTATGATCGGACAGGTAAGTGGTCATTTCAACGAAAAGCCGGACACGGTTATTTTTTTTCTGAGGAGTGCGAGCCTTGCAACGATTTTTTTCAAGACGAACCAGTAAATGATCATCTGCATAATAGGTTCCCAGTGTCTTCACATTGATAAAGTTGACAGCTCCTGGCGCACGGAACGCCAGGTACTTTCCCTGACGAGTTTCATAACCGGCTTCTTTCATCTTCAAAAGAAATTCATCGTAAGTCACAGATGTCCAGATGGTACGGTCAATCTGATATTTTAGTTTTGCCTTCCAGCTCTGACCTCGCTTATATTCCATATCTTCTTTATAGGAACGTCCGGCTTCAGAAGTTGGCATAGAAGTAGACAGCCCATGTTCTTTGCAGATGCGGTTACTGATCTGGCAGAGTTTGTGGTAGGTGCGCTTGTTGGAAACATATTTATGATAATCTTTAAAGCCGGTGGCATTAAAAATCAAGTGGCTGTGAATATGTTTTTTATCTGTATGCGTAGTAAGCACATATTCATATTTTCCCTTCAGAACAGAATCTGCGATTTTGGTGCTGACCTCATGGGCAAGTTTGGGATCGGTGAGGTCATTGGGATGATAGGAGATGATCATGTGCCAGGCAAGGTTATTCCCCTTTTCCATGACATTATTTTTTCCCATTTCTGCTGTCATGGCAAATTCCAGATCCGCAGTTTCCGGAGAACAGCCAAACGAAGAGACGAGTTTTTGTTCATCCGTCTTATCTGGATTCGTGATATAGGCCACAGCCTTTTTCACTGTAGATTTGATTGGAAAGATCTTAATGTAAGCCATATCTTTTTCACCATTTCTTTCAGCTCTTCTATATCTTGCGGTGTGGCAGTACCTACGGTGTTTGCAACTTTGGCAAGCTGGTTGATGTTCACACCAATCTTGTGCATTTCCTGATACATTGCTTTCAAATAAGTGGTATCTGTATTGACAATCATGCCATCAATCGCCATCTTACGGAGATAGACACTCATATTAGAGGTCTTGGATAGAATCATCCTCTTGCGGATCATCTTCTTTTCCTCCGGAGTAACCCAGAGCAGTATCTGTACATCTCTTTTTCTGTTTGCCATATAAAAATCTCCTTTATGTTTTCATAAAATCGAGCGAAGCGAAGATTCCAAAAGTGGGGAGGGTCCCGCTTTTGAGGCGAATGCCCGGCAGTGTATATACACTGCCTGTCCCTGCTATTCTTAGCTCTCAGATATTAAATACAAAAAATCAAAGAAATGTTTATCTTCAGAAAAAAATTATGATCCGTATGATGCCGAAGAATATGATAATGCAGATGATTTCGCAGAAGAATTTGGGGATGGAGATTACGATGAGGGGTATGACGATGCTTATGATTACTGGGAAGAAAGAGATTAGGTGAAAATGGAGAACGAACAGATAGTAATTGAATTAAAAGAACTTTTGTATATGGAATTCAGGCGATATTTATATCGAAGGAAAGCAAATGTAACCGCCCAGAGTATCTTGCTGGCGATCGGGTATAACATAAACAAGCTTCATCATAAGATTCAGGCAGGAAGGACAGGGCGGCATTTATTTCCACTCAAACAAACCGCCTGATTTTGACAGGTCAAAAGTAAATCCTGAAAACGAACCTTTTTCCAGAAAAGGTTTATTAAAGTTCGCCTTCTTGTAGAAACAGAATGAAAGGAGAGAATATTTCGCCTTAAAAACGGCAAAAAGATGCTGCCGCACCTATGATTTCCTAATCATTGATGCGACAGCCCCGACTATAAGGAGATTTCCTTAACCTTCAATGGCAATATAACCATCTTTTTCTATTTTCTCAGGTGCTTTCTTTGGCACGGACAGTTTCAGAATACCATCGCCTGTGTGGAGCCTTTGTTTGAGGATGCTTTCACATTGTATGAGAAGCTGGGACAGTTTTATGAGAAAAAAGGTTATTCAGAGATTTCCCATTCCAGAATGCGCAGATATGAGATCCTGCTGGAGTTTGTGAAGGAAGAACTGGAAGAACAATCCGCAGGAAAATCTGGAAATCAGGATCCTGAGGTGGAGAATCCTGCGGGAAAAGCTGCGGAAGATTGCAGAGGAATGGAAACTGCGACCTGGGAAAAGGTGGCAGACAGCATGATCTACGACCTGTATCTTCGCGAAAACCTGAAAAGCCATCCATCCTTTGAGTACGACCAGAAGCCCTATGAGAAAGCAGTCTGGGAGTACAGGCGCCAGGAAAAGGTGCCAAGGACAGCACATATTGAGGTGTTCCGGGATGGAAAAATATTGCTGTTTGACTATGAAAACCGGGATCCACTGCTTCATAATGCGGCAGTGAAGGAAATTCAGATATAATAAAGAAAGGGTGTAACTGTTCGGCTGGCCGTATTGACATGGCGTATATTTGTAGTCTGTAAAGTGCCGGATGGTTATGAGAGGTTAAAAATTATGGGAATGTTTGATCCAAAGAAAAGAAAACTTGTAACTGCGATCATTGCTGTTATTCTTGTTCTGGCAATGGTAGTTCCTGCTGTCCTCTCTCTTCTTCTGTAGGGAAAAGAGAAAATGAGGCTTGGAAAAGCGGCTATGGAAGCACTGCAGGCTGAAATCAGCGGGCTTCTTACGCCTGGAAACGAACTGGTGGTGGCTGGAGCCATTGCTCTTTACGGCACAGCGCAGATTGCAAGGGAAAAACATGAGATTTTAAGAGAGCATTTTTCAGAAGGTTTTTTACGGGAGGCAGAGAATCTGAGAACCCTTTACGGGACTGCGGATGAGATAAATGTAAAAGAGGCTGGCGCTACCGCTTTTTATGCAATGGGGGAGGGCGGTTTTCTGAGTGCTCTGTGGAAGATGGCGGAGGCTTCCCAGGTGGGACTGGAAATGGATTTTTCCAAGGTACCCATACGCCAGGAGACAATTGAAATTTGTGAAATCTTTGACATTAATCCTTATAAGCTGAATTCGGAAGGGGCTGTTCTGATCGGTATTCCGGCAGGAGAAGCATTGGTGCAGGAGCTTCGCAGAATGGGCATGATGGCTGCTGTGATTGGACAGACGAATGCTGGAAATGACAGAATGCTTTACTACAATGGGAATGGCAGGTATCTGGAGCGGCCGGCTAAAGACGAGATATATAAGATATTGCCTTAAAATCGAAATAAAACTGCTGTAATTACAGGAGAGTATAAAAACTATGGGAACATTAAACATTGTACTTCATGAGCCGGAGATTCCGGCGAACACAGGAAATATAGGACGTACCTGCGTGGCTACAGGAACCAGGCTCCATCTGATCGAGCCGTTGGGATTTTCATTAAGTGAGAAAGCACTGAAACGTGCCGGAATGGACTACTGGAAAGATCTGGATGTAACTACTTATCTGGATTATGAAGATTTTCTGGAGAGAAATCCTGGAGCGAAGATTTATTATGCGACTACGAAAGCACCTCAGACTTATGCGGATGTGAAGTATGAGGACGACTGCTTTATCATGTTTGGCAAGGAGAGCGCTGGAATCCCGGAAGAGATTCTCCGTGACAATCAGGAGACTTGCGTAAGGATTCCCATGCTGGGAGAAACAAGATCCCTGAATCTGAGTAATTCGGTTGCCATTATTCTTTATGAAGCCTTTCGTCAGCATGACTTTGCCCATTTGAAACTGGATGGGCATCTGCGCAAATATGACTGGAAATAGTAAAAGACCTGGAGCTTTTTTCAAATACGCTCCAGGTCTTCGTTTATAAAAAGAATTGCTGAATAATTTATTTTGCTTTCTTTAAAGTAAAAATGAATTCTGTTCCAACACCTTCCGTGCTGATCACATTAATATTCTGATTATGAGCTTTGATGATCTCTTTCACAATAGAAAGCCCAAGTCCTGTACCTTTCCGGTCTTTTCCGCGGGAGGTATCTGTCTTGTAAAATCTGTCCCACACCTTGGACAGGCTGTCCTTGGGGATTCCTACTCCGTGATCCTTCACAGAAACGAAAACCTTATCATTTTTTACGGATGTTTCAATGTTGATCGAGGAATTGTCATTACTGAATTTGATTGCATTGTCCAATAAATTGTACAGTACCTGCTGGATCTGTTCCATATCTGCCTCTACGAACAGCTCTCTTCCGGAAAGCAGCAGTTCCAGGTCAATATTCTTTTTGGAACAGATTACCTCAAACGTATTGGCAGTATTTTTGATCACATCATTAATATCAAATTTGCGGATATTCATCATCCGTTTCCGTTCATCCAGATCATTCAGCACCAGAAGGCTCCGCGTCAGTTTTTCCAGACGGTCAGCTTCATGGGAAATGATATTTAAATATTTGTCCTGCAATTCCGGGGGGATGGTGCCATCCAGAATTGCCTCCACATATCCTTTGATGGAAGTCAGAGGAGAGCGGAAATCGTGGGAAACATTGGCAATAAAGGTGCGCTGGTATTCTCCGTTCTGGTTGATCCTGTCTGCCATGTAGTTCAGAGTTTTGGCAAGATAGCCCATTTCGTCCTCGGATTTCACTGGAATGCGATAACTCAGATCTCCGTTGGCATATTCGGAAGCCCCCTTGATGATCTGCTGCATTGGAGTATGGATCCATTTCTGATAGCAGAGAAGGAGCAGTCCGCACAAGGCATACACGGCAAAAAAAACCATCTGAAGAATTCCAAGAAGACCGCTTCGTTTCTGATAAAGCTGCTGCATGTCATAATGGTAGGTAACATAGCCTTCTGTTACACCGGAATTTTCCACCGATATCATCACATTAAGATGGGGACTGGAAAAATAGCCATAAAAATTACTGATCTGATATTGGGTATTAAGCCAGAAGTCCAGATCAGAATAGGGGATGGAAATTGTGTTTGCAGCAGAGAATTTTTCAGAGGATGTTCCATTCTCTGGGATTTTATCTGTTTCTGAAGTCTGAACTTCAGAATCGGCAGTGGATTTCGCAGAACTGACGTTATATTCCAGATTTGAGGACTGCACGATCACATGGAAATTTTTATCCAGGATCAGTATCCCGGCTTCCTCTCCGGAAGCCAGAATATCCATAATCTTTTCCAGTCCTTTGCTATCATTGTCTGCAATCTGCTGTACAGTGACAGCATCAGAAGCAAATCGTACAGCACTGTCATACAGCCTTGCGCCAACTTCTTCTTCCAGATAGGTTTCCACGAAATGAGAGCCACCTGCTGTAGCGAAAAGGAAGCCTACAATTCCAATGAAAATATAACTGCAGATCAGTTTGCTGTGAACCGTTTTTCTCATTCGCTTTTTACCTCAAACTTGTATCCGATTCCCCAGACTGTAGAAATAGACCAGTTCGGATGATCTTTGATTTTTTCGCGCAGACGTTTAATGTGAACGTCTACAGTTCTGGTATCGCCAATATATTCGTAGCCCCAGATGTGGTCCAGAAGCTGCTCTCTGGTGAATACCTGATTGGGTGAGGAAGCAAGGAAATAGAGAAGCTCCAGCTCCTTAGGCGGCATGTCTACCTGTTTTCCCATATAAGTAACGGAATAGTTGGTAAGGTTGACAATAAGATCCGGATAAGTGGCACATTTCTCATCACTTACAACTGCAGCCTGTTTGGGCTGGAAACGGCGTAGAACTGCACGGACACGGGCAACCAGTTCTTTTGAATCAAAAGGCTTGATAATGTAGTCGTCGGCGCCAAGCTCCAGGCCAAGTACCTTGTCAAAGGTTTCTCCTTTTGCGGAAAGCATAATGATCGGCACGTCTGAGGTGTGGCGGATCTCACGGCAGACCTGATAGCCGTCAATACCTGGAAGCATCAGATCCAGAAGAATCAGGTTCGGGCGAAAAGTCTGAAATTCTTTTAAAGCCAGCTCGCCATCGTTTACAATTTTTGTTTCGAAACATTCTTTGGTAAGATACAGAGAAATCAGCTCTGCAATATTGTTGTCATCATCGACAATGAGGATTTTCTGTTTAGCAACCATAGTTTCTCCTTATAAAATATAGTTATTTCTTAAATTCTACAATGGTAACACCAGCATCTCCTTCGCCAAATTCAGCCAGGTGGAAATCTGCCACATGCTTCTGGCGGCGGAGATAATTGTGTACTCCTTTTCGAAGGGCACCGGTACCTTTACCATGTACGATACGCACGCTCTTTAAGTGTGCCAGATAAGCGTCATCCAGATATTTATCCAGTTCTGCCACAGCCTCATCTACAGTTTTTCCAAGAAGATTGATCTCTGTGGAAACACTGGTAGACTTGGACATGCGGATTTTGCCTGCTCCTGTTCTGGAAAGTCCAGGAGTGTTGATAACTGGTTCGTCAACAAGCTCCAGGTCAGAAATATGAACTTTGGAACGGATGATACCCATCTGTACAAAAAGAAAGCCTTTGGAATCGGGATGACTGCTGACAGTTCCTTTCAGATTCATGCTCAGTACCTGAACGGTGTCTCCAAGGGAAAGATCCTTAGGCTTCAGCTCTTTTTTCGGTTTCTTTACGGTGGTGTTTATGGACATGCCCTTTTCGGCTTTGTTCATGCGGTTTCTAAGATTCTGGCGTTCTTTTTCAATGGCAGCAGTGTCCACGTGATCTTTCTGGAATTTGTGGAACATTTTCATGGTCTGATCTGCGTATTCCTTAGCATCTGCAAGAATCTTACGGGCTTCTTCGTTGGCTTCGCGCAAGATCCGCTCTTTACGTTCGTCCAGCTTCTCCTGCTTGGACTCTAACTCCTGTTTCAAGGAAGCAATCTGGGTTTTGTAACGCTCTGCTTCCTGACGCTCGTTTTCGATGATCACGCGGCTGTTTTCCAGGGAGGTAAGTACATCCTCGAAGGACTCGTCCTTCTGGCTGATCTGATCTTTGGCGCGCTCAATGATAAAGTCCGGAAGTCCAAGTTTGGAAGAAATCGCAAAGGCATTACTCTTTCCAGGAACACCGATGAGCAGGCGGTAAGTAGGACGCAGGGTTTCCACATTAAACTCACAGCAGGCATTTTCAACGCCGTCAGTGGACAGGGCGTAAACTTTCAGTTCACTGTAATGGGTGGTTGCCATAGTGCGGATGCCTTGTTCATGCAGGAAAGACAAAATGGAGATGGCAAGTGCCGCTCCTTCTGTCGGGTCGGTACCAGCGCCAAGCTCATCAAAAAGCACCAGAGAGTCCTGATCTGCTTTTTTCAGGAAAGACACTACGTTGGTCATATGTGAGGAAAAGGTACTGAGAGACTGCTCGATGCTCTGCTCGTCCCCGATATCTGCGTAAACCTCACGGAAAACAGAAAGCTCGGAGCGGTCCAGGGCTGGAATGTGAAGTCCCGCCTGTCCCATCAGGGTCAGAAGCCCAACTGTTTTAAGGGAAACGGTTTTACCACCAGTATTTGGTCCGGTTACAACAAGGAGGTCGAAGTCTTCTCCAAGACGGATGTCAATGGGAACGGCTTTTTTTCTGGGAATGAGCGGGTGGCGTGCCTGTTTCAGGTGAATGCGTTTCTCTGTATTGAAAATGGGTTCTGTGGCATTCATATCCAGTGCAAGTCCTGCTCTGGCAAAAATGAAATCCAGCTGGATCATAATGTCAAGGTCTGCGCGAATGGCGTCCACATTCTGGGCTGTCTGTTCACTTAAGGTAGCGAGAACTGCCTCAATCTCTTTCTGTTCTTGAAGCTCCAGCTCGCGGATGTCGTTGTTTAGTTTGACAATCGCCAGAGGCTCAATGAATAAAGTGGAGCCGGTGGAAGACTGGTCGTGGATCATACCTGGAACCTGACCTTTGTATTCGGCTTTTACCGGGATACAGTAGCGGCCGTTTCGCATGGTGATAACGGAGTCCTGAAGGTAATTACGGGCGCTGCCGTTTACCAGAGAGGCCAGCTGGGTGTGGATGCGGTCATTGGCAACTTTCATGCTGCGGCGTACATGCATCAGACCGGCACTGGCGTCGTCACTGATTTCGTCCTGGGAAATGATGCAGCGGCGGATTTCGGCTGAGAGGGGAGTCAATGGCTCCAAACTCTCAAACATGCCGTCCAGAGAGTCTTCTCTTGCATCTCCGCGCTCATTTCGGGAGTAGGCTTTGACACGGTTGGTATTTTCCAGAAGTCCGGCAATGGCAAGGAGTTCGGAAATTCCAAGGGAACTTCCGATTTCCAGACGTTTCAGTGAGCCGCGCACGTCTTTTACGCTTCCAAAGGAGATGTTTCCTTTCTGGAAAAGGCGTGTGAGGGCGTCTCTGGTCTGGGTCTGCATATGACGGATTTCGTAAACATCTTCAGAGGGCAGGAGGTGCCTGCACAGGTCTTTCCCCATCTGGGAAGAAGCCTTCTCTGTCAGTTGGTCGATGATCTTGTAGTATTCAAGTGATTTTAAAGCTTTTGGATTCATAATATCTCCTATAAATCAATTGCTATTTAGTGTGTTGAAAGTTGTTCAAGGCGGACGCACTCGGACAATGGTGATTGCTCACTCGCCGGCGCAACGCTCCAGCGAACTAACTGCT
>OLPR01000223.1_pt1 | contig 56029 bp, 59 predicted proteins | sample 1672761 | NCBI WGS metagenome assembly OLPR01 (sample SAMEA3136721, study PRJEB25190) | human gut metagenome | biome: human gut; feature: human-associated habitat; material: faeces | place: Austria | collected 2013 | reverse complement strand
ATAGTTTTAAATAGATAGAGTATAAGAGACTTTTAAGCGCGACCAGATAAAATTTTCACTAAAATAAAAAAGAGACTTGACAACGGTATAATTGGCCATCAGTTCTGTTATTTTGCAGGTGCATTTTGACATAGTCTTTTTGCCTTTATTTCGCAAATTCCTCGCACTTTTCCACGGAATCATTTACAGGAGACTACTTTTGCGGGAAAATGAGAAATGAAATGTGACTGATAGGGACTATTCGTGACACCCCTCCCAATCTTTTTCAACATCAAGTTTGTTTTAAAACTGAAGTTCTTGATGATTTGTGGAAAAGACAATTCAAGTTTTGATCTGCACTTTGCTTTTGCCATAAATTGACTTCTTAAAAAAACAATAAAATTCTGAGATTTAGTTCAATGAATGTTACTGGTCTTCATTACACATAATATCAGCTGCTGTCTTTGATATACTGCAAGATATATTGATATTTGCAACGGATAATTCATCTTTATTGAGAAATTCGAATGAAATATACTCTCCCCGATCAATTACTATTTCCTTTTCTTCGATATACTCATTGCCTTCTATCAATCTATCGATAGAGAAAACAGGAATTGAGAAGTTTTTTTTCATCGCAAATGATGCGGTGTAACAACTCGAAATCGGCGTTATGCATACTTTGACACGATATGTGCCAGATGCGGGGCAAAACCATCTGCGAACAGACGCAAACTGCTTGGCGGAAGTCTGAAAATATTTCCCGACCTTCAATTCAGCAATCTTGTTTCCATTCCAGACGTTCTCCGCCTCTTTCCAGTTCAATTCTTTGTATGTAATATCACCGTCATATGAATAATAAAACCAACCGTTTATACCTTGCGTACAGCAAAAATCGTCATTATTATATATAGGCATTTCATCACATATCCTTATCGAATTAATTTTTACTACAGATGTTCCGTAATGGTCATAATGAACAGGATCAAAGCGAATTTTCTCTATTAAGCCCTTCCATTTTGCATTGCTTGACATATCTATCTTATATTCAAGCAGCTCTTTTCCTGGGTTGATTGCAAAGGTCTTTGAGACATTAAAATAACCGTTTTCGCTTGTTTCGTCAACAAACCAAATCTGTGCGGCTTCACTTTCGCTTAAAGTCGAATATTTTATATAAATATATTTCAAGACATCCGCATTAATATATTCTTCGTTCATTATAAAATACGGATTATTGTTGTATACTGAGCATTCAATATCATTTCCGTAATTTATTTCGGAAAATTGCTGAATTGCCTTCCATTCTCGTAATAAACCTTTTTCCCAAACGTATTCGGCAGGTAAAACATGAAGTTGCACGGAATTTTTTCCCATGTATGACAAATTGTTCTGATATATACAGAAAGACTTAACCGAAATGGGATTGAAACGCACATCTCTTAATCGAATTCCCGAGGCTGAAGAATCATAGATATAATGAATGTCTCCGTTATCAAATATTATTTTTGCAGGTTCGGCATAAGATAGATTTTTGCGCGTATCAATCAAATCTATCCCTGTCAGATACATTGGTTCCTTCAAATCAACACTTGCGGAATTCGCATCTGTCTTTGAAAAAGAAAATTCCGAATATACTGGAGTGTTATTTTTCTTTTTGTTAATAGTCTTTATTTCTGCATAAATAGAGGTTAAAATAGATCTTTCATCTTCACGGATGACTCGCAACCTGTCACAAATGTCTGTACGAAAAGTACTGTCATCAGAAATGAAGATAAAATTTTCCGTGGATCTCATATTATGTTTAACGGAAAGCAATTTTATTCTTTCGGAAGGAAGAACGACCTTGATGTTGTATTCCGATAAAAGTCGTTCGTACTCTTCGAAGACATAATACAAGTCCTTGATATAATTAAAACGTCTCAATAAAAACTCTTTGTGCTTAGAAATATTTTCAATTCCTCTCAAAACAACAGGCATTGACCGGTCTTTCAGTACTCTTATATATTCGTCATAAACATCAAGCCCGACAATATCATTATCTGATTTTTTTAGTGAAAAAATATATCTGTTTAAATTATCTAAAAATGTTTTGACATGGAATTTTCTATTTCTAAAAATATCATTAAATGTCACTTCAAGAAGAAATGCATCTTCCAGCACTGGGTCCAGAAGCTCATTAGCTCTTTCCATCAACAATTCAAACATATCTTCAAAATAACAAATGTCTGCCGTACATTCAATAACGCCCTTAACCGTATCGTGCATCAAGAAGCAGATTTTATTTTCAGAATCATCATAACCATATATCAAAATGTAATTCAACTTTTCATAAATAGCAGAGGCTGAATCCCCCGACGAATGTTGAACATAAAAATATGTGGAGATGTAATACCCATTATCTATTCGTTGTTTTATAAATGCAATATATTTTTCGGTAGAAGAAAAAGAAGAAAACGAGTTTATGCGAATCGATTTCATTAACGAAAAATCGGGGTGAAAGCAATCTTCAAACTCTGCACAAAGATATCTGCCTTTTCGTATAATCAAGTTGATATAATTTTCATAAAACCATGGTAAAGTTCGGGCATCAATGCAAAAGCAAAGAGATATATCTATCTTTGTTTCTTCATTGTAATTCATCGGCAAAAGCATAAAATCCTTCTTCCTTTCCGTTCATATCGTCTACCTATAATTTTCAGCCTGAATATTGAACATTTCGGCGTACTTACCGTTGAGTGCCATCAATTCATCGTGTGTCCCCTGTTCAACAATTTCTCCGCCGTCCATCATATATATCCTGTCTGCCATTCGAGTAGTCGAAAGGCGGTGGGATATAAAGATAACGGTTTTGTCAAAAGCAGAATTCATCATCAATCTGTTGAGTTCATATTCGCTGTCGGGGTCGAGCGCGGCGGACGGCTCGTCCATAATTATAAACTCATAGCCGTTGACAAACGTTCTCGCCAACGCAATCTTTTGTTGTTCTCCGCCCGAAAGGAGAACGCCGTCTTCGTCAAACTCCCTTGTAAGAACAGAATCTATTCCGTTCGGCAGGGAATCAAGCTTATTGTCAAACCTAACCTTTTTTAATGCGTCTTTAACGGACTTGCGGGCTTCCTCATCGGCGCAGTAATCCATAAGCACGTTTTGGCATATAGGGAGCGCAAAAAGTCTGGTATCCTGAAATGCCGTTCCGAATTTTGCTCTGTAAGAGCCGACAGTTACAGTCTCCGCTCGCTTTCCGTTCAATAATATTTCTCCGCTTTCCTGCTGATATAATCGCATTATAAGTTTTATCAATGTTGATTTTCCTGCGCCGTTGTAACCTACAAGAGCGATTTTTTCATTTCTTTTAATTTCCATATTGATATTTTTTAGTGCGTATACGTCAGAGCAGGGATATTTGAAAGAAATGTCTTGCAGTTTCAGCGATTCAAAACTTTCGGTAAGCGGTTCTGCGTCTTTTTCCTGTTTAATAGAAGACTCTTTACTCATAAAGTTGATGTATTTATCCATATAAAGAGCAATTTCCCTAAATCGGTCAATGCAATGCAAAAAGCCACGTACTTTCTCTGATACCGAACTTGCCGCCTGCTTAACGGCAACCATTCCGCTTATCGTAAGAGTATGACTTACAACTATTCGATACACCAGCACCAACGTAAAAACGATTTCCCAAATTACACTGTGTGTAAGAGTCTGCACCAACGATAGTCCGAAGTTCTTTTTAATATTTTTTTGCATTATAACCTTCGCTTTATCCCTGTCATTTTCATAACGATGCAGGATAAGGTCGACAACTTTTGTCAATCTGAACTCTTTTGCAACGGAATCGAGAAAAAACAATCTGTCCGTATAACCTATACGTCTCCAAATTTTGTTTTCCTCAACACTGTTGTCATAGTTTACTTTGGAGCGTATCAAATCTATCACAAAGGAAAGTGCAACATATACTATTATCACAATAATGGCAAACAGGTCCATCGTCGCAACCAGTCCCAAAACGGAGATAATGGTAATTATTGCAACAACCGCGTTAATTATATTTCCCACAGCTTCAAGAGATGTTCCCGCACCCCTCACAATAGACCATGTATAATCATCATAAAATTCCGGGTTATCATAAACCGAAAGGTCTAATGTGAGCGCTTTTTCGTATATTCCTCTTGTAACTTTCTCGGTAAATTTGTTCGTGGTACGGGGAATATATATTCTTGTGGTAAAGACTGCCCAGATATCTTTCAACAACATTACGGCAAGCGTCGCGAAAAACACGGGAAATATTTCGGTAAAGTCCGTATTTCCTTCTGTTACAAGCCTTTCAACTGCGCCGAGAAACTCTTTTGTGAAATAAATACTGACAAGTGTCGGCAACATCGAGCATATAAGCGCGTCAAGTCCGGTTACAAAGAGATAAGACGGAACTTTTCTCATAACATTGCCGATAGCGAACATATTGTTTCTCATATAATGCCTGATGTTTTTTGAGCGTTCTTTTTTCTTTTTCATCTTGCAACCTCCTCCGCGTAGTTTTCAGCCTGACGTCTGAACATGGCGGCGTACTTCCCGTTCTTCTCCATAAGTTCTGAATGACTGCCCGTTTCAATTATCTCGCCGTGGTCAAGCAAAATAATTCTGTCCGCATTGACTGCGGAAGACAGTCGATGCGAAATAAAAATAACCGTCCTGTCTTTGCAGGCTTTCATCATATTACTGTACAGATCGTGCTCCGCTATGGGGTCAAGAGCCGATGAAGGCTCGTCCAAAATAACGATACCGCACGGTTTTGCAAAGATTCGGGCTATCGCTATCTTTTGATATTCACCACCCGAAAGCACCGTTCCGTCCTCATCAAATTCTTTGCTCAAAACGGTGTCTACGCCATTAGGTTCACGCGCTATTCTGTCATAAATTCCGACCTCTTTCATAGCATTTATTGCAGCTATGCGTTCTTCCTCCGTAATATTATCTTTCATTAGAACATTTTCGATTGCAGAGATCGAAAGCACTTGATAATCTTGAAAAACGGTTCCGAAGTTCATTCTGTAAGATTCCAGCTCATAGTTCTTGATGTTTTTTCCGTCAAGAAGAATTTCTCCCCTGTCAATCTCATACAAATGCATAAGCAATTTGACTAAGGTTGTCTTTCCTGCGCCGTTATGTCCCACAATTGCAATCTTCTCATTCGGTTTTATTTCAAACGAAATATTTTTGAGACAGTCCATTTCCATACTGTCATATTTGAAAGAAACATTTTTCAACTCGATATGTTTGTTTGCCGCTGTTGCTTTTATCCCGTCGGGATTAAGTTTGACGGTTGGCTCATATTCGAGAAAAGCCCTTATATCTTCTATATAACGCGAAGTGTTTGCATATCCGTGGACGAGCCCGACTGTTGAAGAAAGAGCGTGAGACAGGGATATAATCGCAGTAGATGCAACAAAGAAGTCGCCGAGTGTTATTTTTTTCATAACAGTTAAGATTCCCGCAAGCAAATTCGTTCCGTATGTCACTGCATAAACGTTTACGAAAGTTGAACCGAGATCGGTAGCGGCGTAAAAAGGAAGTCTTTTAACAGACAGACCTCTGATCTTCTTCATAAGTTCGCCGTATTTGTCAAACATTATACCGCTGATATTTGAAGACCGCATTTCTTTTGAATAATCACTTAAATAAAATGTTCGATGAACATAGTCTGTCTCATGAGTTATCTTTTGATCTTCCAAATCATACTCATGATTCTTTTTATTGATTTTTCCGCTGAAAAAAAGCGAATAGAAAAACGGAATAAATGCAAGAACGACCAGCAGAGGATGAATGGTGATAAGAACCGTAGACATGGAAACCATCATTACAGTCACGGTAACTATCGAACAGGTTATGTTCAGCACCTCATCCATTTTGTTCCACAAATATCTGTTCGCTTTTATATAGCCCTCAAAAAATTCGGGATTTTCTATACATGCAAGGTCTATGGTCGCAACTTTCCGATAAAACATGGATTGAAGTCGCTTTTTGATGTCCATATTAACGCTCGGCAGATAGAAACTGTCGTATATATTGATAGAATATTGTGTTACAAACTGAAAGGCAAACATAAACAGCACAAAAAGAACTATATTCCCGAAACTTTTTCCCGCCTCAATCTCATTGACCAACGTTCTCATAAACACGACCGTGGAAATTATCTGCAAAATACAGCCCCAAACGGTCATGAGCAGGTTCAGCCAAAGTTTCTTCGGAGCCGCCCAACAAAGCAGTTTTAACATATATACATTATTAGAAATAACACGCTTAAACTTTTTCATTCCTTATCTCCTATACTCAGACAAAAACGTTATAAATTGAGTACTTAGCTTGCTGTAACAACGACTAAAAAGATTTCGTGAAATTCACGTTGTTTGAATTCAAAAGCCGTCTGATTGCCGATAGTAGCATACAGGGCAAAAAAAATCGCAATACAAAAGCATATCGGTGTGATACCTCTTATATTGCAAGCCGCAAAACATATTTTATTGCTATTATTTTACGACTTGATTCCCCCTTTCCGTAAAAATTTTTTTGTACCATTATTTTAGCATATATCGCCAACTTTGTCAATATATTGTGAGAAACTTTTTTATATATTTGCCAATCCGACGGTTATTCCGGTTGAATGTATATTTTTTCAAATCCGCAAGTTCAAATTCCCGATTCGAAATACTCATGGCGATTATGTCATCTTTTATTTCGTGCTTCGTACACAAACACAGCCGACGTGTCAAGTTCTCAGAAGAAGTCAAAAGTGGCAGTGAAAAAAACGATCCGAAGAAAATCGGGGACACGAAAAAGTGTGTGTCCTGGTTCTCTTTTTTTTAAAGGTTGAAAATCTACGAAAATTGAGATTTTTGCATATAACAAATAAACCGACATGTTTTGTTTGCTGAAAGGTTTTGCCTTTTCATACTTGTTTATGCCGCCTTGTGTATACGAAAAACTTTTCAAGTGGTATTTTCGTAGGTTAAAGCACAATGCATTTCGGCATAGATTCGTAGACTCTCACGCAGACAGAAAAGGAACGGCGGTTTCCTATGATAGTGTCTCTGAGACTGTATGCAATATGCGTGCCTCCGCACCGGTTTCTTCTGAGTGGAGCAGCGATATCAAGAAGGATTTTGAAAGCAGAAAGTGAGCCGTCTGCCCCCCCATTGCAGGAATCACTGAAATATGATATAATTATCATATAGAACAGACTGAACCGGAGGGCAAGTCGAATGGCTAAAAAGGACCGAACTTTATATGTGCTGAAATATCTGTGGAAGAATACCGACGAGGAACATCCGGCTACCGTGTCGGATATCCTTGCTGCGCTTGAAAATGAAAATATAAAGGTCGAGCGTCACGCTCTTATGTCGGATATAGAACAGCTTACAGAGTTCGGAATAGATATAGTTTGTGTGAAAAGCTCTCCGAACAGGTATTTTATAGGGCAGCGCTCATTTGAGTTGCCGGAACTCAAATTGCTTGTAGATGCTGTGGAATCATCGCGCTTTATCTCGGCTTCGCAAAGCGGCAGCCTTGTCAGCAAGTTATATGATATGGCGAGCGTACACCAAGCGTCGGAATTAAACAGACACCTTTATGTGGACGGCAGAGTGAAAAGCGACAGCAGAACACTCTACTATACCGTTGATCTGATTCATAAGGCAATCAATGACCGTAAACGCATTCGCTTCAAATACATAGAATACACGGCTGAAAAGAAAAAGGTGTATAAGCATAACGGTTGCATTTATGAGTTTTCCCCTTATGCAATGCTCTGGCACGATGACAGATATTATGTCCTCGGATATTCCGAACGGCACGAAAAAATCGTAAAGTTCCGTGTTGACCGTATTGCAAAAGCGGAAGCGACGGATATTCCATCGGTAAAAGAGCCTGCGGACTTTGAGCCTGTCGCCTATCTCAAAAGCATTATTGCAATGTATGACGGCAAAATGGAAACTGTGCGCTTGAAGTGTACCCCGGATATGATGAAGGTGATTATCGACCGCTTTGGAAAAGATGTATTTACAGAGCCTTGTGATGACGGCTTTGTGGCAGAGGTAAAGGTTTCTGTAAGCCCTACATTCTTCGGCTGGGTATTCGGCTTTGCCGGGAAAATAAGGATTACTTCGCCTCAGCAGGTCGTAAATGAGTATAAATCGGCTTTGGGCAAAGCGCTTGATGAGGGCTGAAAGCCTTGTTTTAAGCCAAACAAAAAGAATTTTCAAGAGAGTTGGTAGAAAAACCTACCAACTCTCTTTTTGCCTATTGCAATATCCGAAACTTTCTGATATAATACATCTATCCGATACAGCCCGTATCAGATAGAACGGAGGACGATAAAATGCGTTCTAAAAACACTGACCTTATGAATGAAATCAAAAAGTTTGCCGAGGAATACTACCTCGAATATTGGAAGTCCCCCTCCACCTCCGAAATTGCCGGCGCTGTCGGCGTGACGAGGGCAACGGTATACAGATACTTAAAAGATATGGCTGAGCGCGGAATGATCGACTATGACGGCTCTGAAATTAAAACCGATGTTACGCGCAAATATACCGATCCGGGAAACAATGCGGTTATTCTTGACTGCTCTGTTTCCTGCGGCATCGGACTTCCCGAAGAAGAACGGGTGCTTGAATATGTGAAGCTGCCGAAAACCGTGTTTGGTACGGGCGACCTATTTCTGCTCAAAGCAAACGGCGATTCTATGGTTGACGCCGGTATTGAGGACGGAGATTGGATCGTTGTCCGTAAGCAGACAGACGCAAATGAAGGAGATATTGTTGTGGCTCTCTTTGAGGGACTGAACAATCTGAAATACTTCTATTGGAATAAGAAAAAGAACTGTGCCGTTCTTCGCTCTGCCAACAAAGCGAAAGGATATAAGGATATTGAGGTTTACGACCTGCAAATCCAAGGCGTTGCACAGAATGTTATTAAAGGACTTTAAGCTGTAAACGGAGGTGCTGACCTTGGAAAAGGTATATGTCAATGTAGATTATCAGGTGCTCGTCGGCGGCGCAATAAAGCCGGTTCGGATTTATTGGCACGACGGCAGAGCCTTTGATATCCGAAAAACGCTTCACTGCTGCACCTCCGAAGATGAGTATGAAGGAATTCGCTACACGGTGTTGATCGGTAGTGCGGAAAAATATCTATACCGAATCGGCGGCAAATGGTATGTTGAGCCGATTCAGACGGAGGTGGACACCACTTGAGAAGCTACATCTCATTCGGAGAGCTTGAAGAACTCGGCGAAACAATCGTAAGGGAATATCTCCGAAAGACCAAACGCTATAACGCCCTATGTGTGGATATAGAGGGTTTGGTTACGGATTATTTGGGACTTACCGTAGTTTACGAAAACATTGCGGAAGATGATCCGAACAAGATTGCCTTTCTTTCCAACGGAAAGCGACCGCTATGGGTTTCCCGTAACGAGGAACGAATACAGGTCGTGTTTCCGAAAGGAACGGTTGTTATGGACAAGGTATTGCTACATGAAAACGAAAGCAGCCGACGCAGATTTACACTCGGACACGAGGGCGCGCACAGTGTTATTGCGAAACAGAATCCTATGCAGGATGTCGGGTGCTTTCATAACGAATTTGATCCCGAGCGAGTGTATACAATAAAAGAACAAAAGGAATTGATGTCTTTTTCCGAAACGCAAGCCGACAGGCTTTCGTCGGTTTTTCTTATGCCCCGGTTTATTTTGCGAAAGGTTATGAAAAAGTACAAATGCGAGAATGGATTGCCCGTATACGGCTGGAATGTCTTTGCCCCGGAGGACAAGCTGAAGCTTCGCAAGATGGCAGACTGTATGGGCGTATCCTTTCAAGCATTGGTTATACGGCTTAAAACATTGGGGCTTCTGATGCCCCGTGATCTGACCGTATACTTGGTAAACGGTTTGCAGCTCGGAGGTGCGAAATGACCGGAGAGATTTTATATGACAGCAGATACGGTCAACTCACACCCGAGGTTGCCGAAAAGATACGAAAATCCCGTGAAGAAGTAAAAAAACTGAAAAGCAGGACGCTGCGATGTCCCGTCTGCGGCTTTCGCCTTGAAGAAATATACGAGCTGACAAGCGGATATGTTCAGGTCAAGTGCCGCAAATGCAAATTGGAAGAACCGCTGAACCTTGCTTATTTCAGAAGAATAAAGAAAAGCGTATTGGTTATAAACCCGTATATCATCGGGAAAATTAAAAGATAAGGAAACGGAGGCATAAAAGTGAACATAACCTATCTTTGCATTGACTTAAAGAGCTTTTATGCCTCGGTGGAATGCGTCACGCGCGGGCTTGATCCGCTTACCACAAATCTTGTGGTGGCTGATGTCACAAGAACCGAGAAAACCATCTGCCTTGCGGTCACGCCGTCACTGAAAGCCTACGGTATTCCCGGCAGAGCAAGACTGTTTGAGGTTATCCAAAAGGTTGAGCAAATCAATCGGCAGCGCAAATACAATGCGCCGCGTCATAAACTCGATTGCGAATCGTATAACGCCGTAGATCTTGAAAGAAACCCCTCTCTGGCTCTCAGCTATATTGCCGCGCCGCCGAGAATGGCTTACTATATGGAATACAGCACTCGGATTTATAATATCTATCTCAAATACATTGCTCCCGAGGATATCCATGTGTATTCCATAGACGAGGTGTTCATTGATCTTACGCATTATCTGTTAACCTACAAATGCACCGCGAGAGAACTCGCACAGATGATGATAAAAGATGTGCTTGCGAATACAGGTATTACCGCAACGGCAGGCATCGGCACAAATATGTACCTTGCCAAAATTGCAATGGATATCACCGCAAAGAAAATGCCTGCCGATGAGAACGGCGTCCGTATTGCCGAACTTGATGAGATGTCATACCGCAAAGAGCTTTGGACGCATAAGCCGCTGACTGACTTTTGGATGCTCGGCAGCGGTATTGCCAAAAGGCTTGAAGCGAACTATATGTATACTATGGGCGATGTTGCCCGTTGCTCGCATTATGATGAGGCAAAGCTGTTTGAGCTGTTCGGTGTTAATGCAGAACTGATTATTGACCGAGCTTGGGGTTGGGAGCCGACAACCATTGCCGATATAAAGGCGTATAAGCCGTCCTCTAACAGTTTAAGCGTGGGACAGGTACTCAAATGTCCGTATAACTACGAAAAAACAAAGCTGATTGTCCGCGAAATGATTGACCAACATGTGCTTGACCTTGTGGATAAAGGACTTGTGACCGACCAAATCGTGCTTGATATCGGGTATGATATAGAAAACCTGACCGATCCGAAAATCAGTGCAAGGTATCACGGAGATGTTACAACCGACCGCTATGGGCGTAAAGTACCAAAACACGCGCACGGCACAGAAAATTTAGAGAAAAAGACATCTTCATCGCACATCATAACAGAAGCGACGATGAACCTGTTTGACCGCATCATAAACAAGGATTTGCTCGTTCGCCGTATTACGGTTGCGACCTGTAAGCTCGTCAGAGAAAGCGATGTAAAAACCGAAACCGTTGCCGAGCAAATATCGCTTTTCGATGATCCTGTTGAAAAGGAAAAGAGAGAGCAAGCCGAAAGGCAGGCTCTCGAACAGGAAAAGCAAATGCAGAAAACGATAATCGGCATAAAAAAGCGGTTCGGCAAGAACGCTATTCTGAAAGGTATGAACTTCCAAGAGGGTGCAACAGCCAGAGAACGCAACGAACAGGTCGGAGGTCATAAGGCGTGAGCGAAAAAGCAGAAGAACTGTATGCGGACATTATAAATCTTCCGCATCACGAACTGACAACACGGCAGCGTATGCAGCGAATAAACCGTGCCGCGTCCTTTTCTCCGTTTGCGGCGCTGACCGGATATGATGATCAGGTAAAGGAAGCCGGACGGCTGACGGACGAGCGTATAGAGCTTGATGACGGAACGATAAGTACACTGAATGATAAGCTGAACTACGCCGTTTCGTTGTCCGATGAACAGCCGGAAATATCCGTGACCTACTTCAAGCCGGACAGTAAAAAGAACGGCGGAGAGTATGTGACGCATACCGGAGTAATCAAGCGTGTTGACGAATATGAGCGTAAGCTGATATTCACCGATAAAACCGTAATTCCGATAGATGACATTTACGGAATCGACGGTGAAATATATAGTAGTTTATATTGATATACTACTCCGGAATGCAAATAACTTATTACAGGAGATAAATCGGAAAGGTATATGCCTTTTCGTTGATGGGACGGATGCGGTCACAGTTATCAATGATAAGCCCGGGTTTAATATTCAGCTTATATTTACTCAGAACATCAAAGTTTTTAGTAGGCTTTGTAGGAGTAACACCTTTCTTAACTTCGATAGGGTAAATATCTCCGGCATTCACATAGACGAGGTCAATTTCTTTTTGATCTATATCACGATAGTAAAAAAGAGACTCTTTTGGATCTTTGTTGTACGCATAAAAATTTTTAATGATTTCGCTGACTACATAGGTTTCAAAGAAAGCACCATTCATTGCACAGGATTCCAACATTTCCGCATTGGGCCACTTGCAAAGATAAGCGCAAAGTCCGGTATCCATAAAGTAAAGCTTTGGAGCCTTAATGATTCTGTTCGAAACATTAGACATATACGGCTGCAGCAGGTAGATAATACCCGATGTTTGCAGAATGGAAATCCAACGCTTGCAGGTGCGTACATCAATTCCGACAGTGTTTGCAATCTGATCGTAATGTAGTTCCTGTGCGGTGCGTAAAGCAACCACTGAGATAAAATTGCGAAACTGAAATTCGCTGGAGGCTTCAATGAGCTTCATAACATCTCGCTCAATGTAGGTGTTAACATAAGACTTAAAATAGATATCACGCTCTGAAATGCCGGTGCAGATATCGGGAATGCCGCCTTTGAATATTTCCTCAAAAATTTCCTTTTTGCCGATATATTTTCTGCCGTCATTTTCTCTTTTCCTTATCTCGCTGATTTCAGGATTAAAGAGAGGCGCATTGTAGCCGTTCTTTTCCGCAAAGGTAAATGATGACATGTCAATCACGCCGCAGCGTCCGGCTAAGGAGTCGGAAATGCTTTCCTGAAGCTCGAAACGGTTTGAACCGATCAGAATATACATCAGTTGTCTTTCCTCGCCGTTTTTCATCCAAACAAGCCGCTGTTCATCAATGATCTTTTTGATTTCGTCTAAAAGCTTCGGCGCTTTCTGTATCTCATCAATAACTACAGGCCATCCGTAGCTCTCCAAAAACAATTTCGGGTTATTGACTGCCAACGCACGGTCTTCGCCGTCGTCGAGGGTTACTTTTTTGTATTTGTCGCCGAATAAATGGTCAATGGTTGTTGATTTACCAACCTGCCTCGGACCGTAAACTACTACGCAGGGAAAGGATTGACCTGCAGCGAGAATGGCTTTTTCTACGGTTCTTTTAATATACATGAGAATAACACTCCTTGATAATTTTTGTTTGCTGATTGATCGGCAATATATTATAGCCGACTCTAATCTATTCAGTGATTAAAGTATAGCACATAATTTCGATTAAGTCAACATGTCAATGCTGTTTTCATCGGAATTATATTATATAGTATACCCACGCATTTATAAAATACTCACTTGAACAAACATAGTAACCCGATTTCTGTAATCGTTGCGCAAGCTCGATATTTCGGAAATACTACATAACAACTGAATAACTGACTTTAATTCGTGCAAGCAGAGCCGGTCGAAAGGCCGTGATTTCCAAGCGCCGTACAAGGTTGAGACTTAATAGTATGGAAAACCATATCTATTGGTCTTGATTTGTACGGCGCTTTTTTTGTGCGCAAAAATACTTGTACGGTAATTGGAGTCCTTTCCTCGGCTTGCCCGGGAAAGGACTTTTTGTGTTTATACAAAAGGAAAATTATTTATTTCATGACTTCTTCACTGTACCGAACCGCAAAGGAGAAGATGCAGTGGAAAAATGGCAGTGCTACATAGCCGGATATCCGTGATCTCGATTTTTGATTTCACCACAAATTCAAAAATCTAAGGAGATTACGAAAGTGAGTACCAAATTCTATATCAAAGACAATAACGGCATTTATCTGTCCACGGACGGAAAAATCAGATACACCCTGCTTGAAGGGAAGGCATTGTATGACTTCCTCAAGACAGAAAACGGAAGATCAAGATGCTTCCATGTAGACATTGATGAAACCGGCAACAAGATCGGAATTGAAGCAGAACCCAAAATGGTCACGGCATGTGCAGCACAGCGGGAACGGGATCGTTATCGCTACAAAGTGATGGCTAAGCTGAACATTACAGTCGTGTCGGCAAATACGCTTGTTTCAGTTCCCGGCGAAGATGACCTCGAACTGCTTGATACTGTTGCGGACGAAGATGTCGATTTGGAAGCCGAGGCGATGCACCACCTCGATCTTGAAATTTTAAAAAAAGCTTTGCAAGCCCTCACAAAAGAAGAATACCGTATCATCCACTGTCTTTATCTGTCCAAATCCCCTATGAGCGAAAAAGAGATTGCCAAGCATCTCGGTATGACACAGCAGGCCGTGAGCAAGCGTAAGAGAGCCATTTTCGAGAAACTGAAAAAATTTTTCTGATTTTTGGTTGTGAGCCTTTGGATTTTTCCCAAATAAGGAATGAGAGGACTTAAACAGCCTCTGTTGCACCTTGAAAACCGAATAACGAAAGGATGCCGAGGTATAAACTCACCGGACCGTAAAAGGAAAGCTGTCGGACAGAAGCGCCATGACTCCACACAAGTGGATGAGCGATACATTCTGCGCCGAGTTGAAAGAGGTACAGCATATTTCGATTGGCCATGACTCCGGTGGAGAACTAAGGATACTTCTGCAAAAAGCAGCTCGCCGGAAGGCGGGATATGTTGTTTCAGGCTGAAAACCATGTCTGTTACACCATATATGATGCTCGTTCCCCCACTGCGAATCCGACTGCGGGGAAATATGCTGCGAGATACTCGACATCCTTAAATCCATAGCTCAATAACGAATTATTTGTGTTTGAGCGATGGAACTACTGTGCAGGAGCAGCAATGCTCCTGCATACCATTCTGTCGCTCAAACAAATCTGAATTACTAAGAAACAAGGAGACATTAGAAATGTTTGAAATTACTTATAGCGACAACGAAACCTTTGAAGCATACCAAAACGCGGGAAAAGCCCATAAAGGCGGCACCTACGATTTTACTTTTGAGAACCGATATATTATTTATCACGCAAACCTGCGTCATAAGGTGGATTACATTGCCATCGATATGAGCACCGGTCTTGGCTCTTTCGTTATTACCAAGAATCCCGGCAATCTCTACACCGAAGCATCCTACAAACGGCTAATCCCCCATATTCTTTACTCCGTGAAATATACCGGAGACATGAGATACCTTAATCGCTTTGCGGACGATCCCCTCGCGGTTATTGACTCAATCTTCCGTGTTGTTCTCCCCAATAACGGATATAACATTCGGGAAGAACAGATTGCTCTTGCAAAGAAGATGTATATCGGTTTTACCGAAAAGCAGGTTGCTCTCTGTGAAGCGGAAGTTGGAACAGGCAAAACTCTTTCTTATTTAGTGGCAGCCATTGTAGCCAAACACCACAACGGCATTACTTACAGACAGAATCTGCCCGTAACCATCACCACATCGAGCATTGAATTGCAGAAAGCATTGGTGGAGCGTGAAATCCCCCACCTTTCCAAAATGCTCTTAGACTATTACATTATTGAGCGTCCGCTGACCGCGGTACTTCGTAAAGGAAAAGAACACTACCTTTGCCGTTATCGTTTCGATGACTTTCTCAAAAATATCCGTATGTATCCCGAAAAATACAAGGCCACCATTGAAACACTCGAGCAGATGAACAACATGCGTGCAGGAATTGACCTGGACAGATACCGCATCAGCGGAGCGATTAAGAGCCGAATCTGTATTAAGGGTACATGCGCAGGCTGCGCGCGAAAGAAGGAATGTACATACATCGAATTTGCTAAACGGATGTACGACCTTCCCGACCTGGACTTTCAAGTTACAAACCATAATATGTACCTTATGTCCCAAAAAACGAAGACAGACGACCATCCCCCTCTGCTGCGTGAGAGTTGCTTTGTGGTCGTGGATGAAGCGCATAAGTTCAAAGAAGCGGCCGAAGACACTTTTGGTGAGAGAATCGGAGAAAAAGACATCTCTCGCTATGTAAATGCAGTAAAAATTCTTTGTTCAACCAAGTCCAATAGGGATAAGTACAAAGAATTTCTCGCAAATATCATCAAGGAAAACGATGCCCTGTTCAACAGCTTTCGCAAGAAGCAGCACAGCGACATCGAAGAAGAACGAGGAAATATTATTTCTCTGTCGGTGTTTCAGACAGCCAAACTCAACAAGATTATGTACCTCATCGATAAAATCGAAGGTATGAAGATCAAACGCAATTACGGTATCCCCGTAACCGGCAGCTACTTGAAAACGGCGATTACCGCTATCAATAAGACAAGTAAGTCCACCATTTGGTTGGATACGGATGAAAACGGGCTTATCTCGTTATGCAGCACCCCCAAGGATATCAACAACATTTTCCGGAGTAAAATTTGGGACAGAAATGTGAGTCATGTGCTGACCTCCGGTACGCTTTCGGATGGAACGGATTTTGAATACTTCAAAGCGGAAAACGGATTGGACTTTATTCCGCATCGACTGCTCTTGGAATCCCGTACAGAATCGCCTTTTGATTACACAAATCACACAAGGCTGTACATTCCCACGGGGATGCCCACTCCGGACAACGACAATGAGGACTACTTCAAAGCCATCGCCGATGAGATTTATAGAATTATCAAAGCCACAAACGGTCATACGGCAATCCTCTTCACATCCTATAAAACGCTCAACCTTGTACACGACCTTCTGCGTGACAGACTGACCGCATACGATACCATCTGCATGACCCGCAGCAATAAAAATGCCATTACCGATTTCAAAAAATCGAAGAACGGTATACTTTTTGCTTCCGGCTCTATGTGGGAAGGAGTTGACTGTGTAGGTGACTGTCTTTCATCCGTAATTATTGTTCGGCTGCCATTCCCGATGAGAAGCGCTCTCATGGAGGAAAAGAAGAATAACTGCGACAGCGTCGGAGATTTCGTAGACAGATACTGCACCCCAAATATGCTGATCAAACTCCGTCAGGGCGTGGGAAGACTCATTCGCTGTGAAAGCGATACCGGCGTCGTGTCCATTCTGGACCCGAGAGCTATCTCGAAGTCCTACTCCGTTAAAATCGGACAAGCCCTTCATAAGTTCCCCAAGGTGGACTCCGCTCAAGAAATTGAATGTTTCATGAGAGGCGTTAAGGACGAAGAATACTACGGAAAAAAGAAGGAGAACAGGAAATGATAGCAGAGAAACAAACCAAGTCCGCAAACTTCCTTCGGATTATCGCCATACTGAAAAGCCTTCGTGATGACGGCAAAATCAGTATCCAGGAATACAGCAGAGCGAAAAAATACTATAAGAAACTTACCGGTGCCGATATAATTATTGCGGATTGATATCTGTATAATTCGGCAATGCACGGCATATTTTGCACCTCTGCTCTGAGCAGCAAAGCATATCGAAAGAAAATTAAGACTAAAAAATCAAATTTCTTGATTTTATCAGTTGCATTTCTCTAAAAAATGTGGTATACTACAGTTGAGAAAGCAGAGGTGTAATATATGCTGATTGAATTCAGATTTAAAAACTACAGATCTTTTCGGGATGAAGCCGTACTTTCTATGGAAGCGACGGGACTCGGCACCTTCAAGAATTGTTTGATTCAGGAGAAAAGTACAAAGTTGCTTCCGGGAGTTGCGATTTACGGAAAAAACGGCGGCGGTAAAAGTAATGTTATCAGGGCGTTTTGGCTTGCGGTACAGTTTATTCGAAATGCGCAGCGGACACAGCACGAAAAAGCCGAGATACCGGTTATGCCGTTTGGCTTGAATGATTATTCCAAATCCGAGCCGACCTCATTCGAGTTTATCTATGTCCAAAACGGGATTAAATACTGGTACGGATTTTCTGCAACAAGAGAATCGATTGTCAGTGAATACCTGTATCATGCACCCAAAGGACAGAAGGCGGTCGTTTTCTTAAGAGACGGTCAAAAATTCAACTTTACCGAGGATAAAGCCAAGCGAAGCATGATCGGTGAAATGGTGGCTGCAAATCAGTTATTTTTCTCGGTAGCCTGCACGATGAACGACGCTGCCTGTATCGGCGCAATGCGATGGTTCAGAGACTGCATATTCTTCTCGCGTGATTATACAGATATCCCAAGACAGCTTCTTGAATATTCGGAAGACAAGAATATGTTAAAAGCCATAACCGAATATGCAAAGACCGCCGACCTTGGCATAGAAGATATGCAATTCGAGTTTGACAGTAAAGAAATCAAGGATGACGAATCATTCCCTGCGAATGTTCCTGAAGGAATCAGAGCGGCTCTTACGCAATTCATGCATGTCCTGTCCGAAACATCAAACAATTCGGAAGTAAAACTCAGAATGGGCGAAGTTACGGCAAAGGCAAAGCATCCGGGCGAAAACAAAAACGGAGAACGAGTTCTGTATTCTCTGGACCTTTCTGATGAATCAGACGGAACAAGAAAACTGATGTCATTAGCACCCGCCATAGAATCCGCACTGCAGAACGGCGGTGTATTACTCGCTGATGAAATAGAACGCGAACTGCACCCTGTCCTTGTGAATTATATCATCTCAAAATTCCAAAGCAAAAACAGCAATCCAAACGGTGCGCAGATTATCTTTGCTACGCACAACACAGAACTGATGAATATGGAACTGCTGCGTAAGGATCAACTGTATTTCGCGGATAAGCGGAATAATGATGGTGCATCCGAATTGTACAGCATCAGTGATTTTGCAACAAGGACAACGGATAACATCCGAAAAGGTTATCTTGTCGGGAAGTACGGTGCAACTCCGGATATCGAAATTGAGGAGATGGAATAATGCCTCGTCAATTAAGAAAACAGAAGCCCTACATTGTTGTCTTTTGTGAAGGCGAAAGCGAACGGGCATATATGGATTTTTTGAAAAAGAAATTCTCAGATGTCGCGGCTTTCAAATTCAATTGCTCAACGAACCTGTTTGAAGAAGCGGACAGCAAATTCAAAAAGGATAAAAGATACAGCGATTACACAGAGGAAACCGATGAAATTTGGTTTTTCTTTGATGTTGAAACAAAGGATATACCAAAGTGGGACAGCAGGCTCGAGATTATAAAGCGGCTCCGCAGACTTCGCAAAAAGCCAAACATAAAAGTTCGTCTTTTGATGACAACCGGATGTATTGAGTATTGGCTGATGCTTCACTACGAAATGTTCGCACCTCCCGTTCAAACCGAAGCAGAGAAAAAGGAAATGCTGACGAGACTTGTGCACAAAGAGCCGACATACCAAAAGGGTGACTTTGTTTCGACCGCAAAAATTGCAGAGCATTATCCTACCGCCGTTATCAACGCGAAACAAACCGTATCATTCCTTCTGCAAGACGGTTTGCCGGGGCTTGATGACACAGATGAGAGAAACAGATGGCTATGCACAAACTGTCTGACTTTTTCAACTGTATACGAGGCGATTGACTTCCTGGAAAGTCTCGCATAACACGAATAATATTGGCAGAGAGCGCTATCCGCAAAGGTGGCGCTCTTTCATTATACGCGCAGACTGAAAAGTTTGAAAAATATCAAGATTCTGCTGGACTTGTGCGGTTCTATGGATATAATGTTGTGTTGAAAAGAGGTTGCGCATAAAATGTATGCGCAACCTCCCCACCAAGGAAAGGAGAGAAAACGATGGCAAAGCCGATGCTGATATCCCCGATATCAAGGCAAGGAATTAAGTTACTGCGAGTGGCAGCCTACTGTCGAGTTTCCTCCTCTTCTGCGAATCAGCTAAACTCATACGCAACTCAAATTGATTATTACACCAGGCTTGCAAAAAAGAAAAAGAACGAGTGGAATATGGTTGAGATTTTCGCCGATGAAGGCATCAGCGGCATGAAAGCCAAAAATCGCCCCGAGTTCCAACGGATGATCCGCATGTGCGAATTACATCATCTGGACCTCATCATCACAAAATCGGTGTCCCGGTTCGCGCGAAATGTAAAAGAAGCCTTGGAGTATGTGAGAAAGCTGAAACTTCTCGGCGTCGGCATAATCTTTGAGAAAGAAGGCATCAATACTCAGTCCCTCGGCGATGAGATGCTGCTCAATACCTTCACCGCAATTGCTCAAGAAGAATCCAAAGTAATTTCTCAAAATCAACGCCTGTCTATCGTCAAACGAATGGAACTTGGCATCTATGTAGACAGTAACGCACCATACGGATTCAGACTTGAAAACAAGCAACTTGTAGAGTATCCTCCCGAGGCCGATATCGTGCGATGGATATTCCACTCCTATCTCAACGGTATGTCTACAACGGAAATTGCAAAGGTGCTGACCGAGCGAGGTATCCCCACAAAAAACGGCAAAGAAAAATGGAAATCCACTAAAATCTCCTATATGCTCTCCAACGAAAGGTATATCGGAGACTGCCACTATCAGAAAACATACCGCGACACGATCGTTCCGTTCAAGCAATCCAAGAACCGTGGCGAGGAAGATATGTACTATGCCACCGGCACACACGCTTCCATTATCGAGAAAGATATATTTGATAAAGCGCAAGTCCTCCTCCAAAAGCGAAAAGAGCAGTTCACCAAATCAATAACATTCAATACCTACCCCCTTACGAGCCGCATTCGATGTACCGAATGCGGCTCTTTCTATCGCCGAAAGATTCGGAGCGGTGGAGTCAAATGGGTCTGCGCCAAGCATGAGGAAAACACAAAATCATGCAATTCCAACTACTACAGCGAAGAACGAATCTATGACGGTTTCCTATCAGTGGTGAATAAGCTACGATTTGGGCAAGAGAACATCCTCGGTCAAGTTATCGCCAAACTTGAAAGCGCAACACAGAAATACAAGCGAAATAATAAAACGGCGATGCAGATCAGTCAGAAGATTGCGGAGATAAACGCCACAATTCTAAAGCTGAATGAGCTTCGCTCAAAAGGATACCTTGCCCCCGAAATACATCAGTCCCAAGTCAGAGAGATGCAAAAGCAGCTCTGCACACTCAAAGAAGATCGGCAGGATCAATTCGAGTCCCGAATACTTACAATGCTCCAAGATGTGCGGAAACTAAAATCTCTGATTGACGAAATAGAAGAACCCTTGGATGAGTTCGATGAGAAACTCTTCGAGGAAATTATCGTAGAAATGACACTCAATAACGCAGATGAATTGACCGTCGCTCTACTCGGCGGACTGAAATTCACTGAATTGATATAGGAGAAACCGCAATGAAAAAGACACGCTTTATTCCATACGGATACACCATCCGTGAAGGGCGAACGGTGATTGAACACACCGAAGCCGAAATTATCCGAGAAATCTTTGATGAGTACATCAAGGGCGCTTCCCTCAAAGAGATAGCGGAGAGCCTTACGCAGAGGAAAATCCCCTATTCCGAGAAGACGGATACATGGGATAAAGCGAGAATTGCAAGAATTATCGACAACGCAAAGTACATCGGGGACGATGAATACGACCAAATCATCGATGAAGATACATACGAGGGTGCGGTATCCATGAAAGCCGCACGGCAGCGCAATACCGTACAAAGAGAATGCGAAGGCATCGCCCTGCTCCGCAACAGAGTCAAATGCGCCGATTGCGGAAGCCCGATGCTACGCAGAGTCTGCTCGAAACGACAAATCAATGAAAGCTGGACCTGCCAAAATGCAGAGTGCGGAAAGAGACTGCGTATCAGCGACGGCGACCTCCTACAGAAAATCGCCATTCTCATGAACCGCATTATCGAAAACAGCGAACTGCTGATACCAAAGTCCAAGATAAGGATAGTTGACTCCCCGACGGTCGCAAGCCTGCAACGGCAAGTGGATACCGAACTTGAGAAAGAATACCCGAGCGAGGAATACATTGTCGAAAAGGTTAGTGACATCGCAAGTCAGTTATATAAAGAAACCCAGGCAAAGAAAATGATTGTCGCTCAAATTGCAAGAAAACGAGCCTCAATGATGAAACCCCAGGAAAACTTTAATTGCGATTACTTCTCCGACCTTGTAGACTATGTCACACTCTCAAGTTCGGGGAAAGTCAGGCTCTACACCAAGGTAGGGACAGAAATCACCGAAGGAGAGAATGAATAATGGCAGTAACCAAAATTCCAAAGAAAACAATCACCCTCATCGAACCGAAGAAATCCTTCATAGTAGACAAGGCGCAACATCGTCAAAAGCGAGTTGCAGCATACTGCAGAGTGTCTACCGACAGCGAGGAACAGCTCACATCCTATACCAATCAGATGAAGGTGTATACCGAAATGATTGCTTCAAATAAGGAGTGGGAGTTCGCAGGGCTGTATGCCGATGAGGGCATCTCAGGTACGAGAGCAGACAAACGACCTCAATTCCAAAAGATGATTGATGACTGCCACAAGGGTAAAATCGATATGATCATAACAAAATCAGTATCGCGATTCGCACGAAATACCGTGGATTGCCTTGACTATGTCAGGTCACTCAAAGAAATCGGCGTGGGCATCTACTTTGAGGAACAGAACATCGATACGCTGAAAAGTGATAGCGAATTGTACCTTGTCATATACGCAGGATTCGCACAATCCGAATCCGAAAGCATCAGCAAGAATATTACTTGGACGCACCGAAAGAATTTCGAAGAAGGCAGACCCATCTTTATGTATAACCGAATGCTCGGCTACAAGAAAGGCGAGGACGGGAACCCCGAAATCATCCCATCGGAAGCAGCAATAGTGCAAAGAGTGTTCGATATGTACCTCTCCGGCAAGTCCACCGATGAAATCTCCGAAATCCTGCAAGGCGAAAACATCGAAATTCCCGGCAAGAAGCTGAACTTCAGTAAATCAATGATTATCCGAATGTTGAAAAATGAGAAATATTGCGGAGATGCCATCCTGCAAAAAACGGTGACACTTGACCCAATCTCAAAAAAGCGAAAAGCCAACGAAGGTGAAGCACCCATGTGGCTCGTAGAAAACAGCCACCCTGCCATTGTCAGCCGTGAGATATTCAACAAGGCGCAAGAAGAATCTGCCCGAAGAAAGGCAAAAACACCACAGTCTGAAAAGATGGCTCTGACCGCTTCGGGAAAGTACTCCAAATATGCGCTCACAGAAGTAATGATGTGCGGAGAGTGCGGAAGCAGGTACAAGAGAGTAACATGGAGCATTCGAGGCAGGCGCAGAATCGTGTGGCGATGCATGAGCCGTCTTGACTATGGCAAGAAATACTGCGCCGACTCCATCACCGTTGATGAGCAGGCACTGCAAAGAGCCATTGTAAGAGCCTTAAATCGATTCAATATCGAAGACGAATCCACCTACCTAATGCTGATGAAATCCACCATCGGGGAAGCCATAGGAATCAACGGCGGCTCAGATGAAATCGACCTGCTCGAAAGAAGAATCGATGCCCTTAATAAGCGGATGCTTGACCTTGTAACATTGAGTGTTCAGGAAGATAATGATGCCGAGAACTATGAAGATGAGTTCAAAAACATATCCATGCAAATCGAGCAACTCTCGGGGCGCATCACGGCAATTAGAGAAAGTGAAAGTGAGGACGGAGAACTTCAAGCGCGGATTAAGGAAATCCAGGACACCATTGACAAACGAAAAGAAAATAAAGATACCTATGATGACTCAATCGTCCGGCAGATGGTAGAATGTATAAAAGTCTACCATGACGGCAGACTGCAAATTATACTCGGCGGCGGATATGAACTTGAAGAATACCTCGAAAAATAAAAACAGCAAGCAGCGAATAAGCCGTAGTTGCTTATTCGCTGACTCTATTAAGCATTGCTTTCGTTATTATCGCTTTCTTCATCTTCGCCAAGCTGTTCGATAGCGAAATTCTCAAAAGCTTCGGAATCGTCAAAATCCTCATTTTCGTCCGGTTCAATCCAGAGAGAAACATCCCGAGCATAGAGTTTGTTCATGAATAGTTTGCCCGCATTACTTTTCCTTTTTCCGTTATATTCTAAAAGCATCGCTTCGGCAAAGCCCATTGACCCCTTCCGGCGATCCCTGGCGGTACGAGTCAGTTGCTTAATGGAAACAGCACCGAGTTTCTCGCTGAACACCTCATCCTTTAACTGATCTTTATACACCACGCAAAGCTTGGTAACTGCATTCATAATGTTGGCGGAGAAAGAATTTGAGTCTCCCTCCCATGTGCCGATGATCAGGCGAAGAACACGGTTGAGAACCTGGTATCCGTATTTGGAGTAAATAGCCTCCAAAGTGGATACAGCACAGATGTGCCCCGGCGCTCTCTTGGCAGATATCTTCAAACCGTAAGACTCCACCAAATCTCGAATCATAAGCTGTTCTTGGTTCTTAGCCTCCAAGTTCGCTACGAAAATTTCAAAAGGCGCAAGGTTCTTTGCAAATTTCATCTGATTGGCAAAGATATCGGCTTCATGTTCATAGCACAGATCATCATAGATCATGCACCATACCGGAGTTTCGCGAGAGCCGGAAGCAAGTGCGACAATTTCAATGGTATGCTGCCCGTTAAAAACATAATTGATCCCGTCTCTTCGGCTGACCTTTACGGGATTGATTTGAAACAGATCGAAGTTTTCTGCCGTTTTCTCAATACGCGCCTGCGACAGATTCCGTTGATAATCCTGGTTCGAAACCAGGTTTTTGATTGGAATTTTCTCGAAATGAACATTCGGCACAAACGGCGAATAATCATCCATGTTATATATCCTCCACTTCCGACAGCATATCCGCTATCGTATTTCGCAGCTCACGCAAAGCCTGTGCCAAGTCACCTTTAGCCTGGGGAGAAACGATGGTGAGGTCTGCCGTATTCTTTGCCCGTTCAATAGAACTCTTCCATGAAGGAATCGTTAGAGTCAGACTGCTGATTTCCGCATCCGGATCATACTCGGGCATATCCTTCACGGAAGGCCCAGTGGAAATATCTCCCTCGGAATAAACTGTTTTATTCCCTTGCACAACCGGTCGCGTGGCTTTGTAATGCATAAACTCAGCAGGATTTCGATCAATCTTCCGATTGATTCGCCGAAGATCCTGCGGATTTAGTTCCGCCATTTCCAACACATGCTTATGAGCAATCTTGTACTGCCCCGAAAGAATCTTGGGAACTAATTTCGGTTCTTTCTTTCCGATTTCCTCTAACGCTCTCGTAAATATGGCATACTTCTGCACAGTGGCAGCCGATACATTATTATCTTCGGCAATTCTCTGTGCCGTCCAATGGCGGCAAGCCTTGTCCGCATCCTCTTCGTCCATCGTGGATATATCCAGGGTGTGCTGATTTCTCCCTATCTTATTGCGAATTCGGGTAACCAATTTTTCATTCTCGTACTGCATACCAATAAGGAACTTGCGAGTCTCTTCGGTAATGTTTCTTCTTCCGAGTTGATTGGCACATATCCAGGCGACAGCAGCCTCTCGGCACTCAAATTCCATATCCTTTGTATCAAAGGGAATGCTGTGGCGCATACAAATTTCATAACGGTTATGACCGTCTACAATAGTGTCATGCCATACAACGATAGGGTCACGACAGCCGTCATTTATAATATTCTGCTCGAGTTGCAAAAACTCTCTGTGCCGCAGCGGACGGATTAAATGTCTGAATTCTTCGTCTATTTTCAGCCGTTTCAACTCCATTATCGCTCCTCCAATCCATCAATTTTTTGGAGAGAACTGAGTGGAAAAACGCCTGCATTTTCTTCTGCTATAATCTCTCCGGTCAGTCTGTATGCGTAAGCGCTATCTAATCCTTCCACCAAGGAGCAAAGTTTATTGACAAATGAGGTGCTGTAAATTTCGTAGGAGTTATCCGGATGCAGCGCAGCTAAATTTACACGATGAGTATAATTTGTTCTCTTGTCCGTTCCTTGGATAGCAAGCATCATAGCTGAAGGGCTGACAAGGAACTGAACATACTTGGGTGTCCCGAGCAAAGTCAGTGTGCTACGATGAATGCGAATACGGTATTTTTTCAAGTCAACCGCTATAGTCACTTGTTGTCGAGTCTGTTCGCTCATGATTTATTTCTCCTTCCGGCAGTGCAACTGTGTCGGTAGTCACAGTTGCTGTCGGACTTTGCCGAACTGCCTTATTTTCCTTGATTGAGTAGATGGCATAGCCATCGAATATGTTCACGAGCATAGACTGCTTGTGCTCATTTAATGTCATACCGAATTGGTTCTGCCAACCAATCGGATATACCGGCGTCCTTGATGCCGTTGATTTAGCACCTTCCGCATCATATGTACGCTGATACACCTCGGTGGATGTTAAATCAAATGCTATCAGGTATTCGCCATTAGCGCGGATGATATTCCCGAGCATCTTATAGCGGTGATCAGGATTCCAATCCATCATGTCAAACATTTTCAGGAAGAACAGCGTACATGTTGTTTGCCTCGGCTTCCTTTTGTCTTGACCGATTGAACACCACTGGAACGACCCTCGTTCATTCTCACCACAGGGACGGAGAGCCAAAATCTTTGTATGAGGATTGATCAGCGCCTGGACATAGTCTGTGTGCGGAAACTTGGTCAGGCAAGCTGAATTCACATAGAATTTGCGGTTATTGAATGTAACCGCAGGCTCACGAATATGAGCAAAGAACTCTCTGCGGACAACCTGGAATTCCTCCAGGTTGAAGTCCATGCTCATTTCAATCAATTCTTCCTCGTCATTTAATACCGGAATCTTGTGCAGCTCTGAGTCCGCCGGGGGAGCAAAGGCCTCTGTCATTGTCCTTTGCTCAGTAATATCATTCATAAACTACCTCCTGAATATCTACGCCCTGCAATTCCTGCGTGATAAAACTTTTGAGTTCTTCAAACGCCGTCACATGGAGCTTGTTGCCGGTCTCGAAAAGTTGGCCCTCCAAACGGAGCATCCAATCTTCCTCGCTCTGCCGCTGAAGTTCCGTTACGGACTTCTCCTGTGCATAGAACTGCTTACCAAAGGAACTTGTCCATGATTCGGGAATTGCACGAATGCGTTTTCCGGATGGCATCAACGGCTGCACATTTATACAGTCTTCTTCGCCGTTTTCTTTAGAAAGCACATTAGGCTTGAAATATGCCTCGGAGTCAACGGTATCAAAGATATAGGCAACTACGCCATCCTGCTCATAGAGAGTGCCTAAAATGCGGTATTTGTATTCGATGTTCCAACCAAGAAGGTTGAACATCGTCTCACTGAAAGCGGCGGTTGGGATTAACCGTGGGTATAGAATACCTTTCTCCGGCTTTGACGCCATTACACTATTACGATTTTCTTTGGTGGTCGGTCGAATCGCAAGTTTTCGGCTAATGGGATTTATCAGAATCTCAATATAATTCTGTGTGCCGAATTTCCGGACACACGCGGTACTGAACTTGATAAACTTATGATAAATAATGGCGTGAGGCTGACGCGGAGCATCGAAGAACTCGCCGCGGGCTATTTCAAAACCGCGCAGGTCAAAGTCACCTGCTTCCACCTCAAACTGAATTTCTTCCTCCGGATGCGGTTCTTCCTCGGGAGATGAATACACGCTTTTGGAAGCCAGGTAGTAGTCTCCCTCTTTGAATCCTGCCCATCGGGGATTAATGGTGACGAAACCTTTGAGGACGCCGTCTTCTACAACGCGAATTTCGGGAAGGATAGACTTGTTTCCGTACTTAGCGTTATCGAGCATTTGCTGAACCGCAATATAATCATCACGGGAAACGATGCCGGGATGATGATTACGATATCGGCTCTGCGGTCTTTGGCCCCTGTTTTTCTTCGCCTTATGGGTACGAAAGTTTGGCGTAAAGGTTTTGCGAGTGAGGACATCACCGCAATGTCGCTCGTTGCGTAGTATTTGAACAATACCGTTGGAAGTCCAGTTGATATTTCCCAAATAGGACTTGCGTCCGAGAGCATTGAAAGCATCGGCAATCTGCTGTGATGAATAGCCGTACAGATACATATAAAACGCAAGTTTAACCGTAGGCGCTTCATCTGGATTCGGAATCAGTGTCCCGTCAGCATCATGCATATACCCGAGCAGTTTGGGAGTCAGAGGGATACCATTGTCCAATCGCATACGCAGAGATGTTTCCATCGACCTGCTTCGTGTGTGTGACTCTTCCTCGGCCATTGTGGCTTGGAAAGACAATGCAAGCTGTGAGTCATCATTCAGTGAGAAAATCCCCTCACTTTCAAAAAAGACTCCGACAGGCGGATTGCGTTCGGCAAGGTCTCGGACTATACCGATAAAGTCATAGATATTGCGGGCAAAACGGGAAACGCTCTTTGTGATTATCATGTCGATTTTTCCGCGCTTTGCGTCGGAAATCATCTGAAGGAACTGTTCTCGTTTATTCAGAGAAGTGCCGGAGATACCCTCATCAGCGTAGATTTTAACGAGCGTCCAGTGAGGGTGCTTGATAACGAAGTCTTCATAATACTTCTTTTGCAACTCAAAGGATGTAGTCTGCCGGACATCATCCGTAGAAACACGAACATAGATGGCAACCCTTTGCGGGACATCATTATCGTAATAATCGGCTTGTCTGGTCTCGGGAAAGTAATCATAGTTTTCGGGATCAACTTCAACATAGATGCGTTTTTTGGTCTTCGCCTTGGCTTGTTCTTTTTCTAAGCGTTTCGTTTTGTCAATCATGCAGCAGCCTCCTCTCGGAGTCATCGTCCGGCAGGCTCACCCATCCATCGGGGAAGAAGTCTGTGTCCCGCATATCTTCTTGATAATAAGAAGCAAGGGTGAAAATATCTTCGGAGATAAAGTAGATTCCGACCGGATGCGGCAGCGTTGCAAGGAAGCGAGACATGATTGTAATCTCCTGTGGTTTCTTCGTTACATTGGAAACCTTCTGTGTAATGATTAAATCCACCTTGCCGTCAAGACAATCTTGAAGCAGTCTGCACCACTCGGGTGCATTCTCCATATTGGGGGCAGTTGAGCCTTCATCTATATAGAAGTCAACCAATTCCCACTTCGGACACAATGCCAATGTGTCTACAAACCCCTTCTTGTGAAAATCGAGATAATTCTCATACTTGGTCTGATTAAAGTATCGGATGTAAATGCCCACCTTGTACGGCTTTGACACAAGAGGTCGCTCACGGCGAATCGTATGCAGCCATATCAGATGGTCAGCAATCATCTCAGCCCGTTCCGTGTCTCCGTCAAATATCTCCGAAAAGTGCGGTGCAGTTTCTATCTGAGCTAACTTAGCGTGAATATCTATTTCGTCCATTTTGGTTATCCTCCCACTTGCAGTATTCAAAATAAGGCTAAGATTATTGTAAATCATGCAAGGCTTAATATCGACTAACCACAGGTCAAGTGCTTAACCACCGGTTTATCACAGACGAAAAAAATGCAAAAAAATAAGGTCGGCAGACTGAAAACTGCCAACCCAAAGAGCAAAAAAGGAAGGTCAAGATTGACCTGCCTCGAAAATCATATTTGAATTGAATAGATAATTGTCTCCGCTGAAAAGTTGATTGATTTTTCAGAAAACCCTTCAATGAAAGCGGCAAGAACAAAAACCAGGTCAGACATTGCTGCCCGACCTGTCAAAATAGGTAATCGTCTTTCTTCATCCGCATTGTGGTTTTTAATTCCTTCACGATCTTGATAATGGAATCAATCTCGGCAGGAGAACAATCTGCCAACAAATCGTTGAACTCACCTTGGTATATTCCAATGACCTCGGGAGTGTTGGTGCGGAGCAGTACATCGGCAGAAACCTGCAATGCCTCAGTTATATATACAAAAGTGGAGAGCCGCAATTTGGTCTTTCCGTTTTCAACCTCACTCATATGCGGAACGGAGATGAATGCTTTTTCCGCCAATTCAGCTTGGCTCATGTTTCGCTGAAGGCGAACATCACGAATCCTTGCACCGATTGCCTTATACCTTGCATCGTCAAGTTCTCTCATGACGCACCTCCCTCATCCGTTTATAGTATATAGATTATTATATAATCTATGCCCGATGTTTGGAATAAGCCGCAGTTGAACACATCGGCTATACCTTATAATAGAAACATCAATTTTTTGGAGGTTTCTATATGCAAATCAACTACATTCTTCTCGGGCAGAGAATCCGTGCGTTCCGCACAAAGAAAGGCATTACCCAAATGGAGCTTGCAGAGCGAATTGATCGTTCTGCTGCCTATATGAGTTATGTGGAGACGGCGTACAAGTTTTGCAGCCTCGATACCTTGGTGAGGGTGGCAAACGAACTGAATGTCTCCACCGATGACCTGCTTATTGACAGCCTTACCAATACAATCAAGGCATCCAATCATGAATTCACCGCAATTCTCTCGGATTGCAGTGACTATGAAATGCGGGTATTACTTGATATCGTTAAGGCAACCAAGCAAGCGATGCGTGAATACAAGTATTTAACCCGAGCCAACCGCAGATAAAATTATAAGTTGCTTTCGGCTTCGATGGAACACTCCGAAAGTCAAAGAATAAACCTGCAGTTTGCGAAACAACAACTGCACAAACAAACGGTTAAAAGAGCAAACCCCCGAAATGTTCGCTTGCGAATATGATTTCGGGGGTTTGCGAATATATTTTCTCAAATCGCAGGACAAGAATCAAATTGACTGATATACTTATCATCGGAAAGGTGGCACAACTATGATTTATTACACCGGTGACATTCACGGGCAGAAACATGATATAGAACGATTCTGTAAGCGTTTTAATCCCACAAGGGAGGATATCATCGTAATTCTCGGCGATGTCGGTGCTAACTACGGGCAAGACGAAAGAGATGCAGAATTGAAGTATGCACTTGACAAATTGAAGCCCACTATTCTCTGTATCCACGGCAATCATGAAATAAGGCCATGGCATATTCCAACATATAAAACGAAGGAATGGCACGGCGGCATCGTATGGTATGAGGAAGCCTATCCCTCCGTATTGTTTGCCAAAGACGGCGAGATATATGACTTAGAGGGGCTTCGACACATCGTTATCGGCGGCGCCTACAGTGTGGACAAGTTCTATCGCCTTTCCCGAGGATACGGTTGGTGGTCAGATGAACAACCAAGTGAAGAAATCAAGCAATATGTAGAGCAGCAGCTTAAAGAAAATGCTATCGATGTTGTTCTGTCACACACCTGTCCTTTCAAATATGAGCCTGTCGAAGAATTCCTCCCGGGTATCGACCAAAGTACAGTGGATGACAGTACGGAGAAGTGGCTCGATGTCATAGAAGAAACGACGGACTATATGGCATGGTTCTGCGGACATTGGCACACAAACAAACGAATTGATAAAATGCATTTTCTTTTCCACCAGTTCGAGTCAAGTGAGGAATTACAGAAGATGAAGGTCAACAAAACAAATTTAGAAAGAGAGATGGAAGATGGGTAAGATATTCTTTACCGGTGATCTGCACTTTGGACATGCCAATGTGATTGCTTTTGATAATCGTCCGTTCAAGACGGTTGAGGAAATGGACGCGGAACTTATCCGCAGATGGAACAACAAGGTTGGCAAGGGCGACCTCACTTATGTCCTTGGGGACATGATATGGAAAGCACGAAACGATGACGCTCCGGAGCTTATCAAAAGTCTAAACGGTCAGATCATTCTCATTAAAGGAAATCATGACCGCTTTCTGCACAATGCAAAAGCCAAGGCAGCGCTTGCAGGAATCAAGGATTACGACGATATTTGCGTAAGCTTGGAAGACGGAACGAAGAAAAGAGTTATCCTCTCCCATTATTTCACCCCGATGTACAACGGACATAGATACCAGGCAATCCATCTCCATGCTCATTCCCATTTTACTGATGAAGCGGATTTTGAGGTTGATTTTGCGAAGCGTCTTAATAGCATCGGATGCCGGAATGAAATCTACAATGTAGGTTGTATGTATTGGAATTACGAGCCTGTAACCTTGGACGAGATTATTGAGAATGGAAGGACAATACGCCCCACCTATGGCGAAAGATCTACTGAATATATGGCACAGTTCCCGTGGGAAAAGAATCAAACCGTTAATCACGAAAACGAGATTAGTTGGAATGTGTTCTACCACAACTGCAACAGCCGCAGCATCGAAACCTTCAATGTCTTCGAACACGGTTCATTCCGTGAATATGTGAAGAAGGCCGCTAAGAAATATCAGAACAAAGAAGACTTTGCCAAGCAACTCCGCAGCGAGGTAATGTATTACTTTTGGTCGAAGTGCGAATGGGAAGTTCTTGTTACCCCATGGATATCTCCACGTGAATCTGAGAAAAAGAAGATAGATGTCTGTTGGCAGATTATGAATAATTGGGATGTGTTTGTCGATTACACATGGGCCAACAGAAAGAAGCTGTGACGATGGGAAGATACTACAGACTAATTTTGAACGATTACTCTGCAGTTTCCTTCACGAGTTTCAGCAAAGACTACTTCTTCAGAGTTGGATAAGGAGAAGACGATGAGTAAAGATCTTGTGACAATGACTATTGAAATCGACAGAGAGGTATATAATAAGGCAGCCGAACTGTTCAAGAACCTCGGGACAACGATTGAAGATATGACCGTGGGATTTCTCAAATTCTGTGTGATCCCCGAAAACCCGCCTGTGCTCAAGGCATATTTTGGCATAGAAAATGCACCTGCCGAAGCAGGTGCACAACCGGAGTTACATCATAGGATTTTCAAGCAGGTCTTCGATATCGCAACCAAGAACACGGGATAGCTTGTAAAGTGTTTGTGCCTGTGCCTTATCAATGTTGTTGACTCTCTGCTCATACATTTGAATGTTTCGGACTTTGATGCCCGATTGTTCCGCAAGTTCTGACTGAGATAAGCCTCTGCTTTCCCGAATGCGTTTCAGATTGGAATCGCCTTCGGCAGCCTTATAGAACTCTTCCATCGTATCAATGAAGTTCGTGATATCCATCTCATGATAGACCGAATACATTCCGATAATCTTAGTCAAAGGAATTCGCTCGAAGATATCTTTGAACCTGCGGCCGCAGTACCATTGATATTCTGCAAGCGCCCAACCTGCCCAATACTCGGGAGAACATTCCTCGGAGTTTGTAGGCTTCGGAAGTTCTTTTCTGCCGTATGCTTTCAGGATAACCGCACGGGCAAGTTCAACACCGGACATACCTGCAACATATGCAGGATTGCCGCGCTCAAATTGCTCGGCATAGCCTGTGTTGATAAAAAGTACGGTAATCCAATCCGGCTTAATCTTGCAGTCATTGATAGCATAATCGAAGAATGAGGACAGCCGATCCTTTGCATTACTCAAATAGGATTCGTTGTATGCGTGGGTCATCGTTGCTCATCTCCTCTCTAAGGATATCAAGTACAAAGATATCATCACGATATGATTTTGTCTTCTTGATTTCTTTACGATAAGTATCTCTCGCTTTGGTGTCTCTATCCAGGAACTTGGGATAATAGACATTCTTATCGACCGAATATGCATCGACAAACTTCAAACGCTCAAATCCTCTTTGCGAGATAACAACGGTTTGTTCGCCGAGTTTGCCGAGACGAAGCGCCTTGTTCAGACTTCTGAGAGGAAGCGTGTTGGACACAAAGGATTCAGCATACTGAAAGTAAGAATCGTCCGCGCGGTATCCGACAACAATGTCGTAGCCAGAAAGGTCAACCGAGTAATGTTCGATGATATAATCCCGAGCGTCAACGGCAACCTCGGAATCAAGTTTGAAGGTACGGAACTGAAGAAGCAAGGCAATCCAGTTGAGGACTGTATGATTGCCGCTCAGCAGGTCCAGTACTTTCAGCCCGTCTTCGTCAAAGTCGTAGACATTTACAAAGCCATCCGTATTCTTTTTGCAGGCCCATTCCATGGCCATCTCCTCGACACGGGTACAGTAAAAGCCTCTCCCGTAGTCATTGTGTGGATTACCGATATTGATATCCGGAACCTCGATGATGTGATCCGTTCCGTGAAGTAATTGAATTGTGCTCATAAAACCAAACCTCCCTATATCATTGTGATGACACAACCATATTATATCATTGCAACGATAGTTTTGTCAACAGGGTTTGAAAATATTCCGAAATATAGTTCGAAACAGAGGATACGAAATGCATGCTTTTAGAAATATGAAACCACCGGACACGATGGAACGAATAAGTGAGATGAAACGATGACCTACGTATTATCCGACATTCACGGCAACCTGCAACGATTTAAGTCCATTATGGCTCAAATCAATCTTCAAACGAATGATACATTGTATGTCCTCGGAGATGTGATAGATAGGTACGCCGGAGGAATCAAAATATTAAGACAGATCATGAGAATGCCCAATGCCAAAATGTTGATTGGCAATCATGAATATATGATGCTCAACGCCATCGGTCACTGTAAAGATGCAGCCGAAGAAAAGGAAAACACGAATTGGCGAGAAAAAAGGCTTTGGTACAGGAACGGTGGTATGATTACGCATGAGCAGCTCAAACATTACCGCAAAGATATCCGAGCCGAGATTTTCAATTTCATCCGCCAACTGCCGACAAACCTTGAAGTCGAGGTCAACGGAGTCAAGTACAAGCTTGTCCATGCCTCTCCCGAGGAAAACTACATGAAATCCCCCTGGAACATTTGTGACTACAAGAACAGCCGTGAATTTGCTATATGGGATAGATGGGATGAAACACAACCGATTCCCGAAGGTTATGTACTGATCTTCGGCCACACGCCTACCTGCTACTTTCACGACAAAATGCCGTGGTGCATTTGGAAGGGCGATAATGCAATCGGTATAGACTGCGGCAGTGGCTATGAGTATGGACGCCTTTCGTGCCTCCGTTTGGATGACATGAAAGAATTTTACTCGGATTGCTGACACAGATGGTATCAGATAAAAGAAAAAGGAGTCACCAATGGGAACTTATTATGCAATTTATGCCGAGGTTCGTGTCGGCAATCAGTGGTACAATCTGAATCCGCTATTTCAGCGCACTGACGGAAATATCGATGTCTGTCCGGTCATTTCGGGACGAAATTGGCTTCGTGAGGCATATGAAGAACTGGAAGAAGTCAGCTACACTTGCGGCCGACCGGAGAATCTGAGCAAAGAAGTTCGGTCGGTATTTTGCCATGAAGACGATGAACCATACGACCCGTACTTACACATTGACACCTACAAGGATTTTTACAGCCGTTCCATGTTTCTTGTGAACTACGGCAAATCCGTAAAAGGTCGAGTCAAGAAGGACAAGCCGACACGATACCGCGGGTATGCTTCCAAGGTCAGTATCGCAGCATTTGAAATCGACGAGTATGATACCATAGGTTATTGGCTCACGCCCGAGGAATATGAAAAACTGTCCGATAAAGAGAAACAGAAGTATTCCTACTATGAGTGGGACGAATATGATGACTGGTACAGGGTTTATAACTTAATCGTAGACAGAGTGGATACGATGCTCGGCTATTTCTGCCGATGGGCAGAATATGCTATCAAGGATGCAAATCCGGACGAAACATGCCCAACTGCTGACTATGTCCGGCTGCTCGTATATCGGTGTTGAGAATAGACAGAACATCTGAGCGAAACATAAGAAGGGTGGGATTGGTATAGACTATCATTGTGGTGATATATTCTCTCCTAACAGGACCGGTCACGAACTTATAATCTGCCATCAGATAAACTGTCAGGGAATTATGGATGCAGGGCTTTCAAAGCAGATTCGCACTGTGTTCCCACAGGTATATGAGATATATCAAAGAAATTGCACCAAAACCGCTAACCGTCAGGACTTGCTCGGGAAGGTGTTGTTTTGTCCAATCAGATACAACGGATGTGAATGGCTCGTTGCCAACCTGTTCGCGCAAGACGGCTTCGGTCGGGATAAATGCTATACCGATTATGACGCTATGCGAAAAGCACTCACCACTGTGAGAACCGTTGCAACACCATTACCGGCAAGGACGCTGACGACCGTCCGAATCCCCTATAAAATGGGCAGCGGTCTTGCGGGAGGGTCTTGGAGCATCGTGGAACAAATAATCAAAGACGAGCTTGTGGCTTATGACATACCCGTAGAAATTTGGAAGAAGGAATCAGTATGAGCAAAATAGTCCTTTGGAAGATATATCGCCATCTTCCGAATGCAATTTAAAGAAAGAGACAATGACCATAACCTATACGAAGGGAGATAAAATATGAGTTACGATAAATTGAAAACAAGTGAACTGAATACCACGGCTCAGACCGAGGAAGAGTTAGATGTCATTGAGGTGCTTGACCACAGAGCACTGTTTAGCAACGGACGGATTAAGCCCGAACAGATTCCAGAAGGTTTACATGCATACGACCTCCGCCATAGCGATGACGGAGGTCGCTTCAGCTCCATTGAGCCGAAGGTTGGAGTCAATCACGGCGGCACCGTGCTGATGCGGGATATCCTCGATTTCGGTAAGGATGGATATATTCCGCTTGACGAGGACACTGAGCCGAACTTTTTGGGTGAAACAATGACGGCATCGGAATTTGTCGAGGAAGAAACCCAGGACGAAGTCATGCGGATGAATGGTATGTGATATTGAAAGGAATACGATGATAAAGGAGTTTGATATAATGGAATTTGAAGTAGATGACAAACTGAATTTAGCAAAGGTGTGGTGCTCCCGCGCCGACCAAAGGGACAAGGCAAAGCAGCAAAAACTAAAGGAGTTTATTGCCGATTGCAGAAAAAAGAAAATCTTCGTCTGCGTTTATGAATCAGGCGACGGCAGCCTCTTGGAAAACACCAAGGAACTGCTTACTTATAATCTCAATAACACGACACCAAGCACAAAGACTTCAAAATCGTGCGACGCACGGTAAAGCGGAAGCAATATAGAATGATGTGATATGATTGATTGAAAATCTTTTTTGCACAAAAGCCTAAAATGTGTTATAATAGGTCTTGACAACGAAGAAAAAACAAGTATAATAATATGATTTGGTTTTGAACTGAATGGGCGGCTTGGGAAATATGAGGAGGATTTAACTATGTACAACTTCGAATATGTTCCCAAGAAAGAAGCTGCCCCGGCAAAAAATGAGTTGATCGAGATAATCAATGGGGTTCAGAAAATACAGCGAAATAAAGATATCTCTTTCCAATTTCAATTCATTGGGAGCAGCAGTCGCAATATGATTACTTGCGACCGTAAGAGTAATATCGGATATGATTTTGATGTAGACCTTGAGGTTTTTTATGATGACGATAGATATGACCCCGGAGAAATCAAACATATCATGATGGACGCTTTTAATTTAGTGGTTCGTCGGTATGGATACGGGTACTGTGAAGATTCAACCCGTGTATTTACAATCAAAAAAATTGACCATTGGCGCTCAAGGATAATACAAAGTTGTGACTTCGCTATTGTAAACAACTATACCGACAAAGCCGGCACATTACTCCAACAGTACATACGATTTAACAAGGAACAGCGATCATATGTTTGGGCTGATCAGACCAAAGGATACTATACTAAACCCAAAGAAGATTGGTTGAAAAAGCACGGGTATTGGGATGAAGTCCTTGATCGCTATCTATACAAAAAGAACAATAACAAGGGCCTGGTAAAAAAATCGCGCGCCTTGTACGCTGAAACTATTAATGAGACATATGCTAAACATAAAGGTGGCGGTAATGAAAAATGGTAATATTGGACTTTTCACGCATGTATCGGGCAAAAATTCGCTCCTTTGATTTAAGAATGTTCAAAACCGTTGAATTAAGTCTTGACATTTTGCTTTGAATTGTATATAATAAAATATTCCAACGAAAAGAGGTTCAGTAGATGTACTACGCAGTTAGAAAGGGACATAAAACCGGAGTTTTTGATAATTGGTCTGAAGCACAGTCTGCAACTGCGGGTTTTCCTGGGACGGATTTCAAAAAGTTCAGAACAAAAGAAGAAGCAGAAGCGTATTTAGAAAATCGTGATGTTTGGGCTGACAAGGTAGCCGCAGATAATAAAAACGGATTCTTGGTTGCATTTACTGATGGTAGTTATGACAAGAATCAAAGCAGATATTCATACGGTGTTTGTCTTATTCTGCCTGATGAAACAGAAACGGGTATCTGTGCTTATGGAAGCAATAAGGAATATATTGATAGCAACAATATTATAGGAGAAATTTTTGGAGTTATTAATGCTCTTGATTGGGCAATATCAAACGGGTACGAAAAAATAAAAATCTACCATGATTACGAAGGCCTTTCGAAGTGGACATCTGGGGAATGGGCAGCCAAATCGAAAGTCAGCAAAATGTTTGTGGGATTATATAAATCTAAATTTGAGGACTTTTTGCAAATTGAGTTTGTTAAAGTACCGGGACATAGTAACATTTCATATAATGATAAGGCTGACCAACTTGCCAAGTCGGCTTTGACTGATAAAAAGCGAGTTGCTGTCCAAGGGGAAAATTGGTTCTCTATATCTCACTTCAATCAAGATGATTTCGATGCGTTTACAAGCATTATCGAGGAATCCGATAATAATATTACTCATACAGTTAATAATATGGCTGATAGGGTGATTTATAAGTTTTCATTGAATTCCGATTCCGTTACTGTAACTCTATTCAGTAGTGGTAAGCGCAAATTGTTAGTTCAAGGTAAAAACACATACCTGTTTCAAGTAATTATTACAACGATAGTTGAACTCGAAGACGAAAGCAAAGTCGAACAAATCCTTGGCAATGCTTACAGAATGAGCATAAGGAGCGATGATATAGATAGTGCCTACGCACCAATTGATAGAAGCTTACCGGACGATTATCCCGCAGGCAACAAGCGTTTAATCAAGCAATCAATTGTCAATTTGAAATATTATTTGGATAGCGAGGACTATTCACAATATGTATTTCCAGCATTAAGGGCATTAGAGGGCCATATAAAATATCTGCTCACTGCAGCAGGAAGAACTGCTAAAAGGAATTTTGATTGTTTTAATTTAGACAAATCAAATACTCCCCAAAAGTATATTGTGTCTGCACCATTGACTGACGCCACAAAGAAAGATTCTATCGAAAACTGTTATAACTATTACAAATCACAAAGAGACACCATTTTTCACTTTGGTGATATACTTGGTCCTGTTGATAACACAAGGTTTATTACATCCAAAGATGAAGCAAACGAAATAATAAACAAATGCATTGAATTGATTTGCACTCAACAATAAGGAACAGAAAGGAGAGTCTGTCATGAGAAATTTCATAATTAAAGAAATAAACAAAGATGGCTATGACAGATTTCTCCTATGCTTATCTTTTGACAGCCTTCTTTCATACTTGGGTAGTATTGAGTCATCTCTAAAGGCTGTATCTGATTCTGGGAAAGTGTTGATTGATCAATTGCTGATAACAGGAAACAACGATAACCGCTTTTTAAGTTGCAATTTTTCTCACGGAAAATTAGATTTTACAACTGCACGAATTGTTAATCCCACGAACTTTTTCCGCGAAGAAACGGTTGATCTTTTGCATGACAACTATGGATATGTTGAAAATTCCATTTTGACTGATTCTCAACGGCAAAAGGTAAGAGATAAAGTTGCTTTCTAAGTGGATCAAAATATCTTTTTCGGTTCGCACAAAAAAGAAAAGGTATCACAACCACTGCAGGTGAGACAGTACGGATTTATAAAAAAGGACGAAAAAGCCTTATTACAAGCGGATTTTTCAAAAAATCCAGTGATATCTTTTTCGGTGCAACGAGCCAACAAGTAGCACCGAAAAAGATATCGGGGCTAAAAACCCAGAAACCACAACGGTTTCTGGGTTTTTTCATGCCGATTTTTAAGGTGGAATTCAAAAGATATCATTTCCCCAAATCGACCTTTGGGGAGGACTTGAACTAAATTCATAGGGTTTTAGGGGCAGATTTTACGATTGATTTCGTAAGGTCTGCCCCTTTTTTTGTTTTTCTAATTGTTAAATGTTTGTGTTCTCGGAGGTTGCGCATACAATTTATGCGCAACCTCTTTTTTCGTATATAGCGCATTTTAAGCGTTGATATAAATCTAATAACGAAAGGAGTGGTGTATATGATTGCGGTGAAGACAGCAAATCAAAACAAAATTCAGGAGGTAAAGAAAGATGAATGATTGGGAACGATTACACAGACAGGCCGAGAGATATAAACAGTCATATCCCCCGGGAACAAGAGTAATGCTGCTTAATATGAACGACCCATATTCTCCCGTTGAAAGCGGTATGCGCGGAACGGTTCAGAGTGTGGATGATATCGGTCAACTCCTAATGAAATGGGATAATGGCAGAGCGCTTGCGCTGATCCCCGGCGAAGACTCATTCCGTCGATTGACACAGGAAGAAATCGATCGGGAGTTACAGGAACAAGCTCAGGAACAGACTATCAGCGAACAATCGATGTAAATGTGAGGTGAATCAGAAAAACAGGACGGATGCCCTATGGCAATCCCATTCATTGATTTGTGTTCGGGTATCGGCGGCTTTCATTCCGGACTCGTAATTACAGGTCATTACAGATGCGTCGGTCATGCAGAAATAGATAAGAACGCAGAAAAAGCGTATAACGCCATTTACGGAGAAGAAGGAGGTTTGAATTATGGCGATTTGCGAACAATCAATCCAAGGGAACTCCCCCACTTCGACATGCTTTGCGGCGGATTTCCTTGCCAAAGCTTCTCGGTTGCAGGACGGCGTCTCGGTTTCCGAGATACAAGAGGCACTGTCTTCTTTGAAATTGCCCGAATCCTTGCAGAAAAACGGCCTCCGTTTTTACTCTTGGAGAATGTCCTCGGTCTGTTATCGCATGACAGCGGCCGGACGCTTAATACCATCTTCTCCGCGCTTGTTGAAATGGGGTATAATCTCGAATGGATGGTGCTTAACAGCAAATACTTCGGAGTCCCCCAACAGCGAAGACGGCTGTATATTGTCGGATATCTTGATCCGAGATGTGCCGGAAAGGTATTTCCTCTCAGCGGCGGCAATGCGAAAAATCTTAAGCAACTTATCCCGGGACCGCAAGGCCAAAGAGTCTACGAAACAGACGGAATAGCCTGTACGCAGTGTGCAGGCTCAGGCGGTTGGGGCGGTAAAACCGGATTGTATTTTATCGATATGAACGCCGATCCGGTCATTACCGATGTTGCCCGATGCATAACCGCAAGACAGGATTCCGGAGTAAGCAATCACAGAGGTGAACACTCTGCGGTTCTTATCGAAGACGCACCGAGAGCAATACTGACACCCGACAGAGAAACTGTCCGTCAGCAGGGTCGCCGTATGAAAGAGCCGAATGAAGCCATGTTCACGATAACCGCACAGGATAAGCACGGAATTTACCATAAAGGAAGAATCCGCAAACTTATGCCTATCGAATGTTGGCGGTTGCAAGGTTTCACGGACGAACAATTCTATAAAGCACAGGCAACCGGTCTGAAAGACGGTCACCTATATAAAATGGCAGGTAACGCAGTCAGCGTACCTGTCATTTCTGCTATCGGGCAGAGACTATACGAAATAAACCACGAATTTGGAATTGTAAAGGAGTAGCCAGTATGCCTAACCATATTATAAACACTATCCGGTTGACGGGAGATCGGCAGAAAATAAGTGAACTGCTCGAATCAGTTAAGGATAACAGATTCGGAATCGGCTCTCTTGATTTCAACAAAGTCATTCCCATGCCGGAAAGTTTGCAGATTGAAACGAGTTCCTCTATGGAACGAGGTTTAAAAGCCTATAAAGAGTTTGTCGACATCTGCACTTTTGATGGTGCAAATAAGGATATGGACTTACTTAATATCTCGGATGACAAGGAAAACATTTTTCTTCGTATGCGCAAAGATGTCAAGAGAGAAGACTGGGAACTCGGCCGTCAGGCTTTCCGCAACGAAGCAATGTACGGCGCGCCAAGTTGGTATGATTGGTCAATAAAGAATTGGGGAACAAAGTGGAACTCCTACGGCTATGACAACCTTAACCGTTCGGACATTGCTGAAAATCCCGTGCTTTCGTTCTACACCGCTTGGAGTGCTCCCCACCCCATTATCGAAAAACTTGCGGAAAGATATCCCGAGGTTTCATTTGAACATGAATGGGCAGATGAAGACATCGGAATGAACTGCGGCAGGAAAACCTATGAACACGGCGAGTGTACCGACACTTACTACCCCGAAGCAAAAGAAGCGGAACTATTCGCAAATAACCTTTGGGGATACGAAACCGATACTGAAATGACGGAGGAACAAACATTATGAGCATTAAGAAAATCGATAAGAATGAACTCCGTGGGTATGAAGGAAAAGAAGGTCTTATCCTTCAGGGATGCGGCGGGAATCCACAGGAGTGGGTTGACGGAATCAATGACCTTTTTACCAAAGAGGGAATCCTTCTCGACGGGACAAAATTCGGTGACGACAACTGTGCCGTCTTTGAAAATAACGGATTGACTTGTCTGCTCTATGAGTTTAACGATGATACGAAAGTTGATATCGGTAAACTTGCCATGTGGCGAATAGGAACTCATTCGGATTTAGGCGGAACCTGGCTGTCTGATTATGTTGAAAATAAGTTGGGCGGATTCAGTCTTACAGGAACAAAGAAACCCGACTGCCCGCTTATCGGACAGAACGGTAACATCTTCAACCTTATGGGGATTGCCGCAAGAACACTGCGACAAAATGGGCTTGCAGAGCAATCAAAGGAAATGACCAAGCGCATTACAGATACCGCGCAGAGTTATGACGAGGCACTCGGTATTATAGGCGAATATGTCAATATAACCTCGGTTGATGATTGCAGCGAGGATATGGATGCCGGAATGGAGATGCGCTATGATTGAAATGCTGTTTTTTCTCATCGGAATGGTACTCGGCGGACTTGTTGCCTTTGTAATTCTCTGCTGCTTCCAACTTCATAGGATTAACCGATATGAAGCACAGCTACAAAGATTAAAAGCACAACTCTCAGCGCGGGACACAAACTAAATAAATGAAATTGAGGCCGTTTGCGTGTGTAAACACAAAAACGGTCTGTTTTTGTATTATAACGCAACTGCCTCCCGAAAGGAGGTCGGTTATATTGTCCGGTTCTGTAAGTCCACTGCCGTGGACAGGAAGCAAAGGCTGTATTTACACAACAATTGACGCTTTCATGCCGCCCCACAAGACTTATGTGGAAGCGTGTATGGGAAGCGCCGAAGTATTTCTGAGAAAAAAGCCCGTTGAAAGAGAAATCATCAATGATTACAACGGCGATTTGGTGAAATTCTTTCGTGTATTACAGCAAAATGAGAAGCTTGCTTACCTATTGGGCCGTCTTTATCTGTCTTTCAATTCAGAAGAACTATTCAGAATAAATAAGGCAATGCTCGCCGATGTACCGAATATTCTTGATGATTTGACAGAAACCTCGGTCACAGTGGAAAAAGCCGAATGGTCGGATATCGAGAAGGCTGTCGCTTTCTTCGAAAATCAGATATTCAGCTTCTCATCTACCGGAAAAACCTTTGCCATAGCAAAAAAGGACATGACCAAACGCTTTGGCAGACTTGTTACCGCCTGCAGCAGACTCAGAAATGCCGTTATCATGCACAGAGACTACAAAGACTGCATTTCTTATGCTGCAGGCAAAGACACTTTTATTTTGCTTGACCCTCCGTACAAGGGTACGGAAAAGTACTATCAGAAAGCCAACTTCGGCAGTGACGAACACGCAAAGCTGTTGGAATTTATGTATGGCATTCATGAGAAGTATGAGGGTAATTGCAAATTCATTATTACCTACAATAACGATCCGTATATTTGCAGTCTCGCCGAAAAATACGGATTCGATACTTTTGTGAAAGAACGACTGCACAATATGCTTCAAAGCACAAAACCGGGCGAAATGTTCGAAGAACTGCTCATTGGTAATTATGATTTGAAAAAGCAGGCAGAAGAAAACAATCATTGCATCATGAAAGAAGCACAGCAATTAACGCTTTTCGATTTTCAGTACGATTATTAAGGAGAAGGAAATGGAGTACAAAACAGAATTCACAATTTTACTGCCGGAAAAACTGACAGCCGCACTTGACATTGATGAGGACACCCTGTTTGAAACATATTTTGATGACGGGAAAATTAAAGTCAGAGTTATCGATGAGAGCGAATTCGAAGATGAACTCAGCAACTGCGATTTGACCGATAACGGCAAAGAGTGTGCAGAGTGTCCGAACTATTGTCGCAGTTGCGGCAGGTGTTTATTTGAGGCTTAAAGGAGAGTGATATTGATGAATAGAAAGATTGTCAGAGTCCTCGGGAAACGAGGACGAATTACAATTCCTTATGAAATAAGAGTCCGCAATAAAATCGGCTATAATGATATTCTTTCTTTCGAGGAAAAGGATAAAAACACCATTATAGTCCGCAAAGAAAAATTGTGCAGCGGGTGTACTCCCGAGTGCTTTGACGAAGAAAACTCAATTCCCATTGAAGACTTTATCGACAGCCTCACACCGGAGCAGCAGCGCCGTGCAACAATTTATCTGAATTTACTGTGGGCGCAGAAAGAGAGTGCTTCTGTTGGCAGAACATAAACCACTGTATATCACGGCGAAAGGAGTATAAAATGCGGGTAAAGATTTATCAAATAAATCCCGAAAGGGATAATAACCGAATGAAGTTTATGTCTCTAAGCGATAGTCAGTCTCCCGATCCGTCAATCTATGATGAAGTATTTGATGCGGAAATCGATGAAAATGAACTTGAAGAAATCTACGGGCGATTCAACACCGTGGGACATCCGTTGTTCAGAGGTCATTTGTTGTCGGTATCCGATGTGGTGGTAGCAAACGGAAAAGCAAGCATTTGTCAAAGTATCGGTTTCAGGGATGTTTCTTTTGATACGACCAAAACACATAAGCCGGACAATCTTATGAGAGTGGTGTATGTCGAACCGAATACGGCGATTGATGCCGAAAAGTTCTGTTCAAGCAAGTGTGCTATTTTTATTGTTTTACCCGAGGAAAATCCCGCAACTTACTTTATGGTGTCACTGCTACTCCAACAGTTATACAGAGAAATACTTACCGTTGCAGACGAACACGGCGGCGCATTGAAAAACCGTGTAATGTTCTACATGGACGAGTTCGGAACTTTGCCGGCTATCAGTTCTGCCGAGATGATGTACTCAGCATCCCGCTCCCGAAAGCTGTCGCTTGTCAGTATTATTCAGTCATATAAGCAGCTTGAAAAAAATTACGGAAACGAAGGCGCAGACATCATTAAGGATAACTGTCAGGTGACTATTGCGGGCGGTTTTGCACCGACCTCCGGAACGGCTGATGAAATCTCCAAATCCCTCGGCACTCGGACTGTTATGACAGGCTCGGTCTCAAGAAGCAAAAACGATCCATCACAGAGTTTACAAATGACCGAAAGACCTCTCATGACCGCAGATGAACTCAAATCAATGAAGAAAGGCAACTTCATTGTTATGAAGACAGGTACTCACCCATTTGTATCAAAGCTGAAGCTGTTCTTCAAATGGGGTATCGAGTTTGATACAGAGAAGTACACTGTCCCCGACAAAGGTGCTCGTAAAGTATACTATACGAACAAGGAGATTATCGAGAATAATATGCACAAACAATATCCGGATTCCTACTATCCGCTGTCCCGTTCCGCTCGTAGGTCTGTCTCAGGCGGACAAGCACTGTCGCAAAGCAACGAGCCTCTGTTCAGAGAACCGGAGCAGAGCGTCCGGACAGATTAAAGGCGGTGATTTTTTATGGCATATTACCGCAAATTATATGATCGAGACGAGCTTCCCTCACGGGCAAAGCTCGTCTACATTTATCTTTACGACAGATGCGACACGGAAAGAAAGGCATGGCCGAGCGTTAAAACCATTGCCAAAGAGTTGTCTATTTCCGATAAGACCGTCCGCCGAGCAATAAAGGACTTGGAAAAAGCGGGGCTTATTCGCAAGGAATATGCAAAGCGAAAAAACGGCTCGTTCACAAGCAACCGTTATTTTTTACTATGATTCGCCAAGGGATTGGTCTGCTTACTATGTGTCAGTAGCCCTCTCCCATTTTGGTAGGCCAAGGAAGTACCCACTCTAAGATATACTACAGCAGAAGAATAGAAGACAATAACATAAAGAACAGCAACGGTGGACAAACCTGCCGTTGCTGTTCGGTCTTTTATTGCTTATGTTTGCGATAAAACTCGACCATGAGTTTATTGAGAATGTCTTGCTGTTGTGCCGTAAGCCCCGGGCAATTGCTTGTGCCGCTCTTAAACTCGTGAATCATGGCGTGTATTATTTCTTTCTGCTCGTTTGATAATCCGTCCACCGAAACCATCTCTTCCTTGTCGATACCAACGAGGTAATCAAGCGATACATTGAAGAACACGGCAATATCAGTAAGAACCTCCAATGGTGGGATTCTTAAATTATTTTCATAAGCGCAAATCACGGACTTGCTGCGATTTATTTTCTTTCCCAACGCCGCTTGAGACATATTCCGACTCATGCGAAGTTGCTGTAATCGTATTCCGAAATCGAACAACCTGTACACCTCCTACAGTTCTCTTTCAGTAATATTTTAATATACTTGCGTTTCGTATGAGTAAGCGCTATAATAATATTGTTCCGTATTAGTAGACTTTTATTATTTTCCGTTCTCTAAAATGGAACAAGAGTTGAGAGAGGTATATGGTATGAAACTGATTTTTTGTATTGATGACAAGAGCGGGATGATGTTTTTCGGAAAGAGGCAAAGCCAGGATCAAAACCTAAGAGAATGGATACTTAACTATGCACAAGGTTCGAAACTATGGATGAGTCTTTATTCCGCCAAGCAGTTTGGAAACAACGCTTCTGTATTTGCTGATGATGATTATATGGGCAAGGCAGAAGAAAATGATGTTTGCTTTATTGAGGATGGTTCGTATTCGACCGATAACGCGAATGAAATCGTGCTATGCAAATGGAATCGCCACTATCCTGCGGATAAGTTCTTTGATACCGACCTAAAAGCCTTTGGCTTCAAGAAGGTCAATACCGAAGACATCGCCGGAACCTCGCATGAGAAAATAACAATCGAAACATACAGAAGGTAACGACGATGAAAGTATCACAGAAGTTATTAGCGGTATTACTGTCTCTTGCGATGTTGTTTTCCCTTGCCGGTTGCGGCTTGGATTCGATAGTGAGTGACAGTCAGACATCTATCTCGGATACAAGCACCGATTCCGAAAGTCCAATTACCGATGGTAGTTCAGAAACCGCTGATCTAACAGAAGTTACCGACAAAAGCTCGGAATCCAATAAGCAAGAGGAAACCACAAGCCCGAGCAGCAAACCGTCAAGTGTCGGCTCAGGAACGGCTACCCCTGTTAAGCCCGCTTCTGTCGGCGCATATGCGGGAACTGCATATGTGGTTATCAATAACAATCAGCCGAATTTTTCAGCGACCGAATTAACTACAACAGGTTATGAGAAATACTCCGACCTTGATTCGCTCGGAAGATGCGGTGTTGCGCTTGCTTCGTGCGGCAGGGAAACAATGCCGGGAGTAAACGAAACCCGCGGAAGCATCAGCAGCATTAAGCCCTCCGGATGGATTCAGGCAAAATATAATGGCATTTCCGGCGGATACTTGTGGAATCGCTGCCACTTGATCGGATGGCAACTCTCCGCTGAAAATGCCAATAGAAAAAACTTGATTACCGGCACCCGATACATGAACATCGAAGGAATGCTTCCGTTTGAAAACATGGTTGCAGACTACATAAAAGAAACGAATCATCATGTCGCATACAGAGTCACACCTATATTTGAGGGAAACAATCTCGTGTGCAGCGGTGTCCAAATTGAAGCATATTCTGTAGAGGATAACGGAGAAGGAATCTGTTTCAATGTCTATTGCTACAATTTTCAGCCGGGTATAACTATCGACTATGCGACCGGCAACAGTTCCGGACCCGCGAGTGATAATACTTCACAGGCAAAAGCACCTGCGCAAACTGAATCTACAACACAGCCCCCTGCCCAACCCGGCAACACCGAAACGGTATGGGTATCTGCAACGGGCAAGAAATATCATAGAAAAAGCAGTTGCAGCAATATGAAAAATCCATCACAAATCTCAAAATCCGATGCTATAAGCCGCGGATATGAGCCTTGCAAAAAATGTTATTGACATAGTGTTGAGGGGCACTCATATGAGTGCCTCTTGCTTATTGTCGTAATTTTTCGACAACAGGCTTCAAATTATCGCTTTAGTCTCTGAATCCTGTTGAAAAAATCAGAATTCTATGATATACTATAAATTGTATAGGCGGAATTATATTTTTTCCTCCGATTTTCGTTATTTCACGGGGTGAATATGGATGTCATTGAGTTATGAAAAGCTATGGAAATTGATGAAGGAAAACAGGATGAACAAAAAGGATTTACGAATGGCTGCGGAGCTTACGACAAACACCATGAGTAAATTAAAAAACAATCAGCCTGTAAATGTAAAAGTTCTCATGAATATCTGCAAAGTGTACCACTGTGACATCGGAGATATCATGGAAGTAATTTTAGACGATTGAGGAGATAGAAAATGGCAGTAAGTGAGTATGAAGTTGAAAACCTTTTTATCGAAAGATTAGGGACTATAGGTTATCAATTTATTCAATTGAGGGACTATGCGGAAGTCAAGAAAAACTTTAAGGATCAGCTTCAGAAATTCAATAAGGCCGCTATTATCGAATCAAAGGGAAATAGCGAATTGTCTGATTCTGAATTTGATCGTCTGCTGACGCAAATAGAGAATAAAACCGTTTTTGACTCAGCAAAGATTCTGCGAGATAAGCAGTTGCTTGAATTAGATAACGGAAAAACGGTTTATATTGAGTTTTTATCTAAGGATACAGAGAGAAATATCTATCAAGTGACTCACCAAGTAACAATGGATAAAGAACATCAGGGAGATGTTGTATACAAGAACCGCTATGATGTCACGGTACTTATCAATGGTCTTCCCCTTGTTCAGATCGAATTAAAACGCCCCGGTGTGGAAATCAACGAGGCTATCAATCAAATAAACCGGTATCGGCGATATTCCTTTAGAGGATTGTTCCGGTTCATTCAGTGCTTTGTTGTCTCTAATTCTATTCAAACAAAGTATTTTGCAAACGAAAATGAAACGAATGCAGACGGCACATACAAAGCAATATTAAAAAGCCTTGCTTTCTTCTGGACGGATGCAACCAACGAGCGTATCAATCAACTAAATGACTTTACGGATGACTTTTTTACAAAATTCAATATAACTGCCCTGTTAACTGATTATACGGTATTACAGGATACTCTGAAAAATATCATCATTATGCGTCCGTATCAGATTTATGCTACAAAGGCCGTTTTGCGTCGTGTTTTAGAAGAAAACCGCAACGGTTATGTTTGGCATACAACAGGCTCAGGTAAAACGCTTACTTCTTTTAAGTGCGCTTCACTCCTTAGAGATAACGGCAGAATAGATAAGGTGTTTTTCTTGGTTGATCGCAAAGACCTGGATGACCAAACCGTTGACGAATATAACTCGTTTGAAGAAAATTGTGTTGACAATACCGATTCAACCGCTGAGCTCATTAAACGCTTGAAGAACAGCGGAGAAAAAATGCTTGTTACAACCATTCAGAAACTCGCATGTGCGCTTCGCAACGATAGATACAAGCCTATCATGGAAGCCTATAAAACAAAAAAGTGCGTGTTTGTTATTGACGAATGCCACAGAAGTCAGTTTGGGAAAATGCACGGTGACATTCGCAGGAACTTCCAAAATGCAAACTTTATAGGGTTTACCGGAACACCTATATTTGAAGAAAATAAAGGCGCCACAGGTCAAACAACCGCAGATATCTTCAACGCAGGAACAATGGATTCCTGCTTACACAAATATCTTATCAAAGAAGCTATTGCAGACGGGAATGTTTTGAAATTTTCTGTTGAATATCAGAACACTTTCAATGTCGTTACGACAAACGCAGCGGATATGACCGTACAGCGTATTGTTCACGAGCAAAGCAATAATCCGAATTTTAATCTGGAAGAATACTGCAAGCGCAATAATATTGACATTTCCAATATTTATAGTGACCAACAGCGCATTGAGTTGGTTACCAACAATATTCTGGAGCATTACGAAAAACATACGAAAATCGGGACAGACACTTATACTTCACTGTTTGCCATTCAGTCAGTTCCACTTCTGCAAAAATACTATTCTGCCTTTAAGAAGTTGAACAAGAAAGGCCTTAAAATTGCCGCTATATTTACATACGCAGCAAACGAGGATATGGACGACGGAGCAGACACACCACAATCAAGAGAATTCTTAGAGCAGTGTATTGATGACTATAACAAAATGTTTTCTACAGACAAGGAAAAACTTGCGTTTGGTCTTGATACATTTGATGCGTATCGTAAGGATATTGCAAAACGCCTAAAGCAAAAAGAAGTTCCGCAAATTGACATTTTGCTCGTTGTAAATATGTTCTTGACGGGATTTGACTCCAAACCGCTCAATACATTGTATTTGGATAAACCGTTGTTTTGGCACTCTCTTGTACAGGCATATAGTCGAACAAACCGTATTTACAAAGAAACAAAGCAATATGGTCAGATAATTACTTTCCGAAATATAAAAGAGGAACAGGACAAGGCATTAAAGTTGTTTTCGGGTGACGGAAATCCAAATGCTTATTTGCTTGAAAACTATGATTACTATGTTGCCGAATACTCTGACAGAGTTTCAATTTTACGCAGTGTAGCGCCTTCCTATGATATTGCAGGTAGATTGCAATCAGAAGATGATCAGAGAAAGTTTATTGTGTCTTTCCGCTTGGTAGCACAAACGCTCTCCACATTAAAAACATTCTCCAAATTCGATTGGAATGACCTCGCAAATGTTTTGGACGAAGACGAGTTCTTAGGATATAAATCGTGGTATCTCTACTACTACGATTTAGCAAAGAAAGAACGCGAGAAAAATGTTAAAACGACGCTTGTTGATATAGACTTCAATATTGAACTCATTCGAACTGACAAAATCAATGTTGTTTATATCCTCAACCTGCTGAAAGATGTAATCAAGAAGGACGAAACCGAAAAGAAGCGCTCTATTGACTTGATTTTGCGCGAAATAGAGCGTTCAGATAATGAGCGGTTGAGAGCAAAACAGGATATGCTAAAGCGTTTCGTTACAGAAAAGTTTTTCAGTCTTTCACCGGACGAAGACATTGTAAAGGCGTATGAAGAATTTGAAGTTCAACAGCAAAACATGGATATCGAAATGTTCGCTGAAGACATGGGTATTGACATCGACACGATAAGGTTCTTTATGTCGGAATATCAGTTCAAGCACATTATCAGTCTTGAGGATATCCGAAAGCGTCTAAGTCAGAAGGGATACGGCGTTCTTAAAACACTAAAACTATCATCCGAAATAGAAGGATTTGTAAAAGATCAGTACGAAAAATTCAGAGCCGAAGGAGTATAAAAATATGGCGACAGATATTCAACTTCATAAACAACAAGCACAGGAGCTTTCAAATAAACTTTGGGCTATCGCAAATGATTTGCGTGGCACAATGGATGCAAGCAAATTCAAGGATTATATCCTTGGCATCATTTTCTATCGTTTTCTTTCCGAAAAGACAGAAAAGTATATGGAAGAAATCCTTAAAAATGATGGTATAACATATGCGGATGCTCTTGCTTCAAATGATGAAGAACTTCTCGCAGCTCTCGACAAGTATTCCCTCGACAACCTTGGCTACATAATTCGTCCCGAATATAGCTTTGGCTATATTGTCAATATGATTGCCAATAAATACGATGGAAAAGTGTTTTCGGTTGATTATCTCGAAAAAGCAATTGCATCTATTCAGCAATCCACTCTTGGTCAGAAATCGGAAGCCGCATTTGACGGAATTTTCGATGCAATGGATTTGAAGGATAAAGACTTAGGCAAGGAAGTTTCTGACCGCACAAAACAAATTGCAAAAGTCATTAATCGGGTAAACGATATTGAGTTTTCTTACGATGATGCACAGTTTGATGTCCTCGGAACAGCCTATATGATTTTGATAGGCCTTTTTGCCTCTGACAGTGGCAAAAAGGGTGGTGAGTTCTTTACCCCGAGTGCTGTTTCAGAACTTTGCAGTAAACTTGCTACTGTCGGTCTGAAATCCGTAAAAAATGTGTGCGATCCTACATGCGGTTCTGCCTCTATGCTTTTGGAAGTTCGTAAGGCTGTTATAGCCAACGGCGGAACGGCCGAACACGCAGTTGGGCATTACTATGGACAGGAACTTAACGGGACAACATATAACCTTGCTCGTATGAATATGTTGATGCACGATGTCCCCTATCAATATTTCAATCTTTTCAATGATAACACTCTTGAAAAGGATAACTTCGGGGCAACTAAGTTTACTGTCCAGGTTGCAAATCCTCCATACTCTGCAAAATGGTCTGCCTCATCCTCCTTCCTTGACGATCCTCGCTTTAGCGGCGCAGGCAAACTTGCTCCGTCGAGTAAAGCGGATTTTGCATTTGTTGAGCATATGGTTTACCATATGGATGATGACGGTCGTATTGCCGTTTTACTTCCGCACGGTGTTTTGTTCCGCAGCGGAAGTGAGGATACGATTCGCAGGTATTTAATTAAGGATCTGAATGTACTCGACGCCGTAATTGGTTTACCGGCAAACCTTTTCCACGGCACGGGCATCCCTGTTTGCTGCCTTGTTCTTCGAAAATATCGCAATGGCAATGCGGGGAATGCATGCTTTATCGACGCAAGTAAGTATTATACCCCTGGCAAAAACATGAACCAACTCTCTGCCGAGGATATAGATCGTATTGTAAATGCTTATGTTGAGCGTAAAGACATCGATAAATTCTGTCATGTGGCTGAGATGAGTGAAATCGAGGAAAACGATTTCAATTTAAACATTCCGCGGTATGTCGATACCTTTGAAGAAGAACCGGAAATTGATATAAAGGCAGTTATGGCTGAAATAAAAGAACTCGAAAGCCAACGCGCAAGCCTTGATGATGAGATTAACAAGTATCTAAAAGAACTCGGAATATTGGAGGACTAATTAGTATGAAAAGTGATAAAACAACCCCTAATGTTCCAACTTTGAGATTTGCGGAATTTACGGACGAATGGGAAAAATACGAATTATCGCACTTTGTAACTCGTATAACTCGTAGAAACAAAAACAATGAATCTTCATTACCTCTGACTATATCAGCACAATATGGACTTGTAGATCAAATATCGTTTTTTAATAAGACGGTTGCAAGTGTTGATTTGTCCGGATATTATCTCCTTTATAATGGCGATTTCGCATATAACAAAAGTTACTCAAATGAATATGCCTGGGGTGCGGTCAAGCGACTGGATAAGTATGAAAAAGGTTGTCTGTCAAGCCTATACTTTGTGTTCCGTCCAAATGATAATGTCGATTCTGACTATTTGACTCATTATTTTGAATCAAGTAAGTGGCACAAAGGTATTTCTAACATTGCCGGCGAAGGCGCAAGAAACCATGGCTTATTGAACATGGCGGTTGATGATTATTTTGCAACAAAGCACTATCTTCCATCATTGCCTGAACAAAAGAAAATAGCTCGGATTTTTAATGCTATCACGAAGCGCATTGAGATACAAAACAAAATCATTGAGGATTTGAAAGTCCTAAAGAAAGAACTTTGTAAAGTGATACTCAACAATAAGGGATGGCCCAAATTTAGGATACGGGATATTGCCAATTTGGGAAGAGGTAGAGTTATAAATACCGATGAGATAAACTCCCAACGTTCCCCAATCTATCCCGTATATTCTTCACAAACATCAAATAACGGCATAATGGGCTATTTAGATCAATATGACTTTGAAGGCGAATACATCACATGGACTACAGATGGTGCAAATGCAGGAACTGTTTTTTATCGAAACGGCAGGTTTAATTGCACGAATGTCTGCGGAACACTAAAATTGACGGTGGATTTTGATTATTACATTACCGCTCTGAGCATTCAGATGGTAACCGAAAAATATGTTTCAAAAAACCTTGCCAATCCCAAGCTGATGAACAATGTCATGGCAGAAATCGAAATATTCATGCCCGACATTCAAACGCAAAAAAGCCTGTCAAGTCTATTTATATCTTTAGATAAAAAGATCGAAAGTGCGGGAGAACTGTTGTCCTGCTTCGTTTCTGAAAAGAAGTTTCTTCTCAACGCCATATTCATATGAACATGGCGTTGAGAAGATATTTGCGCTGCCTCTGTAGAAAACTCAAAAACGCCGTTTCTAATTCTATTTTTCTCTGAATGCATTGCATTTCGTTAGCAAATTTCACTTGTTCTTCGTATGTCGGCATGTGTGTTTCATACGATAAAAAATCTTCCGGAGACACAGCCATTCTTTCATAAACAGTGCCTTGTTCGTACCGTCTGATTCTTCCTATAAAGTTTTGATTTGTCAAGAAAAGTTCTATGTAGGCAGGATACACATTATCGGATATTTTGAAAGTCACATATATCGGCGAGAATATCAGATCTCCATAGGTATTACGGCATATTACTCCGAACTTCAAATTTGCCGGATTATAACAAATGTCGTTTAAATGCGTTACTTTGTACTGCTTATCTTCGTTTTTCACAAGGAAGTCCCTATCATAGCGCTCCGTTTTTGGTGCAACACCCTCTTTTGACAGAGTACCGTGAGTATAAGTGCCATCTTTGCTACAATACTCTTTTCGTTCGGTCAAAATTTCTTTGAGTGTAATATATTTGAGAGAAGCATCATGAAGAACCGATTTGAAATGGTCGTTACAAAGTTCTTTCAATAGAGAAGGCAAATCTCTAATTAAAGGGCTTTGCGATATGATTTTCAGACATGACAAATCAGCAAGCCTGTCAGACTTGGTGAAATGTAAGACTTCTGCATTGCAAGAAAATATGGTATCTACCTGTCGCCGTGGTGAATATAAGGTTCTTGGTGCAAGTGGAGCAATCGCCGTTATTGATACATATCAATTTGATGAGAGCGGGATTTTGGTATTGAAAGACGGTTCGAAAGCAGGAAAGATTCAATTTGCGCAGGGGAAATACTCTGTGATTGGAACATCAGTTGTACTGATCCCCAATGAAGCATGCGATGCAAGGTATCTCTACTTTGCAATGTCGTCAATTGATTTTGAAAAATACAAGGTCGGCTCCGGTATTCCGCACATATATTTCAAAGATTATTCTAATGAGCGGATCTATTATCCCGAAAAAGCGTTGCGAAAAAAGATTACAAAAACACTCGATTTCTACGAAACAATGGTCGAAATAGAAAGAAAAATGCTTTCTGCTATGCAAAAGCAAAAAGCATTTCTCCTACAGTCGATGTTTATATAAAGAGCTTTGATAAAAGATATGCTTTTAAATCCAAGAGAAGTGAAAGCATATCTTTTTCGTTATTGAGCCGTTTTTCAATAGAATTTAGTGTTTCTACCAACTTCAAGTGATTTGATTGAAACGGTATATCGATATTTCGGACGGTTTCTGCATTAATATTACTTTGCGTCCCTGTTTCTATATGCCTATGAATTTTTGTTTCCCTAAAAAAATTCAGATAGTAATAGATATACTCTATCATTCTGTGGTCTTTTAGCACCATTGAAAACATTGCTTGGCTTGTGGCTAAAGGAACTGTATTTATACATACTAATCCGACAGAAGCATACATTGAAAAAATAAGA